>WNFM01186378.1_pt1 | contig 13607 bp, 13 predicted proteins | sample 5400271 | NCBI WGS metagenome assembly WNFM01 (sample SAMN13153352, study PRJNA577476) | soil metagenome | isolation source: 60 cm saprolite on Douglas fir-dominated hillslope | place: USA:California | collected 2013-09-17 | reverse complement strand
GGGTTGGAATTCGGATCGCCGCCGCCGATGCGAGCGGCGATGGTGATTTCGCGAATCACTCGCGTGAAGACGCGGCCGCGCTTGGCGTCGGTAGCCGCCTTCTTGTGTTTAATCGTGGCCCATTTTGAGTGCCCGGACATGACAATTCCTCTTCTCTTGCGTGAAATTTCCTGCGGCAGCACGGATGTCGTGGCCGCGTCCCGGCCATTTACAAGTTCAAGATGGCCGAGCTACCCCTCAACTATCTGCGGAAGTTTACGGTGAGCCGCAAACCAGCCAAGCCGCTCGGGCCGGGCAGAATGGGGACCGGAAGGAGTTTAGCACAGGCGGGAATGTTGAGGAACCCGCTATACTTCGGCCAGAAACGGCCGGCGAGAAACGGAGCGGAAAGGAAAGTTGAGCGAATTGGGAACGGAAGAAAAAGGAGCGACCGAAGTACGGCGATACCGGCTGCTCGCCGTGTCATCGCATCCAGTGCAGTACATGACGCCGATTTTCCGGCGGATGGCGAAGGATCCACGGCTGGACTTGCACGTGGCGTATTGCAGCTTGCGTGGGGCCGAGGCTGGGCATGACCCGGAGTTCGACACCGAAGTGAAGTGGGACGTGCCCCTGCTTGACGGATATGAGTGGACGCATGTGCCGAACAAAGGTTCGGGCGACGAGGGATTTGGCGGGCTGAACAATCCAGGCCTCGAGAAGTTGATTCGCGAAGGGAACTTCGACGCGGTCGCCTGCTTTACAGGGTACGGCCGGAAATCATTTTGGATCGCGCGCAAGGCGGCGAAAAAGGCGAGAGCGGCATTTTTGTTCGGCGCGGATGCCACGTCGTTGGATGCACGCGATGGAAGCGTGTGGAAGAAGTGGCTCAAGCGAGCGGTGTGGCCGCTGATATTCCGAATGGCGGACCAGGTGATTGTGCCGTCGTCGGGGACAAGAGACCTGATGCGTTCGCTGGGGATTGCGGAAGAGCGAATCACGCTGACGCCGTACTCCGTCGACAACGATTGGTGGATGGCGCAGGCGGCAGGCGTGGACCGCGTTGCCGCGCGGCAGGAACGAGGGTTAGCCGACAACGAGCGAGCGATTCTGTTTTGCGCCAAATTGCAGCCCTGGAAGCGGCCAATGGATTTGCTGCGCGCTTACGCCATGGCTCAACTGGAAAATTCGCGGCTGCTGTTCGCAGGCGAAGGGCCGCAGAAGGCGGAGCTCGCGGCTGAAGCGGAGCGGCTGGGGATCTCGGATCAAGTGGACTTCCTGGGGTTTGTCAACCAATCGGCACTTCCCGCACTTTACAAAGTGGTAGACTTAATGGTATTACCTTCTACCTACGAACCATTTGCAGTTGTGGTAAATGAGGCTATGTGTTGCGGATGTCCGGTGATGGTGAGCGACCGGGTAGGCGCAGCAAGGGATCTAGTGGTTCCCGTGGCGCCGGATTTTGTTTTTCCGGCGGGCAACGTGGAAGCGCTGGCGGAAAAACTGGCCGGGTCGTTGCGGAGTCCGGGGCGGCTCCAGCAATTGAAGGGCGCCGTGACGGCGCACATCAAGACCTGGTCGCCGGAACGTAACCTGGACGCGATGGTGGAAGCAACCGAGGCCGGAGTACGGCGAGTGCGGGGCGGTTCGTAGAGATCGGAAGCGCTATGAAGTGGCTACTGCAGAATGCGAGACAGCGCGCAACGTTTGCGATGAAGAATCCGCGTTACGCGCGAGTTTTCAAGCCAGCTATCGGTATGGTTGACGCGTACTAAAAGGGGGCGCCCTTCCCGGCGAACGAGCGCCACTCTTAATGATTTCGTTAAGCAAATCAGCTAAGCTATGCGCGGCAGTGCCCCAACAGCAACCCCAAACCCGGGCAGGACTCCCTGCGTTAACAGGCCTCCGTTTCCTAGCCGCTTTTTACGTCGTGGTATTTCATGGCCTACCGTGGGTCGAGCAACGATTTAGGCTACCGGAATTTGTGCTGCAGTTCTTGCAGCACGGAACGACAGCCGTCAGCCTCTTTTTCTTGCTTTCTGGCTTTATACTCTCGTATACATATCTTGAAAAACTGGATTCACGCCGCGCACTCTACAATTTCTGGGTAGCCCGGTTCGCGAGGGTATATCCTGTTTACCTTCTGTCGATGCTGATCGCACTGCCGTTCCATATGCATCTTAGCGCGCCCATCAAGCTGGCTGTTCTAGCGATGGTACAGGCATGGAATCCGTTTCACCCAGAGTGGGGCGGCGCTTGGAACTATCCTGCATGGTCCCTCTCCGTTGAAGCGTTCTTTTATCTGGTATTTCCATTTTTTCAGAAATGGATAGAAAGGCAAACCAACAGGGTAGTCATAATTATTCTGGGGATATCCACGGCGGCATGCGTAATTGCACGCACGCCGCTACAAAGTATCGGTGAACGCCAATATCTCGCATTTGGGTTGGGGCTTAGTCCGCTGCCTATTCTGCGACTGCCTGAATTCTTGCTCGGGGTTTCGTTAGGCAACTACTTCGCACGTGGCGGAGTATCCTTCAGGAATTCGTCTTACGTCTATCTATCTTTGTTGACCACCGTTATCCTACTTAGCCTCCCCATCGGTAGTTGGGTATCCCTTGTCGTGATCCCATTTGCAGCGACAATATACGGTATTGCGTCCAGGTCGACCATGCTATCTACGTGCCTTTCGTCGCGCTTAATGGTCCTCCTAGGTGGAGCGAGCTACTGCGTCTACCTATTGCAGGCGCCTATTCGTGACTTGGTGCGTGTTGCCTCAGAACGATACATGCCCGAGGTCGTAGCCAGGGCGACAACCCCGGCAACGCCGCTTATCCTTGTCCTTTGTTCCGTTTTTATCTTTAAGACTTGGGAGGAACCATTCAGGCGGGCGATTAGGCAATGGCTAGCGTTACCTCCTGAGGTGTCGGGTAGCTCTTAGCGCGTATGTTGTCTACACGCGAAACTGCGGAGATTACCCATCGCTGGCGTACGTACGAACACATGCTCTGGGAGTTCGAAATCGCGTATCCTTTTCTACGCCTGGGAGAACTTCTATTTGCGGACGACGCCCTCTGGAATTCGGCGTTTGAGGACTTCGCGCGCAAAGTCGGCACACCGGAGGCCCGCATTCTCCACGGCGTAGGCGTACTCCGGAAAAATGGGGCGTGAAGCTCCTTCTTTACTCACATTATTTTGCATCCAGCATCGGCGGCGTAGAGACGATCGTAATGTCCCTCGCGCGCGGACTCGCGGACCTGCGCGCGGAAAATGGCGCGCGGGAATTTGAAATTACGCTGGTGACGCAAACGCCGCGCGAGGATTTCGACGACAGCGCGCTGCCATTTCCGGTGGTCCGCCAACCTGGCTTCTGGCGGTTGATGCGCCTGATGCGCGGCGCGGATGTGGTGCACCTCGCGGGGCCGGCGCTGGGGCCGCTTGCGCTGGGATTGTTGTGGCGCAAGCCGGTGGTGATCGAGCATCACGGCTTTCAGGTGATCTGTCCGACGGGGCAACTGCTGATTGAATCGCGCGGTGAGCCGTGCCCAGGGCATTTTATGGCAGGGCGAAGAACGGAATGCTGGCATTGCGATCCGGCGCTGGGCTGGTTCGGTTCGCGGAAATTGTGGATGCTCACGTTTGTGCGGCGATTTTTAAGCAAACGAGTGGCGGCAAACATCATGCCGACGAAATGGCTGGGCGAGCAGCTTGGCTTGCCGCGCGCGGCAGCGATTCATCACGGACTCGTTCAGATTGCGCCACGCGAACGAACGGACCAGACGCCTTCACAAGTTCCGGTGATTGCATTTCAAGGCCGGCTGGTTTCCACCAAGGGAGCGCGTATTTTGTTGGATGCGGCGAAAATTCTTTGCGAGCAGGGAAGTGAATTTGAGTTGGTTGTAATCGGCGACGGCCCTGAGCGCGCGAATCTTGGAGCTCTGGCTGGGCAGCCGCCCTTGTTTGGACGCGTGCGACTTGCTGGAAGGCTGGCTCCAGCGGAATTGGAAGCGGAGTTGGCCCGAGCGAGCGTCGTGGTTGTTCCGTCGCTGGGAGGGGAAGTGTTTGGCCTGGTCGTTGCGGAAAACATGCAGCGCGGGATTCCGGTGATTGCGTCGGACCTGGGGGCATTCGCCGAAGTTCTGGGAGAAGCCGGGAAAACGTTTCCGGTAGGGGATGCCGGGGAATTGGCGCGGTGCATTGCGGGCTTATTGAAGTCGCCCGATGCGATGGCGGATTTGGGAGCGCAGGCAGCGCGGCGCGCGCAAGAACAGTTTGGCCCGCGCGCCATGATCGCGAGTCACGCTGGTGTTTATCGTGCCGCCGCGCGCCGGGAAAACACTTGAGCGGCAGGGAATATTCTCGGGTCACTAGCATGTAAGGGTGTTGTAAGCAGAATTTGGTCACCCTCGGAGAAAAGTTTTGCGAAATCGTGGGCTGGACATCCTAAGGGCGGTGGCGGTCCTGCTGGTTCTTGGCCGCCACAGCGACGGACCAGAAGTCTGGAAAAACGTGGGCTGGATAGGCGTGGACCTCTTCTTCGTCTTGAGCGGATTCCTGATTTCCGGCCTTCTATTCGTGGAGTACAAAAAGACAGGCGGAATCAATTGGAGACGATTTTTTATCCGCCGCGGATTCAAGATTTATCCTGCGTTTTACGTCATGATCTTCGTCACGGCCCTCTGGTCGATTGCAAGACACCATCTGGTCCACTGGAGAGCGTACTTACCCGAGGTACTCTTCTATCAGAGCTACCAGCCTGACCGTGTCTGGCTGCACACTTGGTCCCTGGCGGTAGAGGAACACTTTTACATTCTATTACCCGCACTGCTGCTGATCATGCTGCTCTTCCGCAAGAAAGAGGGAGACTGCCCAGATCCTTTCCGAATGGTTCCACTGGTATGCGCGAGCCTTGGCGCCTTCTGCCTTCTGCTAAGGTCTTACCTGGCGTATACATCGCCCCGGTTCGGGGAATGGTGGCAAGACATTCTTTACCCGACGCATCTCCGAATCGATAGCCTTTTTTTCGGTGTTTTTCTTGGATACCTTTATCATTTTCACAGCGAGAAATTGGAAAGATTCAAGGCGGGGCGGTGGCCTAGCGTGTTGCTTCTTACAGGCTCCCTATTGCTGATTTCTACTTGTCTTGTTTTCAGCCTGGATTCCCCGTTCATGCTCAGCTTCGGATTGACGGCTTTGTATGTTGGATTCGGCGGAATACTTCTACTAGTGGTTTGGGGCGGTCCCGCTACGTTGAGTGAATCCAAGCGCAGCCGCGTTCAAAAATTTGGCAATGTGTTCGCCTATGTTGGCATGTATTCCTACTCAATCTACCTCTGGCATCCTATGGTCAGTCAGCACATGCGGCCGTTTGAGATGCTCATTTGGCCGGGCGTTACAAACGCAGTAGTTTTCTGGTCCTATGTCTTGACTAGCCTCACAGTTGGAATTTTGCTCTCGCGAATCATCGAATATCCAACGCTACATTTGCGCGACCGGCTGTTCCCTTCGAATTCATCATCTGGCAAGAAATGACTAATCATGAGCGGCAGTGAAACGGTGCGATGAAAAATCCTTTGTACCAGTTCTCGCTGATTCGGACTTACGCGCGGACGATTGGATGGTCCGCTGCGATTCGACTGAGGTATTTGGATCTTCAGGTTCGCGCGCATATCAGCAAGGCTCCCCAGGTTCAAATCAAAGTTAAGAACGCAAACCACCCTCTCTTCATGCGGCTGGGAACGAGCGACCGGGAAGTGCTCGGGCAAATTTTTATTGAGGAAGAGTATCGGCCCATTGCTCTATCGGGTGTTCGATCGCGCCCGCAAGCGATCATCGATCTGGGCGCTAACGTCGGATACTCCAGCGCTTATTTTCTGTCGCGGTATCCAAATGCCACAGTCCTGGCCGTCGAGCCGGACCCGGGCAATTACGCTATCTGCGTCAGCAACCTGGCGCCTTTCGGCGGCCGGAGTAAAACGGTTCTTGGGGCGGCTTGGCCGGAAAGTGCAAAATTGGCGCTCGACCGGGGCGCCTGGAGAGATGGAAGGGAGTGGAGCACTCAGGTGAAGTCCGCGGGCAGAGAGGACTCGGCTTCCGCCTACGTGGAAGGCTACGACATCCCGGCGTTGATCCAGCTGTCCGGTTTTTCGGAAATTGATCTGCTGAAGATTGACATTGAGAAAAGCGAAATCGAACTATTCTCTCGGAATACTGAACAATGGCTACCTCGCGTTCGAGATATCTGCATCGAACTTCACGGCCCGGACTGCGAAGCGGTCTTCTTTCGCGCCCTGTCCGACTACTCCTACGACCTGAGCCGGTCGAATGAACTGACAATCTGCCGCAACCTGCGACTCCGCTGATGATCTAGGCCGGGCCAGCGGGTGCATTCTTGTCCGCGCCCTTCCCGGCGTTCTGCACGGTACGAACCGTAGCCATCCACAGAGTGAGCGCCCATAAGGCTGCATCGACTGGAAGGAAGTGGATGCGCCCCTTGAGTATGTTTCGACCTGCCCGGATGAGCGTCCATTTGCTTTGGTGAATGTACAGGTGCTTCACGGAACTCTCCGCGGGAGAAGACCAGCCGCTATCCCGCAGCTGTTTTTCCGCCAGTGATTTCAGAGAGTCTTCCTGGATGGAAACGCAGCGGCTCGTCGCTACGTAGTGTGATTCCCATCCCAATTTCCTCATTCTTTGACAAATATCCCAATCTTCAAAGTGTCGCCGGTAGCGGACGTCATATCCGCTGACGAGGTCAACCGCTTCTTTGCGAAATAGGACGGCATGCCCATGGGCGAATTCGGCAGGGCCGGATTGGTCTGCATATTTCGGTTCCTGGAAGCGCATGCGCCAGCGCGTCAGTAGTCGGCCGGGCCATTGCGGAAGGACGCGCGTATAGCAGGCGCCAACGTCCGGATGGGTGGCGAGGTAGTCGTGGCAAGTGGCGAGCCAGTCGGGATCGGGAAGAACTTCCGTATTGACGCACGCCAGAAAAGTCGCGGAGGAACGCGCAATCGCTGCATTTCGCGCGGCGGCAATGCCCTGGTTCTCTGAAAGACGAATCACGGAAACTTGCGGTGAGGATTCCGCCCAAGCGGGGAGAGAAACAGGTTCGGGCGAACCATCGTCGACGACGAAGATTCGCGAAACAGGAAAGCTCTGTTTCAGGCAAGCGGAGAGGGTGGCCGCTAAGGCTTCCGACCGCTCTCCATAAACGGGAATAATGACGTCTACTTCGGGGCGTTTGCTGCCTTCCTGATCGCTCATGGTCATACCGATGTCGCGAGTATAAGGCCACGGGCTAAATAGCGGAATTGGCGGAACGTAGTGTGCGGACAGTGTGATGGCTCTTTCGGAACACTCCGGACTCGGTGATAATCAGGAAGCTCGATACCGAGCCACGCAATGAGAATCGCAACCCCTTTGGCTTCAGGCCAGCTCCGAAGAAAGCCGCTGATGCTCTTCGGCAGCATAGTCGTCGGCGGGTTTGCCGCGTATCAGTGCGCCCAGTACGTTCTCACCGGAGATTTCATAGGTCTGGTGTTTGCCGGCATGGCGCTGGTGATTGGCGTGGTCGTTGTCGGAATTCTCAATAATTGGCGCGATGGCGTCTATTTATTTCTGGGCTGGCTGATGTTTGAGGACCTCTTTCGGAAATTTCTCGGCAACAATATGGCGGTTTACTTCGCCAAGGATTTCCTGTTGCTGGTAGTGTTCATCTCATTTCTTGCGGCCTACAGGCGTGGGAAAGCGACGTCTTTCCGCCCTCCGTTTCTCGTGCCGTTGCTGCTTTTCGTCTGGTTTGGCGTTCTGCAAATCTTCAATCCGGGCTCCAACAGCATCTGGTATGGCCTGATGGGAGTAAAAATATTTTTCTACTACGTTCCTTTGATCTTTATAGGCTATGCGCTTTTCGATAGCGAAGTTGAACTGCGCCGTTTCTTTGTCATCAATCTTTCCCTTATGTGTATCGTCGTTTCCCTCGGCATCGCGCAATCCATCATTGGTCCGTCCTTCCTGAACCCTGGAAATCCTGCGGAGGATATTCGCGATGCGAGTACTCTCTATCGCGTGTCGCCGATTACGGGAGCCATGGCGTACCGGCCCACTTCAGTTTTTGTCAGTACTGGCCGATACGCGGATTTCCTCATGGTTGCCTGGCTCCTCGTGTTGGGTTTCGGAGGCTACCTGCTGCTTCGCCTGAAGCAGGGGAGGTGGCGCATCTTTCTTGCAATCGCCCTGATCGCCGCTGGCGCATTCTTAACTGCATCCAGGGGCACGTTCATGTGGGCCATAATCAACGCCATAGCAACCAGCGTTGCCTTCGTCTGGGGCGCCCCGTGGCGTCAGGGCGAAGCGTTGCGTTCGTTTCGCAGCATCCAGCGGGCGGCGCTTGCCGTCGTGATGGGAATTGTCTTGCTCTCCTTCGTTTTCCCTGATGCCTTTCTAACCCGGCTGGCCATTTATGAAGAAGGGCTTTCGCCGAATAGCTCGGCGAGCGAATTGGGTCACAGAACCTGGGACTACCCGATTAGGAATTTCCTGGGTGCGTTCGAGTATGAGCGCTGGCCCTACGGTTACGGCATTGGGACGACGGCGCTCGGCGGCCAGTACGTGGCCCGTTTTTTTGGCGTAAAGCCGCTTGGCGTGGGCGTCGAGAGTGGATTCGGGGCGCTGGTCGTGGAAATGGGGATTGGTGGTTTGGTCCTTTGGATCGTCATGAGCGCGGCAATTGTGTTTGCCAGCTGGACGGCTGTAAAGAAGCTGAAAGGTACGGCTTGGTTTCCGCTTGGCTTCGTAATTTTTTGGTATGCGTTTCTGTTGCTTTTTCCGGCCACTTTTGCGGGTATTCAGGCGTATGAAGATTTTGTCTTGAACGCTTATCTCTGGCTCCTGTTGGGTATTCTCTTCCGGCTGCCCGATATTAAGCTCTCCGCCCAACTCGAGGCGGCCCAGCTCTCAGCTGCCGCGCCACGCCGGCGTTGGATCCTGTAACTTGCGTCTCGCAGTCATCTCTCCGTTCATTGACAAACACCACGGCACGGAACGCGCGCTGACCGAATTGTTGCAGAGGCTGGCGTCCGAGAACAGTGTCGACATCGACCTTTATTCTCAACGGGTCGATGACCTTGCCGTGTCGCCGCCAGAATCGCGGTCTAAGCCGGCTACCGCCGGCAGAATTTGTTGGCGCAAAGTTTCCTCGATTCCCGGACCGCATCTCTTTCAGTTTGTCTGGTGGTATTTCGCGAATCGATTCGCGAGGTGGCGTGACAGGGCGTTGCGTGGACTCGTCCCCGATCTGGTTTACTCGCCGGGAATTAACGCTGCGGACGCCGACGCCATTACCGTTCACATCGTTTTCCATGCATTTTATGAACAGGTTCGCCCGCAGCTTCGGTTACGAAACAATTCACCGGTTCACTGGCCGCTTACGCTTCATCGAATTCTTTACTACCGGCTGATGATGGCGCTGGAGCGCCGCATTTACCGCGACGGCCATGTCGCTCTTTCTGCCGTCTCGGCTTTGGTTGCGAAGCAGCTCGAGAGTTTTTTTGATCGCTCGGATGTGGTCGTCGTTCGGCACGCGGTCGACACGCACTGTTTCAACCGGCAAGCCCGGCTCGCCCGCCGTGACGAGGCTCGCGCCGCGTTTGGTTTCGCGCCTGGCGAATTTGTGTTTTTGTTGATCGGAAACGATTGGAAAATAAAGGGCTTGGACGCTGCTCTTAGGGCTTCGACCGAATGTCTGGATCTGCCGATTCGCCTTTTGATAGTTGGCAACGACCATCGCGAGCCTTTTTTACAACTCTGTGAGCAGCTTGGCCTCTGCGGACGAGTGAATTTCCTCGAGCCTTCCAAAGACGTGTTGCAATTTTATGCCTCCGCCGACGCGTACCTCGGTCCATCGCTCGAAGATTCGTACGGGCTTCCCATCCTGGAATCGATGGCATGTGGCCTGCCCGTTATCGCAAGCAGCGCAGCCGGAGCGAGCGAAATCATCGTCGACGGTGAGAATGGTTTGCTTTTGCGCGATCCACGCGACGTCAAGTTGCTCGCATCGCTCATGCGCAAGATTTGCGCTGCACCAAACCTGGGCGCAGCTCTCGGCGCAGCTGCCGAGCGCACTGCCGCGAACGAGTCGTGGGATAGTTATGCTGTTCGTATGCTCGAGCACTTCCGGTCGATTGCGAGCCGCAAGAGTCTCTCGCGGCAGCGTCAGTAGTCGCTGCTCTTTTGCACCTGGCCGCGACGAACTTCGTTTCAGTTTGGAACAGTGCGCCCAAAAGAATTTTCGTTGCAATCCTTGAAACATCTTGAACCGTTTTGCATCTGCGATTTACACTACACTTGCGCAACGGCCACACGTTTTACCCCCTTTCTGGATCCGCCGCACCTGAGGGGGGTATGCCCACCATTGTCGAAGAAGCGGTCGCAACCCAGCGCCGCTACTATTCCGAAACCGCCACAGATTATGAGCAAATGCACGCGCACGAAGGAAACGGAGAGGCCTTCAATAAAAAATTTATTGAGGCCATCCTGCAGATGCTCGGCGCGCGATCTGTTCTGGATGTAGGGACCGCGACCGGATATCGGCTTCACGATTTGCGTTCCGCGCTCCCGAACGCTTTCCTTTGCGGCATCGAACCGGCTGATGCGCTTCTCGGCATCGCACTTCGCAATGATGTGCACACTTCCGGCGCACTGATTCGCGGCACTGGCCTCGCGCTTCCTTTCGCGGACGCAAGCTTTGATGTAGTCTGCGAGTTTTCGATTCTGCACCACGTGCACCGGCCGGAAGTCGTCGTAAAAGAAATGTTGCGGGTCGCCAAAAAGGCGGTGGTAATTGCCGATTGCAATCGATTCGGCCAGGGCAACCTGCTTGCACGGCTGGCAAAGCTTGCGATGTATAAAACGCGCACCTGGGCGTGGTACGACTGGCTGCGCACGAAGGGCAAGGGTTATCGCATCACCGATGGCGATGGACTTTCCTATTCTTACAGTGTCTATGATTCGTTTGAACTTTTAGCGGATTGGGCAGACCGCCTGATCCTGGTTCCTACGGAAAACGGAAAATCCCACAATTGGCTGCACCCGCTCTTGAGCAGCCCCGGGCTAGTCGCATGCGCTCTCAAAGAAACGTGACCGCGAATCGCTTTCGTTAATGCGAGATTTGTTTCGCCTGCACGGCCTTGCGCGTCGCTTCCATCGTGAACGCCAGAGTTTCCTTCGGAATTCCATTAACGAACGCGCCAATCATCCAGCCGAGCCCCGCCGGAATATCGCGCGTTAACGACACGACTTCGCTTTGAATATAAACGCCGCCGTCGCGTTCTTCCATCCGCCACCATGTTTCCATTCGCCATAGGAAGCCATCGTCGTCGCTTGCAGATTTTTCTTTTTCGCCGGGCTTGCCCGCATTTTCGACTTCCGCGATTTTGATCGCGCTGCTCCGGCTGTGTGCCCGTTGCGGTGAATCGCGGAAATACTTCACGTCATGCGTCGTGTTCAAAACTACGGTGATGACTTTGTGCCGGCGGAATCGCAGGAATACCCGATAGTGATCCCCGTCGTGTTGCAGCGTCTTCGATTGCTCTACGTCCGGCTTGTAGTATTCGGAATGATGGTCGTAATCATCGAGCACCCGCAAAACGTCATCAATCTTCACACCCTTTATGAAAGCAATCGCTTCCCAATGATGAATCAATCCGTTCGGGCAGCGAATCTCCTGACCTCCGCTAAACGTTTGTCGTTTTTCGGTTCGAGTAGCGCCGGCACGCAGCGATTCGTAGGCCGCTCGCCGCTCGTTTTCGGCAAGCGTGTCCGGCCAGAGGAAGGCCACGCCACTTTTCAGCTCGGTTGAATTTCGCTCTTCCGTCAACGCCACATAGCGGTCAAACGCTGCGGCCGTCTCCGCTTTCAATTTCGGCAAGGGTTCTGGCGCAGCCATCGCGCCATTTGCCGCTGTGCCGCAGAGAAGCGCCGCCGCGAGCAGAATAGCCCGCCAAGATTGCCTGTCTGAAAAACCGTTCACGTGTCGCATCCGCCTCGTACCAGAACGCCATCGGCTTGCTGCAACCCTTTGCCCTGCAACGGGGTGTTCGCTCTCGAAAAATGCTCGCTCTATTGTGATGCATTCGGATGGCCGCGCAGCCGGAGAGGGGGGAACGCTGCGCGGTGCGGATTGGTCTCTGAGAGGGAGAAAATTACCGGGTTGGAAGCTCGCACACGGCTCCTTGCGGAACCGCTGTCCCCGCGCGGCCCCCAACCCGTTGATCAAAGTTACCGTCGCGCCCCGTATGACTCAATGGGCCGGAGGAGCCACTTTTTGGGGTACCCGCGTCTTAGTACTACTGTTCTAGCGGACGCCTGTTCCAATTTGGCAAGTACGTGAAAATAATATACTTATGTACGCCGCTCAAGCGCTCCTCGAGTACTATCCCGCTCGATTCACACCACTCACGAATCCTCCCAGATGCCCCGTAATCGAGATGACGATTGCTGTCACGACTTGCACCCCATATCGCACTCGCACCCACTGTGCGCTCGACTTCTGGTACAAGGCCACGACGGACCACATCAGCAGGCTGGCTAGCCCGCCGAATATGAGGTGCAGCAATAGATTGCCCTTCAGGTACGCACCTTCCAATTGGAATCGCCACGCGAGAAGTCCCGTTACGACGACCGGAATCGATGCAATCGCAGCGGCCAATTGGTTGTAGTAGGACGCCGAAATCAACGCCGCGTTCTTTCTCCACTTCCCCAGCGCTTCAAAAATCACGGAAGTCAGGCAAAGTCCGATCGGGACGTGAACCAGCACAACGTGTTGCGCGTGTTTCGCAAAGAGTACCGTCCGAGGATCAAATGGGTTTTCCATTGTGATTCTCTACTGAACGACGACCTTCGCCGTCATCTTCGGATGGAGCGAACAAAAGTAGGGATACGTTCCCGCCTTGTCGAATTTGAACGAAAATTTTTCATCTGTGTCGAGCGCCTTCGACTTGAAAATCTTGTCGTCGCTGACGACGGTGTGTGGAATGTCGTCCGCGTTCGTCCAGGTCACCGTCGTGCCGGCTTTGATCTCCAGCGTTGCCGGCGAAAAGCTGAAATTGTCGATTTTCACCGTCGCGGCCATCTCTTGTGCCGTCTGTTGCGGCGCAAGCGTAGCCGCGTTCGTTTGCCTCCGTGAGCTGGCCGCATAATCAAACGCCGCAACCAGCAGAATTCCCATACCGATAATTCGAACAATGCGATTCATGCTGTTTTTCCTCTTATCCTAGATTTGTATCCACAACCGCGAGCGCTTTGTGCCCCTGCACAAAATTCACGCTCGTCACTCCCAGTAAACTTCTTAGCTGTTCCGCCGGAACTTTCATTGGCCCGGGCGAATCCGCTTTTCCCGGCGCGGGCTGCGGAAATGCCGTTGATGCTGCCGTGTGAAACGTCACGTTGCCTTCCACTTTCTGCATCGTTTGATGAATATGGCCGTTCAGAACCGTCACCGAACCGAATCGCTTCAAATACGCCAGCGCTTGCGACGCGTCTTCCGTTCCCCAACCCCATTCGGGATAAACCGACCACAGCGGAATGTGCGCAAAGACCACGATCGGAGTGCTCGATTTCTTCGCCTT
>WNFM01222397.1_pt2 | contig 13609 bp, 12 predicted proteins | sample 5400271 | NCBI WGS metagenome assembly WNFM01 (sample SAMN13153352, study PRJNA577476) | soil metagenome | isolation source: 60 cm saprolite on Douglas fir-dominated hillslope | place: USA:California | collected 2013-09-17 | reverse complement strand
GATGGCGGTCAGAAGTAACCGTGCTTGGCGTCCGATTTCGGCGGCGCGCTCGCGATAGCCCCGGTCCGCCGGTCCGAGATATTGCCCCTCGATGATCTCCGCGAATCCCATGATGGCGTTGAGCGGCGTCTTGATCTCGTGGACCAGTTCGCGCAGCGAATCAGGGTCGGACAGAACATCCGGAACCGCTTGCGGAGGCGCCGAGACGACAGATGCTGCCGGAACATCGCGCAAGGCGACGCCGCGATAGCCGGCAAAGCGGCCGTCGCTGGGCTCGAACGCCGGGACGCCGCTGATTTTCCAGTCCCCCGTTACCGGCCCGGCGCCTCCCACGCGAAGTAAGGCGTCGCGGAACGGCGCACGAACCGCAAAGGCGCGGACGGCGTCCGTGTCCACGCGGTCGCCGCCATTCTCCTGCTGCCGCGCGATCGAGCGTCCGATCAGGGGGCCCCGCGGCACCCCTTCCACCCAGGCGATCTCCCCTCCCGGCCCGCATTCCCAACGGAACAGAGCCGCCGAGCCTGCGGGCTGCGATGGGCTTGCCACTGGCTCCGTCGCTTGACTCGAGCGCAGCCGGCGACGGCGTTCGATGCGATCGATTACGTCTTGAAGCGAGGACGAACGCGCGAACGTCGGCGCGAGCTCGGCGTCGTCGGCAACTTCGCGGTACTGTGCGAGCTTACTCGCGGCCAGGTCGTTTTGCGGCTCGGTCCTGGTATCGGGGTGCAGCGTGGCGATAAACGCCCTGGTCTCGTCGTCGGCGACAGCGATGAGCGCTCGCCATTGCTGTTGGTCGAGCGTAGCTGCAGCAAGGATCGGCGCGGCAACGCTCAAGGAGTCAGAAGCGAAATATTCCAGCAGGGCAAGCGGCAGCGGAAGCGCTGCCACCGCCCGGGCGGTCGCGGCGCGGACTGGCTCCTCGACGCGCGGCGCTTCTTCGCGGATCGCCTCGAGCGCATCTGCTGTCACGGGACTGGCGCTGTTCGCCCCGGCGCGGGCGACGAGGTCGACGAGCTGGCGCCACCGTACGGCCGCGTCATGGCGGTCCTCCGCCGGTTGGTTGAGGACGGTCAGCAGACGATCGTCGAACCGCACTTGATTACTCGTTTCCTTGCGTCGAACCCTTACTGGGCCCTACGCGGGCATTTACAATGCGCTAAGAGGAAACGGCTTAACCATCCCGAAACGAGACAGGCGTTTCGGGAGGCGCTGGCTGCCCGGCAGCTTCCCAAAAAACGGCGAAATCAGGCCTTCTGTGTGAGATAGGTCAGCCAGTATTTCGCAATCCCCGAACGCGGGCCGGTTACCGAGTTGAGGGCGGCAGTCGCCCCGGCCTTGTCACCGGCCTGCACAAGAGCAATCCCGATGTGGAGATTGGCCACAGCCGCATCGCCGTCCGGCCTGGCCATCGCCAGCTTGTACGCCTGTACCGCGTTCGAATAATCGCCGATCGCGGCATAATTGTCGCCGATCCGCATCAGCGCCTTGCCGTTGGCCGCAATCTTCATCGCCGTCGCGAGATCGGTCGGCGTAGGCTTGGCCTTGGACCTGACCGCCGCCACGAGGTCGCGGTATGTGGGATTTGACGGGTCAATCTTGTTCGCCGCGATGGCGGCATCGATTACCGACCGCGCCTCACCGAAGACCAGTTGATCGGACGCTTTTTGCGCGAGCAGGGCATATTCACCTGCGGTCATGATCCCCATCGCCTGCTTCAGGCGAAGCAGGTCGATGGTCGTCTCATCGTCGCTCAAATTGTAATTGCGATAGATGGCGATCGCGTCGCTCCAGCTCGACGGCGCCGGATACGCGGCGACCCAGGCCAGCGCGAGATCCGGGGCTGCCGGCGACTTGGCGTCATAGGCAATTCCAACCGCGCGCTTGTAGAGATTTTCGTCGGGCTTGTTGGCGCCCGCGGCACTTGTCTGGATGGCATGCTGGAAGGCGCTGACCGCCTCGTCCTTCTGGCCTGCGCCGAAAAGCGCTTCACCGACAAGCGCGGAGGTGTGCCAATCCGATGGATTAACCGTAGCGGCCTTGCGAAAAGCTGCGGCCGCTTCCGCATATTGCTTGTTGTTGAAAAACGTCTGGCCAAGACTTTCATACAGATCGGCGTTGGTTGCCGCATTATTGTAGCCCGACGCTGCAATCGCGTCGATCGCGGCGGACATTGCCGCATCGTTGTGCGCCGCCAGCGCGGCCTTCAGCTGCAGTTCCGCGATCAAATAGCGATCTTCCTTGGTCTGCGCGGCCGCCTGCGCCGCTGCTACCTTCGCTGGAATGTTGGCGACGTCGTTCTTGGTAACCGCATCTTGCAGGTCAATCAGCGGTTTCAGGGCTTTCTGCGATGGCTTGATGCCCGGCTGCTGTTGAGCCGCGGCCGCGGCCGGCTGATTTTGCGGCACGCTCGCCGAAACAGTTGGCCCGCTCATGCCATATTGGGCGGCGGCAGGGGCGGCTGTGACGGTCATGGCGAGGGCAAGTGCGGTAGTGATGGTCGGCTTCATGGGCTTAGCTCTCCTGTTGCGGCGAGATCGCGCCGAAGCGAAATGTCGGCGGCGCATTAGACCCGGAAATGTGTGAGGCCAAGATACCTGGCCCATCCCGAGTGAACCGGCTTTGAACCATCTGATTTTGCTCACGAACTTGAGCTCGGTGAACCAATCCGCGGAACGTCAGTGGTCGCGCGCGCGTAGGCGCGCGGGGTGGCGCTGCGGCCAAACAACCACTAGATAGAGCCAAGGGGAGGCGCGGCCGATGCCGCAATCCTTCTTCGCGTAATCCATATCCAGCAGGACCATTTCTTGGCCACTCAGCCCCCGATCGACGAAACCTCACCTCCTCCAGGCCCGCCATCGTCCGGCGACAGGGACATCGCGCCGATCTCCATAGTCGAGGAGATGAAGACCTCCTACCTCGACTATGCGATGAGCGTCATCGTCAGCCGCGCGCTGCCCGACGTTCGCGATGGCCTGAAGCCGGTGCACCGCCGCATCCTCTACGCCTGCCAGGAAGCCGGCTATGTCGCCGGCCGGCCCTATCGCAAGTCCAGCCGCATCGTCGGCGACGTGATGGGTAAGTATCATCCGCACGGCGACAGCGCGATCTACGACGCGCTGGCCCGCATGACCCAGGACTGGTCGATGCGGGTGCCGCTGATCGACGGCCAGGGCAATTTCGGCTCGATGGACCCCGACCCGCCCGCGGCGATGCGCTATACCGAGGCGCGGCTGGCGAAGGTCGCCAACTTCCTGCTCGGCGACATCGACCGCGACACGGTCGACTTCACCCCCAATTACGATGCATCGGAGCGCGAGCCGCAGGTCCTGCCCGCGCGCTTCCCCAACCTCCTGGTCAACGGCGCCGGCGGAATCGCCGTTGGCATGGCGACCAACATCCCGCCGCACAATCTCGGCGAAGTGCTTGCCGCCTGCCGCGCCTACATGGACGACCCGGCGATCAGCTCCGAAGGACTGATGGAGCATGTGAAGGGCCCCGACTTCCCCACCGGCGGCCTGATCCTCGGCCTGTCGGGCATCCGCAGCGCTTACACGACGGGCCGCGGCTCGATCATGATGCGCTCGCGCCATCACGTCGAGGAAGGCCGAAGCGACCGGCGCTCCATCGTGCTCACCGAGATTCCCTATCAGGTCGGCAAGAACGGCCTGGTCGAAAAGATCGCGGAGGCGGCGAAGGACAAGCGCATTGAGGGCGTTTCAGACATCCGCGACGAGTCCAATCGCCTCGGCGTCCGGATCGTCATCGACCTCAAGCGCGACGCCACGCCCGAAGTCGTTCTAAACCAACTGTGGCGGCACACGCCGGCGCAGTCGAGCTTCCCCGCGAACATGCTCGCGATCCGCAGCGGGCGCCCCGAGACGCTGACCCTGCGCGACTTCATCGAAGCCTTCATCCGCTTCCGTGAGGAAGTGATCACCCGGCGTTCGAAGTACGAGCTGCTCAAGGCCCGCGAGCGCGCCCATATCCTGCTCGGCCTTGTCGTCGCGGTGACCAACCTCGACGAGGTCGTGAAGCTGATTCGCGGATCGGCGAGCCCCGCAGTCGCGCGCGAGAAGCTGCTTGAGCGCGAATGGCCGGGCGAGCAAATCCGCCCGTACATCCAGCTTGTCGAGGCGGTCGAACCGCAGGCCAAGCGCGAGAAATACAAGCTGTCCGAAGCGCAGGTGAAGGCGATCCTCGAGCTTCGCCTCCACCGCCTCACCGCGCTGGGCCGCGATGAGATCGGAAACGAGCTTCAGGGTCTTGCAACGAACATCGGCGAGCTGCTCGAAATCCTTGCCAACCGCGCCCGCCTCTACGAGGTGATGCGCGAGGAGTTCGACGACGTCGAAGCCGAATTCGCGACGCCACGGAGGAGCGAACTCGCCGCAGCCGCCGATGGCATCGAGGACGAGGATCTGATCGAGCGCGAGGACATGGTCGTGACCGTGACCATGGCCGGCTACATCAAGCGTTCGCCTCTCGCCGTGTTCCGCGAGCAAAAACGCGGCGGCAAGGGCCGCGCCGGCATGGCCACCAAGGAAGAGGATGCGGTCACCACTTTGTTCGTGACCTCCACCCACAATCCGGTGCTGTTCTTCTCCAACCTCGGCCGCGTTTACAGGATGAAGGTGTGGAAGCTGCCCGAAGGCGGGCCCAACACCAAGGGCCGGCCGATGGTGAACCTGCTTCCGCTGGCGGACGGCGAGACCATCTCGACCGTCCTCCCGCTGCCCGAGGACGAGACCGAGTGGGGCAAACTCCACATCATGTTCGCGACCGCGCACGGGACCGTGAGGCGCAACAGCATGGCAGCCTTCACCAACGTGCCCACCGCCGGCAAGATCGCCATGCGTTTCGGCGCCGTTTCCGGCGATGAGGTGGAAACCAGCGACGATAGCGACGAGCAGGCCGACCTGACCGACCGGTTGATCGGCGTCGAGCTTCTGACCGAGGGCGACGATGTCCTTCTTGCCACCCGCAACGGGAAGGCGATCCGCTTCAAGGCCACCGACGTGCGTGAGTTCCAGTCGCGCACCTCGACCGGCGTTCGCGGAGTCCGCTTGCAGCCGGGTGATGAGGTCATCTCGATGTCCATCCTGCACCGCGTCGGCACCACGCAGGAGGAGCGCGAGGCCTATCTCAAATGCCCGCCATGGCGCGAGCGCGAGGATGTCGAGTGTACACTGGCCCCTGACCGCTACGCCGAGCTGCAGGAGAATGAGCAGTTCATCCTGACGATCACCGAGAACGGCTACGGCAAGCGCTCCTCGGCCTATGAATATCGCCGTACCAATCGCGGCGGACAGGGCATCACGAATATCGACACCTCAGCGCGAAACGGCTGCGTCGTCGCCAGCTTCCCGGCGCACCAGGGCGAAGCGCTGATGCTGGTCACCGATCAGGGCAAGATGATCCGCACCACGGTCGGCGACATCCGCGTGATGGGCCGCAACACCCAGGGCGTGACCATCTTCCGCGTCGCCGACAATGAGCATGTCGTCAGCGTCGCCAAGATCGAGGAAGCCGAGGAGGAAGAGATCGAGATCGACGGCGGCGACGAAATTGCGCCGGTGCCCGATGCGATCATCGGCGAAAGCGAGCTCGACCGGCCGGCTGACCCGGAGCCGGAATAGGGTCAGGCTGCGATCAGCCGCTGAAACCTGCTGGGAAGGCTCCGCGTTCTCCTCATTCAGACCAAAGGAGAAAGTGACGCCATGCCCCTTCCCCACGATGCGCTGGTCCTCGTCGCCGACGGCCGCAAGATGCTGTTTTTCCGCAATCACGGCGATGAGAACCAGATCGACCTGCGCACAGAGTCTCACGATGCGCGACAGGACCGGAAGGGCCGCTACTTCAAGACGGATGCCCCGGGAACGGAAAAGCAGAGCTTCGGCTACGGCCGCTCAACTTACGAGGAGACGGACTTCCATCAGCTCGAGGAGGATCGCTGGATCAAGGAAGCGGCCGATGAGATGAAGGCCCGTGTCCTTCGCGGCGATTTCGAGGCGCTTGCAATCGTTGCGCCCCCCAAGGCGCTCGGTGTGCTCAAGAAGTGCCTGCACAAGGAAGTCGAGAAGCGCATCGTGTGCACGGTCAACAAGGAAATGAGCGGCCGCCCGATCCCCGACATCGAGGCGCTGCTGACGAGCGAGACAGCCGCCGACGAGCTCCCTGCCGTCTGAATCGAGAAGGGCCCCGGCGTCGCCACCGGACCCTTCTCTACTCCGAAGCTAACGCTTAACCGCGTTCGCCCGAACGCCGGACCGGCGGCGGTGGAGGCGGAGGCGGAGGCGGCGGCGGAGGCGGCGTCACCACCAGCGTCTGTGCCATGGCGAGGTGCCGCTGCATCACCGGGATTGCCTGTGCGGCGACGGCACGAAGCGGCGGCAAGTCGCCACCAGTCGAATAGCCTTGCATCAGCGCAATACCCTGCTGATGTGCCTGGATCTGATCCTGCTGGAAAGCCTGATCGAAGCTGTAGCCGATCCCCGCCGCCCGCAGCTGGTCAAGCATCGCCTGATCGCCCGGAAGCAGCGTCAGGGGCGGAGGCGCCAGGCGCGCGGCCGCCGCGGCGGCACCAACCTGCTGCCCCATCGCCGTATGGTCAGTAATCAGGACATTGGCGAAGTTGCGCACAGCGGCGTTCTGCGAAGACTGAAGCGCGAGCTGTGCCGATTCGAGCTCGAACTGATTGGCGCTGCCGGCATGCGCCAGGAATCCCGGCGCCAGCAGCACATTGTTCATATCGGGCGGCGGTGGCGGCGTGCGCGAAGCGCAAGCGGCGAGCGTCAGCGCTCCGCCGAGCAAAATCCCCAGTTTCCTCATCGACCCTTCTCCCTTGTTTGGGTGATTGTTGCGGACGAGAAACCGGCAAGAACGCGCACGGTTCCGAAGTCTTATCTGCCGCAGTCAGGCGAACAGGTGGGCCACCTCGACGTTCGGCGCGACCGCGTCAAGCAGCAGCGTGGGCCTCCCAAATGGATTGCGTCGTCGCTTCGCTCCTCGCAATGACGAGTCCATGCCTTTTGACATCCACATCATCGGCGGCGGGCTAGCCGGCTCGGAGGCCGCGTGGCAGTTTGCGGAGGCGGGCCTGCGCGTGCGCCTAAGCGAAATGCGCGGCGGCGGCGACACCACGCCGGCCCACGAGACCGACCGGCTTGCCGAGATGGTTTGCTCAAACAGTTTCCGGTCCGACGATGCCGACCACAATGCCATCGGGCTGCTCCACCAGGAGATGCGCGCACTTGGCTCGCTGATCATGCGCGCCGGCGATCAGCACCGCGTCCCGGCCGGCTCGGCGCTGGCCGTCGACCGGGAGGCGTTTGCCGCAGAGGTGACCCATACAATCGAGAAGCATTCGAACATCACGGTTGTTCGCGAACGCGTCGACACGCTGCCAACTCACCCGACAATCATCGCGACGGGTCCGCTGACTGGTTCGAAGCTCGCAGAAGCTATCGCCGCGGAAACGGGCGAAGGCGTCCTCGCCTTCTTCGACGCCATCGCCCCGATCGTCCACCGCGATAGCATCGACATGGAAAAGGCTTGGATGGCGGCGCGCTGGGACAAAGGCGGAAAAGATTACATCAACTGCCCGCTCGACAAGCCGCAGTACGAAGATTTCGTTCAGGCGCTGGTCGAGGGCGACAAAATGCCCTTCCACGACTGGGAAAAAGACACGCCTTACTTCGAGGGCTGCATGCCGATCGAGGTGATGGCTGAGCGCGGGCCTGAGACGTTGCGTTTTGGGCCGATGAAAGGGGTAGGTCTCGACAACCCGCGCACCGGGCGCTGGCCATATGCGGTGGTCCAGCTGCGCCAGGACAATAATCTCGGGACGTTGTGGAACATGGTCGGCTTCCAGACCAAGCTGAAGCATGGCGAGCAAGTGCGCATCTTCCGCACCATCCCCGGCCTCGAGAGCGCCGAATTCGCGCGCCTCGGCGGAATCCACCGCAACAGCTTCATCAACTCCCCGCGGCTGCTCGATCGCGAGCTTCGGCTGAGATCGAAGCCGAACATTCGCTTCGCCGGGCAGATCACCGGCTGCGAAGGCTATGTCGAAAGCGCCGCTATCGGGATCCTCGCGGCCCGCTTCGCCGCCGCCGAATTTCGCGGCGAGACATTCCCTCCGCCTCCGGTTGAAACTGCCATGGGCGCGTTGCTGGCCCACATCACCGGCGGAGCCGACGCCGAGACCTTTCAACCGATGAACGTCAATTTCGGACTGATGCCACCGCTGCCGGGGCGCTGGAAACGCGCCGACCGCAAAAAGGGCTACACTGACCGCGCACGGGCGGCGTTGTTCGAGTGGTTGGAACAATCGAGGGTCGTCGAACCGGCCTAATTGCTGTTGTCCTCGCTCGTATCGGCGACCTCCGGAGCCCTCACTCCGCAACTGCACGCGCTCTTGCGCTTCGCCGGAGGCGGCGCGGTCGCGACGAATTCAGCGGGCGACAGCCAACCCTTGCGCCCGCCGGCGTCGTTGAACTTCTCGATGCCCTTGGCGGCATATTCCTGTAACGACAGCGCGCCATTGTGGTCGAGGTCGAGCTTGTCGAAGTTGCGACGCCGCGCGGCCAGATATTCGTCGGCTTCGATCTTGCCGTCCTTGTTCTTGTCATAGCGGCTGAAACGCTTTTCCTGGCGCGTCTTTTCGCTTGCCTCGGGCGCCTGGAGCGGCGTCCCACCAAACAGGAAAACGCCTGTCCCCGGCGTGCCTTGAGCAGCGGGCAAGCCGGCCGAATGTTCGGCCCGCGATTGCCAGATCAGGAATGCCCCAGTGAGCAGAAGGAAGCAGGCGGCAGCACCGGCAAGGAAACGCAGCAAGGCAATCTCCTTCGCAGAGGAGATTCGGCACGGAGGCACCCTCCGGAACGGAGGCGTTCCTGTCAACTATCGAGGTAAGCGGCCGGTCAGCCGGTGGCACAATAAAGTCCAGGCGCGCCCTGGCGTGGCCTCGGCTTCGAACGGCGGTCCGCCGCGCCTGAGATCCCGCGCGGCAAGCGCCGCAAGTCCGGTCAACGCCCTTGCCCTCGCCGGCATTTTCATTCGGCCGCGGGCCGCGCTTGCTGGAACTACATCAGTCAATCCGCGTCGAGCAGCGTCCACTTCCGCGAATAGCCTGCCCGCCATCCCGATCGTCTTGTCGTCGAATTCGACACCGAGCAATCGCGCGCCAATCTCAAACAGCCTCGCGCCGTGATCGGCAATCAGCGCCAAGTCAGGCGGATCATAGAGCAAGGCAGCCCAACCTTCCTCCAACTGGCCAAACTCGCGCCCGCTGATCCCGCGCGGCAGGAGTTCGGCCGCGACAGCCTTCAGACGCGGCTCGGCCGGGACCTTTCCTTGGTCGAGCTCTTCCAGGCGCTCGCGCCACCACGCGAGCTTGATCGCGGCGAGCGCCGGCTGGGTCGACCGCGCCACGGCGTGGCCGCAGCTCGGCCGGCCAATAGAGCCGGACCAGGTCGCGGTCCCGCAGACTACCGATAGGTGACGGCTTTCACCGCTTCGACCACCTGGCTCGCCTTGATCAGCGCCAGCTTCTCGAGGTTCGCGGCATAGGGCATCGGCACGTCGATATCGGTCACGCGCAGCACTGGCGCATCCAGGTCGTCGAAGCCTTCGGTCATCGCGATGGCAATGATCTCCGAGCTGATCGAGCATACCGGCCAGCCCTCCTCGACGATCACCATGCGGTTGGTGCGCTTCAGGCTCTCAAGCACCGTCGCCCTGTCGAGCGGCCGAAGCGTACGAAGGTCGATGACCTCGGCATTGATGCCCTGCGTCATCAGCTCCTGCGCCGCTTCCAGCGCCACGCCGACGCCGATCGAGTAGCTGACGATGGTCACGTCCTTGCCCGGCCGGACGATCCGCGCCTTGCCGATCGGAAGCACGTAATCGTCGAGTTGCGGGACGTCGAAATGCTGACCGTAGAGCAGCTCGTTCTCGAGGAACACGACCGGGTCGTCGGTCCGGATCGCGGCCTTGAGCAGCCCCTTCGCGTCGGCGGCGCTGTACGGGCAGATCACGATCAATCCAGGCACATGGGCATACCATGGCGCGTAATTCTGGCTGTGCTGGGCGGCGACACGCGCGGCCGCACCATTGGGCCCACGGAACACGATCGGGCAGCGCATCTGCCCGCCCGACATATAATTGGTCTTCGCCGCCGAATTGACGATGTGGTCGATCGCCTGCATCGCGAAGTTGAAGGTCATGAACTCGACGATCGGCCGCAGTCCGCCCATCGCCGCGCCAGTGCCGAGCCCGGCAAAGCCATATTCGGTGATCGGCGTGTCGACGACGCGCCTGGGTCCGAACTCCTGCAGCAGGTTCTGGGTGACCTTGTAAGCGCCCTGGTACTCGGCGACCTCCTCGCCCATCACGAACACGCGCTCGTCGGCGCGCATTTCCTCCGCCATGGCGTCGCGCAGCGCCTCGCGCACCGTCATCGACACGACGGGCGTACCCTCTGGCACTTCGGGATCGTCATGGGTCTTGGCGACGTCTGCGACGAGGTCGCGTGCCCCGGTCTCGAACACATGCGGCGTCGGAGTCGCTTCGTCCTGCTGGGACGCAGGCTGCGGGACTTCTAGCCCCTCTCCCCTCGCGGGAGAGGGGTTGGGGAGAGGGGGCGTGGAAGAGGGAGATGCCCCCTCTCCCTGAGCAGCTGCGCTGCTCTGTCCCTCTCCCGCGGGGGGAGAGGGGCTGACGTCTTCCCCGTCCACGGCGAGTATCGCAATCGGCTGCCCGACCTTCACCCCGTCGGTGCCCTCCGGGACCAGGATCTTCGCGATCTTGCCTTCGTCGACCGCCTCGAACTCCATCGTCGCCTTATCGGTCTCGATCTCGGCGAGGATGTCGCCAGACTTCACGTCGTCCCCCTCCTTCACCAGCCACTTCGCGAGCGTGCCCTCCTCCATCGTCGGCGAGAGGGCGGGCATCTTGAGCTCGGTCGCCATCAGTAGCTCCCCACCAGGACGTCGGTGTAGAGCTCGGCCGGTTCCGGCTCCGGCGCATCTTCAGCAAATTTGGCGGCTCCGACCACGATATCCTTGATTTCCTTGTCGATCGCCTTGAGGTCTTCTTCCTGGACTCCAATCGCCAGCAGGTCCCGCTCGGCATGCGTGATGGGATCGTTATGCTCGCGCACGTCCTGGACCTCCTCGCGGGTGCGGTAGCGCGCCGGATCAGACATCGAGTGGCCGCGATAGCGGTAGGTCATGAACTCAATCAGGATCGGTCCCTTGCCGCTCCGTGTCCAGTCGAGCGCGACTTCGGCCGCTCCGCGAACCGCCAGCACGTCCATGCCGTCGACCTGCAGCCCCGGGATCCGGTGCGATTCGCCCCGGCGATACAACAAAGGCTCGGCCGACTGTTCTCGACGACATAGATGATCGGCAGGTCCCAAAGCTTGGCCATGTTGAAGGCCTCGTAGACCTGTCCCTGATTGACCGCTCCGTCGCCCATGTAGGTGAGGCACACGCCACCATCTTCGGCATATTTGTGCTTGAACGCGAGCCCGGTGCCGAGCGGCACCTGCGCGCCGACGATGCCGTGGCCGCCGTAGAAACCGTGGTCGACGCTGAACATGTGCATCGACCCGCCCTTGCCCTTGGAGATGCCGGCCTCGCGTCCGGTCAGCTCGGCCATGATCACCTTGGGGTCGATGCCATAGGCCAGCATGTGGCCGTGATCGCGATAGCCGGTGATGACGCTATCCTTGCCGACCGTCATCGCCGACTGAAGCCCGACCGCGACCGCTTCCTGCCCGATGTAAAGATGGCAGAAGCCGCCGATCAGCCCGAGCCCGTACAGCTGCCCCGCCCGCTCATCGAAGCGGCGGATGAGCAGCATCTCACGATAGAATTGCAGCAGCTGGTCCTTGTCGGCCTTGAACCGCTTCGGCTGCGGCGGGCGCGCAATGTCGGGGCCGCGGGTCTCGGGGACGGCTGAAACAGCGGCTTTCTTCGCGGAACGCGCCACGTGCGACCTCTCTCCTCAGGTAAGCGGCGGGTCTATAGGAGGCGCTAGGCGGCGCGGCAACTGGGCCGCGCGTGCGCTCAATTGAGCGGGACGATTACCTCGTCCGGGCGAACCAGACCGAGGTCCTTGCGCACCAGCTCATCGGCGATGTCGGGATCGGCCTTGAGCGGATCGAGCAGATCGGAACGGTGCCTCAGCGCCGCATGCTCGCGCTCAATTTGAGCAAGCTCGGCCTGGCGCTGCTGAAGCGCATGGTGATAGCTGCCCCAGGCGAGGATGCCGTTGGGCCCGGCGACCGCGTGGCCCGCAAAGGTGCCGACGACGATCAACGCCAGCGCCGGCCAGGCCGCGCGGCGGATCAATCCCAGGCTTTTCTGCGCACCCCCCATACGTGATCAGAAGAATCACGAAGGCCCAATGAACGCAAGTGAAAAGAATGCTTTGGTGGATGAAGCGGGGATAAAGTTGTGGATCAGGCCGGCTTGAAGGCCTTCACCGCAGCGCGGCCGGGATAACGCGCAGTCTCGCCCAGCTCTTCCTCGATCCGCAGCAGCTGGTTGTACTTGGCGGTACGGTCGGACCGCGCCAGGCTACCTGTCTTGATCTGACCGCAGGAGAGCGCGACCGCGAGATCGGCGATGGTCGAATCCTCGGTTTCGCCCGAGCGGTGCGACATCACCGCGGTGTATGCGTTGGTCTGGGCGAGCCGCACCGCTTCGATCGTCTCGGTCAGCGAGCCGATCTGATTGACCTTGATCAGGATCGAATTGGCGATGCGGTGGTCGATGCCCCACTGCAGCCGCTTCACATTGGTGACGAAAGCATCGTCTCCGACCAGCTGGACGCGCGCGCCTATCTTGTCGGTCAAGGCTTTCCAGCCCTCGGCATCGTCCTCGGCCATGCCGTCCTCAATTGAGGCGATCGGGTAATCGGTCGCGAGAGCGACGTAATAATCGGCCATTTCTTGCGGGCTCAGGCTCTTCCCCTCGCCTTTGAGTTCATAACGGCCATCCTTGAAGAACTCGCTTGCCGCCGGGTCCATCGCCAGCAGCACGTCGCCGCCCAGCTTGTAGCCCGCCGCACTCACCGCTTTGTCGATGAAGTCGAGCGCCTCGCGCGCCGAATTGATCGCCGGGGCAAAGCCACCCTCATCGCCGACCGCGGTCGACAGCCCGGCCTGGTGCAGGCCGGCCTTCAGCGCATGGAAGATTTCGGCGCCGCAGCGCAAAGCCTCAGCGAAAGTCGGTGCACCGACCGGCATCACCATGAATTCCTGAAAGTCGATGCTGTTGTCGGCGTGCACCCCGCCGTTGACGATGTTCATCATCGGCACCGGCAGCAAATGGGCGTCGACCCCGCCGACGTAGCGGTAGAGCGGCAATCCGACGGCGTCCGCCGCGGCTTTCGCTGTCGCCAGGCTCACGCCGAGGATCGCGTTGGCGCCGAGGCGCCCCTTATTTTCGGTGCCGTCGAGATCGATCATGATCCGGTCGAGCTCGGCCTGGTCCTCGGCCTCCAGCCCGACCACCGCTTCGGCGATCTCGCCATTGACGGCCTGAACGGCCTTCATGACGCCCTTGCCGCCCCAGCGGCTCTTGTCGCCGTCGCGCAGCTC
>WNFM01054849.1_pt1 | contig 13610 bp, 10 predicted proteins | sample 5400271 | NCBI WGS metagenome assembly WNFM01 (sample SAMN13153352, study PRJNA577476) | soil metagenome | isolation source: 60 cm saprolite on Douglas fir-dominated hillslope | place: USA:California | collected 2013-09-17 | reverse complement strand
TCTCGATGTGAAGTGGCTTGTGTCTCCGCAGCGGTGTCACCCACGTGCCATTTGATAATTGGGTCGCTCAACAACTCAATGAAGCCACAGCTTTCGGGCTGTGCCACTCTATGTGCTATTCGACAATGACAGCAAATGTGGGGCAAGTCTTTCTTTAATTGCGTCCAGCATATCAACACATTGGGTAATACCTGCCCACGCAACCGGACCGCTGAAGGTGAATCATCTAGCCACCATATGTTTGAGTCCTCCGGCTGTTTTCCAGATCGGATAAGCGCAAATCCGCGATGCTCACCAGTTTTCCACACTGATTGTTAACATGGAGAGCGAATGGATTCCATGCTCTTTATACCCTTGTTTGCGCATTGAACCTGCAAGCGCGGTGTGCATCTTTAACGGCAATGTATGATTGAGGAGGTAACTGGCTCAGACAGAAGTCGCTCCGATGTCCGTCCTTCGGACGTACCCTATCTTGGCGTAGCGCAAGCTGTGCCAAAAACCCCGCGCGGCATTATGTGTCGTTCGTCCAGGAACTTGAGGCGTTTATCCAAGACGGCTATCGCCAACTCCTCTATATTGAGGCAATGGAGGCACATGACTATCAGAGTTCAGGACTTGCAACAGTCCTCATCGTTGACGATGATGGCCCAACTCTGGAGCTTTATGCAAGCGCCCTGAGGCAAAGCTATCGCGTCATTACCTGTTCGACCTGGCAGGATGCAATCGAGATTCTGGCTGCCCACGAACCGCAGGTTGTTGTTCTGGAACCGTCACTCGCCGGGCATCGGGCGTGGGAATTATTACAGGACATTACCAGGACATACGCTGTATCGGTGATTATCTGTAGCTCACTGGACGAACGTAGATATGGGCTAGAAGCGGGCGCAGTGGCCTATTTAGTGAAGCCAGTCCTTCCGTCTACACTCCTTGAAACATTAAAGAGCATTTTAAGTTAACGAGGATATCAGGAATGCAGGTCTCTTCGTCGCCCCCAAACGTCCGCACGTCCCTGTTTAAACAGGGGTTGCGGACCGAGACATTGGTCGCCTGGCTGTTCATTCTGCCCAGCCTGATCGGATTGACCGTGTTTGTGTTGATCCCGTCCGTGCGCGGCCTGCTGCTGAGCTTCACCAATTCCGATTTGCTCACTAGAGCCGATTTCGTGGGCACACAAAACTATCAAAAGCTCATTAACGATCCGCAGTTTTGGTCATCAATGCGCATCACTGTGGGCTACGTTCTGCTAAATATTCCTTTTCAGACCGTCATCGCCTTAACGCTAGCTGTCTTGTTGACTCGGTTAACTCAATCAAATATTGTGCGGGGCATTGTGCTGCTGCCCTATCTGCTGCCAATGGTCATGGTCACAATGGTCTGGTTGACGCTCATGGACTACGATTTCGGGCCAATCGACGGCCTGCTCCATAGCCTGGGACTCACCAAGATCAGTTTCCTCGGTCAAACCAATATCATGCCTTCGCTGGCCTGGATCAATACCTGGCGGCATACCGGGTTTGTCACCCTTCTATTTTTTGCCGGGTTGCAAGCCATTCCCAAAGAACTGTACGAGGCCGCCAGGATAGACGGCGCGAGTGAATGGGCCTCGTTCAAGGACATTACCTTTCCGCTCCTACGCCCTGTGACTGCGTTTGTGCTGGTTACGTCCGGTGTCGGCTCATTCCAGGTGTGGGACAGCGTAGCCGTGGCGACCAGCCCATCCGGCGGTCCAGGCGGGGCCAGTCGCGTGATCTTCTGGTACATCACCAATCTGGCATTTACCCAGTTCAACATCGGATATGCGGCAACTGTGGCCGTGGCGCTGTTTGTCATCGTCCTGGTCATTGCACTCGTTCAACTTTGGTACTTCCGCGCTGACAAATCGGATCTGGGCTGAGAGGAACCAGCGAATGGACATTGTAGATTTGGCGCTCACTAAACGAGAGACCCGATCAAACGCACTACGCGCGCCGAGCATGTCGTTAGGCCGAATGGCCGCCTGGGTATTCCTGGGGCTGTGGATTTTTATCACGCTCTTCCCGGTGTACTGGATCGTCCGCATGGCGTTTTCCACTCAAAAGCTGCTGCTGGCAAACCCTACGACATTTGTGCCAGCCGGTTTCACCTTTGACGCCTTCAAACGGGTGCTTGGACTGCTACCGCTCCAAACGGTTATTGATCAAGGTGGCTTCCCGAAGGTATTACATTTTGGACAATACCTCATGACAACACTGGTCGTGACGGTATTGGTCACTGTCGGATCAACGGTTTTCAACGCGATGGCAGCCTATGCTTTCGCCCGCTTAAAGTTCCCCTGGCGTGGAAAAATCTTCTATCTCTATCTAATCGTCCAGATTATGCCGTCGGTGCTTGGCCTGATCCCGAACTTTATCCTGATAGAGAGCCTGGGCTGGGTTGGCACGGTGCAGGGCATTATCGCGCCTGCGCTTCTGGGGAACGCTTTCGGCGTGTTTTTCCTGCGACAATTTTTCCTCGGCATCAACCACGAGTTAGAAGAGGCCGCACTGTTGGACGGCGACACACTGATCGGTATTTTCCGCCACATCATCGTGCCAATGAGCCTGCCGGCGATCACGACGATGTTTGTCCTGTCATTCATGTCTTCGTGGAACGAACTGCAATGGGCGTATTTTGCCGGTGGCAGTGGACACGTTGAAGGAAGCACAACCTTGACCGTCGCTATGCTGGCTTTTCGGGCGCAAGCGCAATCGGGCCTGCCCGATTTCACGGGTTTAATGGCTGGCACGCTGATCAGCATTATTCCGCTGTTAATCGTATTCCTGCTGTTCGGACGCAAGGTCGTCGATTCCATTCAGTTCCAGGGTTACCGATGATAAGGAGGTGATGTCAACTCAGCCGGAAGGTTAATTACTGCCGCATTTTCAAACACATTTGGTTCTAAGGAGAAGATAAACACATGAGATATTCAAAGTGGTTTTCAATGTTGACCAGCATCGTCGCCAGCACTCTGATGCTGGCAACAGGATTTAATGCCGCATCTGCACAGAGTGATAAGGTGACACTGCGCTACGCTTTGTGGGACTCTAACCAGCAGCCTGCATATCAGGCGTGCGCCGACGAGTTCACCAAGCGTAACCCGAACATTACTATTTCGATTGAACAGGCCGGATGGAGCCAATATTGGGACGGCCTGACCACATCGCTCGTTTCTGGAACCGCGCCTGACGTTTTCACTAACCACATCGCACACTATCCTGAACTGCTCAACAAGGGGCAACTGCTGGATATTCAGCCTTTTGTCGATGCTGATAAGGTAGATACCAAAATCTATCTGGTTGATCCCAATCTACTGGTGAGGGATGGCAAGCGTTACGGCCTTCCACAGGACTGGGACACGATTGGCATCTTCTACAACAAAGACGCGTTCCAGAAAGCGGGCATTACTGACGATGAAATCGCTAACTGGACCTGGAATCCAAAGGACGGTGGCACGTTCCAGAAGACGGTTGCCAAGCTCACGCTGGATGCCAACGGCAAAAACGGCCTGGATTCAAGCTTCGATAAGAGTAACGTGGCGCAGTGGGGTTTCGAGGGAGGCCCCGGCGACGCCAGCAGCGGCGCTCAACCCGATTGGTCAGGCTTCGCGGCCAGCACTGGCTTTAATCTGACCGACAAACCCTGGACAACAACCTATCATTATGACGATCAGCGTGTCATCGACACCGTTCAGTGGTGGGCCGATCTGCACCTGGTCAAGGGCTTTGCGCCGGGCAGCGACCAGATGAGCAGTGGTGTCGATAGCCTGTTCCTGGCGGGCAAGGCCGTCATGTTCCCGATGGGATCGTGGGATATCGGGTCGGTCACGTCGCAGGCCACCTTCAAAGTTGGCTTTGCCGAACTGCCAAAAGGTACAGCCGGACGCCGCTCGCCCATCAATGGGCTGTCGCCAGCCATTTACGCAGGCACAAAGCACCCGAAGGAAGCATGGGCATGGGTCAAGTTCATCGCGTCGCCGGACTGTGCAAACATTGTCGGCGATCACGGTGTGGTCTTCCCGGCTATCCAGTCAGGTGTGGACCGCGCGCTGGCAGCCTATAAAAAGAAGAGCGTCGACGCGTCAGCCTTTACCAATGAAGCTGCTGCCAAAGACGGAACCTATCTTCTCCCGATGACTGACCATATCTCCGAAATCACGAATATGCTCCAACCTGTGTTGCAGGACGTCTTCGACGGAAAAGCCACGGCGAAGGACGCACTGCCCAAAATCAACGATCAAATCAACGCGCTGTTTGGGACCAGTGCTGCGCCCACAGCCGCTAAGTAATTACCTCTGGAAGGGCTACCGAGATGGTAGCCCTTCCAAATAGTACGGAATTACATCATGAAAAGACTATTGAGTCTCTCGCTCATCCTGAGTCTTGTATTCATAGCTGTTACAAGGTCATTCTTCGTGGCGACGGTGCAAGCCCACTCCCAAGGAGAGTGGACAGCGCTCGATTACGCGCCAGCGCCAGCCGACAATCCACTCAAGGGATTTATGCCATTTTATGATGCTTACGGCTCAGCGGATACGCCCATTGCCAACGATTTTCCGCACAGCATGGAATATTTTTATGTTCCGCTGCGCGACCTGATGAACGGCCCGGGTAACTTTACTTTTGCGACGGGCATGGAGCCGCAGTTGCAATCGATCAGCAGCCGGGGCCATCAAGCAGTCATGCGCGTCTATCTGGATTATCCAACGCGGCCTACTGGCATCCCACAGTATTTACTGGATGAAGGTCTTAAAGTCCATCATTACACTTTTTTTGGCAACTCGCTTCAGAAGACTGACAGCGTTTCTCCCAACTATGATGATCCACAGCTTGTTAGGGCGATGGAAGCCTTTATCGCTGCATTTGGCCGTCGCTACGATGGCGATCCTCGCATTGGCTTTATCGAACTTGGTCTCATCGGCTTCTGGGGCGAGTGGCATACCTGGCCGATGGACGGTAACACGCAGGAAACCGCTGTCTTAAAATCGGTGCCCAACCCAAAAGAAGAGAATTGGATGCCTTCCGTCGCAACACAGGAACGCATTATCAAGGCTTACGACGATGCCTTTAACAAAACCCGCATCTTGATGCGCTATCCGATGCTGCCGCCAAACGGTCAACAGTCGAGTCCGGGGCGTCGCGAACCATACGGAAGCCTGAAATATAACATCGGCTATCACGACGATTCTTTTGCCTACAACACGCTCTTCGGCGAAGACTGGTACTTCATGGGCAAAATGGAATGGTCTGGCGCGCTTGACAAGTGGAAAACTGAACCCATCGGTGGCGAATTGCGCCCGGAGATTCAACTTAGCGTGTGGGCCAAACCGCCGATCCGCAACGATACGGAAGATTTCACGACCACCGTTGACGGCACACACGTCTCGTGGCTCATTGCGCACGAGATTTTCACGGTCAAGAGCGTGACATCGGATACCCCCGTCTATAAGGAAGCGCTGGCTGGCGCTCGACACATGGGTTACGAATTTTATGTCAGTGCCGTCAAGCTGTCCGAAATTGCTGCCAATTCACGGCTGGAGGTCTCACTGCGTGTACAGAATACAGGCGTCGCACCCTTCTACTACGATTGGCCTGTCGAGCTAGGCGTCCTGGATTCATCGGGTAAGTTGATTGCGACTTATAACCCAGACTGGAAGATCACAGACATCCTGCCAGCCGAGGGCAACACTCCGTATGTAGAGTGGACGTATAGAAGCCCATCTCACCATTTGAACCCAGGCGCTTATACCCTGGTTCTGCACGTGATCAATCCATTATCCAACGGCAGAGCACTCAAGTTCGCCGACGCGACTCAGGACGCCAACCTTCCGGACTGGTTGACGCTTGGCGCTTTTAGGGTGCGATAGGGAGAACCCTTTGTTAACCCCCAAATGCATTGAGATTAAACTGCTGCCCGGCGAATACTGGTGGGGAGGCCTGGCCCGGCACGGGGATCAGATGCCGTTCGGTCAGGCTACGACCTATCGTCAATCGCTGCACCGAACCTTTCTAGGCAATCAAGCCTGTCCACTGCTTGTCTCCAACAAGGGCCGCTATATCTGGAGCGAAGACCCGTTTACCTTCGAGTTCAAAGACGGCTGGCTGTTCGTTGACGAATATCTTGGACCTGTCATTCTTGAAGAAGACAAAGGCAGTCTGCGCGGCGCGTATCTGAGCGCCTGTCAACGCTTCTTTCCGCCGAGCGGGCGCATTCCTCACAAGCTCAGCTTTCTTGCGCCGCAGTACAACACCTGGATCGCGATGGGTAAGTACCCGACGCAAGAAAAAGTGCTCCAGTATGCCCGGGAAATTCTTGGCAATGGGATGCCAGCGGGCGTCTTGATGATCGATGATTTTTGGTACAAGAACAACGGCATCTGGGAATGGGATCTCAGCGTGTTTCCCGATCCCAAAGCGATGGTCGATCAATTACACGCTTGGGGGTTTCAGGTGGTAGTCTGGGTAAGTCCCTGGGTCACGGCTGACACACGCCGCTATCAACAGCTCGCCGCATCGCGTTATCTGCTGTTTGAGGCCGGTCAGCCGACGAGCGATGAAGCCCAGGTTGACGGCCAATTGGAAGAGTCTCCGGTTGTTCAGCGCTGGTGGAACGGAGCAAGCGCAGTACTCGACCTTTCTAACCCTGACGCGTTTATGTGGTTCCAGAGCGAACTCGATCAGCTTGTTGAGCGCTATGGCATTGACGGTTTCAAGTTCGACGGCGGCGATCCGTTCCGCTACCAACCAACCGATTTGTCTTTTGCACCACGCACTCCGAGCGGTCACAGTGAAGATTATGGGCGGGTGGGCCTGAAATACAACATCAGTGAGTATCGGGCGTGCTGGAAGCTCGGCAGTCAACCACTGATTCAGCGTGTGCGAGACAAGGCCCATCGCTGGGGTGAGGGTGGTCTGGCCGACACAGTGCCGACTTCGCTGGCACACGGCTTGATGGGCTATGCGTATACCTGCCCCGACATGGTAGGTGGCGGTGAGCTTGGCTCGATCCCGCTAATACTTGATCAGGAACTTTACGTGCGATGGGCGCAAAGTGCTACCTTTTTCCCGATCATCCAGTATTCGATGCTTCCCTATCGTGTACTGGATAAGGACTATCTGGCCCTGGTCGAGCCGATGATCGACCTGCGGAAGAAGTTTGGGCCTGAGATATTGCAACTTGCCTGGGACGCAGCGAAAACGGGCGAACCCGTGATGCGGCACATGGCTTACGCATTTCCCGATGCTGGCCTTGAAACGGTAATAGACCAATATATGCTAGGAGATCGCTATCTGGTCGCCCCTGCCCTGAACAAGGGACAATTGCACCGAATAGTCCGGTTCCCCGTCGGCGATTGGCGCGGCGATGACGGTCACGTTGTTCATGGTCCTCGCGAAACCGAGATCGAGACACCGTTGGCACGACTGCCCTGGTACACACGCATCGGCTAGGATGCCCATTTACGATAATCACTGGGCGAAGTCCCAACCAGCTTGCGGAAAACACGGCTGAAATAAGCCGAGTCGTTATAACCAACCTCGGTGGCAATCATCGTAATATCGTCCGCTGTTGCGATCAGGCGTTGCTTGGCGTGTTCAATGCGCAGCCGATTCAAATAATCGATCACGGAAAGCTGCATCTCCTTGCCGAAAATGCGATCAAGATGCTGCTTGCTCGTACCGATAGCCGCCGCGAGTTCCTGCCGCGATAATGACGCTTCAACGTAGTTCTGATGCAAATAGGCGAGGGCTTGCTTGACGAGTTTGCTGGTCGGTTGGGACAGGCTTTTCGCGTCGTGGAGTGTTTGCCGTAGCGAGCCAACCAATTCATCTTCGCCCAGAATGTTTTTGCTCTGAAAAATAACATTCCCGTAATCCAGCCGCCGTACATCATCTGACGTTAACATATGACCGCTCATGATCATGACGGGTATATGGCGCGTTTTGATGTTTGCACGCATTCTTTCAAGCACTGTGAAACCATCAATTTCTGGCATCATCAGGTCCAGAATAACCAATCCCGGCGTCTCACGCTCCATGAGGGAGAGGGCAGCGGCTCCATTTTCTACGCACTCAACGGCTCGGCTGGGGAGTGCCTGCCCTGCAAGCCGAGCGTACAGCGCCCGCGCATCTGGATCGTCATCGACGATCAGGATTAGCCGCTGCTCGGTTCGCGGATATAAGGCGGTCAGCGTTCCAATCAGGGTTTTGTCGCTAATCGGTTTTAGCAGCACATCGGTCATCCCCAGCGCTTTATGCCGATTTTGATCCTGCCCATACACGATTAAGGGCAGTTGAGCCAATTGCGGATATGCCCGAAACTGCTCGAACAATTCCCATTCGCGGTGGTGAGCATTCGCCACGTCCCAGGCTAACCCAGCGGGACGAAATTTTTTCAGAACGGCGCTGATATCGTCACCGAACTTGAGCCGATACAATGACAATTGCTGCCGCTGGCACAACGCGGTAATGGCTGCCGTTGGACTATCTGAATTCGAGATGAGGAGCAGCACAGGTTCAGCATTTTCCTGCGGAACGGCGGTCTGACCAGCCACATCGGTCAGGGGAAGGTACAGGTGAAACAGGCTGCCACGTCCGACTTGACTCTCCAGCGTCATCGAGCCGCCATGCAGATTCACCAGTCGGCGTGCGATGGTCAGCCCAAGCCCAACGCCTGACTGTCGATGCTCGCGCTGTTCTATTTTGACAAACGGCTCAAAGATGCGGTCCTGCATGTCGGTGGGAATACCGATGCCAGTGTCTTGAACCCAGATGTGAAGATACGGAAGCATTACCTCGGCACCTAGCTCGATCCAACCTTCATGTGTGAACTTGCTGGCGTTATGTAGTAGGTTGAGCAGAACCTGGCGCAGCCGCACCGAATCTATCTCGATTATCGGAAGTTGGTCGGGCAAGCACAGATTCCACCGGACACGCGGCTTATTATTCATGGTTGCCAGCGTATTAAAGACATCCTCAAGAAACGATTTTGTCGAAAGCGCCTCTTTGTAGATATCTAGCGAACCGATCTCGGCCTGCGACAGGCTTAGTAAATCGTTGATCAAGTGCAGAAGGTGCTGCCCACTCTGGGCGATATAGCCCAGATCACGCTGGAGTGTGGCTGGTAGCTCCAGATGATACAGATCGGGTGTTGAAAGGGCCGTTTGGGCGTAGCCAATGATCACGTTTAAGGGGGTTCGCAGCTCATGGCTGACGTTGGCGAGCAAACGGGTTTTCAGTTGATCCGAGCGCTCGGCCCGCGCCTTTGCTTCCAGCGCCTCGGCGTACAGTTCGGCATTCTTCATGACGATGCCGAGTTGATTCGCCAGTGCTTGCAAGCCAATCAACTCGTGGCGCGGATGCAGCGTCGGTTGATAGCTGTGAAGATCGAGAATGCCGCTCAGTCTGTCGCCGGATTGAATAGGTAGGGTGACACGCGAATATGTCCTCGGAAATTGCAGATTCGGCGGAAAGCGGTGACTGGCGTGAACATCAGGGATGAAGACGGGCGCGTTGGTGCGGATCACTTCATTGAGTACGTCGTCATCCAGGTACGGTATCTCGGACCAGAAGAGAATCTGAACATCGTCGTAGCCGTAGTTTGTGCGAATGAGCGTGGAAATCGTCGCCTCAAGTGTTTGCTGATCCAGGAGCGTCCCTACGTGGCGACTTATCTCAGCGCTTGTCTCAAGCTGTATCAGCCGATTTTGTTCCTGTCTGCGGCTCGCCCCGACCATGCGCGACGGAATATCCGCAATCGCAATCAGTTTTTGCAGCGCGACGGTATTGACATTCTCCGAGGTTATCAGGTGAGGTTCAAAGCTGAAATGTGAAGGGAGTTTCCCGCCGCTGGCTGCACACACAGCCAACTCAATCGCTCGATGCGCAAACTCCGAGGCTGGCGTTTCTACTGTCAGCGCCATTTTCCCTTCGGCGATGGCCGCCAGAGCCAACGGATCCCCATTGATTCCCGCAACGTAAATTGGATGATTGCAGAACCCTTCCTTATCAGTCACGTCGCGGGCGGCAAGCGCAATCGTATCGGATAGACCAAAAATCGCGTGGATCGGAGCCTCAATCGCCGGGATTGCCCTGGCGATTTGCTCCTTTGCTGCACTATAGTTCCATGCGGTGGGTATATGATCGCACGAGATGTCAGGATATTGGCTCAGCGCGTTGTAAAATCCGGCAAGGCGAGTACGACCATCATCTGCATTAGGTTCAAGCCGCCCACCTATACACACAATGTGACCCTTGCCGCCAAGCTTCTCTGCCAGGTGGAAACCGACCAGTCGCGCAGCTTCATACAGCCCAGAAGGTGATGTAAACAAGGGATGTTCAAAATCAGCTTCGGCAAGATAGACGATGGGCAAACATCGATTGAGTATTGCTGGAAATTGAACAGGCAGGATGTCTTTGCAAATAAGCGCCCTGATATCCTGTACCAGCAACTCTTCGATCAGGCCGCCTTGCTCATCCAGAAGTTGCGTTGTGAGCGGATCGTTCGCCTCAACAGGGACCAATTCAATATTTCCCAGGCGTTCAGCGCTGTGATAAAGTGCTTCCTCGACCTGGATCCAGAACGAGTCGTTGGGTTCAATTTGAATGCCAATCCGCAGTGAAGCCATCATTAATCTCAGCCTCCCATCCTAAATCTTTCGAATGCCGAGAAGTCGCCATGACGATAGACGCGTGGCGGACAGCCAACAATCCGGTGGAAGATGAGATTAAATTGTTGCAGCGTGTAAAACCCTACGCGCTCGGCGATGAGTGCAATTGGCTCATCGCTGCTCAGGAGTAGTTGCTGTGCCAGAGCAATTCGGCGAGCGTTGCGATACGCAACAGGTGAACTGCCTGTCGCCTGCCGGAACAATGCGCTGAAATACGACGGACTGAGCATCACTGCGTTTGCCAGCGCGTCAAGGGATAGAGGTTCAGCCAACCGCAGTTCGATCAGTCGCAACGCCGGGGCAAGACGCAACAGGAGTTCCTGGCGTTCAATAGTGGCTTGATCAGGCAAGTCGGGCGCAAGGAAGTGACGTACGAGCAAGCCGACAATCTGCAAAATCAGCCCTTTCACGATTAGCTGCCAGCCGTTGCTTTCCTGATCGTGTTCAGCCTCAATGTGTTGCAGCAGATCGATGACCTCGCGGGTGTGTATGTGGTCATTAGGCAGGACCGGCCTGAAATGCTGCATGGTGGAAGAAAACGGCTGTTCAGCGACATACTGCAAGGCGTGAAAACTGGTGTCATAAAGCAAGGAGGGATGAAAATGCACATTGAAGATCAAGCTGTCTTCGCGGGCAAAGAGCATATGGCGGCAGACACCATTGATGATGTGAACTTGATTCGGCTGAAATGAAAACTCCTGATTTTCAATAACAAAGATACCCGCCCCTTTCAGCACATAATTGATCTCGAAAGCATCATGCCAGTGCATGGGCCAGGGGCGCGTCGCATAAACGGGGTTAGTGTTGATCCTGAAAGGCTGCTGCGAAGCAATCATCACAGCGTTGCTCAGACTGTCCTCATACATGCAGGGAAGCTTGCGCCAATCGGGATATAACATTTCTAATTCTTTATAGTTAAAAGTATTTTTGTCCATTTTTTAGCCATCTGAATTTATCCGATAAGCAAGCGTCGCGGTAATCCTCCTTGCCAACTAGCTGCCGCTTCCAGAATATATGCAAGAGCTGCTGGGTATGGGACCGACGGAAAAACCCGGTTGAGCCAAAGCTCGAAATACGGTGTGGATCTCAGACTATTCCCTGGAAGTGCAAGCAAATCTATTTTATTCATATTGAAGTAGGCATGGGCAATTCAATGATTCTGCCTCGTTTACTTCGCTTTTAGTACGTTGTTGACGAATCAGTGACTATTATCGTAAGCTAACAAGCCGAATTTCTTCAATCATCGAAATTATGAAGAAATACAACGATCTTCTTTTTTTGTACTCCGCGTGCTTAACAATTTCAAGCAACATGTGCTTACCAGAGGCCTAAACGATCACTTCAGCAATTGTCAACTTGGTTGAACCGCTCACAATTTGACGTTCAGCGGTCAAATCAGTTTCCAAAGTGGATCGCGTCTCCCGCGTAGGAGATAAATATTCATCTACAGCCTCATGTAGCCATTCTTCAGTCATGGTGGAATATACAAACCCAGAGTGCAATTGGAGTGTATAGAAGTATTGACGCCGTCTGCCTTGACTCATATAACCATGCCTTGATGAGAATTGAAGGGCTTTGAGAGGGGTCCTTACACTTAAAGATAGGTGATTATCCCTTGACTGTAGGTAAGGGTTGGGTGTATCCTTGTCGTACTCCGGTTCATATCAACCGCGATAAGGATGGTAACATGCTAATTCCTCCCTTCACTAAACAAACTGTCGGTTTTTTGCACGTGCTTACGAATAAAGGCTATGCAGCAATAGGCACTTGTTTTTTCATAAACGTACAGGAGTTCGGGCAAGTGTTCTCGTATGTTGTAACCTGTAAGCATGTCATTGAAGAGGCGCAAAGAAAAGGGTTTGACATCTATCTACGATTAAATCGGAGCGATATACTAGATATTGACTATATTAGGCTCCCGCCTGAGTGGAAATGGATATTTCATGACGATCCCGCAGTAGACATTGCCGTAAGCTTGCGCATAGGTATCCCGAATACGAATCCTGTCGGAGTAGCTGCAATGGATGTCGGTTGGCTTGTTACTAAGGATCGGATACTCACGCCATTGCTAGAGGGGATTCCGGTCTTCTTTATTGGGCTACTTGCGCAATATCAGGGGTACAAACGCAACTATCCAGTTGTGCGACAAGGGCAGTTAGCGTTGGTAACTGATGAACCTCTTGAGGGTGTCTATGGGATGTCTGATTATTATCTTGTTGAATGTCAAGCATGGCCTGGAAACAGTGGTTCTCCGTTGTTTATGTCCGCAAACTCTTCCCAAGATGGCAAAGAAATACTTGCGATGCTCGGCGTAGTCTCAGGGTTTTATCCCCATCGACAACAAATGGTACTTGAAAACGGGCAAGTCATGTTGTACACCCACTTGGGATTATCTCTCATTACGCCAGCGTACCATATAAGAGAAGTTTTAGATCAGGAGGTTTTCGTGGCAGATAGAAAGGCCGGGAGAGGTGCTGGAATAACGGATTCAAAACCCGAACCAGCATCTTTGAATATTCCTCAAACTGCACCTCAAATTGATCTTCCCATACTCACACGCGAGGAATTCATGAAGGCTCTAACAAAAGTTAGTCGCCCAGATCAACCACAACCCGCCGAAGGAAAGAAAGGAACATCGGAGTAACATCATTTCGACGGCTATAGCGAAACGCATACTCATTAACATAGCGCTGCAAATATTTGGGCGCAACGCCGTGATGAACACCATTCACCGCATTCTTGACTTGCGCCCAAAAACCCTCAATCGTATTTGTGTGGGCATTGCCAAGCGCAAACACACCTTGACTATGAGGTACGCGGCAGTGTTCATAGCCACGATATACCAAGTCATCATAGACCTGGTACTCGTCAGTATGGACTATTGCAGCGTGGGACACAGTTTCGTCAATGAAAGGTAGGACGGTTTTAG
>WNFM01303053.1_pt2 | contig 13611 bp, 23 predicted proteins | sample 5400271 | NCBI WGS metagenome assembly WNFM01 (sample SAMN13153352, study PRJNA577476) | soil metagenome | isolation source: 60 cm saprolite on Douglas fir-dominated hillslope | place: USA:California | collected 2013-09-17 | reverse complement strand
ATACGGGTCGCATCATCGATAGCGGTATATTGATATCGTTTCACGATCTTTCCTGCTTTATCTTTCAACTGCAGGAACTTGACATCGACCTGAACGTGGTGGCCTGGAACCGTTTTTGCATTGCGTCTGCTGTGAAGAGCACGTTTGGGAGCGGACCTCGGCAGTTTGCTCACGCCATGGGCTCGCAACACTCTGGTCACGGTCGACTCTGAAAGCTTGATCCCGTGGTAGCGATCCAGGTAAAACGCGATCCGCAGGGCGCCGATTTGATAGGTGCTTCGCAGCTCCAGGATTTTTCCAACCACCTCAGGTGCTGTTTTGCCGGGATGGTGATAGGCGATTGGCTTCTTTCGATGCAAGCCCGCCGATCCTTCCTGCTCATAGGTCAGTTTCCACCGATAAAACGTTGATCGCGGGATGTTGAATTCCCGACATATTTCTGTGCATACTCACGGGCTGTGAGCTTGAGTCTTATGCTCAATTCCTCTCTGGCTTCTGGGCGCATACCATCCTCCTATTTCTCCTGTAGATCCTACTACGAAGTGTCTCGGAGGGTATGACGTATCACACTCTTCTTGCCGTATCTGGAACGCCGACTCAACTAGGGCTGCGAAAATGCGCTCCAGTTATGGCGTTAAGTTAAAGCCTTGGGTTATCCCGGAACCCAACGTCAAATCCTGCGCTGGATGCAACTCAACCGTACACGACGCGCACCCAACAGTCCAGCAACCACCCCCTCATCCAGACATCTGCCCCTACGCCGCCTACCAGTCAGCTACCCTCGGCCAAAGAACTGGCCTGGTTATTGGTTCTTGACCCTGAAAAATGCACGCCTGACCAATTCGTCATGCTTCAGCACATCTTGCAAGACTCGCAACTCAGGGATGCCTATATGCTTGTCCAACAGTTTGCAACCATGGTTCGACAGCACGCTATCGAACGCCTTGACCCTTGGTTAGCTGCGTGTGCCCAATCCGGTGTGTCTCCTCTCAGAAACTTCGCCCTCGGCATTCGTAAGGATTATGCTGCTGTTCGTGCTGCACTCTTGGTTCCCTGGAGCAATGGTCAGACCGAAGGCCAGGTAAACCGTCTCAAGTTCATTAAACGCCAAATGTATGGTCGTGCTCACTTTGATTTACTCCGCCTTCGAGTTCTCTGGCACTCTGGATTCACGTAATGTGCCGATGAACCCTGTAGCGTCAAGCGCACTGTCTGCGCCTGACAGGCAAGATCCTGTGGATGGCGCTGATGCCAGCCGTGTACATGTTCGTTGCAGGCAATTTGGGCAGCATCCGCTCGTTGCTGTACTCGTGGCCTGGATTTCTAATAACCCCTATTCACTGTAGACCGCGTTTATCACAAAGCCAGGAATATTGAGTGGGATTGTCTTGACGCGATTCTTCCGCCTTCAATCTATCAAGAGCAACCCGCATCAGTTTACTCACCTTCTACATAAAATGCGGATTAACCCGAGAAGTGGAATTGAGGAAGAGGATATACACTTTGGGAGGGAGATCGAAAATGGGGCAACACAAACGGCAGTACACGAAGGAATTCAAGTTGGAAGCGATTCGGCTGTATGAGAATGGCAACAAGAGTGTGCGGGAGGTGGAGCAAGATCTGGGCATCACGGCAGGCTTGCTGAACAAATGGCGTGGTCAACATCAAACGGCTGGATCCCAAGCCTGTGTGCGCACAGGGCACCAGACGGAACTAGAACGCGAAGTGCTGCGGCAGGAGCGGGGCATCTTAAAAAAAGTGCTGGTGGTGTTCGAGTCGTGACGGCGTAAGGTGAAATATGGGTTCATGGCGGAGCAGGCAGGCGCGTTCGAGGTGAAGGTGATGGGCCGCATGCTTGGGGTAAGTGCCAGTGCGTACTATGCCTGGCGGGGACGACAGCCCAGCACACGTGAGCGGGCCAACGCGGAACTGCTGAGCCAGATTCAGCAAGCCTATAAGCACAGACGCGGGACGTATGGGAGTCCCCGGATAGTTACTGCGCTGCGGGCCAAAGGCATCGTGTGCAACCACAAACGCGTGGTGCGCATAATGCGTGTGCATGGCATCCAAGGGGTCTCGTGCCGTCGCAATCGCCCAACGACGACCGATTCCAAGCACACGCCGCTAGTTGCACCGAATGTGCTGAACCGGGATTTCACAGCCAGGGCACCGAACCAGAAATGGCTGGGGGATATCACCTACATCGACACCCTGGAAGGCTTGGTGTACCCGGCGAACCTGGAAGACGTGATTCTCACGCCGCATCGTCGGCTGGGCGATAGCTGACCACATGGAAACGTCCTTGGCATCCAGTGCGCTGGACATTGCGCTCTTTCACCGACACCCCCCAGGGTAACTTGTTACATCACTCCCACTGGGGCAGCCAGTATGCCAGTTATGACTACCGACGCCTACTGACCAAGCGTGGCATTACCGTCAGTATGAGTCGCACCGCCAACTGCTACGACAATGCCATGAAGGAAAGTTTCTTTGCCACCCTCAAAACCGAATGCGCCCGGCAGCCTTCCCCTACCCGTGCAGCTGCACGGGTAGCGATCTTCGAATTCATTGAGGTCTGGTACAATCGCCAGCGTCTTCATTCCGTCCTGGGCTATCTCAGCCCTGAGCAGTTTGAACACCATCACGCTATGACTATTCCCTAATTCCGCTATGCGGGGGAAGCTCACTTGAGGAGTTATCCGAAAAGGTGAATAAATCTTGAAGAACTTTCCGAAATGGGTAATCAACTTTGCGGCTCTCAGTTTGATGTTTCCCCTTATTATCTATGTGTATGCAACTGTATATATGCGCTGGATGGCGGATGATTGGTGCATTATCGATAATTTTCGCCAGTATGGAAACCTTGGGGGACTAAGATTCTATTACACGACCTGGTCAGGTCGTTTTGCGAATTACCTTACTACGGGACTTGTCGAACCGACAGGATTAACCAGCGTTATCGTATTGACTGCTGGCCTGTTAATTGTCTGGTGGATAGCGTTGTTCGGGATCATTCGGATAATTGCACAGGCGAGGAAAATTGCGTCACCTTTTGCACTGTCGGCCATTGTAAGCTCGCTCGTCATTGTCGGTATGCTCAACGCTGCCCTAAATCCTATTCAATCAGTGTATTGGTTTGGAGGTTCAACAGGGTATTTTATCCCCTTAGTCCTTCTTACATTCTATATCTGGCTTGTCGCACGACATATAGCCTATTCTCAAACAAAGAGGATACGGACGTTTTCTCTGATCGGCGCAGGAGTCTTGCTGTTTTTTGTGTCAGGTTATATGGAAGATCTCGGTCTGATTCAGGCGGTCTGCCTGGGACTTGCCCTGCTGTTGATGAGGCGTTCCAGACCGCTGCTGCTAATTCGGGGACTTGTTTTGGCAGGGTTTATAGGTACTATAGCGGGCTTGGCGATTAACGTATTAGGTCCAGGAAACTATGTTCGACTTTTTGTGGACATACCCAAAGCTGCGCCACAGACCCTGAAGTTTGATCCGAAGGTTTTTGCGGTGGGTATACTCGGAAGTCCTGTTACTACCGCTGTCTTCACAGCAATTCGGTGGCCTTTGGCGCCAATAGCTCTGATTTTTATACCTGCTTTCATTGCGTATCGGTTTGATCCACACAAGTTGGGGAAGTGGAATGTTCGGCGTTCCCTCAAATGGCTTTTGCTGATCATTTATGTGCAATTGGTAATTAGTATGACGGGCTACATGGTGATCACAAAAGGTCTTCCTGCGGGTCGTCTCTGGTTCATCCCAGAATACATTTTGTTCTGCGGATATGTCGTAGGAGGATATTTGTTCGGGCTGTCATTCAAGAACACTATAGATAATAAGGAAAATATCTGGATAGGCTGGTTAGTAGCTGTCTTGATGTTCCTTGTCGTGCTGACATCTGTTAACAAGGTGTTAGATTTGGTTTCTGGATTAAAGAGTTACGCAGAAGCATGGGATAATCGCGAAGGTGCTATCTTCGCTAACGTGAGTAGCCCCACGCCGATTGCTGTAGATTATATCTTGAACATTGCTGGCCTTGATGAAGTCTCAGATGACCCGCATTTTTGGCCTAACAGCTGCATAGCTCAGTACCATAATGTTTCAGCTATTGTCGCTGGAAATCCTTAATCACCAAATTGTTCCGGACAAAAACGGAGACGGAACTTCCTCACGCTCTTGTTCGAGTTCAAAATTGTTCCTTTATAGTTACCACTTTTGGTTATTATCTTGTTGAAGGACTATGATGGAAAATTCCTCTATAAACGTTTCATTCATTGCAAATTTTTTCGTCCGTGATGATCCGAGAGTGATCACTGAAGCCATTTCTCTGACCAAGGTCGGATATCATGTTTGTATCATCGGGGCACCGCGTTTAGGAGGGCAAAAAGCCCGTGAAACTATCCATAATATTGACATATTCAATGTTCCATTAGTCAAGAGTTGGAATCCGTTTTCATTACTCCGCGAAATCTGGCGATTGGTGCGTGGTCAGTTAGTTCCTCTAACACCAGGTGAAGAATTCATTAACAATTCAAAATTGGCGACTCTCCTTTTCATATTCTGGGCATTGCGACTTGGATTTAGCATTAGGGCAGAGGTTATTCACGCCCATGATATTGCTCAACTTGTACCGAGTTGGTTATTAGCATCAATAAAAAGAACTCGTTTAATCTACAATGCACATGATGATGCCACTGAATACTATGGGCGAGTTGGCGGGTTAATAGAAAAGCGGTTAATTTCCAGAGCGGATGCTGTTATCACGGTGGGTGAATGTTTAGCCGAAACCCTGCGTAATCTCGGAGCGCGTGAAGTTGTCATTGTTGGCAATTGGAAAAATCTCCAGGATTACGATATTGCTGAAAATCAACTTGAGGCATTGCGGCAAAAACTTGATCTGGCAGATAGTTTAGTCATTTGTTATTTTGGCTCACTTGAGCCGATCCGTTATTTTTCAGAATTGTTGCTGGCTGTGGAACAATCGTCAGGCGTCACCTTACTTATCGCTGGTCGGGGACCCACTGCACAGGAGATCCTTACGGTCTCTAAACGCGCATCCAATATCCGATGGCTTGGCTGGCTTAATATGGTTGATTTGCCCCTCTATACCAGACTCGCTGATGTTGTTTTTTGCTGATATATTATCTCGACCTATCCTCATATCCGCTATGTTGTCCCAAATTAACTTTTTGAAGCCTTTGCTGCTGAACGGCCCTTACTTATCACAAAAGGAGCGGGTGAAATGGTGGAGATTTTGGACCATTTTCCTGCTGCAATTCCACTTGAACACGTGACAGTAGACACGCTTAAGGAAGCCTTTCAAAAGCTCCAACAGCCGGGAGTGGTGAAGATTATGGATACACAAAATCAATGAGATGAGCAGGGTATTGAGGGAAATGCAACTTATGCAGTTGACGGCGATTCCAGGCGAAAACAAAGAGTCGGACGACGAGTTCAAAACGCTTAAGACAGCGGGGGAAGCAACGCGAACGACGCGCTAGACAGGCTAAATAGTGACGAAACTCGGCGTTGACGCCTTCGACACGAAAGGTGTCGCTTTTGTCAGGCATAGGCGTGTAAAGGCCAGGGACATATACCGCTTGACCATACATGGCAAACAGATCGCTATAGTAAAACCGGGCCTGAGGCGCATGGTCAATCAAGGGTTGCAAGGTCTCCAGGCTCCGCTCAACCACAACACGCCAGGCCACTACACAGGAACTCCGCCGCTCTACGAGCGTGACGAGGTAGACCCTGTTTTTTTATCCCGTTTTGCGCCAATGCTGGTGAATAACTCATCCATTTCAATGACCGTCGTCTGTGGCGGCAGCGGCGGTGTGGCAGGGGTTTGGTGCGCCTGCGCTCGTACCCAGTACATCACCGTCACATGATCCACCTTCAGCAAGCGTCCAATGCGCCGATAGTTCACCCCATCCATATACATCTGCACCGCTTGTTGCCGCATCTCATCCGGGTAGCCAGCCTGCTTAGGCTGCGGCGTGTGGCGCCGTTTGCAATGCTGACACCGATAGCGTTGACTTCCGCTTTGCGTCAGCCCGGCTTTGACCTGGCGTGTGTTAGCCTGACAATACGGACATATGTTCATTTCTCTACTTTACTTCGGGTCCATTCCTTTCACCACTCCCCAACAGCCAGGGTTCTTGACAAACTCAAGATTTACGCACGGTTCGGGCCAGAGGAGTATAATTGGGAAATGGCTGAAACAGGTCTCTATGTCCTCTATACAAAGTTGTTGAAGGGTAGTGCTGACTAATAAACATGGATAGACAAAACCTTAATTATGCGATTATTGGGTGTGGACGTGTTGCCCCACGTCATGCGCAATCTATATTGGATTTAGCGGAAAGTCATAACGTAAAGTTGGTGGCTGTTTGCGATATTATTGAATCACGTGCGAGAAAGTTTGCGCAGATGTATGGATCTGAAAGCTGTACTGATTATCACATTTTGTTTGAACGTCCCGATATTGATGTAGTTTCGATTTGCGTGCCATCGGGCTTGCATGCAGCCATCGGACAGGAAGCCGCACGAGCGGGAAAACATGTCCTTGTTGAAAAACCCATTGCGCTCCATTTAGAAGATGCTGATAATTTGATTCAAACGTCGAAAGAATCAGGCGTAACACTTGGTGTGGTTTTGCAAAATCGTTTCAATCCGCCGATGCGTGATTTACGTGCTTTAGTCGACTCTGATGCACTCGGAAAAATTCTGCTTGGAAATGCTACAGTGCGTTGGTATCGCCCTCAAGCCTATTATGAAGATGGCTGGCATGGCACATGGGCAATGGATGGTGGGGCAATGATGAACCAATCCATTCATCACATTGATGCCCTGCAATGGTTAATGGGTGAGGTGGAAAGCGTTTTTGCCTATACTGCTACTTTAGCTCACGACATGGAAGCGGAAGACGCTGGTGTTGTTAGCTTGCGTTTCAAAAACGGGGCATTAGCGACGATTGAAGGATCAACCCTGACCTATCCGGAAAACCTCGAAGGCTCTATCGCATTGTTTGGAGAACATGGTTCAGTAAAAGTCGGCGGTACAGCCTTAAATCGCAAAATCTTCTGGAAAATAGCTGGACAGATTGAGCACGAGCGGGAAATATTGACTCAAGAAATAATTGATCCTCCCAGTGTATATGGGACAAGCCATCGTGACCAAATTGCCGAAATGCTAACGGCAATTCGCCAACAACGCCCCCCAAGTACTGATGGTAAAGAAGCCCGCAAATCCCTTGAATTGGTTTGTGCAATCTATGAATCGGCACGGATGCGCCGCGAGATATTCCTATAATGCCTCAGCTTAGTCCGTCGGACCGGGAAAACACTTATTTCTTACGCTATCCTAATGTTGAACTTGGCGATCCTAACACCAAAGCGGCAAATACCCGCCCAAACGTGTCGTGCGACGGTATCCCTCCTGGCAATTCTAATCGTGTCCGCAACCAACTTTCCTTCATTGTGGCGAACGTTTCGATTTCTATCCAACTTTCTGCCCCGTTAACACCGCGCACACAGCTATGATGATTATTTCTGCCAACTTGTGGTCACAGCGTCCGACCACGCGCGGGTCGTGGAATTCCCTAAAGACTTTTGCCAGACTGACGCACCCTGCTTCGCCCATGCCTGGTTTTGCTTTTCGGAAGAACCCTTTTTACCTGCTTTTTCATTTTGATGTGTTTGCCCTGGCTGACGCGCCAAGGCTATTGGAATTCCTTTATTTCATCAGCAACCATTCTCGCAATGATGAGTGAAGAAGTTGCCGCTGGCGAAGGCGCGTTCTTTACATGGGCAACATGCGGCCCGTGCACAATAACAAAATCGTCGACAAGAGTGCCTTCGTTGTCAAGAGCTTGAGCTCGCACGCCACTGGGCCCCTGCATTAAATCATTCCTCCTGATCGATGGCAGATACTTCTGCGCAGCCCTCACGTAAGCACTCTTGACATAATCGGCATACATCTCGTATGCCCCTTGTCTCCAATAATGGGCCGCCATTTTCCAAAACCCAGGAAATGTCAAAGTGTCCATAAGTTCAGGTAGGTTTACGTCCCAACGCTGATAGCCTTCTCGGGCAAAGGCAAGAACGGCGTTGGGTCCTAGCCATACTTCTCCATTAAGTATCCGTGTGTAGTGGATACCTAAAAACGGAAAATGGGGATCAGGAACGGGATAAATTAGGCCCCGAACGAGATGTCGCCGCTCTGGTTTCAGTTTATAGTAATCGCCTCGGAATGGGATAATTTTGATTGTGTTCTTTACCTTTTCATTCGGATTTTTGCTAATCTTGTCCGAATAGAGTCCAGCACATGTCACAACAAAGCGTGTCTCAATCTCGGCATGATCGGTCACTAGAATGGACTTCTCTCACTCGTCTACCCGTGTGAATTTCCCCGCCTGCACGCGTGACATCTTCTGCGTACATCTCGGCAACTTTGGAATAATCGACAATGCTTGTTTGCGGAGAATAGATTGCCTTTATCCCTGCGGCATGCGGTTCAAGCTCATGGAGTCGTGGAGGGTCTATCAGTTCCAACCCTCGTACGCCGTTGGTTACACCGCGCAAGTACAAATCATTCAGCCGGGGTAGTTCGCTCTCATTTAGCGCTATAATGACCTTGCCGCAGCGTTCAAATGGTATTCCGCGTTCCTGGCAAAACAAGATCATGGCATGATGCCCAGCAACACATGCTCGCGCTTTGGTGGAACCAGGTTTGTAATAGATTCCGCTGTGAATTACACCGCTGTTATGTCCCGTTTGATGTCTGCCCAAGTGGGCTTCCTTCTCGAAGACGATCAATCGAAGCCGGGGATTGCGCAATAGAAATTCGCGTGCAACCGCTAATCCGATAATGCCACCACCCACAATGGCAATATCATAATTTCGTGAGGCGATAGGAAGAACATTGTTCATATCAATAGTAGCCCTCAATTTAGAGTTTATATTGGATGTTGTTGAAGTGTCCCTGGTTTAGTGAACTTAGCGAATAAGTAGAACGCATTGGCGTTCAAAACTGGCAGGGCTGGCATAATCCAGAGTCGAATCCAACCGTTGACAATTGTACCAGACCTCCAGGTAGTCGAAGAAAGCCCTCCGCTGGGGCAAACGCATCAAAAAAGGGAGAATGGTAGTCCCTCCTGGACTACCATGAGTGAGTAAGCGAGTGTTGAGGGTTATTTTGGTGATTTAGTGGATCCGCGAGTGGTAGGGCGCTGTAATGATCAGTTGATAGAGATCATTACAATTGCAGTATGTGCGGTGTTGAGTGAGGCCGAGGGCTGGGAAGATATTGAAGAATTCGGGCAAAGCAAGGAAGCATGGTTGCGGCAGTTCTTGGAATTGGAGAATGGTATTCCGTCCCACGACACGTTTCGACGGGTGTTTAGTCTGTTGGATGCCGAAGCCTTTCAAGAACGCTTTATGCGCTGGGTAGAGGGAGTGTCTAAATAGCAGGATATTGGTAAAATGGGAGAATGAACCCATGTCCATATTGCCACGAAACCAGACGGCAAGTCAAAGCGGGCCTGAATGATTCGGGAAGTCAGCGTTGGCGCTGTAAGGCATGTGGACGCAGATACACCCCGAAACCAACGCCACATGGCTATTCTGAGGCGATACGCCACCAGGCGGTGCAGATGGCGGTGGAAGGGGTAAATTTTCGACGCATTGCCCGACAGTTGGGCGTGAATCATCAGAGCGTGATTAACTGGGTGAATGCGCACGCCAGTGGGCTGCCCAACAAGCCACCTGTTCCGGATAGGGTAACGACGATAGAGTTGGCTGAGGTATTCACCTGGATAGGCAAGAAAAAAACGAAGTCTACATCATGACCCTGGTTGACCGCACCACGAGTTGCATTCTGGCCTGGGCGGTTGAACCACAGCGCACCGAATAGACCCTGCAACGTTTAGTCGACAGCGCTCCGCAAGCCCGCTTCTACTACAGCGATTTGTTCGCTGCCTATCGCAATCTGGTTTATACGCCGGGTTTGTATACGCCCATGCCCGATAAAAGTGAAACCTACCGCGTCGAAGGCGACAACGCAGAAATGCTTCACTATCTGCCGCGTCTAGCTCGACGTTCCCGCTGCTTTTCTCGCCGCATTCACGCCTTACAGCGTGCCATGCAACTCTTTGTCTATGCCTGGAACCGTCGCCAGCTCTACCGCCACACCTACCCTAAATATCCTGCTCATCTCATGGATTTTGTGTATCCTTGAACTTAGACACTTCCTTGTTTTTCCTAAATCTGTGATCTACTGATATTCGGTTATACTTATATTTGGTAAGAACAAATAATCATACTGCGCGGAGCGGTTTCTAGTTGTACTTTTCGTGGCGTCGGGCCAAACCACTTTCTCCGGGCACCAAATGTCAGTGTATCGGCATAGGGCACTGTACATTGTAACTTCATACTGTGTCACAACCTGATTCGAATCAAACCCGCAGCGTTACACAATATTCTTCAAGGGAAAAATTTCGATGCCCAAAAAAGCTATCAATTTCGCAATCATCGGTTGTGGTCGAATAGCCCCGCGCCATGGTGCCGTCCTGCAAGAGATTCAGGCATCGCATAATGTCCATCTGACTGCTGCTTGTGACGTAATAAAAGGGCGTGTACAAAATTTTACCAAAACTTATGGTGGCGATGCGTTTCTTGATTATCACGCAATGTTGAAGCGAGACGATATTGATGTTGTATCAGTTTGCACACCGTCAGGATTACATGCTCAAATAGGGCAAGATTGTGCGCGTGCGGGAAAGCATGTTTTGGTTGAAAAGCCAATGGCGCTTACCCTAGAAGATGCCGACGCACTAATCGGAGCTTGTGACCAAGCAGGAGTGAAGTTAAGTGTAGTTCTCTGCAAAATCGCTATAATCCGCCTATGTTGGATTTACGTCATCTCTTCGATGAGGGTCAACTGGGTAGACCCCTTTTGGCAAACGTCACAGTGCGTTGGTATCGGCCTCAGGAATACTATGAGGACGGTTGGCATGGTACCTGGGCAATCAATGGCGGTGCATTGATGAATCAATGCATTCACCATATTGACGCATTGCAATGGTTCATGGGTGATGTGCACAGTGTTTTTGCATATACGGCTACACTATTGCATAAGATGGAAGCTGAGGACATAGGCATCGCTGTATTTCGCTTCAAGAATGGTACTCTAGGTACCCTTGAAGGCTCCACTATAGCCTATCCAGAAAATCTCGAAGGCTCGATTGCCATTTTTGGGGAACGTGGTTCAGTGAAAGTAGCTGGTACGGCGCTCAATCGGAAAAGTTTCTGGAAAGTGGAAGGCGATCTCGAAAAGGAACACAATATCCTCGTCAGTGAAGCGGTTGATCAACCCAGTGTGTATGGGCTCAGTCATCGTCATGTGATAGAGGAAATGATCCAAGCAATCCGGGAAGACCGCCAGCCAGCCACCTATGGATCAGAAGGCCGCGAAATTGTCTTATGAGTTTCGATTCGTATCTGATTTATCCCGGTGTCACACTGGGCGAATCCGCTCTCATTGATCCGTTTGTAATTATTGGTTATCCATTGGCGGATGGTTCCGAATTGCCCACAATGATTGGTGCCAATGCTCACATCCGCTCTCACTCAGTAATCTATACAGGGAATAGAATTGGTATTAACTTTCAGACGGGACATGGCGTGCTCGTTCGAGAATCTAATCAAATTGGAGATAAAGTAAGTATCGGCAGCCATACCGTTATTGAACATCATGTCATAATTAAGTCGGGAGTGCGAATTCATAGTCAGGCCTTTATCCCCGAATTTACAATCCTGGAAGAATATTGTTGGGTTGGCCCGGGAGTATCATTGACAAACGCACGTTATCCGCGTTCCTCCAATGTCAAAGGCTCGCTTCACGGTCCAACTATCGGTTCCAGAGCAAAGATTGGTGCTGGCGCGGTCATTTTACCTGGTGTTCATGTGGGGAGAAATTCTTTAATTGGTGCAGGTGCTGTAGTCGTGGGCGATGTCCCTGAAAATTCCGTTGTAGTCGGAAATCCAGCCCATGTAATCAAAATGATCGATCAGATTAGCGACTACATGTCACAAGAATAGTTTATCCACCTAATTCAAAATTTACTTTCCAGAAAAATGGGTTTGGAGTAAGCGCCGTATGTCCGCAACTATTCCTCTTGTAGACCTGAAACGCCAGTACAAGAATCTTCAACCTGAAATTGATCAGGCACTGGCAGCTGTCCTGGGCAAAGCGGATTTTATTATGGGCAGTGCCGTCCATGAATTTGAGCAAGCATTTTCTGCTTTCTGTGGAACTCCCTATGCAATTGGTGTTTCATCAGGGACTGCTGCTATTCAATTGATACTACACGCCCTGAATATTGGTGCAGGCGATGAGGTAATCACAGTCCCCAATACCTTTATCGCCACCGTTGAGCCAATCGTCCTGATGGGTGCAACACCAGTCTTTGTAGATATCCACCCAGAGACATTTACGCTGGACCCGAAAAAGCTCGAAGCGGCGATTACTCCTCACACCAAAGCCATTTTACCTGTGCATTTATATGGACAGTGTGCGGACATGCAGCCAATTCTGGAAATTGCTCAACAGCATCATTTATACGTCATCGAGGATGCAGCGCAGGCTCACGGCGCAGTATATTGCGGTGCTCGCGCTGGAACGTTTGGTAGGGCAGCAGCCTTTAGCTTTTATCCTGGCAAAAATCTCGGGGCGTATGGTGACGCAGGCGCAATAACAACCAGTGATTCGGCCTTGGCTACTCGGCTAAGTTCGCTTCGCAATCATGGACGGCGAGAAAAGTATCTCCATGATGAAATTGGTTATGGGGAACGTCTTGACACACTTCAGGCCGCTATTCTCAGTGTAAAGTTGAAGTATCTTGAGAATGCGAATCAGACTCGCCAAATATTGGCAGGACAATATGACGAGCTCCTGAGAAACATTCCAAGCATCCAGCTTCCTAAGGTACGTTCCGGAAGTATGTCTGTGTATCATTTATACGTTATTCAGCATCCTGAACGCGATACGCTTTCTCAACACTTGAGCCGTCGTGGAATACAAACAGGCGTGCATTATCCTATACCACTGCATTTGCAACCTGCGCTTCGCGATCTGGGCTATTCCGAAGGCGATTTCCCTGTGAGCGAACAGCTTGCAAAAACTGCTTTATCGCTTCCACTGTTTCCAGAACTTACCCAGGATGAACAGCACCTTGTGGTGGAAGCGATTACCAGCTTTCACAGGCAATAATCAAGCTACACTAAAGACAGCTTCAATGCTCGAATTGGCGGCGCTCCAACTTTTGAAAATCAACGTAAATATTCATGGCTAAAAACGTCTTGATGATTGTGAATACTTTTGTTCGGGACGATGCACGTGTCATGGCAGAAGCCATCAGCCTCGCTAGACAAGGCTATTCTGTTCAGGTTATCGGTGCTGCCCGTTATGGTAAGCAACCAGTGCGAGAACTGATGAAGGGTGTCTCTATCGTGAGTCTTCCAATGGTCGTCAGTTGGCGACCTCTCATCTTAGTACGCGAAGTCTGGCGGTGGCTCAAGGGCAATCCGGGTGAGACAACTGATG
>WNFM01167751.1_pt4 | contig 13613 bp, 11 predicted proteins | sample 5400271 | NCBI WGS metagenome assembly WNFM01 (sample SAMN13153352, study PRJNA577476) | soil metagenome | isolation source: 60 cm saprolite on Douglas fir-dominated hillslope | place: USA:California | collected 2013-09-17 | reverse complement strand
GACCGTCCGTGCCCGTTCGATTTTTGCGAATCCAGCCCCGGCCGCCGCGACATCAGCAATTCTTTCAACCCGCCATTTTCTACCGCCGTAACTTTTTCCGCCGGCACGCCTTCATCGTCCACGCGATATCCGCCAATCAGCGGCTTCCCGGCAAACTCTTTCGCGCCGGGATCATCCACCACCGTCACGCTCGTTGGCAGCACCCGCGCCCCGATCCGGCTCACCCAATCGCTCTTTCCGCCGACGTTGCTCAAAAACTGTTCCATCACCGGCTGAAACGCCACCGGCGGACGCGCTCCATTCAGCGCCGGACCCAGCACCTGCGCCACCAGCGGAGCCGCAGCGCGCGCTTCGAACAGCACCGGCCCGGTGTAATCCGGCAATGGCGGCGCCAGCCGCAGCGCCAGCAATTCGCTGCCGGTCACGTTCAACGCTTTCCTCACCGTGTCCACGTTCGCCAAATCCGCGGGCCGCGGCGCGTACGTCGCATAATAATGATTCACCGGCATACCATCATTTGCCAGCGTACTCAGTCCCGCTTCCACCGCCGCGAAACTCCGGTTGGTGCGAATCTCCGTCCCTTCGCTGGTCAGCAAATATTCCGTCGCGTACACCAGATAGTAGGTCACCCGCGCTTCCTGAATTTGCGGGAACGCTCGCAGCGCCGAAGAACTGTCCCTAGCCTCTTGCTCCCAATTTCGATTCGTCCAGTCAGGAGTCACCAGCGGCTCGATATTTTTCACCGGCGTCGCGCGCGAAAAATCGTCAACATCCGTTTGCCGCGCCAGGCTGTTCAAATAAGCCTTCTTCCGCGAGTACGTCTCCACTGCTTCCTTGAACGCCTGGTCCGTCGCAATCCACAAATCCTGCCGCAGCGAATCGTAGTCGCGGTCGATTCCGACTGATCCCGTTGATCCGATAAATCCTCGGAAGCCCTCTTCGCTCACAAAGTTCGAACTATCTTGTTTGTAATCGCCCCCCCGCGCTTGCACGTTCATGAAGCGGTTCTTCACGTGGGTGCTGGCCATCAACGCTCCAAACTCCGCCACCACTTCGCGCACATCCAGATCCAGCAATCGATATTCCAGGTAGTACGGCCGCACCGGCTGGTCCGTGCCGGGAAATTTCAGTTCCAGCCGGTCCTTCGCCCGTGCCATTTCATCGCGCATTGCTTGCAACGTATGATCGTTGTCCGACTGCGCAAACGCCGCCGGAACAAGTCCGCTAGCCGCCATAACAAAAAGTATCCCTGCTCGTAGAGAGGTTCTCACCGCGCACCTCCCGTCGATACACCGGCCTTCGCCCTTTTTGCGTCATGCGCCGGCGGCGGCAATATCGGTGGAGCATCGGTGTCCGCCTGCTTCTTCTGTACTTCCAGCTCCGAAGTCAATATCGCCGGAGCCGCCGCCGATACCGGCACCGATCCCGACTCCGCTCCGCAATATCCGTTGAAGACTTCCGGCGTGTCGCCGGTCGCCACAATCTTGGTCAATGCCGCCAGCGGCGTGCCAACAATGTCCACTCCGCGCACCAGTTCATCCGGCCGCCCGTCCGCAAACACTTTGTAAACCACCAGCGGCTGCACCTGAAACGCCTGCGGCTGCCCGCGTCCGGTAAACGTAAATCCGCCCGCGATATCGTCAATCAGCAATCCGTACTGTTTGTTCTGCGCTTTGATCAACTCGATCAATTTCACGCGCAACTGCGCGTTGCTCACCGTCTTGTTGCTCTTCACGATCAAGTTGCCTTGCCGCGACACCGGCGCCGCCCCCAACTGCCGTCTGCCATGCCCGTTCGAATGCGGAAAATCCGCCAGCGGCGAACGCGACATCTCAAAATTCTTCAGCACCCCGTGATCCACCAGAACCACTTCGTGCGTCGAAACTCCTTCATCGTCGAACCGGTAGTATCCCAACAAGTCCTCTTTGCCTAATTTCTTAAGCGTCGGGTCGTCCACAATGCTCAGAAAATCCGGCAGGATCGGTTCGCCCACTTTCTTCGCGAAAGTTTGCCCTTCGGTAATGTCCTTCTGCCGGTGACCTTCCGCGCGGTGTCCGAACACTTCGTGGAAAAATACCGCGGCCGCTCTGCCCGTCAACAGCGCTGGCCCCACGCTCGGCTCATTCAGGGGAGCCTTTNCCTTGGTCAACGTCGCACTCGCCGCCGCCACATCTTTGTCGCTCGGCGTATCCTTCGGATCCACCCAGTCAAAATTGTAATAGCGCTCGATATTCATCCCATCGGTCGCTTTGCCCTGAATAAAAAGTTCCAGCCGGTAGCGAATTTGCCCGTGCTGCAGCTGCGTTCCTTCGGTATTAATCAGGTACGAATTCTGCGCCAGCGCGGAAAACGTCACGATCGAATTCAAAATATCCGGCGATTCGCGGAACGCCTTGGTGTACGCGCGCACCTTTTCTTCCCACGGCGTGCGGTCCAGCGTAAAGTGCATCTCCGGCTCAAACGATTGGTGCGGCTGTTCGTGCGAAAAATCCGGTGCGTGCCCTTCCACGGTGTCCGCTTTCACTTCCTTGCTGGACTTGATCTTGATCAACGCTTCCGCTGCCGTGCGGTACTGCGCATCGGTCTCCAGCCAGATCGCCCGCCGCACTACTTCCGCATCATTGTCGATCGGTACTCCCGTTCCCGGGCCGCCCCCCGGATTTCGCTGCTCGCCTACCTTGTGGGTGTTGTCCAGCGTATACGTCCCCGTTCGAACCGACACCTGCAGCCAGCGATTGCGTGCTTCGCTGCTCGAAAGCAGCGCTCCGTTCGAACCGGAAACCTCGGCCCGCTGCGTGTCGGTAATCGTGTAGCCCATGAAATATGCCGGCGGCTGTTGCGCGCCCAGCACTTTGAACGACCGGTCCAGCTCCGCCTTCATCGTCCCCAACAGCGGCGACGGTTTCGCAATCGCCGGAGTATCCGGCGGCGCGGCCAGTGCCGCTTCAGTCTGAAACGTCGCCGCAATCGCCACGGCCATCGCCGGCGTCAAAAATGCGGCACACATACGGGTCAATTTACGCAAAGGAGTCCTCACGGTTCGAATAAGAGCACCAGGTGAATATGCCAGTGTACGTCACTCTTTGGCAGGCATACAACGCGCGCACCTTCCTGGCCAACACTAGTTCGACGGCATCCCGCCCCATTTCGTTGCACGCCTGCAATTATCGGTACAACCACAACGCAGCCGCCTCGCCCGTGGCACAGACTTCAGTCGGTGTGCGTTGCAGCCAATCCTACCCTCTTTTTCTTTGTCCTCCGCTCCGAGCAAATCCTTCTGATCCAACTTTTCCTCGTCACTGCGGTACACTCCTTCCAGTTCGACGCACCAATCCACCTATCCTCTGCCCGCTCCAGGAGGAACATTGCTCTTCGGCAAACGCATCACCCGCGCCGCCCGCCTTGCACAACTTCTCCGCACCGCTTCCATCACACTCCTGCTCTCAACGAACTCCTTCTCTCAACAAACTCCCAATCAACCACATTCCGCCTTGCCCTCCGCTCCACAGGACTGGCCTCGCTACGGTGGCAATCCCGAAGGCAATCATTTCTCTCCGCTCGCGCAAATCAATCGCGACAACGTCAATCAACTAAAAATCGCCTGGACCTTTGACACCGGCGAAGAAGGCGGCCTGCAATCCAGCCCGCTCATCGTCAAAGGAGTGTTCTACGGCATCACTCCTTCGCAAAAAATATTCGCGCTCGACGCCGCTACCGGAAAACTCCTCTGGAAATTCGATTCCGGCGTCAAAGGCACCCAGCCCGATCGCGGCCTCGCCTACTGGAGTTCCGGTTCCAACGCTCGTATCCTCGTCGGCGTCATGAATTTCCTCTACGCGCTCGACGCTGCCACCGGCAAACCCATTCCCGATTTCGGCGATTCCGGGCGCATCGACCTTCGCGAAAATCTCGGCCGCGAACCCGCCAGCGCCAATTCCATCTCGCTCACCAGCCCCGGCCTGGTTTTTGAAGACCTGATCATGGTCGGAGGCCGCAATCCGGAAACTCTTCCCGCTCCGCCTGGCCACATCCGCGCCTTCGACGTTCGCACCGGAAAGCTTCGCTGGATTTTTCACACCATTGCGCAACCCGGCGAATTCGGCTACGACACCTGGCCGCCTGACGCCTGGAAATCCAGCGGCGCCGCCAACAACTGGTCTGGCATGTCGCTCGACCCCGAGCGCGGCATCGTCTATGTCCCTACCGGCTCCGCCGCTTTTGATTTTTACGGCGCCGATCGCATCGGCGACGGCCTCTTCGCCAACTGTCTGATCGCCCTCGACGCCCGCACCGGTAAACGTCTCTGGCATTTTCAAGGCATCCATCACGACATCTGGGACCGCGATTTTCCCTCGCATCCTGTCCTGCTCACCGTGCAGCGCAACGGCAAATCCGTGGACGCCGTCGCGCTGACTTCGAAGCAGGGCTTCGTCTATCTTTTCGACCGGGTCACTGGCGAATCGCTTTTTCCGCTCGCTTCGCAGCCATATCCGGCCAGCAATGTCCCCGGCGAAATCGCTGCCAAAGAACAGTCCCTGCCAACCGTTCCGGCTCCTTTCGCTCGCCAGCGCCTCACCGAAGACCTGCTGACGAACCGCACCCCGGCGGCGCACCGCTGGGCACTCGACACTTTCAAAAAGTTTCACAGCGATGGCCAGTTCGTACCTCTTACTGTCGGCGCCGAAACGGTTGTATTTCCCGGCTTCGATGGCGGCGCGGAGTGGGGCGGTCCGGCCCTCGATCCGCGCACCTCGACCATCTACATCAATTCGAACGACATCGCCTGGACCGGCGCTCTCGCACCAAACGGAAATGACACTGGCTCCCGCGCTCTCTACATCAGCCAGTGCAGCATCTGCCACGGCGAAAAACTCGCTGGCAACCCGCCGGCCTTTCCCTCGCTCATCGGCATCGGTCGCCGTCTGAATTTCACCCAGATTGTCTCCAACATTCACAACGGCAAAGGTCGCATGCCTGGTTTTCCCAATCTCACCGACGAACAAGTCAATGCCATCGCCGACTTTCTATCGAATGGCCAAAACAAAGAACTATCGAGCGAAGGCCCGGCTCCGCCTTCCATGAAATATCACCTCACCGGCTACAACCGCTTTCTCGATCCCGATGGTTATCCCGCCGTGGCTCCTCCATGGGGCACACTGAACGCCATCAACCTCAATACCGGCGAATATCTCTGGAAAATTCCTTTTGGTGAGTATCCTGAACTCGCTGCGGCTGGCTTGCATGACACCGGAACCGAAAATTATGGCGGCCCCATCGCGACCGCTGGCGGACTTCTTTTTATCGGCGCCACCAATTACGACAAGAAATTCCACGCCTACGATATTTCGAATGGAAAATTACTGTGGGAAACGACTCTGCCGTTCGCAGGCAACGCAACTCCTGCCACCTACGCCCTCAACGGCCGTCAATTTGTAGTAATCGCCGCGGGTGGCGGCAAAGATCTCAGATCGAAATCCGGCGGAGTTTACGTTGCCTTCGCTCTTCCACCGGAGAATTAGCGCCTCCAAGTGCTGGCTTCCGCCGATTCCTTGGTTTGACTAGAATGGCTCAGCAGGCCGGCACGCCCTTTGGACAACCCTGGCCAGTCGTGACTCCGACTCCATTGCTTGAATTGCCGCTGTGCGTCGCAATTCCGACGACGACCGCGACTGGAATCGCCGACAACACTCCAATCGCAATCCACGTTCCTTTGCCGATATGCGGCGCCACGTTCTGAATTCCCACTTGCCCGCCGCTATCCGTTGATTTGCCGGTTTCCACCAGCATATCCAGCGGTGCCTGCGCCGGCGGAGTTGGTCCGGTGCTGTCGTTCGATCGCACGCTCGACATCTGTCCGGCTTTCACCATCACGCACACTCCGGCCAGATTGCACACCTTCACCAGCCCTTCGAACACGATCACATTCATCGTTCCGGTCGAGCCATCAAAAGCCGTATAAAAATCCGTGCCCACCACTCCGGCAACTCCCGCCGGCGTTTTCACCTCAAATTTTCCGTCCGGCTTGGTGATCTTCTGCGCTTGCGACCGGATCTTTCCGTACGTCAATTCCAGTTCGGTCTGTTGCGCTCCGCCGTCGTGTTTCACCACCTTGATCGAGGAGTCCGAACCCACGTTCAACACCGAACCGTCGTCCAGACCGATGCGCGCACGAGCGTTGGCCTGCGTGCTCACCACGTCTTGCCAATCCACCACGGTCTTCGCCGAAGCCGAAATCGTCTTTCCCGCCCGCGCGATATTCACCATTGGAATCACACGAGAAATTTCGCCGGCCTTTTGGCCGGGCGTGTCTGGTGCTGCAACCATCTCGCCGGGAATGCTCAACATTATCGATAAAAGAAACGTCAGCCCGCAGGCGTAGGGGGACTTTATGTTCCTCATCGGGGACTCTCCTGAGCTTAATGCCGTTCTTATCCTTGTTACTGGAGCGCCAGCAGAGTGTCAATTTGAATTAGGCCCGCAGTTTCCCACCCGCTACCTCGGCCCCCGCCCCATTTGCCGTCCATGTAAAACAACTGCTGTTGTTTCCTCGCGCACCTTGCCCTTTCGAGCAGTTGCAGCCCACAGCCCGCCGGTTCAGACTTTGTTCATGCGAGCACTTATCGGTATTCTCGTTGCAGCCGCTGTCGCCGGTGCCATCTATTTCTATTCGCTCAAGAGAATGCCCACCACCGATGCCGGAACCGCGCCCACCCAGGCCATCAGCCTGACCGGCGTTCGAATGGACTTGAATTCCATCGCTCAGGCTGAACGCAACTACATCGCTTCGAACGGCAAGTGCGCCTCCTTCGCCGAACTCTCTTCTTCGGGCACCGTGAACTTCGCAAGTACCGGCCGCAGCGGCTACACCTACGAAGTCCGCTGTGGCGAGGGCAACGAATTTGCCGTGACCGCCCGCCACGCCTCAGCTTCCACCGACCCCGGAGTCCGCTACCCCATCCTGGCGGTGGACCAGAACATGCAAGTCGGCGAAATTCAGTAATCTGAGTTTTCCGTAGTGCCGGGCTTCAGCCCGGCTCCCGCACTTCTCCCTCATCGCTCCTCCCTGCCACGATCGGGCTGCGAAATAAAGGAACTTTTTTCTAAACCGCTGCGTACCTATCTGCAGAGCGGCCGATTGGCGCCGTATCATTCCAGGGTTAGGCAAGCAAACAAAACAATTTGCATAGCGCCACAGGCGCTCTGAAGGAGAATGGCATGGGAGACCTAAACGGCGGTGAAATGATCGGCTTGGTGGCGGTGATTCTGTCCCTCGGTATTCCGATGGCGGGCATGTACACCTATTTCCGAGTGCGGAAACTGAAGTCAGAAGAACGCATGGCGGCGATCGCGCGAGGCGTTACTGTTCCGTTCGAAACGGAAGTCACTCCTGCGGCCCGCTCCCGCAAGTATGGAATCCTGCTGGTCAGCGGCGCCATCGGCTTTATCGCCACCTTCGGCGCAATTGCCGGCATTACGCATGAGCCGGATACCTGGGCCGCCGCCGCGTTCGGATTCATTCCTCTGGCCATCGGCGTCGGCTACTTCATCGATTTCACACTGGGCCGCAGCGAAGCCCACTCGTAAACTCCGTTAAGCATTCACGCGCAATTTCCCAAGATTGTCATCCGGAGGCTTCGACGCTCTTGGCGTTGAAGCCGAAGGATCTCAAACTGCAGAACCATCGCGACGAGTCTCTCCTCTTTCTCCGCTGTGTTAAACTTCATTCGTGCATCCCGCCATTCCGCTGCTTCTCGAACTACAGAAAACCGACAACGAAATCGCAGCACTGCGCGCGAATCTGGAAGCTGCTCCCAAGCGTATCCGCGAAAACGAAGCCAAATTGATCGGCGCGCGCGGCGCAGTTGCTTCCTCGAAGGAATCGCTGGCGCAACTGGTCGCGACCCGCAAGAAAACCGAATTTGAAGTTTCCGAGTGGCGCGAACGTGCCAAGAAATTCCGCGCGCAAACCGCGTCGGTGAAAACCAACGAAGCGTACAAGGCGTTGTTGCACGAAATCGCCAACGCCGAAACCGAAATCGGAAAACTGGAAGACGTTCAGCTCGATCAGATGATGGCGGTCGAGGAAGCGGAAAAGAAAGTAAAAACCGCGGAAACCACGCTGCGCGATTCCGAACAAACCATTGGCGCGGAGCGCAAGGAAATCGAAAATCGCGCGCGCGAAGTAAACCGTAAAATGCTCGGCGACATTTCCGTGCGCGAAAAAATCGCCGCACAAATTCCGGAAGAAGTTCTGAATATTTACGCGCGCGCCGCCAAACGCCATCACGGCGTCGCTCTGGCCGAAGCGGTAAACGAACAGTGCCGCGGCTGCGGAATGCGCCTGCTGCCGCATCTTTATCAGCAGGTGTATCAGCCCGAGGATCACAATATTCACACCTGCGAAACCTGCAGCTGCATCCTGTACGCGGCGGAACCGGCCGCGCCGCGCGCTCCAAATTCATCTTCCAATCCGACTGCCGCTTCTGCATCCTGATGGCAACTGCGCGATGACACCGAAAAAACCAGTACTTCGCGGAGCGGGACTTTTCGGTGAAGCGCTGGAAGCGAAACCTGCTTCGTTGCCGGCGTGGCGCGCCAACATTGATGGCGGGTCGCGCGGAAATCCCGGGCCCGCTTCCTACGGGGTGGTGATTCGCGATCCGCGCGGAGAGATTGTTGCGCGGCTGAAGAAATATATCGGACGAACCACCAACAACGTCGCCGAATATTATGGATTGATTGCGGCGCTGGACTACGCGCAATCGAATAATATTCGCGCGCTGCGCATCGAGAGCGACTCGGAACTGATGGTCAAGCAGATGCGCGGGCAATACAAGGTAAAGAGCGAAGATTTGAAGCCGCTTTTCGAGCGCGCGAAAAAGATGTCGCAGACATTTGCAACGTTCCGCATCGAGCACATTTACCGCGAACAGAACCAGGAAGCCGACGCGCTGGCCAATGAAGCGATGGACGAAGCCGACGGCAAATCACCAGCCGGCGAGAATCGAAATTCGAAATTCGAAAATCGCGTTTCCGCACCTTCAGCGAGCCCAACCATCAGGATTCGTGCACGGTTTCGCAGCGGCGTTCTCTATCCGCTCGAAGACATCAATTTGCCCGACGGCGCCGAAGTGGAAATATTGCTGAAGCCAACCTCCAAAAGTTAGCAGCGTTCCGTTAACGCCCCGGCGCGGGTTTTGTAAACGGCTGACATCTCCCCGGGGACATTCCTTCTTTACCGCTCCAGCTATTCTTGCGCGGCGGCGCGCTCCAGTTCGGCAATATTGATTTTCTGCATGGTCATCATGGCGGCCATGACGCGGGCGGCTTTTTGCTTGTCTGGGCTGGAGAGCAAGTCCATAAGCGCTCGCGGCGTAATTTGCCAGGACAGGCCGAATTTATCCTTCAGCCAGCCGCAGTCCGATTCCTTGCCGCCATCGGCGGCGAGCTTGCTCCAGTAGTAGTCGGTTTCATCCTGGTTTTCCGTGCTCACCACGAACGAAATGGCTTCAGTGAACTTGAACAGCGGTCCGGCGTTGAGTGCAACGAACTGTATTCCTTCCAACTCGAAGCTGGCGACCATGACCGAACCGGCGGGAGCCGGGCCGCCCTCCGGGTAGCGCTGCACGTCCAGCATTCTTGAATTCTTGAAGACCGAGCAGTAAAACTTGGCTGCATCTTCAGCTTGTTTATCGAACCACAGAAACGGCTTGATTTTTTGGATCATGGCGGCTGCTTTCTGTTCGGGTTTGGCTGGAGGTTCCTTTTTACTTCAACGCGTAGGAGCGATACAAGGTGTCGCGCTGGGCGGGGATGAAGCCGGCGTCGGAGATGACGCGGCGGAGTTCGGATTCGTTGGTGCGATTGCGGACGCCGGCGGCGTAGACGACATTTTCTTCGATCAGGATGCTGCCGACATCGTCGGCGCCGAACTGCAAGCCGACCTGGCAGACTTTAATTCCGGGAGTGAGCCAGCTGGACTGAATGTGATCGATGTTGTCGAGATAGAGGCGGCTTACGGCCAGCGTTTTCAAATAGTCGACGGCGGTGGTTTCCTGAACTTTTTTTCCTAGCGGCGTATTGTCGGAAGCGAAAATCCACGGAATGAACGCGGTGAAGCCGCCAGTATCTTCCTGAATGCGGCGAATGCGTTCGAGATGATTGACGCGGTGGCGGAGCTCTTCGCTGTGGCCGAACATCATGGTGGCAGTGGTGCGCAGGCCGAGCTTGTGCGCGGTGCGGTGCATCATTTCCCAATCGTCGCTGGTGCATTTGAGGCGGGCGATTTTGCCGCGAACTTCGTCATCGAGAATTTCCGCGCCACCGCCGGGAATGGATTGCAAGCCGGCGTCCATCAGGCGCTTGATGGTTTCTTCGACAGTGAGTTCGCTGACTTCGGCGATGCACAGAATTTCCGGTGCGGAAAAACAGTGCAGGTGAACGGCGGGGAATTTCTGTTTGATCGCACGAAGAAGATTTTCGTAGTAATCAATTTGCAGGTCGGGATGCAGGCCGCCTTGAAGCAGGACGCCGTTGCCGCCGAGTTCGAGCATCTCTTCGATTTTCTTGAAGATTTCGTCGAAGCTGAGGATGTAGCCGTCCTTGGCGCCGATGGGTCGGTAGAAGGCGCAGAAGGAGCAGTACTCGGTGCAGAAATTGGTGTAGTTGATGTTGCGATCGATCTGGTAGGTGGCGATGCGCGGATCGTTCTTCTGGAGGCGGACCTGGTGAGCGGCCATGCCGATGCCGATGAGGTCATCGGATTCGAGCATTTCGAGAGCTTGTTGATTGGTCAGGGCCACGGTGGTTGTCTCGCTTTCTATTCTAGCTGAGAAAGAGCGTTGACTGAAATTGCGTTAAGGTTGAACGGTTCAGCCGATTCGATTGGAACGAAGAGGGCACGATATATCGTGCCGCTACCGAAGAAGCTCCGACCGCACATTGGGTAAGGGCTCCGGGCGCTAATAAGTGCTTTGGATTGTGTTGGTTGGCCGGTGACAAGCGGGCTGCCGGCGTCCACGACGCACGGTGATCGCGGAGGGTCACGTCAGCGCTCCGCCAAAGTGGCCTAGTTTGCGGTTGCGAACTGGCCTATGCTTTCCGGATGAAGTTCCTAAATGGGCAAATTCGGCTTGCAGCCACAGATGTGAGCAATCATCTGGCGTGCCGGCATTTGACGCAACTGGAACTGCAGGTGGCGCGCGGGGAGAGGCAGGCGCCGGACTGGGCAGCGCCCGACCTGAAAGTAATTCAAGAACTGGGCGAGCGGCATGAAGCGGCCTACCTGAAATACCTGGAACAAGAAAAAAAACTGAGAGTGGTGAGGTTGCCGAAGCAGGGTAGCGAGGAGCAGCTTGTCGCGGAAACGCTGCGGCTGATGGAAGAGGGAGTGGATGAGATTGCGCAGGGAGCGCTGCGGGACGGCTCGTGGTTTGGGCGACCGGACGTTTTGTTGCGGGTGGCAAAGGCAAGTAAGAACTGGAATTGGTCCTACGAAGTTCAGGATACCAAGCTGGCGCGAGAGACGAAAGCGACGACGATCTTGCAGTTGTCGGTGTATTCGGAGTTGTTGGAAAAGGTGCAAGGCACGGCGCCCGAGTTTATGTGGGTGGTGACACCGGCAGCGGGGTACGAGGGCGAGCGCTATCGGGTTGCAGAATACTCGGCCTACTACCGCTTTGTGAAGCGCGAACTCGCAAAGGCGGCAACGAGCGTAAAGACGGAAACCTATCCGGAGCCGGTGGAACACTGCAACGTGTGCCGGTGGTTTGCGGAATGCGATGGGCGGCGGCACGCGGACGACCATCTATCGCTGGTGGCAGGGATACGGACTCAACAGCGGGGACAACTGGAAGAGTGGGGAATTCCGACGATGGCGGCACTGGCGAAGATGCCCATTCCGCTGAAGAAAAGACCGCGAATCGGGTCGCGAGAAGGCTATGAGCGGGCGCGGGAGCAAGCGCGGGTGCAAGTGGAGGGCAGGACGGAAAAGCGGCCGATCCATGAACCGATTTTGCCCGTCGTGGAAGGAATGGGATTTTGGCGGCTGCCGGAACCAAACCGGCTGGATCTGTTTGTGGATCTTGAGGGTGATCCATTTGCGGGAACCCAAGGGCAGCAATATCTATTTGCACTTGTCGCGCGTGGTGCTGGCGATCAACTTTTTTATGAGAAACGGTGGACGCTGACGGCGGAATAAGAGAAAGCCGGATTCGAGTGGTTGATCGATGAGATTGCGCGGCGGTGGGCGGAAGAGCCGGGAATGCACGTGTACCATTACGGAGCGAACGAGCCGGGCGCGTTCAAAAGGTTGATGGGGGAGTATGCGACACGAGAAGAAGAGATGGACCGGATGCTGCGGGCAGGAATTTTCGTGGACCTGCATCGGGTGGTGAAGCAAGGGCTGCGCGCCAGCGTGGAAGAGTATTCATTGAAAAGGATGGAAGCGTTTTACGGATTTGAGCGGAAGACTTCGCTGGATTCTTCGCGGGCAGCGATGCGGTACATCGAGCACCACCTTGAGCTGGGGTGGCAGGGCGAAACGCTGGAGGACCGGCAGCGCGAGGCGATGGAAGGGTACAACCGGGAGGATTGCGAGTCGACAGCGGCGCTGCGGGATTGGCTGGAAGTGGAGCGGGCGAAGCTGATTGAGAAGGGCGAAAAGATTTCGCGGCCGGTGGCGGGCGATCCCGAACCGGCGGAAGAGTTGAGCGAACGACAGAAGCGAATCGCGGAACTGGTAGAGAGACTCACAACATACTTGCCTGTGGACCGTAAGAAGCGCTCGGCAGCAGAACAGGCGCAGTGGCTGCTGGCGCAATTGCTGGACTGGCACCGACGGGAAGATAAAGCCACGGGGTGGGAAGGATTCCGGTTGGCGGAATTGGATGAGGATGAACTACTGGAGGAGCGGTCGGGCTTGGGCGGCTTGCAGCATGTGAAGACTTTGCTGGTCGAAAGAAATATTCCTACGGAGCGTTACCACTTTGAGAAGCAGGAGACAGAAGTTCGCGACGAAAAGGAGCTGTATTACAAAGGGGAAAAATTCGGAACGGTGGTTGCGGTGGATTTTGCCGCGCGAACGGTGGATGTAATGTGTCCCTGTGGGACCCGCCGCTTAACGTGACCCAACAGGCAGACGCACTATTTCGGGTGGGGGAATGGGTGGCGACGAACGGGATGGAGCGGGAAGGAGAATTTCAGGCGGCGCGGGATTTAATGCTACGGAGGGCGCCGCGGCTAAGCAAGCCCGAGACGCTCCGCGCGTTGCCCGGCGAATTGACGGAAGACACGGCGTGCCGGATTGGAAATGCGATGAGCGAAACAACACTCGCCATCCAGGGGCCGCCGGGATCGGGCAAGACGTTCACCGGCGCGCGTATGATTTGCGACATGGTAAATCGCGGAAAAAAGATCGGCGTGACCGCGCTGAGCCACAAGGTGATCCGTAAGCTGCTGCAGGAGGTAGTGAAGGCAGCGTCGGAAAAAGAGATGCGAGGCGTGCGGTGTATGCAACGCTGGAACGACGGAGAAGCCGAACCGGGGATTGCGGTAACAAAGAAGAATGAAGAGATTCTTGCCGCCTTGGAGTCGCGGTCAGCGAATGTGGCGGG
>WNFM01029022.1_pt4 | contig 13620 bp, 14 predicted proteins | sample 5400271 | NCBI WGS metagenome assembly WNFM01 (sample SAMN13153352, study PRJNA577476) | soil metagenome | isolation source: 60 cm saprolite on Douglas fir-dominated hillslope | place: USA:California | collected 2013-09-17 | reverse complement strand
AACGACCAGCTCGGGGCAGACCGAGCCGATCCCATCGCCCTGTCCCCGACTGAACCTCGACACCGACCTCGACGGCGTTTCCGATATCGACGACGACTGTCCGCTGGCGGCCGATCCCCTCCAGATCGATCCGGATCATGACGGCCGGGGCACCCCCTGCGATAACTGCCCCGCGATCCAGAACCCCGGTCAGGAAGATGCGAACGGCGATGGGATCGGGGATGCCTGCCAGACCCCCTGATCTCGGAGCCGATATGGGAGGGCCGTCCATGAAGCAGAAGGCCGGCCCCGAAGCAGACAAAAAAACGGGCCGGTCGGAGACCGGCCCGCCTGGATCGTCCTCATCCCGTACGATTCGTTCCGTCCGAAACGCGGTTCAGGGAATCGGTTCTGAAGCGCTCGGCTTGTTGATCGTCATGCAGAACTGGGCGCACTGCTTGCCGCTGGTGCCAAGTGTCTTGCAGCAGTTGACGCACTGACCATGATTAGCCAGAGCCGCACAGTCGTTCAGAGTCTGGGTCGTAGGACCCCGGAATCCGGCCGTCGATGTGCGCCCCAGATCGGACGAGGCGATCAGAATTGCAGCCGCCTGGGCGCGGCTCGAGCTGACCTGACCGGCAGGATTGGTCGTCGTCGCCCGAACTCCGTAGAAGTCCATAATTTCGGCCAGCTTGCGCTCGGTCAGCATCGCACTCGAATCACCGAGCGGAACTCCCCGGTCGCTCAAGAGATCGACAGCCTTGCCCGCTTCCTCGCCGCGGACCCCGCCGGTGGCCGAGGCCACCATGACAGCAAACTGACCGACGGAAACAGAACTCTTCGTCTTGCCTCGGGCCGCCGGCTCGGCCGCGAAAGCGCCGGCGCAGAGACCGATCATCACGGTGGTTACAAGAATGTTTTTGGTGAAGCTCATCGATCAACCTCCTAGGGACGGGTCATGAAGACGGAACTGGGGCCCGGTTTGAACTATTACCGTGAAGAGGATACCCCGTCAACATCTTTCTGGGCCAGTTCGAGGTTGACAGGCCCCCGGAGTTGAGGGATAGAAGTTCGAGGACTGGCGGGACTGCCTGACGCAGCCCCCGGGAGAGCAGCTTGGGTCTTTTGAACCTGTCGCGTCGGTCCGGCGCCGCGGCCGCCCTCTGCTGTCTCGCCGGCCTGTCGGGCGACGGCCCCGCCGCGACGGAAGCCGCACTCTATGTTGATGCTGCAAGCAGTTGCGTGAGCGGCTGCGGCTCGCAGTCCCAGCCTTTCAAGACGATCCAGGCCGCCATCAACGAGGCCAACAGCGAAATCATAGCGGGGTCCGCCACCACCGCGACGATTCGTGTGGCGGCAGGGCGATACCGGGAACGGATCTTCATCTACCCGGATGTCCACCTGATCGGCGCGGGAACCGGCCAGACGGTCATCGACGCCACCGGCTTCGGCCGCAGCGCGGTCATCTTCGCCTCCGGAGGGACGGGACGACCGAGGACCGATTTCTCCATCGACGGCTTCACGATCACGGGCGGGAGCGGCGAGGTCAGCGTGACTTCCGATACCGTCTCCGGAGGGGGGATCTTCATCTTCGGCGACGCCGTGGTCAGCAATAACGAGGTCATCGGCAACGTGCTGAGCGGCAAGCAGAAGGATTGGCTCGGCGCGGGTATTTACGTGGCCTATGGCCGGCCGACGATCCAGGGGAACAGAATCACCGGGAATCTGTCGGCTCCACCCCCGGTCGGCGGCTCGACCGAGGCGTTCGCGCTCGGAGGGGGTATCTGCTCTCTCGACACCCTCTCGTCCCCCCTCATCCAGGGGAATCTGATCGGCGACAACGTCGTCGTCGGAGAGGTGGGACGCGGCGGGGGTCTTCGTCTGAAGGGTGGCCCGGGGACGGTGATCCGCAGGAATATCGTCTACGGCAACCGTGCCTCGACCTCCGGCGGAGGCCTCAGTGGCTACGAGGGGCTTCAGATCGAGGGAAACCTGATCTTCGGGAACAGCTCCGGAATGAGCGGCGGCGGCGTCGATCTTCTCAACACGACGGCCGTGGTGACCCTCAACATGATCGTCGGCAACACCCTGACCAGCTCGACCACCCCGGCCGGCTATCCCTATTCTTCTGTTGGAGGCGGGATCTCGACGCAGAGCACTCTCCCGCCTCCCAACAACCCGCCCGTCCGGGTCACGAACAATCTGATCTACGGCAACTCGGTCACCTCGACCGGCGCCGGCGCCGGCTTCTACAGCTACTATTCATTCCCGACCGTCGGCAGCAATATTTTCTTCGGGGACCTCCGTCGGCCGGCCACGGCCGAAGAGATCGCGGGCGACTACTTGCCGCAGCAGATCGTGGGAGTGAACGGCAACCTCTCCCTCGACCCGCGCCTGGCCCGCCAGCCCCTCTTCTACGACGTCACGGTGCGCGCCGGGACGACCACGACCATGGGTCTCCTGGAGGTTGGGCGCTATAAGATCGGCGACCGGATCGAATATGACGACGATGGTCTGATCCGGACCGTCACCGCGATCAATCTGACGAGCCTCACGATCACCTTCAGCCCCGCGCTGGCGGCGCCGAGCGTGGTTTCCGTCACCCTGATGGACTGGGGACCCGCCGGCGGCCCGATTCCTGATTTTCATCTGACCCCGGGCTCGGCGGCGATCGACACCGGCTCTTCCCTCGATACCGCCCCGACCGATCTCGACGGCCTGCCGCGACCCGCCGATGGCGATGGCAATGGCGTCGCCATCATCGACATCGGAGCGTACGAATTCCCGACGCTCGATTCCGATCAGGACGGCGTCCCGGACGGCCTCGATTGCGCGGCCTTCGCGGGAAGCATCTGGACCACCCCGGCTCCGATCGGCCCGACGCTGCGCCTCACCGCCGGAACGGGCGGCACCCTGGGCTGGGCGCCTGCGGCGCAGTCGAACGTCTACAACGTCTATCGCGGCGCCATCGGACCGGGTCCTTTCTCCTACAACCACGCCTGCCTCGAAAGCGCCTCGATCGACACTTTCTCGCAGGATGGAAGCCTGCCGCCTCTCGGCCAGGCCCTGTACTACTTGGTTTCCGGGAAAAGCAGCTGCGGCGAAGGCTCCCTCGGGACGGACGGAACGGGGCATGAGATCCCGAACACGGCCCCTTGTCCGTCTCCCGGTGCGCGGGATTCGGATGGCGACGGTGTTGCGGATCTCGATGATGGCTGCGCCCAGGTCGCCAGCATCACCCAGACCGATCCCGACCGCGACGGGCGCCCGAACGCATGCGACAATTGTCCTGCGGCGTCGAACCCCGAGCAGGCGGATTGGAACGTGGATGGTATCGGGGATGCCTGCGAGGACTCGGATCAGGACGGGACGCTCGACTGGCTCGATTGCGCGCCGGGCAACCGAGGCCAGAATGCCGCGCCGCCGGAGCTGCCGCCCGGCCTGACCCTCGGCCTCTCCGGCTCGTCAACATCTCTCTTCTGGCTGATGACCGCCCAGGTGCCGGTCTTCGATCTGTATCGCGGAAACATCGTCCCGGGCGCTCCGATGACCTACGACCATACCTGCCTCGCGTGGGGACAGCTGACGCCGGCCTCTTCCGACGGCGCGATCCCTCGCGCCGGGTCGGCTTTCTACTACCTCGTGGCCGGCGCCAACCTCTGCGGCGAAGGGCCCGCCGGGCAAGCTCCCGACGGGAGCGTCGTGCCGTCTGGAGGACCGCGGGGACAACTGCCCCCTGGCCGTGAATCCCGGTCAGGAGGACCAGGATGGCGATGGTCGCGGCGATGCCTGCGACAACTGCCCGCTTATCTTCAACCCGGATCAGGCCGATGCCGACCATGACGGGGTCGGGGACGCCTGCGCTTAGGAACGCCTCCGAGGCGAGCGCGGAAATCGCCTTGTACGCCGGCGCGGCCGGCGGCGGCGAGGCGTCGCTCGTGTGGTAACGTATCGGCCATGGACCTCGGACGGATTCAGACTCTTCTCAGGACCGCCGGTCTGGAAGCCTGGCTGCTTTACGACTTCCACGGCATCAACCCGATCGCCCGGCGGGTCATCGGGCTCGGGGAGGACCGCTTCGCGACGCGGCGCTGGTTCGGGCTGATCCCGGCCGAGGGGGAACCGACCTGGCTGCACCACGCCATCGAGGCTCACCTTTTCGCCCATCTTCCCGGACGGCGGGTCCCCTTCGTCTCTTATCGCGAGCTCCAGGAGGAATTGCGGACGGCGCTCAAGGGCCTGAAGCGGGTGGCAATGGAGTACGTGCCTGGCGGCGCGATCCCGTACATCTCCCGCGTCGACGCCGGTACCGTCGAGATGGTGCGGGCCGCGGGGCCGCAGGTGGTGAGCAGCGCCGACCTGGTGCAGGAGGTCGAGGCCCGCTGGACCCCCGACGGGCTCGCATCGCACCGGCGCGCGGCCGCCGGGCTTAAGGAAGTATTGCAGGCCACCTTCACCGAGGCGGCGGCAGCGATCAAGGCGGGGCGCTCGATCACCGAGTACGGGCTGCAGCAATTCATGCTCGATCAATTCCGCAAGCGGACGCTGCACGCCGATCCTCCCATCGTGGCGGTCAACGCCCACAGCGGAAATCCTCACTACGAGCCGCGGCCTCATCAGAGCGCGTCGATTCGCAAGGGGGATCTGCTGCTTCTCGACCTCTGGTGCCGTGAAGAGAGGGAAGGCTCCATCTGGGCCGACATCACCTGGATGGCCTACCTGGGTCGCCAGGTTCCGGACCGCTATCGCGAGATCTGGGAGATCGTCGCCGGCGCGCGCGACGCCGCGGTCGTGCATCTGAAGGAACAGGTCGGCCTGGGGAAGCGCGTCCGGGGCGCCGATGTCGACGAAGTCTCCCGCCGGCACGTGCGCGAGCATGGCCACGCGGAGCATTTCCTGCACCGCACAGGGCACAGCATCGGTCTTGAGGTACACGGCAACGGATGCAACATCGACAGCCTGGAGACGATCGACGACCGACAGCTGCTCCCCGAGAGCGGATTCTCGATTGAGCCCGGGATCTATCTCAAGGACTTCGGCGTGCGCAGCGAGATCGATGTCTACCTGGGCGAGCGCAGCGTCGAAGTCACCACCGCCATTCAGGATCAGGTGATTCCGCTTCTGGCGTGACGGCATTCTCCGCCGAAGCGTCGACCCCGGATCTCTCACCGGGCCAGGACTCGGACAGGCTCCTAGTGGAACCCCCGGAAGCCACGCTCCATCTTCGCGATCATCGGCGCGAGCTCTTCGAACGTCGGATAGTCGAGAACCATCTGTGCGATCAGCTCCTCTCCCCAGCGCGGATTGCGGCGGATGGCGAGCTCGAAAAGGACCTCCGTTTCCGGCAGGCCCGGCCGGCTCCTGCGCAGCTTGTCGTAGTCGCTCTTGAGCAGCCGGGCCTGAAAGCGCACCGAACGGATCAACCGCCGGTATCCCCAGAGAAGCGCGAGGGCCCCGGCCACCCCCGAGGCCGCGCCGGCGGAGGCCCGTCCGATCTGGGCGAGACCACCCACCCCGAGGAGCCAGGCGACGGCCCGGAGAGCCGGATCGAACATTCGATGGCGCGCCAGCGCGGGGCGATCGAAGAAGCGGCGCTCACGCATCTGCACGCCGAGGATCGCGGCGAGAAGGCCGGCGGCCAGGAGGACGAAGCCGGCCAGGAGCGGCATCGATCTCAGACCCCGCCGTCCGCGAGGGCCCGCGCGCAGGCATGACCCGAGAGAACCGCTCCTTCGATCGTGGCCGGAAGCCCGGTGGCGGTCCAATCCCCCGCCAGAAAGAGGCCGCGATAAGGAGTGACCGAAGAGGGACGCAGCGCCTGCGACCCGCGCGATGGGGAGATCGTCGCCTTCTTTTCCTTGATGACGAGTGCCCGGCGGAGCCCGGCGCGGCGCGCGGCGGGGAAGAAGGCATGGAGGTCGTGGAGCGCCGATTGCACCAGCGCATCGCGCGTCTGGTCGACCATCCCGCGCGCGGCGCTGCAGACGAGAGTCACGCCGTGCATTCCGCCTCCGCGCGGTCCGAACGCCTCCCGGTTGAACATCCACTGCCAGGTTCCGCCCAGCAGTCCGGCGAACGGCAGATCGACGATCGGGGCGCCGAACCAGAGATAAACCGAGACGATCGGCGCCGTCTGCAACCGACCGGCCGGAGCGAAGAATGGTTCGGCCGCCAGATCGGGAGGCAGCGACTCGAGCAGATCGTCGGGGGGCATGGCGGCGATGACCGCACCCGCCTCGATCCTCGATCCATCCGCAAGCAGGAGCCCGCCGCAGCGGCCCCCCTCGACCAGAAGCCGGCGGACCTGCGCCCGCAGGCGCACCTCGCTCCCCCCGGCTTTCAGATACTGGGCAGCCGGATGGGCATAGAGATCGCTCAGGCCGACCCTGGCGATCCCGAGGCGGGAGCCTTCGGCGCCCCCCTGGAGTCCCTCGCGCAATACCGGGAGGAAGCCGGCCGCCGAGGCGCGATCCGGGTCCTCGTTGAGCGCGGCGATCGCCAGCGGGTACCAGAGGCGGCGATTGGCTTCCTCCGGTTGTCCGAGACTCTTCAGCCATTCCGCGACGCTTTCGTCGTCGAGATCCCCCTGTCCGGCGCGCGCCGGGTGCCGGGAACGCCTGCGGACCTCGCGACCGACGCGCAGCAGGCCGAGCCTGTCGGAGAACCGTAGTCCCGGGTAGCGCAGCATCCCCCAGGCGAGGTCCCAGGGCGCGGGCAGCGCCGGCAGGCGAAACGTGCCGACGGCGCCCCCCGCCTCCACCAGCGGCAGCTGCAGGCGCGGCTGGAGCGCGAGACGGTCGCGGCTGCCGATTCGATCGAGGAAGCGAATCGTTTCCCGGTAGCAGCCCATGAACAGGTGCTGGCCGTTGTCGATGACGGCGCCCGTATCGGGATCGATCCAGGATCGCGCCCGGCCTCCGAGATGCGGCCGCGCCTCGAGGAGGAGGACCCGCCGGGACGATTCGGCGAGCGCCGTGGCGGCGGCGAGCCCGGCGAAGCCCCCGCCGATGACGACCGCGTCCCAGACACGGGGCTCTCCGCCGGCCACGATCACCTTCCGGCGTGCCCGGTGAACCAGGCCCGCAGCGCGACCGCCACCTGCGTCAGCCGGGGCACCGTGATGCGTCCCTCGAAGACCTGCCCCGGGTCGTCCGCGATCCGGCGCAGCAATCGCCGGTAGATCGCCCCCATGACCTCGGCGGCGACGAGCCGCGGCCGGTCCTCCTCCGGAAGCGACCGGGCCGCGATCTCGAATTGCCGCTCGGCCCTGGCGACCTGGTGCCGCATCAGGGCGAGATAGGCGGGGGTGTTCCGGCCGGCCAGCAGCTCTGTTTCGCTGTAGCCGAAGGCGCGCATCTCGTCGGCCGGGAGGTAGATCCGGCCGCGTGCGGCATCCGACTTGATGTCGCGCAGGATGTTGGTGAGCTGCAGGGCGATCCCGAGCTCGACCGCGTAGGCAGGGCTGCGCGGATCGCGGCAGCCGAAGATCGCCACGCAGATCAGACCCACGGTCGACGCCACGCGATAACAATACAATTTCAAATCGTCGAAGCCGGCGTAGCGGGTCGTGGTCAAATCCATCTCGACCCCATCGAGCAGATCGTCGAACGGCGCGCGCGGGATCGCGAACCGCCGGATCCATTCCTGCAGGGCGCGTGTCACCGTCAGCGTCGGCGCACCATCGTAGCAGCGGCCGATCTCGTCGCGGTGAAGCCGGAGAAGCGCCGCGGCGCGTGCCGGTTCGACGGCCCCCTCGTCCGCCAGATCATCGACGGCGCGGCAGAAGGCATAGACCGCCTCGATCCCCCGGCGCTGATCGCGCGGCAGCAACCCGAACGAGTAATGGAAGGACGACCCGACGGAGGCCCGCCTGCGGCCGACCGCCAGCGTGCCGTTCATGAACGCCATACGACGCCTCGCGTCAGGACGAGAAATGCATCCCGGGGGCCGAGCTTCGGCCGCCGCCGGAACACGTCGTACCCCGCCGATTCGATCCGCTCGAGAACCCTCCGGCCTCCGAGCCAGGTGAGCCGCAGCTCGAGACGCAGCCGTCCGCCCACCTCGTCGCAGAGCGGCCGGGCCGCTGTGAATCGTTCCTCGACCCGCGCAATCTGTTCGGCCATCAGCCCCCGAAACCCCTCGCTCACCCGACCGGCCTTCAAGTCGTCCTCTCCCACCCCCCAGCGCGCGCGATCGCGCTCCGGCAGGTAAATCCGATCCTTGGCGAGGTCGATCGCGACGTCCTGCCAGTGGTTCGTGAGCTGCAGGGCGGTGCAGAAATCATCCGAAAGCGACAGAAGCTCCGGCTCGCGGTGCCCGAAGAGATGGAGGATCAAACGGCCGACCGGGTTGGCGGAGAGGTGGCAGTAGCGCAGCAGAGAATCAAAATCGGCGTGCCGATGACATGTAACATCGAGCCGGAACGCCGCGAGCAGATCCCGGAACGGCTGGGCAGGCAGCTCGTGACGCCTTATCGATTCGTGCAACGCCACGAAGACCGGATGGAATGCCTCGCCCGCAAAGCAGCGCTCGAGCAGGCCTCCCCATTCTTCCAGCTTCTCGAGGCGTCGTCCCTCGTGCGCCGGCTCGTCGGCGAAGTCGTCGGCGATTCGGGCGAAAGCATAAATCGACTGAACGGCCGGGCGCAGCCCTCGCGGCACGAGCCAGGATGCGACCGGGAAATTCTCATAATGACGGCGCGTCAGGTCGGCACAGAACGCCTGCGCCTCCCGGAGGCTGCGCGCGGCGCGCGGCGTCGCATCGACCTGCTGGGCCGAACTGGCCGTTTCGGGGGCCGGGAGCATGAGAGCGATGATACTACCATCGTCCCCCCTGCCCTCCCGGACAATGGGGCATCTGGTGTATAGTCTTTGGACCCCGGGGTTTGAGGTGACGGCGATGTCGATCGAACGGAAAATCTTCATCAATGGCGAATGGCGCTCCACCGGACGGACCATGTCCGTCAACAGTCCCTACGACGGCCACGAGGTGGCGAAGGTCCACCTCGGCGGCGAGGCGGAGATGGAGGAGGCCACCCGGGGCGCGTTGAAGGCATTCAAGGAGATGAGCGCTCTGTCCCGCGGCCAGCGCGCGGAGATCCTGCGCAAGATGGCGGAGGGAGTGGCGCGGCGGCGGGACGAGATCGCGGCCACCATGACCGATGAGATGGGGAAGCCGATCCAGTACGCCCGCGCGGAGGTGGCTCGCTGCATCACGACCTTCACGCTGGCCTCCGAGGAGGCCAAGCGCTGGACCGGCGAGGTGGTCCCGATCGACGTCGAGCCGCACACGTCCGGCTATCACGCCATGACCGTGATGGTGCCGATCGGCCCGATCGCCGCCATCTCTCCCTTCAACTTTCCGCTCAATCTCGTCGCCCACAAGCTGGCCCCCTGTCTCGCCGTGGGCAGCAGCATGGTGCTCAAGCCGGCCCGTCAGACTCCGCTGGAGGCCCTGACGCTGGCCGAGATCGTGCACGAGGCCGGAGCGCCGCCGGGCGCCTTCAACGTCGTGAACTGCGAGCCGGCGGTGGGCGAGCGGCTGGCCACCGACGATCGCTTTCCATTCCTGACCTTCACCGGCAGCGTCAGCGTCGGGTGGAAGCTCAAGCAGAAAGCCTGGAAGAAGCGGGTCACGCTCGAGCTGGGCGGGAACGCCGCCTGCATCGTGCACTCCGATGCCGACCTCGACTTCGCGGTGCAGAAGACACTGGCCGGAGGCTTCGGCCAGGCGGGCCAGTCGTGCATCTCGGTGCAGCGAATACTGGTGCACGAGCCGATCTATGCCGCCTTCGAAAAGAAGTTCCTGGAGGGGGTCGCGAAGTTGAAGGTCGGGGATCCGCGCGATCCGGCGACGGTGGTCGGCCCGGTGATCGATGCCGGCAACGCCGATCGCATCGTCTCCTGGATTTCCGAGGCCCGCTCCGCCGGCGCCCGGGTCCTGGCCGGCGGCACCAAGCAGGGGAACGTCGTCCAGCCGACGGTGATCGGCGACGCCGCCCACGATCTGAAAGTCTCCTGCCAGGAGGTGTTCGGGCCGGTCGTGACCCTCGGCCGCTACCGCGAGTTCGAGGAGGCGATCCGGATCGCGGACGATTCGGCCTTCGGTCTCCAGGCCGGCATCTTCACCCACGACATCCGCCTTATCCGCCACGCCGTCCGCAACCTCAACGTCGGCGGCATCATGGTCAACGATGCGCCGACGATGCGCGTCGACGCCATGCCGTACGGCGGCACCCGCGATTCGGGCATCGGCCGCGAGGGGCCGAAGTACGCCATGCACGAGATGTCGGAGCCGCGCCTCGTCGTCTTCAATCTCGATCGCTAGGCCCCCGGTCCATCACGCCGTGTCCGGACGCCTGCGGGCGCTCCCGACCGCGCGGCACACCCCTTTTCCAGGAACCGGGGAGGACCCGGGCCGGTACAATCATTCAGGATCGGCGGAGGGTGGATGGCCAGCGATCCCACCGACGTCGACCTGATCCGTGAGGTTCTGGCGGGACGGGTCGATCGTTTCGAAGTCCTGGTCCGCCGGTACCAGCGCCTGGTGGGCGCCGCGGCCCTGCGCATGGGCACACCGCGGCAGGAGGTCGACGACGTGGCCAGCGAAGTCTTCTACAAGGTCTACCGAAGCCTGAAACGGTACGAGCCGACCCACGCCTTCTCCACCTGGATCTATCGCATCACCATCAATGCCGCCCTCGATCGGAAGCGCAGCCGGCGTCATGACGCGCAGACGGACGAGATCCCGGCTGCCCTCGCCGACTCCCGCCCCTCCCCCTTCGAAACCGCGGAGGAGCTCGACCGGGCGGGGCGGCTTCAGAAGGCCCTGCTCAGGATCCCCGGACATTATCGCGCCCCGCTCGTGCTGGCCCACATCGAGGGCCTTCCCGTCGAGGAGGTGGCCAGGATCCTCGATCTTCCCGAGGGGACGGTCAAATCGCGTCTGTTCCGTGCCCGCGCCATGCTCAAGGAGATCATCCGCCGGCATTACCCCGACCTGGCCCCGAGCCGGGCGCTGGAGGGTGCCTCGTGAAAAGAAATGATCCGATCCTCCCCACCGGTGAGGACCCGGGTGAAGCCTGGGCCGATGCCGTGCTCGAGCCGCTGCGTCATCTTGAAGTGCGCTGCGAGGTGGCCGCGTCGGTCATGGTCCGGGTGGCCGCCTCCCGTGCCGCGCGCCGGCCTCTGCCATCGTTGTTCCGCCGCCCCCGGCTGATCTGGGCCTCCTGCGGAGCCGCCGCCGTCGCGGCCCTCGCCTTCCTGGCGTTGCCGCTCGTCGGCGTCGCCCACCAGGGGGGGCTCGGCATGCGTCAGGTGCGCGGCGTCGCCAACGCCGCGGGTCATGTCGTCCGGCTCCTGCAGGGGGAGCTCCGGTCCATCGTCGATCTGGCAGGCGGGGCGGCCATGCCGCTGCTGCGGGCCATGGTGACCCTGGCCGACGCGGCCGCCCCGATCTGCAAGAGCGCCGGAGCGATCGCGGCGCTCACCGGCGTCCTGTCGATCCTGATCAGCCTTTATGTGTTCGCCCACGCCCGGGGAACCGCTCCTCCATCACACTCGAGGAATGGCTTCCTTTCCCACGGAGGGATGCGATGAGGTCACGATCGTTCCTGGTGCCCGCCGCCGCGGCGCTGCTCTGTCTGGTTGCCATCCCGCAGGCGGCGGCCGGGGGTCGCCATCACATCGTGACGATCGAGACCGACGGCAGCGAGAACGAGGTCTCCATCGCCGAACCGGTCCATGTCGCATCGGGTGAGACGCACGAGGGGGACATCGTCTCCGTCTTCGGCGACGTCAGCATCGAGGGGACCGTGACCGGGAACGTGGTCGTGGTCCTCGGCGATCTCGACCTGAGCGGCACGGTCGAGGGGGATGTCGAGTCGATTCTCACCCATCCTCACATCACCGAGAGCGCGCGGATCGAAGGCGAAATGGTGAACGTCGGCTGGCCGATCGACGGGCATGTCCGGAGCGAGCAGATCGGGGGAGACCGGGTCGACATCAGCGTTCTTAGATTCATCCCGTTCGCCGGCAAAGGCGGCGGGCTCGGGGGCCTGCTGCGCCTCTGGTTCATCATCAAGCTGATGAAGCTGGCGGCTCTCTTCCTGATTCTGCTGCTTCTGACCGCGCTTGTCCCCCGCCGCCTGGAAACGATCGCCGCGGCGCTGCCGCGGCGCTGGGGGCATGCCCTGCTGGTCGGGCTGCTCACCTGCGCCGGCGCCGGCATCGCCTGCGTCGTCCTGGCGATCACGATCATCGGGATCCCCCTCGCGGTGGCCCTGGCCGCCGCGGTCCTGGTGGTCAAATGGATCGGGCTCGGATCGGTCCTGATGCTGATGGGCCACACGGCCGGCCGGAACCTGTTCGGTCGCGAGCTGCCGCACGTCGCCTCGGTGCTGGGGGGCTTCGTCGCCTACGCCATCATCTGTCTCGTGCCGTTCTTCGGATTGATCTTCGCCTTCGCCCTGGACATCCTGGCCGTCGGCATCGCCGTCGTCACCCGGTTCGGATCGGACCTGCCGCCGCGCTTCAGCGCCGCGGCCGCGGGCAGGCCGGGGCCCATCGCAGGCGGGATCAATCCTGCAGCCGGAGCGGCCTCCAGCGGAACGCCCGCCTGACTGCGCAGATCGCTGCGAGTCCCCGCGCTCGGCTCGCCGCTCAGAATTCCGCGGTCAGGGCGAACACCGGGAGGAACGGGCTCTGACCCCGGGAGATGCGGTAGAACATCGGCACGCTCTCGTCGTACGCCAGCTCGATGCTGCGGACGTTACGGCGGTCGTAGACGTTCAGGAGATCGACGGCCAGGCGCAGGCGGCCCCAGGAGACCGGAATCGAGCGGGTGAACCGCAGGTCGAGCCGGTTGTAGATCGGAAGCCGGACGCCGTTCAGCTCCCCGAGGCGCGTGCCCACCTGGGCGCCGTCCACCCACGGATCCTCCCGTGTGTACGGCAGGCCGCTGGCGTAGCGCAGCGTCCCGGAGAGATCCCAGCCCCGCCCCAGCCGATGTCCCGCATTGAGCGCGAGGTTGTACCGCTGGTCGGTGTTCGAGGCGTACCAGCGGCCATCCTTCTCCTCGCGGGCCACCAGGTAGGATGCATCGAAGCGGAGGCGCCAGACGCTTCCTTCGGCGGACTCGACGGTCAGATCGACTCCCCGGACCCGACCGCGATCGAAGCGCGCCAGGGTTTCAGGCAGGTCGGTGTACAAATTGACCGTCTCGGCGATCGGGTCCTTCAGGTCTTTTCGATAGATCTCGATCAGCATCCGCGGCCCGTGCTCCCAGGAGCGCTGGACGCCGAGGATGAAATGGTCCGCCTGCTGGCGGGTCAGCGGTTCCCCGCCGGCCGCCAGGAAGAGCTGCTCCGGCCTGGGAAACTGGACGAAGCGGCCCGCGGAAGCCCGCAATAGGAAACCGCCTCCCGGACGGACCTCGAGCCCGAGACGCGGGCTGAACGCCGACTCGCCCGTGCCCGAGAAACGATCCAGCCGTCCCCCTGCCCGCAGACTCAGCGTCCCGGCCGGTCGCCAGAGATCTTCGAGGAAGGCCCCGGTCGTGGTGGCCGGGCCGTCGATGATCGCGGAGCTCGGAAGATTTCCCTGGTAAATGGTGCCCGCGATCCGATTGCCGGTGCGCGTCAGG
>WNFM01054627.1_pt10 | contig 13624 bp, 14 predicted proteins | sample 5400271 | NCBI WGS metagenome assembly WNFM01 (sample SAMN13153352, study PRJNA577476) | soil metagenome | isolation source: 60 cm saprolite on Douglas fir-dominated hillslope | place: USA:California | collected 2013-09-17 | reverse complement strand
GGCCCGCCTGCGCGGGCAGGATCACCTGGAGCGCAAGCAGAAGGTGGACGGCAAGGGGGTGACCCTGAACTTCGGGCGGGCCCGCCGCTGCTACAGCGACAACCAGCGCGAGGAGATCTCAACCCGCTACCCACGCTGCGTGGTTCCAGGCTGCACCGTGCCCATCCGCGACTGCGAGATCCACCACGAGGTCGCTTGGAACAGGTTGGGCGAAACGGACGTCAAAGAGGGAGTGCCGCTCTGCCGGCGCAGGCATCACCCGCAGGTGACGGAAGGTGGCCATCGCCTCCAACGATGCGAGGGCGGCGGCTTCGAGCTGGTCGCGCCGCCGGGCGCTGGGCCACGGCCGGTTCGCTCGCGACGGCGTTCATCACGTAGCTCTCCTTGACGGATCGCGGCCGGGGCTTTGGCGAAAGGAATCCGACCCTCGTTGTTACGACAAGGGCGACCCGCACCACGCCCCGAGTGATTTCTTGACCCTCGCCATCGGGGACGCGCGCCGGCCGTTCTTATGGTCGTCTCACGTTGAGCAGGACACAATGAACGCCGCCATGCGCGAGCGCATCCGGGTCCTGGTCGTCGACGATGACTCCCACATCGCGTCAGCGCTCCGCCGCGCGCTCGTCTACGAGGGTTACGACGTGGACACCGCCGGTGACGGGACCGAAGGGCTCGCGCGTGCGCGCGAAGCTCCACCCGACCTCGTGATCCTCGATGTGATGATGCCCGGCCTCGACGGGATCGAGGTCTGCCGCCGGCTCCGGGCCGAAGGCGAGGTCGCGATCCTGATGCTGACCGCCCGCGACGCCACCTCGGACCGCGTCCGGGGCCTCGACAGCGGCGCCGACGACTACCTCGTCAAGCCGTTCGCCTATGAGGAGCTGATGGCCCGCGTGCGGGCGCTGCTCCGCCGCGGCACGGTCCGGGCGCCTCGCCTCCTCTCCTATTCGAACCTGAGGCTGGACCTCGATACCCGCGAGGTCAGCCGCGGCAGCCGGCCAGTCAGCCTGACGGCGAAGGAGCACGAGCTGCTCGAGCACCTGCTCCGCCAGCCGCGCCGCGTCTTCTCCCGCGACCAGCTCCTCGAGAGCGTCTGGGGCATGGACTCGGAGGCTGCCAGCAACGTCGTCGACGTGTACATCGGCTACCTCCGCCAGAAGCTGGAGGAGGCGGGCGAGCCGAGGCTGCTGCAGACCGTGCGCGGAGTCGGCTACGCGCTCCGCGAGGAATGAGAGGTTGAGGCGGTTCCTCTCGCTCCGGGCGCGGATCGCCCTCTTCGGCGGCGGCCTCGTCTTCCTGGCCGTGTTCGCGTTCGCGCAGGGCGTCATCGGGCTCGTCCAGCTCGGCCAGGTGAACCAGACCAACAAGTCGCTCCGGGACCGCGCGGTCCCGGTCGCGAGCTGGATCGCGAGCGCGGCGCCGGAGCAGCTCTCGCCTCCCCAGCAGTACCTTGCCCCGGCCGACCTCCGGGCCGGCACCGACGTCTTCGCCGAGGTGCTCGGCGCCGACGGAAGCATCCTCTTCAGCACCGCCCTCGGCCAGGGCGGTCCTCCCCACCCCCCGGCGGGCCTGCTCGCCGCCGCGGCGCGCCACGAGGCCTACCTCTACTCGTCTCCCTATTACCTGTATGCGAGGAGCTGGACGCGGCCCGACCTCGGCCTGAGCGGTTACATCGTCACCGGCCAGTCGCGCCAGGCGTCGATCGACGGCCTGAACGGAGTCCGCGGCTTCCTCTTCGTCTCCGGCATCTTCACCATCGCGGGCGGCCTGCTCGCCAGCTGGTTCGTCGCCGGCCAGGCGCTGCGGCCCCTGAAGACGGTGGCGGTGGCGGCCGACGAGATCCGGGCGACCCGCGACTTCGGCCGCCGCCTCCCCGACCGGTCGGGCGGGGACGAGATCGGCATCCTCACCGGCAGCTTCAACGGAATGCTGGCCTCCCTCCAGGAGGCATACGACCGGCTGGCGGCCTCGCTCGACTCGCAGCGCCAGTTCATCGCCGACGCCTCCCACGAGCTCCGCACTCCGCTCACCTCGATCCGTACCAATGCCGCGGTCCTCCAGCGCGACGACCTGGCGCCGGGCGACCGGCAGGACGCCGCCGCCGACATCACCGCCGAGGCGGCGCGGATGAGCCGGCTGGTCGAGGACCTGCTCACCCTCGCTCGGGCCGATGCCGGCGTGAGGCTGGACCGAGCGCCCGTCGACCTGGGCGGGCTGGCCGGCGACGTCGGTCGCCAGTTCAGGCGAGCCAACCCCGAGCGGGTGGTCGAAGACGTCATCGCGCCGGTCGCAGTCGTCGGCGACCACGACGCGCTCCAGCAGCTCCTCCTGGTGCTGCTCGACAACGCCGCCAAGCACACTCATCGCGGCGGCCGGATAACCGTCGAGGTGTGCCGGGCGGAGGGCCAGGCCGTATTGGCGGTCAGCGACGACGGCGACGGCATCCCAGCCTCGGACCTCGAGAAGATCTTCAAGCGCTTCTACCAGGCGGACCCCTCGCGCTACCGGAGCGGTGCCGGCCTCGGCCTCTCGATCGCCCGCTGGATCGCGACCGAGCACGGCGGGGCGATCAGCGCCTCCAACCGGCCCAGCGGCGGAGCGCGGTTCGAGGTGCTGTTTCCGGCGGCTCCTTAACGAATTCTTAGGGCCGCCTCAGGACCCTCTCACCCGCCACTCCGACCCTGAGGGCGAAATGCTCCAGCTCCACGCATCGTCCGGCTTTGTCGATGGGATCGCGAGCGACCACCTGATCGGGGCAGCCGCCCTGCTCTTCCTTCCGCTCGTGATCCGCCGGTTCCTCACCCTCCCGGCCTGGACGGCTGCCGATGGCCGGCGGCGGCTGGTCGCCGTCCTCCTGGCGGCCACCGGGCTGATCCACCTCGGCCTGGTGCCAGGCCACCTCGCCGAGGCTCCCTCCACCGCTTTGCTCTTCGCGCTCAATGGGATCATGTTCGGCGCCCTCAGCTTCGCCGCCCTCAGCTGGCGCCGCTGGCGGCCGGCGGCGGCCCTGCTCCTGGTGGCCACCATCCTCGCCTACGGGGTGTACGTGGCGACCGGACGCGAGTCGGTCGACGACCTCGGCGCGGTGACCAAGCTGATCGAGCTCTTCGCCCTCGGCCTGGTCCTCATGCCGCGGCGGCAGCGGCCGGGCGCCGTCCGCTGGACGGCCGCGACGGGGTCGCTTCTGCTCCTGACCGTCATAGCGTCCTTCCTCGCCTGGGGAGGGATCATCCGGGACCACGGCGGCGCGCTGCTGCAGCCGCCGTCCAACGTGCCGACGGCCGCCGACCGGACTGCTGCGCTGCAGTTCGCCTCGACCACCTGGGCCGACAGCGCCCGCTTCCAGGACGCCAACGTCGCGCTGACTGCCGGCTACCGGCCATCGACGCCGGAGGCGACCCAGGTCCACTACGAGAACAAGGCCTACGAGTCGGGGAACAAGCGGCCGGTGCTGGACCCCAACCGGCCGCAGGGCCTGGTCTTCGCCCGCACGCCGAAGGGACCGGTGCTGCTGGGCGCCATGTTCGTGCTTGCTGACCAGAACCAGCGCGGCAACGACTTCAATGGGGCGGCCACCGGCTGGCACCTCCACCCCAACGTCTGCCTCTCGCCGGTGTCGATGACGCTGAGCGGCATCCTGACGCCGTACGGGAACTGCCCGCCGCTGTCCTTCGCCATCATCAGCAACCCGATGCTCCACGTCTGGCGCCCCGACATGCCCAACGGCCCCTACGGCGAGCTGGACGAGAAATGGGTGCAGCAGATCATCAAGGGGAACTCATGAGAACCTCGCCAATCGAACGCGAATCGGCATTCCTCCTGCTCGTCCTCCAGGTCGGCATCGGCCTGGTGACGGCGGCCGACCCGATCGTCCTCGCCCTCGGCGGATCGCCCACCACCGCCTTCCTCGGCCTGCTGACAGTTCTGCTGGCGGTCACCGAGCTGGTGCTCGCGATCCTCTTCCTCCGCGGCAGCCGGCGCGCGGCGGGCTGGCTGGCCGGCTACCAGGCGCTCTGCCTCTGGGGCGCGGGCCTGGCCCTCAGCATTCACCTCGGCGCCGACAACCACCTCGCTCCCCTGGTCACCAACCTCGTCGTTCCCACCCTCCTGCTGGTGCTCCTGATGCGGGCGCGGGAGAGGTCAGTGGCGGCCCCTGCCGACCAGGTAGTCGACCCGGTAGAGGAGCCCGCCCACTGCGCTCCCTGCGCTGCCCGGCGCGGCGCGGTCCAGGTCCAGCCTTAGGTCGAAGAACTCGCGACTCCCGCGCCGCCATTCGACGTCCACCTCGCCGGCCGGTGCCCCGACCGCACTGGAGGGAGTTGAGCGCCAGCCGGCCGCCTTGAGCCGCTCGGAGTACCAGGCCTGCACGTCGGGCACGGAGGCCGAGGTCGCCAGCAACGTCTCGACCTTCGCCGGCCCGGAGGCCGGGTTGCCGGGGTCCGGGTTCTGGTCCGCGAACGCGCTCTCGACCACCGTCGAGCCGGGATAGAAGAGATGCGCCTCCGGCCGCGATGCCAGGTCGGCGGCGCGGACGGCGCGATGGTTCGGCAGTCCGTCGGGACCCCGCGAGGTCTCCGCGTAGTAGGCAACTCCGGCCGTGGTGACGAGCAGCGCGATGGCTAAGCCGCCGACCAGGAGCAGGCGCCGGGAGATGAGCCGCGGCCGGGGTGGCCGCGGGCGCCAGCCGTGGCCCACCAGGCCCTGGATCACCGCCGTCTTCGCCTCGGTGTAGGCCTCAGCGTCGAGCCCCTGCGCAGCAAGCCGCTTCTTCGCGTCGCCGTACTCCCGCCGTGCTTCGGGATCCGCCCGGAGACGATCGCGGAGGGCCCGGTGGGAGAGCCAGGTCTCGCTCCCGAGGTAGGTGAGCGAGAGGTGGCTGCGCCGGCCACCGTCGTCACGGATATAGAACTGACGGTCGGGGAAGTCGCCGGCGAGCGTCCGGCGGAAGCCGGCCAGCTCCAGCGGCCGCCGCAGCTCGTGCGCGTTCGAGTAGTCGGCCAGGGCGACGTCGACGTCGATAATCGGCTTGGCCGGCAGCTCTGGCACCGAGGTGCTGCCGACATGCTCGATCGCCACCGCGGCGCCGCCCAGCGTCTCCTCCAGCAGCCGTCGCAGCGCGTCAAAGCGTTCCGGCCACGACGGGTCGTAGTCGACGACGACGACCGGCATCGGCTTCGGGGCCTAGCCGCCGATGCGGAAGAAGATCACGTCACCGTCCCTCACGCGGTACTCGCGACCTTCGACGCGAAGCTTCCCGGCTGACCGGAGCGCCTCCATCGAGCCCGCCTCGACCAGCTCGTCGACGCTCGTCACCTCGGCGCGGATGAACTTCTTGATGAAGTCGGTGTGGATGACGCCGGCCGCGATCGGCGCCGGCGCGCCGTCCTCGCATGGCCACGCCCGCACCTCCGGCTCGCCGGCGGTGAAGTAGGTGATCAGGCCACCGGCCTGCCAGACGGCGCGCGCCACCGCGGCCAGGCCGGACTCGGTGATGCCGTAGGAGGCTCGGTATTCGGCCGCCTCGTTGGTGTCCAGCTCGGCCAGCTCGACCTCGAGCGCGGCCGCGACGACCGCCGACTGGGCGTGGTTGGTAAATGCGTAGTGCTCGACCGGCGCGCCGGCCGCCACCGTGTCGGCCACGTTTGCGACGTAGACGATCGGCTTGATGCTGACCGGGAAGAGCGGCGCCAGCGCCTCCCGGCCGGCGGCGTCGAGCTCCAGCGTCCGGAGCGGCCGGCCTGCGTCGAGGTGGGCCTTGGCACGGTTGAGCACCTCCGCCGTGGCGGCGGAACCCGGCTTGTTGATGCGCGCTTCCTTGGTGGCGATCTCGAGCCGCTTCTCGACCGAGCCGAGGTCGGCGAGGACCATGTCGAGGCCGATGCTCTCGAGGTCGCCGGCAGGTTCGGGATCGGGACCGAAGCAGCGCGCCACGGCGAGGATCACGTCGGCCTCGCGGGCGGCGGCGACCTGCTGGGCTCGGCTTCCCGCCGGCGCGTCGGCGACCCGGACCTGGGCGTAGGTTTTCTTCTTCGGCTTGACCGCCGCCTCCAGCCGGTCGAGCCGCTCGTCGGGAACGTCGACCATCCCGACGCCACCCGAGCCGCGGCCGCCGGTCAGGGCGTTGAAGAGGGTGGTCTTGCCCGAGCCGGGCGGGCCGACGATGGCAACGGAAACGGGCAACGGCTACTCGACGTCCAGGTCGAAGGCGGAGTGCAGAGCGCGGACGCCGTCCTCCGCCCGCTTCCGGTCCACGAGGCAGGTGATCCGGATCTCGGAGGTGCTGATCATCTCGATGTTGATCTTGGCCTCGGCCAGGGTCCGGAACATCCGGCCCGCGATGCCCGGCGTGCCGAGCATCCCGGTGCCGACGATCGACAGCTTGGCGAGCCCGCCGCTGGAGAGGACCTCATCCGCCCCGATCGTCTGGTTGGCCTCGTTGACGAGGGCCACCGCCTGCTTGAGGTCGCCCTCATCGACGGTGAAGGTGATATCGGTCGCCCCGGTGAGGCCGACGTTTTGGACGATGACGTCGACCGAGATCGAGGCGGCGCCCAGCGGCTCGAAGAGCGCCGCCGCGATCCCCGGCCGGTCGGGGACGCCGCGGACGGTGATCTTGGCGACGTTGCTCTCGTGCGCTACTCCCCGCACGCGGTTGCGATCTTCCATCGGGACCTGGGCGACGATCATGGTACCGACGCCCTTCTTGAAGGAGCTCCGGACGTGGATCTCGACTCCGTACAGCTCCCCGATCTCGACCGCCCGCGGGTGCATCACCTTGGCCCCGACGGCGGCCAGCTCGAGCATCTCCTCATAGGAGATGTGGGAGATCTTGCGGGGCCGCTTCACAACCCGGGGGTCGGCGCTGTAGATGCCGTCGACGTCGGTGTAGATCTCGCAGATCGGCGAGCCCAGCGCGGCGGCCAGCGCCACCGCGGTGGTGTCGGAGCCGCCCCGGCCGAGGGTGGTGATCTCCATCGTCTCGGTCACTCCCTGGAAGCCGGCCACCACGCAGACCCGGCCGGCGGCCAGCTCGGCGCGGATCCGCTGGGTCTCGATGTCGCGGATCCGGGCCCGGGAGTGGTGGCCGCTGGTGCGGACGCCCGCCTGCAGCCCGGTCAGCGAGATCGCCGGCACGCCGAGCGCCTGCAGGCACATCGCAACCAGCGGGGCCGTGATGGTCTCCCCGTTGGCGGTCAGCATGTCGAGCTCGCGAGCGGGCGGGGAGGGCGCGACCTTGTGCGCCAGCTCGATCAGCCGGTCGGTCGTGTGCCCCATCGCGGAGACGACGGCCACCACCGGGTGCCCGCCCTTGACGGTTTCGGCGATCAGCCGGCCCACCCGGCGGATCCGCGCCGGCGTGGCGACCGACGTGCCCCCGTACTTCTGGACGACGACGACCTCCTTCACAGCGTCGCGATACTCGTCGTGAGCGGCCGGCCAGGCATCCCGGCGGCGGCGGTCATCGCCTCGGCGACCGCCTCGCCGGTACCGCGCCGGCAGAAGGCGAAGACGCTCGGACCGGCGCCGGCCAGCGCCGCGCCCCACGCCCCGGCGTCGTAGGCCGCGTCGAGGGCGGCCGGCAGCCAGGGGTAGAGCGCCGAGCGCGCCGGCTGGTGGAGGCGGTCGTCCATCGCCGGCCGGAGCAGCGCCCAGTCGCGGGTGTAGAGCGATTGGACGAGGAGAGTCAGCCGGCCGGCGTTGTGCACGGCATCGGCGCGGCTGACGGTGGCCGGCAGAATGGCCCGTGCTTCTTCGGTGGGGCTGGGCTCACCGGCGACGAAGAGGGCGAGCTCGAGGTCGGGGGACGGCAGGTGATGGACGCGCCCGTCGACACAGGCGACCAGCCCACCGTGAATGGCCGCCGCCACGTTGTCGGGGTGGCCCTCGGCCGCCGCCGCACGAGCCAGCAGCTCGTCCCCCTGAACGCCGTTTAGCCGCAACGCTGCCACCCGGGCGGCGGCGCTGCTGCCGAGGCCGACCCCGAGCGGGATGCCGCTCTTGACCCTGCCTCTCATCGCGACGTCGGAGAAGGGGTTTCGGGCGGTAGGAGCAGCGCCTTCGAACTTCCACTCGGGCTCGTCGGCAGGCTCGGCCTCCACCTCCAGCCAGAGGTCGATCGCCATCGCCAGGACATCGAAGCCGGGGCCGAGGTTGGCGATCGAAGCGGGAACGCGGACCTTCACAGCTTGAGGATCTTGGCCAGCGTCCGGGCGTCGCCGTCGAGCTCGACCGGCGGCTCGACATTGGCAATCGCCGCGTCGGGGTCCTTGAGGCCGGAGCCGGTCAGGACGATCACCGTCGTGGAGTCGCGCTCGAGGCGGCCCTCCCGCACGAGCCGCGTCAGCAGCGCGAGCGGTGCGACCGAGGCCGGCTCGGCGAAGAGGCCCTCGCCCGAGGCGAGCGCGATCTGGGCCTGCAGGATCTCGCTGTCGGAGACCGCCTCGATCAGCCCGCCCGACTCGTCGCGGGCGCTGGTGGCGCCCTCCCAGGAGGCTGGGTTGCCGATCTTGATCGCGGTCGCGACCGTCTTCGGGTCGTCGACCAGGTGGCCGAGGACGATCGGGGCGGCGCCCTCGGCCTGGGCGCCGACCATCCGGGGCAGGATCCGGCTCCGGCCCAGCGCGCGATACTCCCGGAAACCCTTCCAGTAGGCGGTGATGTTGCCCGCGTTGCCGACCGGCAGGACCAGGTAGTCGGGCGCCTCGCCGAGGGCGTCGACGACCTCGAAGGCGGCCGTCTTCTGGCCTTCGATGCGGTACGGATTCACGGAGTTGACGAGGGCGACCGGGTAGCGGTCGGCGAGCTCGCGAACGGTCTGCAGGGCGGCGTCGAAGTTGCCCTTGATCTGGATCACCTTGGCGCCGTACATCAGCGCCTGGGAGAGCTTGTTCATGGCGATCTGCCCGGAGGGGATGACGACGATCGCCCGCAACCGCATCCGCGCCGCATAGGCGGCGGCCGAGGCGGAGGTGTTGCCGGTCGAGGCGCAGACGAGGACCTTGGCGCCCTCCTCCACCGCCTTCGCCACCGCCACCACCATGCCGCGGTCCTTGAAGGACCCGGTCGGGTTGAGGCCCTCGTACTTGAAGAGGAGCCGCTTGAGGCCCAGCGCGGGGCCGATGTTGCGGCTCTCGACGAGAGGCGTGGAGCCTTCGTTGAGGTCGACCATCGGCGTCTTGTCGGTGATCGGCAGGTGTTCGCGGTAGCGGGCCAGTACTCCCAAAGCGACCAGTCAGACTACCCGCAAGAAGGCACAGACCCGCTTCACCTGGGGGAGGTCGGCGATCCGCGCCCGGGCCTTCTGGAGGCCCGCGTCGAACGCCGGGTGGGTCGTGAACACGAGCTCGGCCGTGCCCTCCTCGATCGAGTCCTTCTGGATCATCGAGGCGATCGACACCCCCTCCTCGGCGAAGACGGTCCCGACCGCCGCCAGCACGCCCGGCTGGTCGAGCGCCCGGAGCCGGAAGTAGGCCTTGGTCCGGACCTCCGCCATGGGCAGCATCGGCGGGTCGGCCGCAAAGTGCATCGCGACCCGGTTGAAGGAGCCCTTGCGGACCGAGTGGGCGGCGTCGAGGAGGTCGCCGACCACGGCGCTGGCGGTCGGCCGCCCGCCTGCGCCCTGGCCCCAGAGCAGCACGTCGCCGACCAGGTCGCCGGTGATCTGGACCGCGTTGAAAGCGCCCTCGACGGTGGCCAGCGGGTGATGGAGCGGCAGCATCGCCGGGTGGACCCGGGCCTCGATCCGGCCGCCCGGACGAGCTGAATATGCCAATAACTTGATCTCGTACCCGAGCTCCCTGGCATAGCGGAAGTCGAGCGGCTCGACGGCGCGTATGCCCTCCCGGAAGACGGCGTCGGGATGGACCCGGGCGGCGAAGGCGATCGAGGCCAGGATGGAGAGCTTGTAGGCGGCGTCCAAGCCGTCTACGTCGGAGCTCGGGTCCGCCTCCGCGAAGCCGGCGGCCTGCGCCTCGGCGACCGCCTCCTCGAAGGTGATCCCCGCCGTCGCCATCCGGCCCAGCATGTAGTTGGTGGTGCCATTGATGACGGCGGCGATGCTCTCGATCTCGTTCGCGATCAGGTCGACCTTGAAGGTGCTGATGAGGGGGATGCCGCCGCCGACCGCCGCCTCGAAGTAGACGTCGACGTCCTTGCTCCCGGCGAGTTCGAGCAGGTCCGGGCCGTGGATGGCCATCACCACCTTGTTCGCGGTGACGATGTGCTTGCCGGAGCGGATCGCTCGCTCCAGGTAGGTGCGCGCCGGCTCCTCGCCACCCATCACCTCGACCACGACCTGGATCGACGGGTCGTCGAGGATCTCGTCGGCGCGGCCGGTGAGGAGCTCGGCGGGGATGTTGCGGGGCCGCTCGAGGTCGCGGACGAGCACCCGGCGAAGGTTAAGGTCGACCCCGGTCCGCGCCGATATCAGCTCCCGCTTGGCGAGCAGCCGCTCGGCGACCTCGGCGCCGACGGTCCCCAGGCCGAGCAGTCCGACATTCAATTGCACTCCCGTATTCTGTCCTGCCGTGGCCACCCTCCTCCGCGAAGCCGACGTCGAGAGGGTCATCAAGATGGAGCCGATCATCGACGCGGTGACCGCCGCGATGCGGGAACTGGGCGAGGGGATCGCCGAGAACATCCCCCGGCGGCGGGTCTATCCACCCGGCAACGTGCTCAGCGTAATGTTCGCCTCCTATCCCGGGTCGGGCTACTACGGCCTCAAGTCCTACTCGATCGGCGGCGGCAGGGTCCGCTTCCTGGTCGTCCTCTACCGCCAGGGCGGGGAGGAGGCGGGCAACATCGACGCGCTGATCGAGGGCAACCTGCTCGGCGCCTACCGGACCGGCGCCGCGAGCGGAGTTGCGGCGCGCGAGCTCGCGCCGGCGGGAGCCGTGGAGGTGGGCGTCATCGGCTCCGGCTGGCAGGCTCGGACCCAGATCCACGCCATCTCGCGGACGATCCCCGTCACCCGTTTCCGGGTCTACTCCCGTGACCCGGAGCGGCGGAGCGCCTTCGCGGCGGAGATGAGCGAGGTGCTCGGCATCGAGGCAACTGCCGTCTCGAGCGCCGAGGAGGCGGTGCGCGGGGCTCCGGTCGTGGTGACCATGACCAACTCCGGGTCGCCCGTCCTCGAGGCGGGCTGGATCGAGCCCGGCGCACTCGTGATCGCGGCCGGCTCGAACATTCCCAACAAGGCCGAGCTGCCCCCCGAGCTGATCGAGCGGGCCGAGGTGATCGTCGTCGATCAGCTCGACGCCGCGAAGATCGAGTCCGGCGACCTCCTGCTGGCGGAGGCGAGCGGCCGCTTCGCCTGGGACCGGGTCGTCGAATTGGGGCCGGTCCTGGCCGGCAAGGCGGAGGGTCGCCGCTCGGCCGACGGCATAGTGCTCTTCGAGTCCCACGGCCTGGCGTTGTGGGACGTTGCCGCCGGCTCTTACGTCCTCGGAGAGGCGCGGAGAATTCGCCTCGGCAGCGAGGTCACCTTCTTCCCCGAATAGCGAGCAAGAGGGGGCAGGCCCTCCGGGCGCTACTTGTGGGGTTGGGCGACGACTGGCTGCGAGGCCAGGCTTCCGATGTGCAGCGATGCCATCGCGAAGAAGGCGCCGAAGAGGATCACGGTCAGGACCACGCCGGCAAGGGCGTAGATCTTGAAGAGCTGCCGCGGCCGCTCCCTGACACTCTCCTCGAGCGCTGACCATCGCGGCCCGCGCTTCGGCGTCCATGACGAAATATCGGTCTGGATCCGCCGGACCACGTCGTCCGGGTGATCACCCGTTGCGTTCACCTTCACTCTCCTGAACGCGCCGGAATCCCGAATTGTTCGTTTTCCAGCAGCTCGTCTCTCATCACCACCATCGCCTTGGCGATCCGCGAGGCGACCGTGCCCGAGGGGATCCCGAGGATCTTCCCCACCTCGTCGCGTGTGTAGCCGTGGAAGTAGTGGAGCACCACCGCGGCCCGGACCTTGGGGCTGAGCCGCGCCAGCCCCTTTTCGAGCAGCGTCTTGGCCTCGATCCGCTCGTAACCGCCCGACCCCGGCCCCACCAGCAGCTTCGGTCCGATGATTCGGGCGATCTTCTCGCGCCGGAGATGGGAGATCGTCACGTTGACGGCGATCCGGTGCAGCCAGGCCCCCGCCGGCCCCGTCGGGCGGTACTTGTCGCGCGACCGGTAGGCCCGTACGAAGGCCTCCTGGCTGAGGTCCTCGGCCAGCGTTGGGTCGAAGACCATCGAGCGGACGGTCCGGTAGACCGACCGGTACTCGCGTTCGTAGAGCTCCCGGAACTGGGTCGAGGGATCGAGCTCGGGAGGTTTTTCCATCGGCGCGGATAAGTGTGATGCGTTTCCGGCGCCCTCCGCCGGAACCCCACTCGGCGGCCAGGGGTGTTATACCGATCAACTAAGGAGGTGGTCTGATTGACCACGGTCGCGAGGGCGATGAGCGCCCAGTTGGTGACGATGTCATCGGGCTCGAGCCTGGCGGAGGCGGCGAGCGTGATGTCCCAGAAGCGGGTCGGCTCGGTCCTCATCCTGGATGGAGATGAGTTGGCCGGGATCCTCACCGAGCGCGACATCGTGCGGGCGATCTCGCACGACATCGGCGCGCCCCGCGACGCGATCGCCCACTGGATGTCGGCCGCGCCCCGAACGGTGTCGCCGGACACCAGCCTGGAGGACGCGCGTGACCTGATGGACCAGAACCACATCCGCCACCTGCCGGTCACCGAGGGCGGCCGGCTGGTCGGCATGCTGTCGATGCGCGACCTGATCAAGCTGGGAGCTGCGAAGGCACGCGAGCGCTAGACCCAGCCTGGAGAGCCCATCGCGTCAGGTCCGGCCCACGATCACCCACCAGGCCTCGCCCGGTGGCGACTGGACGTCGTGGACGCTGAAGTGCCAGGTCCCCGCCCGCGCCTTGGGGACGACGACGCTGATGGGCGCCACTGACGCGGCCGGCTGGGCGACCACCTTGCCGTCCGGGTCGGTCACCGTGAGCTGGTAGAGCGAGCCGGGCCAGCCGAGGACGAACTGGAGGTCGCTCTTGCCGTCCGCGGTCACGCTGTACGCCTGGCTGGCGGCACCGGTGACGAGGGCTCCCGAGGCGAAGGCGACGGGCTTGCCGGTCACCACGTCGAGGGTCTGGTTGAAGACCGTAAAGGAGAGCTGCCGGTCGCCGGCCGGGATGGGAACGGGGGCGGTCGGCGGCTGCGCCGCCCTGACCGTCACCCGCTGACCGGTGCTCGCCAGGACCGAACCCCCGGTGCCGCCGACCAGGACCGACCCGCTCCAGGTGTCGACCCAGATGACCGGCGCGCCCGCGGCGTCGTGCTCGACGTAGTAGCCGAAGACCGTGCCGCGCACCTCCGCCGTCGCGTTGTTGGGGCCGCGGACCTTGAAGCTGGAGGCGCCGACCAGCCGCTGGACCTTGTTCCAGGTGAGCCCGGCGGTCTGCTGGAAGCTGGTCTGCACCGACTTGCCCCTGCCATGCTCCGAGCTGACCTTGACCGTGGTGCTGGAGTCGAGGCGGGTCGTGCTGCCGTCGGGATACGCGATCAGCGCCTTGCCGTTGGGACCGGTCGCGACGATGTCGCCCGAGCGAAGCCCGTCGCCTGAATGTCCGATG
>WNFM01145676.1_pt1 | contig 13626 bp, 12 predicted proteins | sample 5400271 | NCBI WGS metagenome assembly WNFM01 (sample SAMN13153352, study PRJNA577476) | soil metagenome | isolation source: 60 cm saprolite on Douglas fir-dominated hillslope | place: USA:California | collected 2013-09-17 | reverse complement strand
GTGGCGGCCATTTCGTTTCGTCCCTCGTGGCGTTCGCGCAGCGCTGAACTTCAGGCCCGGGACGCTTTTTCCATTATGTGTGGGGTGTTTTACTCGACGAGGCAAAACCTGACAACGGAGCCGGGCGCGGGCGCGTTACGCGCGCGGGGAATGCCTCAATTACCCTGCGTGCAAGGCACTATTCGGCCGCGATGCGCAGTGCCGGCAGGCCGTCGACGTCGGCGAGGCACTTGGCGAGGCTCTCGCCTTCCGGATCGACCAAGGCCGCGGTGCGCGCGCTGGCGACCGCATCGGCGGCCCGCGCCAATGGGATTTGGCCCGCCAGAGCCGGACGGATCACCCGCGCTTCGATCGCGCCATAGTTTGCAAGCCCGCGCGCATGGGTATCGCCATAGCCCTTGATGAGCCGTGCGCATTCCGCGATTTCGAGCGCGAGCTCGGGCGAACGCTTCGCCGCTTCGCGGATCAGGCCGAGCCAGGATTCGAGTTGCTGCTGTTCCTGCTTATAGCGGTAACCGTAAGGACGCAGCGGCCGCATCTTCGCAAGCATCAGAAAGCGCAGGTAGCCGCTGATCGATGTTGAATTGATTTCCATGCCAAAATAGACGCGGCCGAGCCAGCCTTTGCGTTCGGCCAGGCGAAAAATCGGCCGCGCAAGCGACGGCGGCAGCAGCTGGCACAATTCCTCGATGCCGGGTTTGAGAAAATCATGCACCGAATAGGGTTCGTCTTTGACGTGGAGTTCTTCGCGAGCAATGCGGCGCATGCGATCGGGCGAAATCTTCGCCTGCGCGACACGCACGACGTCTTCGTAAGACATGCGTACCGCAAGATGACGTGCGATCTCCTTGAGGAATTTTCCCTGCGCGCCAATGACGTGATCGATCTCGACGATGGGCCGCAGGCGGTCGAGGTAAAGCCGGCCGTAGGCAACATTCTGATAGCGGATCAGGCGCCGTACGCCTTCAAGACCGGTCGCCTGTGCCACGACTGGAAATGTGCGAGTCACTTCGTGCTCGATCAATGCCGGCGTTGCGGCATTATTTCGTTTTTTCTCGGGGAGCTTCGCAGCCTGGACATTCGCGCGTGCAGCTTCAAAGCCGGCCCGGAAACCGCGTAAATTGTTGTCGACCGATTTACCGTCGTCGCGGATGGCGGATTCAAATTGCTCCTGCGTCAGCGGAAGTCGCCCGCAACCAGCGATGGCGCCGAGCATGACGGCGTTGATGATCGAGCCGCTTTGCTTGGCGAGCGAATCCATATCGATGAGCAACGTGTCCTTCGCATTATCATTGATGATATCGACCAGCTTGTCCTGGTCGAAGCGGCCGTCGCCCATCGCGATCTTCTCGTCCATCGCATAGAAACGGCTGACGGAACCGATGACATGCGTGCGCTCGGACGTCACGAATCCGTTCGCCACCGTGCGTCCGGCCTCCAGCAATTCGCTCGCCACCGCGATATCGATATCGCCGACGCCTGGCGTCAGCGCCAACACCGGGCGCTTGCCGGCGAGATCGCGCGTCGGCACCGGCAGAATTTCGACGTAATATGTCGTGGCGCCGGTGCGTTGCGCGACACCGGGGATCGAGGTGCTTTGCACCGGGAAGCCGGCTTGCTCCGCCGCTGTAACGATCCATTGTGTCAGCACGCCCCCGCCTTCGCCGCCGAGGGCAGCGATCAGGATCGTGATGGGACGCGGAGAACTCATGCCGTGGCCTCGCCCGTGTAGCCACCGAGCCAGCCGATCACCTTTTGCCGCAGGCGAAATATGGTGCGATCCCACGACGTGGCGTTACGCACGATCTCGGCGCGATAGAATGACGGACACAGCACGGCGGCGTGTGCCACTTCGCCGCAAAGGCCGCAGCCGACGCAACTTTCCACGACAGTCGCGACGGGGTCGGTCCGCAATGGATCGGGCGAAGGCTTTACGGTCAGTGACGGACAACCGGACAGCCGGATGCAGGAATGGTCACCTGTGCAGATTTCGTCGTCGACGCCGTAGCGTGTTCGCGTGACGCGTTCGCCGCGCTGGAGCTTCACGGCGTCCTCGGCGCGCACCCGACGCTGCCGCGCGAGCTGGCACTCACCGTCGGCAATGATGACCTTCAGCCCGCGCTCGGCGGTGCGCATGGCCTCTTTCAGCGTCTTCACCATCACCGCAACGGAATATGTGCGCACCGTGCGCAGCCATTTGACGCCCATCGAACGCAGAGTTTGCTCGATGCCGACGCCGGGCGTCGCGCCAGCGCGGCTCATGGTGCTCGACGGAATATATTGCTGGCCGGTGGCAGACGCGTAGCCATTCTGCATCACGATCAGCACGCCATCGCCCTTGTTGAACAGATTGGATGCGACGCCGGTGATCAGGCCGTTATGCCAGAAGCCGCCGTCGCCCATGATTGCGATTGGACGCCGTTCCATGTTTGGCGTCACCGCAGCCGCGCTCGCAAGCGACATGCCGTAGCCGAGGATGGAATTGCCGAGCGAGAAGGGCGCGAAGGTCGCAAACGAGTGACAGCCGATGTCGGCGCTGATGTGCGTCGGGCCCAATTCGCGCTGCATCAGCTTGATCGCCGAAAACACAGGACGTTCCGGACAGCCTGTGCAGAAAGCCGGTGGACGCGGGGGCAGTGGACCGAGCGCAGACGCAGCTTTTGCTTTATGCGCGATCAGGCCGCGAGTCTTTTCCGCAATGGTATCGGCGTCGACGCCCCTGGGCTTGGCGTCCTGCAGGAAAGCGGCGATCCCCTCGAGCAGCACATCGGAGGCGTATTCGCCGGCCCTCGGTAGCGGGCCCTTGCCGAGCACACGTGTATTTATATCGGCACGGCGCAGTTCGACGTTGACCGCCTGCTCGATGTAGTCGGGGAAGCCTTCCTCGACCACCAGAACCGCGCGTTTGCTTGCGCAGAATTCGCGCAACTCCTCGGGCACGAGCGGATAGACAACGTTGAGGACGAGTATCGGAACTCGGGAGGCGCCAAATATGTCGGCCAATCCCATGCGTTCGAGCGCGCGCAGCACACTATTGGTAAGCCCGCCCATCACGATGATGCCGACGTCGGAGAGGTCGCCGTCGATTGTCTCGTTGAGCTTTTGCTCGCGAATGAACGCCCGCGCGGCCGGAAGGCGCTCCTCAATCTTCAGCCGCTCCTGCGTAAAGATTACGGGCGGATGCGCCAGCCGCCCGTATTCGAAACGCGGCGGGCCCGCGAGTTTATCGAGGCCGGATACGACGCCTTTGCGGTTGTCCTTGGCGGCAAATTCGCCGGTGGCATGACAGGCGCGTATGCGCAATTCCAGCATGACCGGCGCGTGGCTCGCCTCCGACAGCTCGAATCCCTTTTCCACGGCGCGTACGATCGACGGGAGATCGGGACGCGGATCGAGAAGCCAGATTGAGGACTTCAACGCATAAGCATACGAGCGTTCCTGAATGACACTCGCGCCCTCGCCATAGTCCTCGCCGAGAATAATCATGGCGCCGCCAACAACGCCGGGCGAGGCGAGGTTGGACAGCGCGTCGGCGGCGACATTGGTGCCGACGATTGATTTCCACGTCACCGCGCCGCGCAGCGGATAGTTGATGGACGCCCCAAGCATGGCGGCGGCAGAGGCTTCGTTGGAACAGGTCTCCAGATGCACGCCGAGCTCGGACATGATGTCTTCGGCGTCAACGAGCACATCGAGAAGATGCGAGACGGGCGCGCCCTGATAGCCGCCGACATAGCTCACGCCTGATTGCAGCAAGGCCTTGGTCACGGCAAGGATACCTTCGCCGTGGAAGGTCTTGCCGTCGCCGAGCTTGAGCGATTCGACTTCTTTCTTAAACGACCGTTCCATCATCGAGCCTTCGGCGGATAGTTTGGGCCCCAACTATTTAGCATTTTAGAACTACATGCGCGAGGGGAGCCAGAGCGCCAGGATCGGAAAGGCGATCAGGATAACCAGGCGCACCAGGTCGGTCAGGATAAAGGGGATAACCCCCTTGAAAATCGTGGCAAAACTGACGTCGTTCACCACGCTTTTGATGACGAACACATTCATGCCGACCGGAGGGTGGATCAGCCCGAGTTCCACCGTCATCACGATAATAACGCCGAACCAGATCGGGTCGAAGCCGAGATGGATGACGACCGGGAAAATGATCGGCACCGTCAGGATAATCATCGCCATTGCGTCCATCAGGCAGCCGAGCACCAGATACATGAGCATGATGAGCGCCAGTACGCCGTAGCTGCCGAGGCCGAGGCCGGTGAGAAATTCGGTCAACTTCTGCGGTACCTGCGTGACGGTCAGGAAATAGCCGAAAATCAGCGCGCCGATCAGGACGGTGAACACGGCCGCAGCAGTGCGGGTGGCCTGCAGGAGCGCGGTCAATATCTTGGCCTTGTCGAGCCTCCCGGTGAAAACGCCGATCAGGAAGGCGCCAGTCGCGCCAACGCCGCCGGCTTCGGTCGGCGTGAAGCGCGGCAGGAATGGCAGCCCATAAAGCCCGCCGATCACGAACGTGAATAGCAGCAGAGGCGCCCAGACATTTTTCAGCGCGTCCAGCCGGTCGCTGCGCGAGCTGCGTGGCCCGGTCGGCAAGAAGCCCGGCCGGACAGAACCGATGATCTTGATCGTCGCCATGTACATGCCCATCGCCAGCAGGCCTGGAATAATGCCGGCGATGAACAGCTTGCCGATGTCTTGTTCGGTGATGATGCCGTAGACCGCCAGCACCGTTGATGGTGGCAGCATGGCGCCAAGCGTGCCCCCCGCCGCGATCACGCCGGTGGCGAAGCTCTGCGGATAGCCGAAGCGGCGCATTTCCGGATAGGCGACCGCGGAAAATGTCGCGGCGGTCGCGACCGACGAACCGCAGATCGCAGCAAAGCCGCCGCAGGCCGCGACGGTGGCGAACCCGAGTCCGCCGCGCAGATGGCCGACGAAACTGTTTGCGGCGCGGAACAGGTCCCGGCTCATGCCCGAATTGGACACGAACGTTCCCATCAACAGGAACATCGGAATAACACCGAAGGTGTAGTCGGTGACCGTGCGCATCGAGGTCTGGCCAACCAGCTTGAGCGCGGCGCTGCCACCGACCAGATAGGAAAATCCGCTGACGCCGACGAGGCCCATCGCCATGCCGACCGGCACGCGCAGCAGCATCAACGCAAACAGCGAAACGAAACCAAGGATCGCGACGGCATTGGTGCTCATCGCGCGCCTTTCATTCCACCGGTTTGATCTTGGTTTCTTGCATCAACTCCGGCTGAAAGATCAGCCGGTAGGTGCGAACCGCAATAAGCAACACGGCGGAGACGTCGCCGGCCCAGGCGACCGCAAAGAAGGGCCAGGTCGGCAGCCGCAGGTCAAAGGTGAGAACGTTGTCGTAGTAGGTGCCGCGCACCTTGTCGAACAAAGTGTAGGTCTGCACTGTCACGACGAACAGCAGCACAAGGGTGGCGAACACGTCAATCATGCGCTGATATTTTGGGCCGACATTAGCCCAGATCAGGTCGACGGTAATGTGCGTGCCGCGATAGGAAGTTGCCGCGATTCCCCAGAAGATCAGAATGCCGAGCAGCAATCGTCCGAAGTCGAAGGCATCGGGAACGGCATAGTTGAAAACGTTGCGCAGCAGGACGGCAATGAAGATGTTGGCTGCGACGATTCCGACGAAACCTGCCGCGATCCATTCGATCGTATCGATGAAACGATCCATATAGATGCGTTTCAATTCCGCCCCCAGACGGTTGACACTTGTCGAAACATCCGGCGGCGGGACATCCCCGCCGCCGTCATTGTTGTTCGAATATGTCGACGCCGACAGTTACATCGCAAGGGCTTTGTAGTTAGCGAGCACGGCTTTCAATTCTTTTATCGCCGCGTCGGGGTCGACTCCGGTTTTCCTGACATTGTCCGCCCAGGTTTTCTGCAGCGGCTCGGCGGCCTTACGCCATTGCGCGAGCTGGTCACCAGTGAGCTGATAAACCTCCTGGCCAGGCTCGGCCTTCACCTTGTCGAGGCCGGCGTCTTCGAACTTGCCCCACGGCGCGCCGACGCGGCCGGCCGCTTCAGTGTTGCAGTTGTCGTCGATCGCCTTTTTCTGGCGCGGCGACATTTCGTCATATTTGGCCTTGTTGAACACAAAGGCGAAAGTCGTCACGTAAAGCGGTGCATCCATGTGGTACTTGGTCACTTTGTCGATGCCGAACAGCACCAGCGATCCCCACGGGAAGCTCACAGCGTCGGCGACACCGCGTTCGATGATGTCACGTACTTCGGGCGCGGATGACTGAATATTTGTGCCACCGAGCAGCGTCACGAAATTCGCCATGGTGGCGTGCGCCGGGCGGACCTTCATGCCCTTGATGTCGTCAGGCACGACGATCTTTTTGGTGCGCGAATGGAACGACGACGGTGCATGGATGAAGGCGAGACAGAATTTGACGTCCTTCATCTCTTTCGCTGCGTATTTTCGATACCAGGCGTCGAGCGCCTCGGAGCCACCCTTGGCGTCGGAAATCAGGAAGGGCAGTTCGCCAGCAGCGATGATCGGAAAGCGCCCCGGTTGATAACCGGGATTGATGTAAGTGAGGTCAGCGATGCCGTCTCGCGTCATATCATAGTGATCGAAGGCTTTGCCGAGTTGCTGCGCCGGATAAACTTTGTAGTGCAGCGTGCCGCCGGATTCTTTTTCAACGGCCGCGCCCCAATCCTCGAGGGCCTTATTCAACGGATGCGAAGCCGGCACCCAATGCGATAACTTAAGTTCGAACGTCTTTTCTTGAGCAAGCGTGCCGGTTGGTCCGCCGATCAGCAAAGCCGCAGCATAGACACATCCGGCGAAACGGAGTTTCATAGGCTCCTCCCTTGGGGTTGGGGTGTTGGTTCGATCGCCAACTTTTGCAATATTCAGCCGGATGTCGGCTACGTTGTAAAGCTTATAGTTTGGGATCAAACTATATCCCGAGCGGCCATCGGCCGCGCCGAGGATAAAGGATAGTTGCGGTGCACGGAACGAACGGCATAGGCCACCGTCGGCGCGGCAGGAACGGCGAAGCCCTTGGCGCATCGATTAATTTCGGTCCGCTGGCCCACTGGGTCGGATTTAATTTGCGCATGGCTCAGGAGGCCGCCTTTCAGGCCTTCTCGCGGCGATCCCAGGAAATTGGCGAAAGCCCCGGACGTTTTGCCACCCTCACGTTGATCGCGCGCAACCCGGGAATTAGCCAAACCGAGCTTTCACACGCCAACGGTCGTGACAAGTCCAGCCTCACACCGGTCGTTGAAGAATTGGTGCGGCGCGGCCTGGTTGAGCGCAAGCGCATGGACAGCGACCGGCGGACCTATCATCTCAACGTCACGCCCGCGGGAAAAAAGATACTGACCACGTTGACGCGCTGCGCACGCCGACATGAGCGCAATCTTGACCATGTCATTGGTGCGCGCGACCGCAAGCGGTTCATTCAGATCTTGAAGAAGATCGCAGCCGAAATTGACTAACGGGTCTAGCCGCGAAATTTCGCGAGCACGGCATCCGGAACCGGATGGGACTTGAGCCGGCCATCGGCATCGCGCACGACCCAGACCCGCTTTTCCGAACACTCGGCGCAGGTCTCGCCGTTGAGGCTTAAACGGTGTTCGACGTCGAAACTGGAGCGGCCGAAGGAGATTTTACTTTCCACCGTCACGTCGTCTCCGAAGCGTGTCGGCTTTAGAAATCGCGCCCGGGTCCGCACAAGTGGAAAACCTGCAAATTCTAGATTCTTGAACATCTGGAATTTGGTCATGCCGAGCGCGCGCTCAAAAATCAGCGCTGTCGAGGCGTCGAAAATGTCGAAGTAACGTGGATAAAAAATAATTCCGGCGGGGTCGCAGTCACCCCATTCGACGCGCACCTTGCGTGTGTTGGTGAACGTCGTCACGGATGCCATCCCTGTATCCGCTCGTCCTTGTGCAAGCGGGGACCCAGAGCAAAAAATCTGGCGCGATGATTATTGTTCTGGATTCCCACTTGCGCGGGGATGAGCGGGGGAATTGTCGGCTTAGACTTGCACATGAGTCAGCGCGGCGCCATGCGTAGCGCGCCGTCGAGGCGGATCACCTCGCCGTTGAGGTATCCGTTATGGATACAGTGGAGCACGAGCGCAGCGAACTCGTGCGGCTCGCCGAGACGCTTGGGAAACGGCACGGCCGCACCGAGGGAATCCTGTGCTTCCTGCGGCAATGCACGGAGCATCGGCGTGCCAAAAATGCCGGGCGCAATTGCCAGCACACGAATACCGAACTGGGAAAACTCGCGTGCCGCGGGCAACGTGAGTGCGGCGACACCGCCTTTGGATGACGAATAGGCCGCCTGTCCGATCTGGCCCTCAAAGGCGGCGACGGAAGCGGTCGAAATAATCACACCGCGCTCGCCGCCGGCGAGTGGCTCGGCCGCCTGCATGGCGTTGGCGACCAGCCGCATCATGTTGAAGGTGCCAATCAGATTGATACGAATGACGCGCTCATAGTCGGCAAGCGGCATTGGTCCGTCGCGCCCCACGATGCGCTTTGCGGGGCCAACGCCGGCGCAATTGACCAGGATGCGCGCCGGACCATTTGCGGCGGCGGCCTTCTTCACTGCCGCTTCGCCGCTGGCGCTGTCGGCGACATCGCCGATAGCCGCGACGCCTTTGAGCTCGCCTGCGATCTCGTTAGCCGCCTTCTCGTTGACGTCGACGATCGCGACTTTAGCGCCGGCAGCGGCCAATGTGCGTGCCGTGGCGGCACCCAAACCCGATGCGCCGCCGGTGACGATCGCCGCCTGTCCCTTGATGTCCATCAACGGTTTCCTTCCGCCGAAATCACGCGAGAGGATAAAGGCATCGCGTAGAGTTCGTCTACCAACGCGGCGCGGTTCTTCAACACTGCACGCTGGTTAATCGAGCCCTTGTCCGTCGCCTCGCCTTTGTCCATGGAAGGAAGATCGGCCATCAGAATGGCGCGTTCGATGCGCGTCGACGAGCCGGGGCTGATAGCGGCGAGTTTTGCAAGCAGGTCAGCGAATTTTGCACACACCGGAGGTGACGCCACAATCGCTGCAGGCAATGCGTCGGCGGCGAGATTGGCGAGTTTGCGGCAAGCCTCGATGTCCGGGAATACCAAGACTGCGATGTCGTCGCGGTCAGCGCCGGCAAACACCACGTCGCGAACATACGGCGCAAAGTGATCTATCAGGCGCGCGCGCAGCGGGCCGACGCTGACCCATGTCCCGGTGGAGAGCTTGAAATCCTCGGCGATACGCCCATCGAACAAAAGACCTTTGCTTGGGTCGTTCGGGTCGACGAATTTCAGCGCATCGCCAATCTTGTAGAAGCCTTCTTCGTCAAATGCGTCGCGGGTCAAATGCTCTTGCCGCCAGTAGCCCGGCGTGATGTGCGGTCCGCGCAGCCGTGCTTCCAGCTTTCCTTCATTTGGGACCAGCTTGAGTTCGACGCCCGGCGCCGGAAGTCCGATATTGCCTGGACGATCGAAATCCCATGAGCAGGCGAGCGCCAGCGGCGCAGTTTCGGTCGAGCCGAGCGAAGACAAGAAGATAATGCGCTCGCCTGTGGTCTCGACTGCGAGCTGCGTGAGTTCGTCCCACGTCGTCTGATTCAATCCTGCGCCGGCATAGAACAGCACTTTCAGCCGGCTGAAGAAGTTGCGGCGTAATGTGTCGTCGGCGCGGAAATATGGAATCAGCGCTTCATAACCCTTTGGGACATTGAAATAGATCGTTGGCGCAATCTCGCGCAGGTTTCTCGCAGTTTTCGGTACGCCCGCTGGCGTCGGATTGCCGTCGTCAATATAGAGCGAGCCGCCATTGGTCAGCACCATATTGAAATTGTGATTACTGCCAAACGTGTGGCTCCACGGCAGCCAATCGACCACTACCGGCGGTTCATCGGCGACGAAGGCGAAGCCGGATGCGAGCATCGCCTGGTTTGAGCACAGCATGCGATGCGTATTGATCACGGCCTTGGGGTTTCCGGTCGATCCCGAGGTAAACAGGAATTTGGCTATGCTGTCGGGCACGACGCGCGTGTGTGCGTCGGCAACGCCCGTTGCATCCTCGGCGCCTTTAAGCTCTGAAAACATTATCGTCTTGCGGTCGCCGAGCGGGTTTCGCGTGACCACCAGTTCGATCTCATCCGGCACGGTTTCATACAGCGCCCGCGCAAACGGGCCGCCATCATTGGCAAACAGCAGGGCGGGCGTAAGGAGCTCAATGATCGCGCGCAACTTTCCAAAATCGGTCGACATCAACGAATAGGCCGGCGAGATCGGGGCATAGGGAATACCGACATACATCGCTGCCAGAGCGAGCAATGCATGCTCGATGTCATTACCGGAAAGGATTACAATCGGACGTTCGGCCGACAATCCGCGCCGCAGCAGCGCTCCGCCGATTCGTTTGACGTCGGAAAGAACTTCCGCGTAGGTCAACTTGCGCCACTGGCCTTGCATATCGCGCTGCGCGAGGAATATCCGGTCTGGCGCAACCTTTGCCCAATGTTCGAGCGGTTGACTGAGCTTGTCGTCATAACGCCCGAGCTCTTGTGCTGCGCGGATATGGATGATGCCTCCGCCGCGCTGTTCAAGCACAGGATCGAATTTACCGAGTCGCACGGCCCGCAGCGGTGCAGCCGTGTGACTTTCAGTTTCTCTGACGACGCTCGTCATGGGTTAACTGCGCGTCACTTTCGGCGCGCGTTTCTCGAGAAAATCTTTCAAGCGCTCCTTTGCGTCTGGATCGGCTTGCGCGATCGCCGACATCAAGGCTTCGATCGCATAACCGCTGGCCGGACCCATTTCGGCGATGCGCGGCAATGCGTGCATGACTGCGAAATTTGTGAGCGGCGTATTTCCCGCAATGCGTTGGGCCAGCTCGAGCCCTTTGGCGAAGCCGTTGCCCGCTTCGACGAGATACGTCGTCAGCCCGATGTCCTGGCCTTCTTCCGCCAAATACGTGCGCCCCGTGAGCATCATATCCATCATACGCGCAACGCCGATCAGCCGAGGCAGCCGCACCGAGCCACCGCCACCGACATAAATGCCTCGGCTGCCCTCGGGCAGCGCGTAATAGGCCGACCGTTCGGCAACGCGCACATGTGCCGCCGCCGCAAGCTCCAGTCCGCCCCCGACCACTGCACCGTGGAGCACCGCGACCACCGGCACCTTGCCAAACTGAATCTTCTCGAAAGCACGGTGCCATAGGCCGGAGTGAGCGATGCCCTCTGTCACATCGCGCTCCTTGAGTTCGGACAAATCCAGACCGGCGGAGAAATGCTCGCCCTCGCCTGCAAGCAACACGGCGCCAATGCCGTCCGGAAGCGAGGTAAAGAATTGCTCGATGCCAATGATCGTCTCGTCATCGAGTGCATTGCGTTTGTGCGGGCGGTTGAGCCGCAGGACCGCCACCTTGTCGTGCTGCTCGGCCCTGAGCGAAGGCGGTAAATTGAAAGCAGAACTATTTTGCGAACGATTCATCATGTGGACAGAATCGCGCCGGCGGTCACGACCTTTATCCCCGAGCGCGCGAAACTCTCGCGGGTTTGGTTCACAGAGCCATTGATGTCAATGCCCCGGCAGGCATCCTCGACGACGGTCACCTCGAAGCCCTCGCGACATGCATCCTCTGCGGAGTAGCGCACGCAGAAATCAAACGCCAGCCCCGCGAGCACGATGTGCTTCAGTCCGCGTTCGCGCAGGTAGCCGCCCAGTCCGGTCGCGGTTTTGTGGTCGTTCTCGTAAAAGGCGGAATAGGAATCGATGGCGTGTTGGTAGCCCTTCCGCAAGATGAGTTCGGCGTGCGGGATTTGCAGGTCCTTGTGAAATGCGGCGCCCGCGCCACCCTGAACGCAGTGGTCCGGCCACAGCACTTGCGATCCATAGGACAGCGAAATGACGTCGAACGGCTGTTTGCCCGGATGTGTGGAGGCAAACGACGTGTGACCGGGCGGATGCCAATCCTGCGTCAGTACCACGTGCGAAAATCGCCGCGAGAGACGATTGACGAGCGACACCACCTCGTCGCCTTTCGGCACCGCAAGGCGTCCGCCCGGGCAAAAATCGTTCTGGATGTCGACGACCAGGAGAACGTCACTGGCGCCGATCGCTGGAGTCGCAGCCACTGTGGTCTCCTATGTGCGCCCACCCAGAGCCCTCGCTCCAATATCTGTATTTGACCCTGCTTGGCACCAGCCGTAAATACGGGACCGCAAAGGCATTTTTGGACAATAGTTCGTATGGCGCAGATCACGTCCCTCACGGAAGCTATTAAATCCGCCGTCCGGGATGGCGACACCGTCGCGCTCGAGGGCTTCACTCACTTAATTCCCCACGCCGCCGGTCACGAGATTATCCGCCAGGGCCGCAAAGGGCTCACGCTCATCCGTATGACGCCGGACCTTATTTACGATCAGCTCATCGGAATGGGCTGCGTAAGCAAACTGGTTTTTTCGTGGGGCGGCAACCCCGGGGTCGGGTCGTTGCATCGCTTAAGAGACGCTATCGAGAACGGTTGGCCACACAAACTCGAGCTGGAAGAGCATTCCCATGCCGCCATGGCCAATGCATATGAAGCCGGCGCCGCCGGTCTGCCCTGCGCGATATTCCGCGGCTACATCGGCGGTGACCTGCCGAAGGTGAATTCAAATATTAAACGCGTGAAGTGCCCCTTCACCGGCGAGGAGCTGGCTGCAATTCCGGCGCACCGCCCCGACGTCGCGGTGATCCATGCCCAGCGCGCCGACAAAGCCGGCAATGTGATGATCGAAGGCGTGCTCGGTGTGCAAAAAGAAGCCGTGCTCGCTTCCAAGCGGTCGGTGGTGACAGTCGAGGAGATTGTCGACGAGCTGCCCGAGCGTAGCCTCAATGCGGTGGTGTTGCCGCACTGGACCGTCGGCCACGTCGTTGAAGTTCCGGGCGGTGCCTATCCGTCCTACGCGCAGGGTTACTACCCGCGCAACAATGGCTTCTATAAGGAATGGGATGCGATTTCGCGTGAGCGCGATTCTTTCCATGTCTGGATGAAAGAGAACGTGCTGGCGAAAGGACCGGACGCTTTCGCTCAATATGCACGCAAGCATCGTGTGGCGGCGGAGTAAATCGAATGGCCGACTACAAGCCGAATGAAATGATGACCATCGCGGCGGCGCGCGCGTTGAAAGATGACGATGTCTGTTTCGTCGGCATTGGCCAACCATCGGCCGCATGCAATCTCGCGCGGCTCACCCATGCGCCAAACATCACATTGATCTATGAGTCGGGCACGCTCGCCACAAAGCCGAATATATTGCCGCTGTCGATTGGCGACGGCGAATTGTGCGAGACAGCCTTGACGACGGTGTCGGTGCCGGAAATGTTTCGCTATTGGCTACAAGGCGGCCGCATCAAGGTCGGATTTCTCGGTGGCGCACAGATCGATAAATTCGCCAATCTCAACACAACCGTTGTCGGTCCTTACGATAAACCAAAGGTACGGTTGCCTGGCGGCGGCGGCGCACCGGAGATTGCAACGTCTTGCGGCGAAATTTTCATTATCATGGCGCAGGGCAAACGCAGTTTCGTCGACAGGCTCGATTTCGTGACGTCGATCGGTCA
>WNFM01271175.1_pt1 | contig 13627 bp, 9 predicted proteins | sample 5400271 | NCBI WGS metagenome assembly WNFM01 (sample SAMN13153352, study PRJNA577476) | soil metagenome | isolation source: 60 cm saprolite on Douglas fir-dominated hillslope | place: USA:California | collected 2013-09-17 | reverse complement strand
GTGCTGTTCACCAATTCCGGAATGGTGCAGTTCAAGGACACGTTCCTGGGAACCGAGAAGCGAAGCTTCGTCCGCGCCGTCTCGGTGCAGCGCTGCCTGCGCGCCGGCGGCAAGCACAACGATCTCGAAAACGTCGGCTACACCGCGCGCCACCACACGTTTTTCGAAATGCTCGGCAACTGGTCGTTCGGCGACTACTTCAAGCACGACGCGATCCGTTTTGCGTGGGACCTGCTGACGAAGGATTACGGTTTGTCGCCGGAGAAATTGTGGGCCACCGTCTACATCGACGACGACGAGGCCTACGATATCTGGACGAAGGAAATCGGTGTCCCGCGCGATCGCGTCGTTCGCATCGGCGACAACAAGGGTGCGAAATACGCGAGCGACAATTTCTGGCAGATGGCGGACACCGGCCCGTGCGGACCGTGTTCGGAAATCTTCTATGATCACGGTCCCGAAATCTGGGGCGGCCCGCCCGGGTCGCCGGACGCGGAGGGCGATCGCTACATCGAGATCTGGAACCTCGTGTTCATGCAATTCGACAGAGACGAGCGTGGCAACCTGACGCCGTTGCCCGCGCCGTGCGTGGACACCGGGATGGGCATCGAGCGCCTCGCGGCCGTCATGCAACACGTCCATTCGAATTACGAAATCGATCTCTTCGCGGACTTGATCGGCGCCGCTGCGCGCGAGACGCACGCGAAGGACCGCGACAATCCGTCGCTCAAGGTCATCGCCGACCACATTCGCGCGTGCTCGTTCCTGATCGTCGACGGCGTCATCCCGGGGAGCGAAGGCCGCGGCTACGTGTTGCGCAGGATCATCCGCCGCGCGATCCGCCACGGCTATCAGCTCGGGCAGAAGCGGCCGTTCTTCCACAAGCTGGTCGACGACCTCGACCGCCAGATGGGAGACGCGTACCCGGAGTTGCGGCGTGAAAAGGCGCGCGTCGCGCAGGTCCTGAAGGCGGAAGAGGAGCGCTTCGGCGAGACGCTCGAAAACGGGATGAAGATCTTGAATGGCGCGCTCGACGCGCTGGCGAAGGCCGGCGGCAAGACGCTCGATGGCGCGACCGCATTTACGCTCTACGACACGTTCGGCTTTCCCCTCGATCTCACCGCCGACGTCTGCCGCGGCCAGGGCGTGACGGTGGACGAGTCGGGCTTCGACGCGGCAATGGACGCGCAGCGCGGCCGCGCGCGCGCCGCCAGCACGTTCAAAGCGGGCGCGCAGCTCGACTATGCGGGTCCGAAGACGACCTTTCGCGGCTACGAATCGCTGTCGGAAGAAGGCCGCGTCGTTGCGCTCTACAAGGATGGCGCCAAGGTCGAAGCGTTGTCGGCGGGCGATCACGGCGTGGTCGTTCTCGACCGCACGCCGTTTTATGCGGAATCGGGAGGCCAGGTAGGCGATCGCGGCGAATTGTCGAAAGGCGGCGCGTGCTTGACACTTTTCGCCGTCGAAGACACGCAGAAGATCCAGCCCGACGTTTTCGGCCACATGGGCGAGGTGAAGACCGGTGAATTGCGCGTCGGCGACACGATGGCGGCGAACGTCGATCACGAGGCGCGCGGCCGCACAGTGCGCAATCATTCGGCGACGCACCTCATGCACAAGGCGTTGCGCGAAGTGCTTGGCGACCACGTCCAGCAGAAGGGTTCGCTGGTCGATCCCGACAAGACGCGCTTCGACTTCGCGCACGATGCGCCGATGACCGACGACGAAATCCGCCGCGTCGAGCAGCGGGTCAATGCCGAGATCCTGGAAAACGTGCCGACACAGGCGCGTGTGATGCCGATCGACGAGGCGCAGAAGGTCGGTGCGATGATGTTGTTCGGCGAAAAATACGGCGACGAAGTACGGGTGCTCGACATCGGCACGTCGCGCGAATTGTGCGGCGGCACGCACGTCGCGCGTACCGGCGACATCGGCTTATTCAAGATCGTCAGCGAGAGCGGCGTGGCCGCAGGCATACGGCGCGTGGAAGCGATGACCGGCAAGGGTGCTCTCGATTACGTGCAGTCGCGTGACGCGGCGCTGGCGAAAGCCGCGGCGCTTCTCAAGGCCCCGGTCGCTGAAATCGAGGCGAAGATTGCGCAACTCGTGGAAAGCTCGCGCGCCACGGAACGGGAACTTTCACGTCTGAAGGCCAAGGCGGCCGCCAGCGCCGGCGATGACCTGGCCGGCAGCGCGGTCGACGTCAAGGGCGCGAAGGTGCTCGCGGTCGCGCTCGACGGCGCCGACGTGAAGGCGCTGCGCGAAACGATGGACAAACTCAAGGACAAGTTGAAAAGCGCGGCCATCGTGCTGGCCAGCGTGGCCGAGGGCAAAGTGACGTTGATTGCCGGCGTGACCAACGATCTGACGGCCAAGGTAAAGGCGGGCGAGCTCGTCAACCATGTCGCGCAGCAAGTCGGTGGCAAGGGCGGCGGCCGCCCCGACATGGCGCAGGCCGGTGGAACCGACCCGGCGGGATTGCCCGCGGCACTGCAATCTGTGCGCACGTTCGTCGAGCAGCGGCTATGAGCGTTCCAAGCGTGGGGGCCGATTGAGTCCGCAGTTTGCGAGCGACAATAACGCCGGCATTTGTCCGGAGGCGTTCGAAGCGCTGGCGGCGGCGAACGAGGGCCACGCGCCCGGCTACGGTGGCGACGACTGGACTGCCGCGGCTTCGGATGCGATCCGCGCCGCGTTCGAGACCGATTGCGCCGTCTTTTTCGTGTTCAACGGCACGGCGGCCAATGCGCTAGCGCTGAGCGCCATCTGCCGCAACACCGACGCCATCGTCTGTCACGCGATGGCGCACATCAACGTCGACGAGTGCGGCGCACCCGAGTTCTTCAGCGGGGGCGCCAAGCTGCTGACCGCGGACACGCCGCACGCGAAGCTCACGCCGGACGACGTGTCAGCCCTTGCGGTCACACCGCACGACGAACATTCATCGCGGCCGCGTGCGCTCGCCCTGACGCAGGCGACCGAGCTCGGCACGCTGTATTCGCGGCAGGAACTCGAACGCTTATGCACGACGGCGCATGCGCTCGGCATGAAGGTCCAGCTGGACGGCGCGCGCTTTGCGAATGCGGTGGCGTCGCTTCGCTGCAAGCCCGCCGACATTTCGTGGCGCGCGGGCGTGGACGTGCTGTGCCTGGGCGGGACCAAGAACGGCATGCCTTTCGGCGAGGCCATTCTTTTTTTCGATGCCGCGTTGGCGGAGGAATTCGCGCGTCGTCGAAAACAGGGCGGGCAGCTCGCGTCGAAAATGCGCTTCCTCGCCGCGCCCTGGATGGGCGTGATGAAGGACGACGCCTGGCTGCGGCACGCGTCGCATGCGAATGCGATGGCGCAAAAACTCGCGGCGGCCGTCGAGCAGATTCCCGGTGCGCGATTGCTGGCGCCCGTCGAGGCCAATGGCGTGTTCGTCGACCTGCCCGAGCGCGCCATCGATGCCGTGCGCGCGAAGGGATGGCGGTTCTACAATTTCGTCGGTGCGACCGGAGTGCGTTTCATGTGCTCGTGGGATACCCCGGTCGCGACCGTCGATGCTTTCGTCGCCGATTTGCGCGGCGCTTTGCGCGCCTGACCATGCCGCTGCGTCCCGACCAGACCGTTGAAGTTCTCAACGCCCGCAGCAAGGGCCGCTTGCCGGGTCTCGTCGGCTATCGCGTCACCGCGCTCGAAGAAGGCAAGGTGACTGCCGAACTCGATATTCGCCCGGATCTCGTCGCGCCCAATGGGTACCTGCACGCAGCGACGGTGATTGCGCTCGCGGACACGGCCTGCGGCTACGGCTGCCTCGCCCACTTGCCCGAGGGCGCCGAGCTCTTCACGACGATCGAACTCAAGGCCAACTTCCTGGGTACCGCGACAGATGGATCGATTGCGTGCGTTGCGACACCGGCGCATCTGGGAGGCACGACGCAGGTGTGGGACGCCGTCGTGACGCGCAAGTCGGACGGCAGGAAGCTCGCGCTCTTTCGCTGCACCCAACTCGTCATTTGGCCAAAGAAAAGCTAGTCGCCGGAACCTCGACCGGCGCGACGTCTTCCTGCTTCGGCGTCATGAAGTCGAAGTCGCAACCCTTGTTCGCCTGAAGGACATGGTGCACGTACAGACGACGATAGCCTGAGACGCTGTCGTCGGGAACGGACGGCGTGAGAAGCGCCCGGCGGCGATCGAGTTCCTCCGGCGCCACGCACAACTCCAGTACGCGCGCTTCCACGTCGAGACGAATCCGGTCGCCGGTCTTCACAAGGGCAAGCGGTCCGCCGGCCGCGGCTTCCGGCGCGACATGCAAGACGATGGTGCCGAACGCCGTGCCGCTCATTCGCGCGTCCGAAACGCGCACCATGTCCTTGACGCCTTGCCGCGCGAGCTTTTTCGGAATCGGAATGTAGCCGGCCTCCGGCATGCCGGGCGCGCCGCGCGGACCCGCGTTGCGCAATACGAGCACGTCGTCTGCCGCAACGTCGAGGTCCGGGGCATCGATGCGTGCGGCAAGATCGTCGAGCGAATCGAACACGACGGCGCGCCCCGCGTGCTTGAAGAGACCCGGCGTTGCGGACGAATGCTTGATCACGGCGCCGTCCGGGGCCAGGTTGCCGCGCAGGACGGCGATGGCTCCGCCGGGATGGATCGGGTCGCGCATCGGACGGACGACTTCCTGCGCGGCGACGACTTCCGAAGAGGCGATGACTTCGCGCAGTGTTTTACCGGCGACGGTCGGCACGTCGAGGTGGAGGAGGGGTGCCAATTCGCGCAGCACGGCGTTGAGGCCGCCCGCTTCGTGCAAGTGTTCCATGTAGTGCTGACCGCTTGGCTTCAAGTCCACCAGCACGGGCACGCTTCGGCCGAGTGCATCGAAGCGGTCGAGGTCGATTCGCACGCCGCAGCGCGCGGCGATGGCCGTGAGGTGAATCAGCGCATTGGTCGAGCCGCCGATGGCGTGCAGGATAGTAAGCGCATTCGTGAACGCTTTCGCGGTGAGGATCGTGCCGGGCCGCACGCTGCTTGTTGCGAGCGTCGCCGCCCGCGCGCCGGTAGCCTCGGCCAGGCGCAGCCGCTCGGAGTGGACCGCGGGAATGGTGGCCGAGTTCGGAAGACTGATGCCAAGGGCCTCGGCAATGCAGGCCATCGTGCTTGCGGTTCCCATCACCATGCAGGTCCCGGCGGTCGGCGCGAGGCGCGCATTGACCGCGTCGATTTCAGCGTCGCCGATTGTGCCGGCGCGGTATCCCGCCCAGAACCGCCGGCAGTCGGTGCACGCGCCGAGGCGCTCACCCTGGTGCGTGCGCGTGAGCATAGGCCCCGTAGACGCTGCGGCCATCAACTGGGCGGGAATTGTCTTGTCGCAACCGCCGATGAGGACGACGGCGTCGACTGGCTGGGCGCGGATCATTTCCTCGGTATCGAGCGCCATCAGGTTGCGCAGGTACATGCTCGTCGGGTACGCGAACGACTCGTGGATCGAGATCGTGGGAAATTCGAGGGGAAGACCGCCCGCCAGCATCACGCCGCGCTTGACCGCCGCGATGAGCTGCGGGACCGTCGCGTGACACGGATTGAAGTCGCTGTACGTGTTGGTGATGCCGACGATCGGGCGCGCGAGCGCGTCGTCCGAATAGCCCATCGCCTTGATGAACGCACGGCGCAGGAAGAGCGAGAACTCCGCGTCGCCGTAACTCGTGAGGCCGCGGCGAATTCCGCCACTCATGCCGCAGTGACCGCGTCGTGCGGCCCGAACTCCAGTGCGTCGAGTGCCGCGAAAAGCTCGGTTTGCTTTTCGCCGGACAGCACAACCAGCGGCGGCCGAACCACATTCCACCCGGGCGCGGCGTGGCGTCGCGCAAGAATCGCCTTGTTGGCGGCGACCATCGGGAATTTCTGGATGGCGGCGCGCACCGACGTGAGCCGCTGTTGCATGGCGTCCGCTGCGGGAGACCGCCACGTTTGCAGCAGCGCTTTCATCGCGGCCACGTTGACGTTGGCGGTGGCCGAGATACAGCCGGCGCCGCCCGCGCGCAGCGCGTCGAGCAGGTACGTCTCGCTCCCGGGAAACACTTCGAATCCGGGAAATGCCTGCAACAGCGCCTGCGTATTTTTCCAATCCCCCGAGCTGTCCTTGAGTCCGACGACCGTGCCGGGAAAATTTTCGAGCAGGCGCTCGATCAGTGACAGCGAAAAACCGACGCCGGCCATCGACGGGATGTGATACAGATAAATCCGAAGCCGCGAGTCGGCGACGCGCGCAATCACCTCGGCGATGGAGGCGAAAAGGCCGTCGTCGCCGACGCCCTTGTAATAGAACGGCGGCAGCAACAGCACACCGAGACAGCCGTGCTCGACGGCATGTCGCGTCAATGCGACTGTGTCGGGCAGCGCGCAGCAGCCGGTACCGGGCATGAGGCGCTTTGTGGCGATACCGGAGTCGATCAGCCGATCGAGCGCCTCCATGCGCTCGGGAACGCTCAGTGAATTGGCCTCACTCGTGGTGCCGAACACGGCGAGACCATCGGCGCCGTCATTGATCAACGCTCGGCAATGCGCGACGAAGCGCCCCGTATCGACCGACAAATCAGGATGAAACGGCGTCAACGCCGGAACGAACACACCACGTACGCGGCTTCCGCGGGAGTTGTCGGCATCGTGGCTGGATTTCACGGTATTGGTGTCCTGCTTTCGCACTTCGTGCCTCCCGTTCAAGAAGTTCATTAGACGACACTTCGCGGACCTTTCGCAAATACTCCACGCGGACATTCGCGCCGCCGGGCCGTCCCAAGGCGCGAATTGCTCCGCGGCCTCCGTGCGGCCGTGCCGGTGCCAGGTGACTTCGCGTCGGCCGCCATCCACGCTCGCGGACGCGCTCTTTGAGCCTTGGCTTCGCCCCGCTCGCGTAGACGTCCCCGGGGGCCGCGCAGCGGCCTCAGTTTCCTGGCGGCAAGCGTGGGAGTCCATAGCCAGGTCATCCAAAAGGCGCATCGTGGCTGACCCCGGCTGCACTTAGAGTCGGCATTGTCCGCAGCGTTTTGCGCGGGCATCGCGATGCGCTCGACCGCCGGTCTCGTTCTCGTGGCATTCGCCTGCGGCGTCGCATGGCTGCAGACGCGCGCTGCCCTGCCGGCCTATCCCGCATGGATGGCCGTCGCCGGCGCCTGCGCGCTCGTCCTGGCATTCGCCGCCGGTGCGAGGGTGCGGCCATCGGCCCGGTTGGCTGTTACGATCGGCGCGGCGGTGATCTGTGGCTTTGGCTACGCGGCCTGGCGCGCCGAAAGCCGGCTCGCGGAAGAGTTGCCCCGCGCATGGGAGGGAGAGGACATCGAGATTGTCGGGGTGGTCGACGATCTCCCGGCCGTATCGACGCAGGGAACACGTTTTGCGTTCGCCGTCGAGCGCATCCTGACGCCACGCGCGGTCGTCCCGACAAGGTTGTCGTTATCGTGGTATGCGCCGATGCAGCGCACTTTCATCGACGAGGATGCTCCGGTCGTCCATGCCGGCGAACGCTGGTACCTGACGGTTCGGCTCAAGCGTCCGCATGGCACGGTCAATCCCGGTGGTTTCGATCTCGAGGCGTGGCTGCTGCAGCAGGGGTTGCGCGCCACCGGCTACGTGCATCCGGAAGGGCTCAATGCACGGAGCGACTTCTTTGCCGGGCGCCCCGGCGATTACGTGCAACGCGCGCGGGAACGGATCCGAGAACGAATTTTGAGGGCCCTCCCGGATGCGCCCTATGCCGGCGTGATCGTCGCGCTTGCGATCGGCGATCAGCGTGCGGTCCCCGAACCCCAATGGACCGTATTCAACCGCACGGGTATATCGCACCTCATCAGCATTTCCGGATTGCACGTCACGGTGTTCGCCGCCTTTGCCGGCGGCATCGCCTACGCCCTTGCCCGGCGCAGCGTTCGCCTCACCGCCCGCGTTCCCGCACGCAAGCTCGCGGCGGCAGTAGGCGTCGTCGCTGCCGGTGGCTACGTTTTGCTGGCTGGCGCGGAAGTTCCGGCCGTGCGGACGTTCGCGATGCTCGCCATTGCAGCATGCGGGCTGTGGATCGGCCGCCCCGGCACCGCGGGCATCGTGTGGCTGTGGGCGCTCGCCGGCGTGCTGCTGTGGGATCCATGGGCGACGCTCACGCCGGGGTTCTGGCTTTCATTCGGCGCGGTGGCGTTGTTACTTTACGCGTCGGCAGGGCGCCTGCGCTCCGCGTCCGCCATGGGATGGCGCGCGCATTTGCGCGACGCGATCCGTGAAGGCGCCCATGCGCAATGGGCGGTCACGCTCGGACTCGCGCCGATGACGCTCGCGCTCTTCCAGCAGGCATCGCTGATTGCGCCGATCGCGAATGCAGTGGCCATTCCCGTCGTCACGCTCGGCGTCGTGCCGCTCGCGTTGACAGGAATCGTCGTTCCGATCGATTTCATGTTCCAGGCCGCGCACGCGGTGCTCGCCTTGCTGATGCGATTCCTCGAATTCCTCGCGGCGCTGCCCGATGCCACGTGGCAGCAGCACGCTCCGCTGCCGTGGGCCGTTGCGGCGGGAGTTCTCGGAACGCTGTGGCTGCTGGCGCCGCACGGCATCCCGGGGCGCGCATGGGGACTGGTGTGGCTGCTGCCGCTCTTCATTGTGCGGCCGGAACCGCCGCCGCCCGGCGCGTTTCGCATGACGGTGCTCGATGTCGGGCAGGGACTCTCCACCGTGATCGAGACACATCGCTATACACTCGTCTACGATGCCGGGCCGCGCTTCAATGAAACAACCGACGCGGGCGGCCGCATTGTCGCCCCTTTTCTGCGCGCTGCCGGATTGCGTCGCGCGGACGGACTCATGATCAGCCACCAGGACATCGACCATTCCGGCGGAACGCTGTCGCTGATGCAGGCGACGCCGGTCGGCTGGTTCGCGTCGTCACTCCCCGCGGAGCATCCGATCGTCGTGCGCGCGCAGGCGAAGGCGGGTGGCGAAGTGATGGCCTGCATGGCGGGACAGCGCTGGACCTGGGACGATGTTCGCTTCACCGTTCTGCATCCGACGCGAGCGGAGTACGGCGATGCGCGCGCGAAAACCAACGATCGCTCCTGCGTCTTGCGCGTCGATTCACCGTACGGCAGCGCGCTGCTGACAGGGGATCTCGAAGCGAAATCCGAAATGAAACTGCTGCGCGACGATTCCGCAGCGCTGCGGGCCGATGTGCTGGTCGTCCCGCATCACGGATCACGCACGTCCTCGACGCCGGCCTTCATCGCTGCCGTAGCGCCGAAGTTCGCCGTGTTCGCGTGCGGATACCGCAACCGGTTCGGCCATCCGCGGCCGGACATCGTCGCCCGCTATGAAGCTGCGGCAGTCCGGATGTCGCGCACGGATTTCGAGGGCGCGGTGACGTTTTCGTTTGCCCCTGGAACCGCTCTGTTGCCGGCCGCCGCACGGGACCAACGCCGGCGTTATTGGATGGACGTGCCGGAGCGCACACCGCGGGACGCGGAAGGAACCCCGTCGGAATGATCCGTCGCGCTGCCCCGGTCGGAGATTGACCCCCGTCATGTGGGCTGCGTAGACTCCTCACGAATGCGAGATTCCCTGCTACACGCACGTATCGGGCGTTACTTGACGTGCCTGCTGGCGTCTTTGTGCGCGTTCGCGGTGGCGCTGCCTTTGTGTGCGCAGGATCGCCCTCGCACCGCGCCCGAGCTCAAGTTATCGACGGCGCTCGCGCCGACTTATCCGCTGGGCCGCGCGGGTGAGCGCTGGGCACAGCTCGTCAACGAAAAATCGGGCGGCGCGTATGAGGTCAAGCACTACGCCGGCGCCACGCTGGCGCAGCGCGATCCGGCGCGTGAATTCAGTGCGCTAAAGGTCGGCGACGCGGATCTCGCGGTGGGATCGGCGCTCGCGTGGTCGGCGCAGTTCGCGCCGCTTGCCGTCTACGCCACGCCGTGGCTCGCGCCCGAGCCGCACCAACTGCAAGCCCTTGCAGCGGACGGCGCACTGCGCCAGAGGCTCTTCGCGCTCATGGAAAGCCAAGGCGTCGTCGGGCTGGCGATTGCGCCGCTGGGCGAGCATGTCCTCGCCACGGCGAAGGCGCCGGTCGAATCGCCGGCGGATTGCCGCGGACTGCGCGTGCGCGTCATGCCGTTGCGCCCTGTCCTCGACGTCTACCTCGCCCTCGGAGTATTGCCCCAGTCGATGAGCTTTGCGCTGGCGCAGGCTGCGCTGTCCGCGGGCACGCTCGATGGCCAGGACACGATGCCCACAACGCTGGTCGCGACGCGGGCCTATGCCTCCGGCCAGAAGTTCGTGACACGCTGGGGCGCCTTCGCGGACGTCATGATATTTGCCGTGCGCAAGTCGGCCTGGGACGCCTGGCCCGAAGATCGCCGCACTCTGCTGCGCGACGCCGCGGTACAGGCGGCGCGCGAGGCTGACGCTTTGTCGCGCGAAGATGCGGCGCTCGCGCAACTGACGAAGCAAGGCGTGACGATCGTCCGCCTCTCACCTTCGCAGCGTGCGGCATTGCGCGAGGCGGCGGGGCCCGCAATCGCTGCGTGGACGGGCGCCATAGGCGACGAACTTGTCGGCGCCGCGCGCGCCGCCGTGGTCAACGCCGGCAAATGACGCCGTTCAGTTGACATATCGCCCCATGCGCACCGCAGTTTCGCCTTTTTTCGGGCGCCGCGTCGGCATGACCAGCACGCTGTTCTCGTAGGGCGTGCGTACCTCGGCGTCGCCGTCGTAGGCCAGCAGCGTATCCGCTTCCGCAACGACACCGAGGGCCTCGACGGGCCGTGCGAACCGGAACGCGTCGGAGGCGATCGTCACGACATGCGTGATCTCGATCGCCCGTTGCTTCGGCAGCGGCGGGGCGTCGAGAAACGCATCGAGAATGCTGCTGTCGGCCATGCCGAAGTGGCGCAGGAAGCGCAATGTGGCTTGCCGCGCAACTTCGGGAGCTGCGCGTTCCCAGTGCTGGCCGCACTCCACGAGCAACGCGTTGCGCGGATCGCCCGGATCGTCGAACGCCCCGTAGTCGCGCAGCCTTCGCCCCGCCTTGTGCCCGCCGTCGATGACGATGTACTGCGGCACGCCCACGGCAAACGCGAGTTCCAGTCCCTTTTGTTGTTGGCCTGCGAGGGCAAGCGGCGCGCACGGGTCGGTCATCGAATGCAGATCGAGCAGGTAGTCCGTGGCATCGTAGACGGGGCGCAGCTCGCGCGCCCGCGCAAGGTCTGCGGTCTGTCGCGTGCCGCCCAGCACTTCGTCGGTCCAGAGACGATTGAAGTCCTCGTCGACGCACCGCGACGTGAATGGGTCCGCCGCATTGAAGTTGCGATAGGCGGCCACGTTAGCGAACGTGAGCGTCAGTGTGCCGCGCGTCGGCCGCACGGCTTCGCGCAGAAGCCAGTCATTGGAAATCGCGCCGCACACCTCGTTGCCGTGGGTCAGCGCCTGGATCGTGACGCGCGGCCCGGGACGGTCCGATTCGAATGTCCAGACGTAGGGAATGCCCGTGTTCCCCGCCCGCCAGCGTTCGATGTCGGGGAATTCCACCTCGATGGCGGGCAGCGGGCTCTGCGCGTCCACGACCGTCAGCGCGAGCACACGTGGTCGGCCAGGCGGCGCATGAACGACTCGCAGCGGGCGACCTGCTCGAGCGACACCCATTCATTGGGCTGATGGGCCTGCGCAATATGGCCCGGTCCGCAAATGACCGTAGGAATGTTCGCTTCGTGGAACAGCGACGCCTCGCTGCCGAACGAAACTTTGCCAAATTCGTGGGACTCGTTGCACGCACCGCCGAGTGCCGTGATCTCGCTGCCCTCGTGCGTGTCGAATCCAGGCAGCGTCGAAACGCTGTCGAATTCGATGTGCGTTCCGGCTGCAACCGCGCGCATCGCCGGCAGATATGTTTCGGCGAAGGCGCGGACCTCGGCGAAAAACGCGTCGGGATCGTCGAATGGCAAATGCCGAATCTCGAAGACGAACGCGCAGTCGCGCGGCACGATGTTGAGCGCGGTGCCGCCGTGAATGGTGCCGACGTGCACCGTCGTGTAGGGGACATCGTAGGCGCCGTCCGTGCGGCCCGCGTCACGGAGCTCGCGTGCGCGCCGGGCGATCCACGCCACGATTTCGCAGGCGATCTGCACGGCGTTCACGCCATGCGGCGTCAGCGACGAATGCGCCTCGAACCCGCGGACGCGGCAACGCCACGCTTTCTTGCCCTTGTGCGCGACGACCAACTCCATGCCGGTCGGTTCGCCGACGATGCAACCGCCGGGTTTGATACCTCTGGCGACGATATCGGCAATCAGGCGGCGCACGCCGATGCAGCCGACTTCCTCGTCATAGGAAAGCGCGAAATGGATGGGCTTGCGCAAGCCCCGCCTCACGAATTCCGGGACGAACGAGAGGCCGACCGCCGAAAAACTCTTCATGTCGGTCACGCCGCGGCCGTGCAGCTTGTCGTCCTTTTGCGTGACTTCGAACGGGGGCGTATCCCAAGGCTGACCGTCGACCGGGACAACGTCCGTGTGACCGGACAGGACGATGCCGCCCACGGTCGCGTTGCCATCGCGCGCGGGAATGGTGGCGAACAGGTTGGCCTTGCGGCGATCGTCGTCGAAGGTCAGCGTCGAGGCAATCCCGTGCTCGCCCATGTACGCACGCACCCAGTCGATCAGTGCCATGTTGGATTCACGGCTCGTGGTGTCGAAGCCCACGAGCTTGCGGATCAACTCGAGCGACACCAGGTCTTGCGCGCGGACAGGTGCGTCGCGGGGCCGGACGTGTGCGCGCGTGGCGGGAGCATTCATGGCGGCGTTGAGACTCCTAAAGAATCAGCATAGCACCGTGACCGGCCCATCGCGACCCGGACCATCCCGCGCCGCGCGACGGTCAGGAACGATTGCGCGACAATCCCGGTCACAGGTGAAGTTTGGAGTGACGTCATGGCCAATGGGTTGCAACGGATCGGGGTAGCGGCGCTCATCGCGATGACGTGCGCCGCGGCACTGCCGGCGGCAGCCCAACCCGCGTTGCCGCTCGACCGGATCAAGCTGCCGCAAGGATTCGTCATCGAGACCGTCGCGCGCGTTCCCAATGCGCGTGCGATGACGTGGGGCGAGCACGGCACGCTGTTCGTCGGGTCGACCGATACCGGCAAGGTTTACGCGGTGACGCTTGCCGGGACCAACGCGACGGTGCGCGTCATTGCGTCGGGGCTGCGCGAGCCCGCGGGCGTCGCCTTTCACGATGGTGCACTGTACGTGTCGGCGATAAGCCGGATCCTGCGCTACGACGGCATCGAGACCCGGCTCGACAATCCGCCGGCGCCGGTCGTCGTGACCGAAGCGTTTCCCACCGACGGCCATCACGGTCGCAAATTCATTGCCTTCGGGCCGGACGGCAAGCTCTACGTTCCGGTGGGCGCGCCTTGCAATATCTGTGAACCTGATCCTGCCCGCTATACGATCATCACGCGCATGAACAAGGACGGCAGCGGACTCGAGATCGTCGCAAGAGGCGTGCGAAATACGGTCGGATTTGCATGGCATCCGGTCACCGGCGACTTGTGGTTTTCCGACAACGGCCGCGATTTGATGGGGGATGACGTTCCGCCCGACGAACTCAATCACGT
>WNFM01218016.1_pt1 | contig 13627 bp, 14 predicted proteins | sample 5400271 | NCBI WGS metagenome assembly WNFM01 (sample SAMN13153352, study PRJNA577476) | soil metagenome | isolation source: 60 cm saprolite on Douglas fir-dominated hillslope | place: USA:California | collected 2013-09-17 | reverse complement strand
GGGATAACGTTTGTGGATCTCACTGCAAACCAGCCGGAGACGTTGCAGGCCAACCTGATCATGCCCGAGCCATGCGACTTCATCAGCACAAGCCTACCACAATGTGCGATCATTCGCCCTACCTCTCCCGGACAGCTAGATGCAAGGGGCGCAATCAAGGGCTTCGTTGATGACGGGCTTTTTATCGAACAACAGCGATCAAAAGAGTTTCTTGATCTGATATTTGATATGGCAGAACAAGCCGATGCGGCCCGACGCGAGTGGGAGGAGTAAGAAGTAAAATTATCACATGAGGAGGGTCAACCGCGGCAGGTTTTGATGCGGTTGCACCCTCCTGAAGACCTCACCACAGATTTTTTAACCTACAGAAAAGTTATGAAACGTTACCTCAGTTTATTTACAATCTATATCATTGCGACAAGCACAGCTTTCGGCGCGGGTAGCGCAGCGGGAGGCGGCGCGCTCAAAAGGGAGCAAGGCGCTCAACCAGTACAAGTCTACAACCAAGGCATCCAGCTCATGCATGCCAAGAAGTTCGCCGAAGCCCAGGCCAAGTTCCAACAAGCGCTTTCCGAGAATCCCGACTTCGCCGAGGCCCACAACAATCTCGGCTATTCGCTGCGCAAACAGGGACCGCAAAATTACGCTAAGGCTCTCGAGCATTATAATAAGGCCATCCAACTCAAATCAAACCTTGCGGAAGCGTACGAATATCGTGGTGTGCTTTTCCTCAAGTTGGGCCGGAAAGCTGACGCCGAAAAGGATCTCGCGACGCTAAAGACCTTGAACCCCGAGTTAGCTACCGAGCTAGAGCATGTAATTCAGACTGGTAACGAGGAGTAATAGCAGCCGACTCCGAACTGTTCCCAGAACAATTATGGGGAGCAACGAGGAATAAATTCCCGCTCAACCTGGTACCAGATTACAAACGAGTCGGAGCCTGGCCGTATTGAATTGGATCGATTCGCAAGAAACGCACCTGCGTCGTTGCCCCTTCACGCAAACACCCTGCGGCCGATCCAAGCTCGGCGACCCGGGTAAATAACCGGTCTCGTTTTCGACTAACTCTAGCTTCGGTCCGTGACAAGCCTGTGAACGACGATCCCAATAATACCTCGACTTTCGCCGCGCTGCGGAATCCGCTGTATCGGAAGCTTTGGTTTGCCGTTTTGCTTTCGGGAACGTGCGTCGCGGCGCATGACACTGCAGCCACTTGGACGATGAACATGCTCGGTTCATCAACATTTTTGCTCTCTCTGATGTCAACAGTTGCATCCCTGCCGTTCTTCCTCTTTACGCCGCCGGCCGGAGCCTTAGCCGACATTGTTAATCGACGGAAGCTCCTCTGCTTCATTAATCTTTGGTTAGCGGCCGCGGCCGGCTTGCTTTCGATCCTTGGTTTGTTCCACCTAGTGAACCCCTATGTCCTTCTATTCTGCGTGTTTTTAATCGGTGCAGGCTTCGCGTTTCACTCGCCCGCTTGGTCCGCAATCGTTCCGGACGTAGTTACCGACGAAGAACTGCCTTCCGCCGTGATCCTTGGTGGATTGCAGTTGAATGTTTCGGGAATCATCGGCCCAGCGGTGGGCGGTATTCTGCTTTACTTTTTTGGAGCGAACTGTGTTACAATGGAAAGGCGTTAAAGCGGAATCAGAGTTCCCGTCGGAAAATTTCCTCGAATCGTTCGCCAACGCGATCCGGTATGTTAGGTATGCGCCAGCCATTCAAGTGGTACTCGCGCGAAACATTCTCTTTGCATTTTTTATCTCGGTTATCCCGGCTTTGATGCCGGTCGTCGGACTCAAGGAACTTCACCTTCAACCCTGTAGCCTCGGCTTACTGTTTACGTCCATGGGAGCCGGCTCGGTTTTCGGCGCTGTCTTCGTTCTGCCCTGGACCCGACAGAGGCTCTCATCGAACGCTTCGACAGTCCTGGCAAATTTCCTTGTCGCGGTGGTTTATCTTCTCATGGCATTTGTGCGGCAACCGTCAATCTTCATGTTTTTAGCTTAAGACAAAACGATCTGTGGCGATATGATATCTCTTGAGTGCTAGTGTTCCGCTCTGGTACTTGATCGGAATACTAGTACCTACCCTCTCACGATGTCACACAACCCCGCATTTCAGGTCGTTACAAACGGGACAGTAACAGTACAGCAGAAACGTACCCATTCTGCGCGGCTGCCCAAAACGGATCTCCGCTATTGGGAAGCCCGGGTTTACCGGCGGACTTATGCCCGTTCGGGCCAGAAATTGCAGCTCAGCCATTATTCGGCCCGCCTCCAGCACCAGGGCCGCCAGGAGATCTTTAACCTGCAGACCCCGAACAAAGCCGCCGCCGCAGCTCGGGCGCGGGAGATCTATCTCTTTCTATTGGCCAATGACTGGACACAGACACTGGCCAAATTCAAGTCACGCGCCAAAGCCAGAGCCCCTGTGCACACGGTCGGCCAACTGATTAGTGAGATCCGTGCGCACAACCACTCAACGGGCAGAACTTTGCACGTATACGTCCAAAATCTGCGACGGCTCGTCAGCGGCGTCTTTGGCATCGAGGGTGGCACAGAGAAGTACGATTACAAAGGGGGTGGCCGCCTGAAGTGGATAGAACAAATCGACGCCGTCCGGCTCGACTCGCTTACCCCCGCCTTGATTCAAAAATGGAAGGTTAATTATCTCAACCGCGCTGGAAATAATCCGGCACGGCAGCGCGCGGCCAAGATCAGCCTCAACTCAATCATTCGCGGCGCGCGTTCACTCTTTGCCGCGCGCTACATCGAACACCTCCAATTCGCCGAGAGTTTCCGCAATCCGCTCTCGGGCATCAAATTGGAGCCCAGGCAGTCGATGCGCCATCAAACCACCTTTGATTTGGAGAGCGTCCTCCAGAAGGCCTTTGCCCAGTTGATCGCTCTTGATCCCGAAGCGCTCAAGGCGTGTCTCTTGGGAGGCATGGCGGGCCTGCGCCGTAAAGAAATCGATCTGCTGCCCTGGTCAGGCTTCAATTGGGAAAAAGAGACCTTGAGAATTTCGGTCACTGAGCATTTTGCCGCGAAGAGTCAAGATTCGATCGGGGAAGTCGACCTGGATCCGGAGCTGGTCGCGCTATTCAAAGATTTTCACTCCAAGAGGACCGGAGACTTTGTCCTCGAATCGGACGCGCCACCCAACCCTACGGCCACCTATGCCTATTATCGATGTAAGGCGACCTTTGACCGGCTGACTATCTGGCTACGAAAAAATGGGGTATCCGGTTCACGGCCCTTGCATAGTTTGCGCAAAGAATTCGGCTCCAGGATTTGCACCCAGCACGGCCTATTTGCCGCCTCTAGGGCGCTGCGCCATGCCGACATCGCCATAACGGCAAGCTCCTACCTGGATAAACAAAAGCGCACCGCTGTCGGCCTGGGGCATCTACTTAAATCCGGTCAGGACTAAGTCCTGGAAGCACCTCTGGGAGCATTGCGGCTTCTTCTCTTGTAGTTTCGGAGGTCAAGGGACGAATTCGTTCCTTGCTCCTGTCGCCTCCATGTTTTAGTGCGGCCATGCGCTCGGCAACGACGGCCCGTTGTCCTGTTGTGAGTTGCCGCCTCCGTTCATTTAAACTAAGACAACCTACTGGCTATCAGTATAATCCACACGTGGTTTTCAAGTGTTGTATTTACTTGACCTCTTTTAGCAATGTGGTACGACACGTGTGCCTATGAGCACGCCGCCTAACAAGAAAGCCCAAGCTTCCCGGTCCCGGAGCAACCAACCCCATAGTTCCCCCTCAGCTGACGACACTTTGATCTCGCGCAAAACTCTCTGTACGCGCTGGGGATGCTCCGCTGAGACCATCAGACGACGCGAACGAGCCGGACAGCTCCACCCAATCATTTTGAGTGCTCGGATGCTCCGCTATCGCCTCGCCGAAGTCATCGGCGCCCGCCGATACAAGCCCGAGTACGGATTCCTAAAGCAGCGCGCCTAAAAAAAGGAAAGGGCCGCCTGCAAGAACGGCCCTCCCGGAATCAATCAAATGCAACTTTGAATAATCTGTCAGTAGCCGCGCGAAGAGCAGCGCGCAAGGCCAAAAAACCCAGATACCAATCGAGCGCTCTGAAAGCCGCCGTCCTTTCTAGAGCGCTCCAACTTGAGCACACAAATATGCCAAAACCTGACGGCGCGCCCACGGGCATTGACCCTAAAATCCTTATAGCCATCATCGGTGGCACCACCAGCTCCACGCTGCCAACGCTTCCAGAGGTAACCGAGGCCGATCTGGTCGAGCTGGATCGGTTGCACGCCTGCTTGGCAAAAAAGGAACGCGAAAAGCAAAGAACGCGCGGAGAAGAAGCGCTCGTCGCGGCTAACCCGGAGACTGAACCTGACTCGCCAACTCTCAAAAACTCCCAGATTCCAAATATTTGTGAGCGTGCTCACAAAAAGTCTGAACTCGAGAGTTTTCGCGTCCCGGAAGCTAACCGCAAGACGAGAGAGGAACCCATTTTGTTCTGGACCGATGACTGGCGCGATTTTCTGGATCTGGCGACCCTGCCGCGCAAAGCGGGATGCAGCCCAGGGGATTTACCGCACGTCGTTTACAAGGAAGCCGCCGATAATGCCTGCGATGCGGGAACTGGCGTTAATGCAGCGCCCTGGACCGATCCCAAAGGCAATGCCGGATGGGCGATCAAAGACCACGGCCCGGGACTGGATCCCGAGCTGGTGCCGACTATCTATTCGCCCAACCGTCCACAGCTTTCCTCTAAGCGCATTCGCCGCGTCCAGCGCGGAATATTGGGAAACGGCTGCAGAGTCATCGGCGGCGCAGTAGCCGCCTCAGGAGGCAGTCTCATGGTCGACACACGCGGCAGAAGGCTAACGCTCCAGATGGATATGGCAAAGGGCCAAATGCTCGTTGAGAGGAATAAGCCGATTGCGCCCGAGCGCGGATTAACACTCTACGTCGCCCTCGGCCCGGCCCTAGTGGTGGGCGAAAGCGATTTCGATCTGGCAAAAGAGACCATCAGGATCAGCCGTCAAGCCGCCCGTCTTTATTCGGGCCCTAGTTCCCCCTGGTGGCACGGACCGCAGAATTTGTACCGCTTGGCTCAGGAAGCACAAGGCGACATAAGTTTTTCGCAGCTCTGTAGAAAATGCGGGTTCATGATCGCCGGTATCACCCAACCCTCCTGGCGACGTCCGGCAAAAGAGTTCTCCTTGGCCGAAATCAGGGAGGCTCTTGCGTCGTTGCGCAGTCGTAATAAGCCAGTTCCACCCAAACAACTCGGACTCCTCGGACCCAACCTATTTGCTCCCAGCACCCACGCCAAAGTGGACGGCATTACTGAGCTGGACGGCGCAGAGCCGCCCTACGTTCTGGAAGCCTGGGCCCAATGCGCACGGCCCCGGCAGAAGGCAAACGGCAAACTGGAAATTAAACTGTGGATCAATGGTTCGAAGACCCCAGCCAAACTCTACGGGTATTCGACTCCGGAACAACTCTCCGTTCGCGGCTGCGATTTGAATCACTGCAAGTCCGACCCGCCAAAGACAGGTGATTACAGCCTCACCTTAAGCGTGATCACTCCTTGTCTGCCGCTAACCAACGAAGGAAAAGAACCTTCATTAAAGCATATCATTGATCCAGTCCTGGACGTCATCTACAAGGCAGCCAAAAAAGCTCATCGAGCCCTTGAGCGGCCCGAGCGCGTCAGGATCAAAGACGTCGCCTGGGCTCTCATGGAAGAGGCCTACATCTCAGCTGGCGGCAACGGACGCTATCCGGCCCATGCCCGCCAGATCATGTACGCTGCCCGGCCAGAGATTCTACGCCGCACGGGACTAACTAAATTCAGCGATAACTATTTTACCCAAATTTTACTACCTGACTACGTGCTGGCTCATCCTGAAGAGACCGCCAACTGGAACCTCGCTTTTGATCCGCGCGGCCACGCCACAGAGCCCCACACCGGCCACAGGATAGCAATAGGCACATTGGCTGTACGCGCTTATCTGGAGCGGATCCGGGAAGGAATCCTTGCTCCTGAAGTCATTGATCTGCCTGCCTTGGGTCTTTTCCCGACCCATGGACCGCTGCACCGGTACAAGGATGTTTTTTTCGTCGAGAAAGAAGGTTTTGAACCGCTCCTGGCCAGCGCACAAATCGCCGAGCGCTACGACCTTTTTATTTGCAGCACCAAAGGCATGAGCGTTACGGCTCTGCGCCACTTGGTCGATGAACTCTCCCGGTGCGGAGTCGAGCGAATCTTTGTCCTGCATGACTTTGACAAAAGCGGCTTTTCGATCCTGGGCACACTGGGCGTCAGCGGACGGCGTTACCAATTCAAAAATAAAGTCGAAGTCATCGACCTCGGCTTACGCCTTTCGGATATCGACGAGATTGAGCACATCGAAGGACATCGTCTGCAAAGCGAGCCGATTAACCTGCCCACTGACGAAGCAAAACGCCAAAAGAAATTGGCCTCCCAAGCCAAAACGCTCACACGCCATGGGGCCACCCCCGAAGAGATCGAATTTCTAAGCAGCCAGCGGACTGAACTCAACATGATGACCGCCCCAACTTTCATTGCTTTTCTTGAGCGAAAATTTGCCGCCTACGGCGTCACCAAGTTGATCCCGGACCCTGAGACGCTCGCGCTCCATGCGCGCCGCTGTTGCGAGCGGAAACTGGCCAAGGAGCTGCTCGATCAACACCGGGACCAACTCAAAGAGGAGGCCGCCGCGATACCGATCCCTCTGGATCTGGACCCCAGGGTCGCCGGGCTGCTCGTGGAGCATCCGGAATGGCCGTGGGATAAGGCGGTCACGGAGATCGCAATCTCTGATTTTTCAGATACTAAAACACAACCCTCGACCCACCCCTGAAGGAGTGGGTTTCTCCCTTTCTCTATGAAATCTAGACAAATACTACAGACGGCAGTGCTCGGCCTGATAATGAGCCTATTTTCGGTGCCCTGCTTGGGGCAGACACTTGTGCAACACGCGTACGTGGACTCAGGTAAACAAACAAACAAGAAGCAGTTAAAATTAACTTTCCCAAAGGCAACCACTCCGGGTGATCTATTGGTTGTCATGGCAGGATGGGATAGCGGAATAATATTTCCAGGCTTTCCTCAAGTATTCGATAGTATAAATGGTGATTATACTCCCATTGAGATCAGCTCAACCGAAATAGCAAATGAAGCTACGAGTTTTATGGCTTATTTAGCTAATTGCGAAGGCGGAACGCCCACAGTTACCATTAAGCTCCCGACGCAACAAAATAATATCCAACTCGATATCGTAGAAATTAGAGGTGCGTCATCTTTGGATAAAGATATAGCTGGCAACGCTATAACTGGAGGAAGCGCCAACGGCAATAACGGTAATTGTGTACCTGGCTCTTTCCTTAATGTAAACACAGGCCCAGCTATCGCCAACGATATTGTTGTAGGATGTTTTAGTCAGAATATTCCCGATGCTATAACGCTGATATCTGGAATGCCGATCGATGTTACTCCGGGGGGGCAATTCCCGATTTGCTTCCGCTTACTTAATAGTACCGGCTGGCACTGTCCCTATTATCCGTGGCACATCGTCGAAAGCGGTTTTCTTTGCAGGGTCTATTGTGGCATTTAAGGCAGATTGATGGTTAACGATCCACGTTTTCATCCGCGCCGATTCATACCTCACAGCGCTAATCCTGTGGTATGGATTGAAACAATAGCTTTCGATCGCGTTGTCAATCAGCTTCGTCGCCTGTACCCGGATTACGGGTTACGCAGTTGATGAGACGGAATCGGGGTGTTCCATAGAAGCCCGTAGCGTCTGTAGCGTGTAGCGTCTGTAGCGTCTAGGAAACGAGGTGCCCTTGCCACATATCCGGCTTGGCGGCCCGGCGTGTCCCATCGCCAATGCCGCCAAGGATGCAGCCGTAGTGCTGCGAATCGTCCGGGAAGATCGCGGCCTCGACGCGCAAAGCTTCGGCCTTGATGCCGAAGTGTAAGAGAACTTCGCAAACAACCCCGGTTGAGAAAACGCACGAATCGGGGCGTCCGTAGTGCTTGCGAATCGCTTTATTGGCGAGCGTGCAAAAGGCCGATAGCTTGGGGTACCCGATCACGGCTGTTGACGCACTTCCACGGCTAAAGCGCGTGGGATTCGGCGGTGATGTGCTTTCGCACTGCGTCTTCATTTTTAGTCAGTTTCCGGGGAGAGGTTAGTCCTTGAAGATTCGCTCTGAGAGTTTATCGGCCACGGCTCGCAGAGAATGTCAGCGCTAGCCATAATCGAGCAGTCTAAATACCGCTTCGGGCAAAAGCTGGAACTTAACCTGTCGTCGTCGAACACGAGCAGACAAAAGGCCGAAGAACTGCTCGCTCTAACTAGAAACAGCCTTCCATGGTATGAGCGGCCCAGACGTGGGGCAGGGGCCAGGATCCGTGTGGACAAGACGGCGCTCAAAGATCTTGGCGCAATGAAATTACTTGAGGTTATGCATGCGCCGGAGGCGATGAGCCATACCGAAGCTTTCCTGGGAAAGCCCCTCTTTGGACATGAATCGGAATGGAGCCGGGCTCGCAGCCGGGCAACAGAACGCCTCTGGCCTTACCGCAAAGAAGCTCAGGCGCTGTATCGAGTCATAAGCCGTCGCTAGATTCAAAGTGACACTCGGGTGTAAATGCCGGATCTGTCCGCGCATGGCAAAGTTAACTTTTGAAGGGCGGGATATAAGGCAATGCAAAGTTAACTTCTAAGAATCTTTTTTAGGAGTTATTGGCAAAGTGTCACTGCGGCTCGAAAATGCCGCCACCAAAAGTGAACAAGACACCAGTTTCATCTCAATTTGTCGGTGAGGATTGGGTCAGAATGCCGAAGCCTCGCGAACGGCTCTGGGGATTGTCGCGCACTACTCTCCTTGAACTCATCCAGCTTGGGGAAATCAAAAGCGCGCTCATCCGTAAGCCAGGATCAATGAAAGGCATCCGGCTGGTTTATATGCCGAGCTTAAGCACCTATCTGGCCGGTTGCGTTGAAGAACCAAAATCCAAACCGTTGGGGGCTCGATCAAAGCCAAAGCCTACATCGTGAAAACACTTCCCTCCTTCGAAAAACAAAGGAGGGGGCCGCCTCTTAGCCGGAGCGACCTCCCGTAGCAATTAAATGCAACTTTAACTTCGTCTTTCCAGTACCCGCGTGGAGCAGCGCGCGCAAGGCTAAAAAACCCATATACCAATCGAGCGTCACAAAGCCGCCGTCCTTTCTGAGCGCTCCAACTCCGCACATAAATATGCGCAAAAAGAAAAACAAAGCGCCTGCATGGCGCACCCACGAGCATCCAAATGAAGTTCCTCCGGGTCGTTGCCAGAGGGGTAGTTGCCGCAACCGATCTGGCCCGGGAACTTCGACTCACCAAGGGACGTATCTCCCAAATCGCTGGCGAACTCATTCGGGCAAAATTGCTTCGCAAAAACGGGGCAAAGTATGGCCTCACCAAACGCGGAGAAGCGCTCCTCGCGGCTAAACCGGGGAGTGCCTGACGGGTATCAGTACAAGCTTTTATTAACCGATGAACCGGAAAAGCTCGATCGCTTTATCACGACCCTAGGCGATCCCGGCCATGATCTGTATCTGTTGCATTCATTGCGCGCCCGCTGGCGCTCGGTGGGTCCACAAATAGAAAAATCGCTCGGGTTCCTCTGCCCTTATTGCTCGACCATGGTCGAACATTATTCGGGCGAATGGCAGGAACGCGCCTATTGCGGATGGACGATGCAGGTTTTGCCATTGGCATTAGTCGAGCTCCTTAAAGCCCTTAATGCCGAGATTTGGACCGAGCAGATCCGGCAAGCACAGGCTGTTTTCCGGGACAGGGGGGTGTCGCATGGATTCTAATGAGTGGCAACCTGACTTCGACCTTCTCAGAACGATTGTGCGTCCTTGGTTAGGTGAGGTTCGCCCGTTTAATTTGCCAAGTCATCCTGAAGATATTTACGTCTCTATACACGATATAAAAGGGCACGGCTTTCGCACCCTGGTCTGGCGTAATAACCCGGCTGATCCCGACTGGATTGAGCAGAAATGGCAAACACACTCAGGCGTCATATGTCAAAACTGCCAGACTGAGATCCAGGCTTTACTCAAGTCTCACAAGCTAAGTTATAACACCGTGACCGGCGCACCGTACGTCTTTTGCAAATGCATTCGGCTTAATCCGTCACGACTGCCGTCGCTTGAATTCTTTAGCGCCAATTGGGGAATAGTTTTAGAGACTGCCACCTTTCTTAACCAAGTAGCTCTCAAGCTCGCCAGAGCATGACCTCCCATATTCCATAGCCGCGCCAAGGGCCCTGGAAGCCCGCTAGCCAAAGTCGGACGGCTCGGCTTTCCAGAGTAAAGATAGCGTTCACAGAAAAGAGAGTCGGGCCTACTGGAATTCAGTACATCTTTTATTCGTGTTGTCAACAGCCGCAGTATCTGCGAGTTTTCTTTCCTTTCTCATTTATGCCGTATCCACCACTACTCAAAAGCGAAAACGCATCAAGCCCACCAAAAGGCTGGGTGTCTCAACGATCGATGGCCCTGCACTTCTTTCCGCTCAGACCGCCGTCACCCTCAAAGATCGAATGGGCGTGTGAGCACGATGGGATGCCCCACCTGAGATGGGGAGCCCGCAGATATTTTCGGCTCGAAGAAGTTCAACGTTATCTCGATACCCACACGTTTCCAGCGAAACGTCCCGGGACGGGACGCCCGTCAAAAGGAAAACAAAAGGAGGCGCGCGCGTGAGCGCTATGCAAAAAAAAGTGCCCTCACTTTGCAGGCGAAGGGCACGAGCGACAAGAGGAGCCACTCGAGGGAATTCTTCGCACAGCCGCCCTCGAAACTCAAGCCTGCCCTCGCCCACCGGGAGGGCCGCATGAGCGCTGAGAATCGACCCTCTCCCGAACTAGGCGACGACAACCTTGGAGACCTCGATTTCGACTTAGAGTTGGAGGCCCCCCCACTCGAGCCCAAAGCAATTGATCCAGAGCTAAATCAACCTGCGAATGACGATCTGAGCAATGCGGAGCAACTTTCAAGCGATGACGATTTGCGTATTGCTCAATCCTCGAACCATCGAGGCAAAGCCATCGCTCAAGCAATTGCGAGCAAGCAAGCCGCTATCAGAGATCTGCCAAAATTTGTCGAAGCTCTGCCGGTACTGCTTTTGCCGGGTCCCTCGATCACAATTACCGCATGCGCGACCCAGGCCTTCAGTGTCCTGGCAAAACAGAACCGTCATTTTCTACGCGACCAGATCATCTTCGAACTAGTCGACAACGATGAAAAAGGCAGATTGATTGAAGTCGATCCCTCCTCGTTTCGTTCGGCGCTTGAACATTACTTCTGGCTCGGTGCTGTACGGACGACGCCTGAGAATCGTGTCGCTTTGATCGGCAGCCGCTGTTCAGTCGATACGGCCGCGGCACTGCTTAAGGCAGCTCCAAGACTAAAACTGGTACCAAAGATAAAGATGGTCACCGCTGCCCCGGTGTTCACTGAAAAGAATGGCCAGATCGGAATCCTGCAAAACGGCTATCACAATGTTTTGGGAGGAATTTACGTCTCTAGGAGCCGAAAAATTGTCGAAGTGCCGCTCAAAGAAGCTGTGCCCGCGCTGCTAGCGATTCTCTCCGAGTTTAATTTCACTTCGCCTGCCGACAAAAGCCGAGGCGCAGCAAGCGCCATTTCTCCCGCTCTACGTTTAGGCGGCCTGTTGAAAGCCGATTTCCCGTTAGATCTCTCCGAAGCCGATGAACCCCAATCCGGGAAAACTTATCGCCAGAGAATCAATTGCGCTTTGTATGGAGAACATCCCTTGGTGATCAACAAGAATGAAGACAAATTTGGTGTAGGCTCACTCGATGAGCGGATCAGTACCGCACTGATTTCCGGGTCTCCGTTCATCATGTTCGAGAATGTTCGAGGCGAAATCAAGTCCCAGCTACTGGAGTCGGCACTCCGAGGGACCGGGTTAGTGATGTGCAGAACAACCTACTCCCGGCCCGTGCAGATCGAAACCGATCTCATCTGCTGGATGCTTAGCTCAAACAAGATCGACACGACCAGTGACCTCGCCCTGCGTTCGCTAATCACTCGCATCAGGAAGCAGCCGCCGGACTTTAAATTCAAGCGATATCCCGAAGGCAATCTGCTGGCGCACGTCGAAGCTCGCTGCGACTATTTGCTTTCATGCGTCCTCGCGGTCCTGCGCGAGTGGTATGCAAAAGGCAAACAGCGCACCGGCGATAACCGGCACGACTTTCAAGAATACGCGCAAACCCTCGACTGGATTGTACAGAACATCCTCGATCTGCCGCCCCTGCTTGAGGGTCACCAAAACGAACAACAGCGGCTGGGTAATCCTGATCTCAATTGGCTCAGAGCAGTCTGCATCTATGCCGAAAAGCAAAATTGGTTCGGCAAAGAGGGAGGGTTCACCTCTGGCCAAATCGCTGAGTTATGCGAAACCTACGGGGTTCAATTCCCGGGAGTAAATGGTTTTATCCCCGATCAACAACGCTCCATGATCACCGGTAAATTGCTCAAGCGTCTTTTCAGAGAGTTTGATGAGCGCGCGACCGGCGGATTCATCGTCAAGCGTGAAACGCGAGAACACTACGATGCTCGCCAGCGCAAGACCTATCCAGTCCACTTCCACCTTTTTAGACGTGCAAATTAATCGCGTGCGTAGCGAGCGCAGCGTGCCTATAAACCCCATAGCGGTACACGCTATATGTAACAAGTTTCATATTCGATACGCATTCTTTGGTAAAACTCCCTACACTCGATGCGCTCGTTACGCACGCTACGCACCCGACGGCAGATTCGGGCACCCTCATGGCCGGGGGGGCCTAGGCGTCTCCTCGCAAGCTCGTCGCCGCCCGCGAAGGAATTTGTTCCCGAAGAGGACGGACTAATCGGGGGTAAGAGAACATTGGTCCGAAGTGTCCGGATGTCAGTTTTCCTTCCCTAGAGCTTTTTCGCCTTTGTTACTGTTCTTCCTGGGTTGCGGTGAACCCCCGGCGAGGGTAGCCGGGGGCAGGGGGCACCGCCGGTTGTAAATCGCCATCAACTTGTACCCCGGTGGCGGCATTTTAATGTGGTCGGCTAATCGAACCAAAACCGGATTCCCGGCCTTCTCGGCTCAAGAAGCGCTTGAGCAACGGCTCTGCGACCATGTTGTGTGAAGCGCAAAAAGATGGAGCGCAGAACGCCTCAAGGTCCGCAAGAATTCCGCAATGCCTCTGCAATCTTAAACGCTGTCCATGCCTTCTCAAGCGTGGGCATCAGTCGCTGCCGAGCAGGATTAATCTCTTGGCTCAGGCGCCGTAAAACAGTAGGCCCTTGCTGTAGACTGGAAAGCAACTTTTGTCTTTCCGCTGCCAGCTCTCGGTCCATTGTGTCAATATCGCGCCGATCAACCGGTTCGTTAGGGTTGAATCGGAAATTGCGTTCATGTAGTCGGCGCCATCCAACCAGCTCGGCACTTAATGCCTCGCCAAAGCTGGGAATCTGCATGATCTTCACGCGATCGACATCGGCGGCCGTCTCGATTCCGTAGGACGCCAGCATCGCGGTTCGACCTGAGCCGATC
>WNFM01112515.1_pt4 | contig 13627 bp, 21 predicted proteins | sample 5400271 | NCBI WGS metagenome assembly WNFM01 (sample SAMN13153352, study PRJNA577476) | soil metagenome | isolation source: 60 cm saprolite on Douglas fir-dominated hillslope | place: USA:California | collected 2013-09-17 | reverse complement strand
AGTACAGATAGGGCATGAGAATACTGTATTTCGCCTGGATCCGCGCCAAGATCGGTATCGCTGCCGAGGACGTCACACCACCCGCCGAGGTTACCACCGTCGGCGCCCTGCTCGATTGGCTGGCCGATCGTGGCCCCAGTTATGCTGAGGCGCTGAAGACCCGATCGGTGGTCAAGACCGCGGTCAACCAGGAATATGTCGACGATCATTATCCGGTCGCGGCCGGTGATGAGATCGCGCTCTTTCCGCCGGTCACCGGCGGCTGAGGGATCTCGCCATGATCCGTGTCCAGCAGGAAGATTTTGATGTCGGTGCAGAACTCGCCGGATTGAGTGACGGCAATCATGACGTTGGTGGTGTTGCCAGCTTTGTCGGCCTGGTCCGCCGGGCATGACTGAGAAACAACTGGCCGCCCTCGAAGCCGAGGCCTGGCAACGTTGGCCACTGCAAGCCTGCCTCATCATTCATCGCTATGGCCGCCTGCTGCCGGGTGACCGGATCGTCTTGGTTGCCACGGCCTCGGCCCATCGTCAGGCTGCTTTGGACTCCTGCGCCTTCCTGATCGACTGGCTGAAGACCAAGGCGCCATTCTGGAAATTCGAGGATGGACCCGGCGGCGGTCAATGGGTCGAGGCCAAGACCAGTGACGATCAGGCCGCTGATCGCTGGCAGAAATAATCTCGGAGAGACGCAATCCGGTCGCTTGGCGGTTGATTTTCGGGGCGAACGTCCTCATCTGTTGGTCTTTGCAATTGACACAGGCCCGAATGGACCCGCCATGATCGATCTGCTGACGGATCCCACCGTTATCCTCAGTTTTCTCACTCTCGCCATCCTCGAAATCGTCCTCGGCATCGACAATCTGCTGTTCGTTCAGATTGTTGCCAGCCGGGTCTCGCCCGAGCGCCGAATGTTGGCGCGCCGCGCCGGTCTCGGCCTGGCGCTGATCACCCGCCTTGCCTTGCTGGCGTCGATCTCCTGGATCGCCAGCCTGACCATTCCCATCTTCACACTGGACTGGCCGAGCCTGGGTGCTGCCTTCGATCTCTCCTGGCGCGATGTCATTTTGATGGCGGGCGGCTTGTTTCTGCTTGCCAAGGCGACAACGGAAATTCACCACAACATTGAGGGCGAAGAAGAAGCAGATCACCATAAGAAGACCTATCTCGGTCTCGGCGCGGCCGTCACGCAGATTGCCATCCTTGACATCGTCTTCTCACTGGACAGTGTCATTACCGCTGTCGGCATGACCAATCATCTGCCGATCATGGTGGCGGCAGTGGTTGCGGCCATGGGCGTGATGATTTTCGCCGCCGGCCCGGTTGGCGATTTCGTCGATCGGCATCCCTCTGTCAAAATGCTTTGCCTTGCATTCCTATTATTGGTCGGTGTGGCATTGCTGGGCGAAGGACTGCACTTCCACATCCCGAAAGGCTATCTCTATTTCTCGATCGCTTTCTCGGCCTTGGTCGAAGGCCTCAATCTCTGGGCGCGGGCGCGACGCCGGGCGGTCGAGAAAGCCTGATCACTCTTTCGTCAACCTCGATCAGGGAGCTCCGAAACGCCCCTCCCGGAGCCCCCAACTCAGAAGGAGCACTGCCATGGATATCGGCTTCATCGGTCTTGGCAATATGGGCAAGGCCATGGCCCTCAATCTGATCAAGGGCGGATATCAATTGCGCGTTTGGAACCGCTCTCCCCGGTCGGCCGAGGATCTCGTTAAATCGGGCGCCGTCGTTGCCGAGAAGATCGAGGCTGCCTTCGCCGGCGACATCGTCATCTCGATGCTGGCCGATGACGCCGCCTTGCGCCGCTTGCTGATCGACGGCAACGTTGTCGCAACAGCACCGAAGGGGCTGATTCATATCAACATGGCGACGATCTCGGTCGCCTTGGCCGAGGAACTGACCGAGCTTCATGCCCGGCACGGCATCGGCTATCTGGCGGCGCCGGTTTTTGGCCGCCCCGATGCCGCCGCATCAGCCAAGTTGAATATCGTTGCTGCCGGTGCCCTGCATCTGCTGGATCGGGCGCAACCGCTCTTCGACCTTATGGGGCAGAAGACCTGGCGCATGGGCGACGTGCCCTATCGCGCCAATGCCGCGAAACTTGCCGGCAATTTCATGATCGGCGCCGCTATTGAAGCGATGGCGGAGGCGACAAGCCTGGCCGGCGCCTATGGGGTTGCACCAGCGGCCTTGCTGGAACTTTTGACCAACACGATCTTCGCCGCCCCCGTCTATAAAGGATATGGCGGATTGATCGCTGAAGATCGTTATGAGCCCGCCGCCTTCAAACTGAGCCTCGGCCTCAAGGATCTGCGTCTGGCATTGGCTGCCGGCGATCAGGCCAATGTGCCGCTGCCACTCGCTAGCCTGGTCCGCGACAATCTGCTGGACGCCATGGCGGCCGGTGATGGTGACAAGGATTTTGCCGCCTTGGCGAAAGTGACGCAGCGGCGCGCCGGACAACGCAAAGCCTCCTGATATCCCCTCACGACAACGCCCTGTTCCGAACCGCGAAACAGGGCGTTGACAACGATCGTCGATACGACGTGCTTATTCGGCGGCAGTCGCCAGATGCGCCCGGACTTCCTTCAGGTAATCCTCGCGCAATTGCTTGGTGATCGGGCCAACCTTGAAATTATACTCGCCGACCTGTCCAACCGGAGTCACCTCGGCCGCGGTGCCGACCAGGAAGATTTCGTCGGTCTTGGCCAACTCACTCGGCATGATGGCGCGTTCGACCACTTTGATCTGGCGGCGATGCGCCAGTTCCATGACGGTCTGACGCGTCAGGCCATTGAGGAAGCAATCCGGAGTCGGGGTGTGCAATTCACCATTCTGCACCAGGAACACATTGGCGCCGGTCGCCTCGGCCAGTTGACCGCGATAATCCAGCATCATGGCATCCTGGAAACCTTCCGCTTCCGCCTCATGCTTGGAAATCGTGCAGATCATATAGAGACCGGCGGCTTTTGAGGCGGTTGGTGCCGTATCCGGCGCCGGGCGGCGATATTTTGCCCATTTCAGGCGGATACCCTTTTCCAGCAGTTCCGGCGAGAAATAAGCCGGCCATTCCCAGCCGGCGATCGCCAGGTGAATGGTGTTCTGCTGTGCCGAAACGCCCATCATCTCACTGCCGCGCCAGGCAACCGCCCGCACATAGCAGTTCTTGAAGCCCATTTTCGCGATCAGCTGATCCTTGGCCCTGTCGATTTCCTCGGCCGAATAGGGAATCTTGAAGCCAAGAATGCCCGCCGAGCGGTGCAGGCGTTCGCTATGTTCATGCGATTTGAAGACCTTGTCCTCATAAGCCCGTTCGCCTTCAAACACACAGGAAGCATAATGCAGGCCATGGGTCAGAACGTGAATCTTGGCGTCGCGCCAGGGAACCAGCTTACCGTCGAACCAGATCGAGCCGTCACGATCGTCGAAAGGCAGGATGCTCATCGGGGATTACTCCAAACCAGGGATGGGTATAGGGTTATAAAGTGATCTTAATGGACCCCAGATTTAAAACATTCGGAAAAATAAGTCAACATGGCTGACATAAAATCACCCGCCAACCCGCTCTTCCTGCGGGAGGACGACCTGCGCCAGGCCATCGAGCTGTTGTTCTTCGCCTATCGGGATTTCACGGCCAAGGCCGATGAAACCCTGGCGCAATATGGCTTCGGACGCGCCCATCACCGGGTCATCTACTTCGTCGGGCGCAATCCGGGCATGACGGTCTCGGACCTACTGGATATTCTGAAGATCACCAAACAGAGCCTCAGCCGGGTCCTCGGCCAGCTCGTGCGTCAAGGTTTCATCGTGCAGCGACCGGGCACCATCGATCGTCGCCAGCGCCTTCTCAGCCTCACTGAGCTCGGGGCCGATCTGGAACGCAAATTGACCGAAGAGCAGCGGGCTTTGGTTGCACGGGCCTACAAAGCTGCCGGCGCTGAGGCGGTCGACGGCTTCCGCAAGGTCATGCTGGGCCTGATCAACGAGGTCGACCGCGTCAAGTTCCGGTCGGGCGGGCCCCGATGATCGTTACGCGACTTGCCGCATGTCAGAGAAGACGCTTTGAGCTGAGATGACAGAAACGGATCTACAATCACCAGCACCCACCGGGCAGGATGACTCGCAGCCGCATATTTTGGTGGTGGACGATGACAAACGCCTGCGCGATTTGCTTGGCCGCTATCTGACGGAACAAGGCTTTCGCGTCACCACCGCCATCAATGCCGCGGAAGCGCGATCAAAAATCAACAGTGTGACCTTTGATCTATTGGTCCTCGACATCATGATGCCAGGCGAAACCGGCCTGCAACTGACCGAACATTTGCGCGCAGACAGCAATGTCCCGATCCTGCTGTTGACCGCCATGGGCGAGTCGGAGGACCGGATCAAGGGCCTGTCGCTCGGCGCTGATGATTATCTGTCGAAGCCCTTCGAACCGCGGGAACTGGTGCTGCGCATTCAAGCGATCTTGAAGCGTGCACGCCTGACGCCTGACATGAAGGCACCACAGCGCCTGATCAAATTCGGCAGCTTCATCTTTGATCTCGAACGCCGCCGCCTGACGCGGCAGGGATTGCCAATCTATCTGACCGAGTCGGAAGCCGATCTGCTGGCACAGCTGGCCGCCCGTCCAGGCGACCCGCTCACGCGCGAAGAATTGTCCGATCTTGGGAGCGAGATGGGGGGCAGCCGCGTTATCGACATTCAGATGACGCGGCTACGCAAAAAGATCGAAGACGATCCGAAATTCCCCCGTTATCTTCAAACCGTACGCGGCCGCGGCTATGTCCTGCAGCCTGACTGAAGCACCGAGTAAATTTGGATGAACGAATATCTGGCCGAGACCATCATCAGCCTCGAGCACATCCTGCCGCGGTCATTGCTTGGTCGTTCAATTCTCATCATCGTTACGCCAATCGTCCTGCTGCAGGTCGTGGCCGCCTGGGTCTTCTATGACAGCCATTGGGATACGGTGACCCGGCGCCTGGCGCAATCCGTGGCCGGAGATATCGCGACCATTATCGAACTGATTCCGGGGCAGTTCGACACGCAACCACCGGTCAACAATCTCTTCAGCGTCGCAACTGACAATATGAAATTGGCGCTCAACTATAATCCGGGTGAGATTCTGCCCAATGACCCGACCATCATGCGGCAGAACCTGGTGGACCGACAATTGGCGAGTGCCTTGCGTGACCGGGTCGACCGACCCTTTCTGATCGATAGCCGATCGCTGGAAAAATATGTCGAGATACATGTCCAATTGGCCGACGGTGTCTTGCATGTGCAGGTCAATCGGCGACGCCTGTTCAGCTCGACCACCTATGTGTTCTTTCTCTGGATGGTAGGCACATCGGTCGCCCTGCTGACGATCGCAGCCCAGTTCATGCGTGGGCAGGTGGAGCCGATCAAGCTGCTGGCGCAAGCCGCCGATGATTTCGGCAAAGGCCGCGATGTGGCGGATTTTCGTCCGGGTGGCGCGTCCGAGGTTGAGCTGGCTGGCCGCGCCTTCAATCTCATGCGTGATCGCATCAGCCGACAGATTGCCCAGCGCACCGAAATGCTGGCCGGGGTCAGCCATGACCTGCGCACGCCGCTCACGCGTATGAAATTGCAATTGGCGATGATGGGTGAGACACCGGAGATCGTCGAACTGATGAGCGATGTCAGCGACATGGAACGCATGATTGGCGCTTATCTGTCATTCGCCCGTGGCGAAGGCACCGAGCAATCCTTCCGGACCGACCTCATCAGCGTCATTGAAGATGTTGTCGGTAATGCACGACGCGAAGGCGCGCAAATCGACGTCGAGATTGCCGAAGCCGAATTGGTACTGCCCCTGCGCCGCGACGCCTTTCGCCGCGCCCTCGCCAATGTGATCGGCAATGCCCATCGCTATGCACGGCATCAAAAGATCAGTCTGCAGCGCAGCCACAATGCGGTTGACATCTTCGTCGATGACGATGGTTCAGGCGTTCCGCTCGACCGCCGCGAAGATGTCTTCAAGCCATTCTTCCGTCTGGAGGAATCGCGCAATTTCGAAACCGGTGGCACGGGCCTTGGATTGACCATCGCCCGGGACATCCTGCGCAGCCATGGCGGCGATGTGACATTGCGCGACTCGCCATTGGGGGGTCTGCGCGCGCGCTTGCGGCTGCCGATTTAAGTCGGCATGCCAATCAGGGAGATCTGCCGACCGTAATCCGCCTCATGTCGCAACGTGGCACGGCGATAAGAGAAGAACTGATCTTCGTCGGCACAGGTGTCATGGCCGGCGAGTGCAACCTCCGCCAGCCCGGCGGCCACCAATTGGCCCCGCACATAGCCGGCAAGATCGAACATGTAACGCTGATCCCGGATCGACGGGATGAAATAACGCGCATGGGCCGGATCCTGCGCCAGAAAGGGAGCGGGAAAATCGGCACCGACCTCATAAGACATCTGCCCGATGCAAGGCCCGACAGCGGCCTGAATCCGCGCCCGCTTCGCACCCAGCTCAATCATGCTGTCGATCGTCTGTTGCAAAACGCCGGAAACAGCACCACGCCAACCGGCATGTGCGGCACCAATCACCCGCGCCGCCGCATCGGCAAACAGGACCGGTGCGCAATCGGCGGTTAAAATACCCAGCGTGATACCCGGTCGGTCGGTCACCAGGCCGTCGACCTGGGGTGCCGCCTCACGCCGCCAGACCCGATCGACGATGATCGCCTTGGCGCTATGCACCTGATAGGCCGTCGCCAAGGACTCCTCCGGCATGATCGAGCAGGTCCTTCGAACCGGCACCGCAATTCAGGGACGCATAGATTCCGTCGCTCACCCCGCCTGTTCGGGTAAGGAATCCGTGACGGATCCCAGGCAAATCACCGAGCATTTCGACCTTGATCATGCAAACCCTGCCAGTTCAGTCACCGATGGTGACGATATCGCCACGACCTTGAAGAGATTGCCCATTTGATCGGTGTCAATCAAGCGGTGCAGCCCGCCGGTAAGCTCGGATGCGATCGTCGCCGGCTGACCTTGGATCAGCATCTGGGCACGCATGTCGATGCCCAGCGCACACAGAAATTCACCCTGCGGCACCGGCCCAAAGGTTCTGGATCCGGCGGCTGCACCAGCGCGGCAAAGTGCCGCCAGATCGACATGTGCCGTCAGATCGGCATCACCGACATCCGTCAACGGATCGTGATAACGATGCTGACGCAAGGCTTGAAACGTATCGCCGAAACCACTTGCAGCGACCCCGTAGTCGATGATCAGTGCGGCACCGGTCTCGGTTTGGCAGCGCTGGCCGATCAAAGCGGCGAGGCGCAGCGATGCTGGCGAGATCTCGACAATGTCCCCTGGCTTGGCGTCGCGATGCATCGGTGGCAGCAAAGCAAATTGCGGACCGGGCGGCAGCAGAACCCAGGTGAAGCGGGTTGGGTCGGTAGGATCAAGCATGACACCCCGTTCGCGCCAACCAGCTTCCGTCAATTGGAATTGGTGAATCGGCAGAGCATCGAAAAATTCGTTGGCGATGACCAGCAGCGGTCCCGGCGGTACGCTTTCGAAACCATCATGCCAGTGCGGGCCAAAGGCTTGCAATCGCTGCGCCTGTGCGGCGCGCAGTGGCGCGCTGATCTCTACAAGATGCAGTTGGATAGCCGCCAGAAAATCCGGCGCCAGTTTCGCGGCCCGCAAGGCATCGGCCATGAGCGTGCCGCGCCCGGGGCCGAGTTCAACAAGATGCACCTGCGGTGGCGATCCAAGACGCTGCCAGGTATCGACACACCACAGGCCGATCATCTCGCCGAACATCTGGCTGATTTCCGGCGCGGTGGTGAAATCGCCGGCAACCCCCAATGGATCACGACTGGTGTAATAGCCGATCTCGCGGGCGCCCAAGGCAAGGCGCATGAAATCGGCAAGCGTCACCGCACCTTGCGCACGGATCTGACCGGCAATCCGATCGTGGATCAGCCGTGCCTGCTGGGGCAAGCCGGTCTCCACGCCCTAGGCCTGCGAAGATGCAGCCACTTTGGGGCGGCGCAACACCAGATAGAGGCCGAACAGGATCATCGGCATGCAGAGAATCTGCCCCCAGGTCGTCACCGCATTGGCGCCCAGATTGACTTCCGGTTCGCGAAAGAATTCGCTGGTGCTGCGCGCCAGACCGTAGCCGATCAGGAAGATGCCACTGAGCGTCCCGGTGCGCTCGCGCAAACGCTGCGAGCGACCACAGCCATGCATGAGGATGAAGAGGGCAACGCCTTCAAGGGCGGCCTCATAAAGCTGGCTCGGATGACGTGGTAGCCCGCCAGCCGCCTGGCTGGGGAAGATTACCGCCCAGGGCACGTCAGTCACCCGCCCCCATAGCTCGCCATTGACGAAATTAGCGATCCGACCCAGGCACAGGCCGATCGGCACGCCACAGGCAACGATATCCGAAATGGTGAAGAAGCCGAGCTTTTGGCGGCGGCCATAGAGATATATCGCCAGGAAGACGCCAAGCATACCGCCATGAAAAGCCATGCCACCTTTCCAGACCTGGATGATTTCCAGCGGATTGGCAAAATAATGGCCGGGATCCCACAGCAGCACCTGCCCCAGGCGCCCGCCGAGGATGATGCCGACCACGATCCAAGTGACGAGATCGTCGAATTGTTCGCGCTTGATCCGCTGCGGTGGCAGCCGGCTCATGCGCACGCAATACCACCAGCCGAGCAGAATCCCGGCGATATAGGACAAGGCATACCAGCGGATGTCGATCGGACCGATCGACAAAGCCACCGGATTGAAATTCGGGAAGACGAAATAGCCGGCAGATTCGGCAGCCATGGAGAATACTCGTCAAGCCAGGGGGTTCAATATATCTGGGAGCTTCGTTATATAGGGGAGAGCCGACACAGCGGCAAGTTAACATCCTGAACGCCCCTCCGCCGGTCATCGGCGGTATGCAGAGCGGACGTCAGGCAGCGATCCAGGAGGTCAATCATGCAGACCGATAACCGCTTGCTCGACGACATTGCCAAAGTGGCAACCGGCGCCATCGGCTCCTTCAGTGGCGTCCGGCAGGAAGTGGAACAGCGCCTGCAGGCGCAATTGGAGCGAATCGTCGGGCGCATGAATCTGGTCGGGCGCGACGAATTCGAGGCCATCAAGGCGGTAGCACAAGCAGCGCGGGAAGAGCAGATCCGGCTGGAAGTGCGAGTCGCGGCGCTGGAAGCGAAATTGGCGGCAGCTGAGCCGGTAAAGGCGCCTTGATATCTGCCGAGACAGCACGATCCGGGCAAATGGATCGTCACCCGGTCATCACCTGATGAAGGAAATTAAAACTTCTTAAAAGAGACCTTGCACGCGAATCGCAAATCTGAGAATCTAAATGTGGTGGGGTCATTTGATTCATCATCAAAATCCTGGGGCCATGCCCCACCGCGTCGAGGCGCCCAGGGGCCGACCATGGAGGGCGCTGCAATGGCATTACTCCCAGCCGAGTCGACCCGCGCTGAAATCAATCCGCTCGATGTTATGGAAGAATTGGTTAACGCCAATGAGTGGCGTTATGACCGTTCGACCGATCAGGAGATGATTGTCGAATTCACGGGTCAATGGTGTGACTACCGCATGTTCTTCGTCTGGCAGGAAGATCTGGGGGCCATGTATTATTCCTGCCTGTTCGATATGCGCATCTCCCCCAATCGGCGCCGGGATGTCGCCGAACTGCTCTCTTTGGTGAATGAGCGGCTCTGGCTGGGTCATTTCGACCTCTGCTCGGAGGAAATGGCACCGATGTTCCGGCACACCATTTTGCTGCGCGGCACACCAGGTATTGCCGTCGAGCAATTGGAGGATCTGGTAGAAGCAGCACTGAGCGAATGCGAGCGCTTCTATCCCGCCTTTCAATTCGTCGTCTGGGGCGGTAAGAAACCACAGGAAGCGGTGGAAGCCGCCTTGTTGGAAACCGTCGGCGAAGCTTGAGGCATGATGACTGGGACGCGTGGGCAACCGCAGGCATTACGCCTGCCGGGATCGATGTTGTTGGTTGGCTGCGGCAAGATGGGTGGTGCCATGTTGCGCGGCTGGCTGGCGCGCGGTGTTCCGGGACCGCAGCTTTTCGTCGTTGATCCGAGCCCACGGGATCTCAACGATATCGTCGCCGCCGGCGTCACTATCGTCGCCAAACCGGCGGATCTGCCTGCCGCCCTGCAGCCGGCCATCGTGTTGCTGGCAATCAAACCGCAATTCATGGACCAGGCTTTGCCGGATTATCGGCGATTTGCCGGTCCCAATACGCTGTTCCTGTCGATTGCCGCCGGCAAGACGCTGGCTTATCTGCGGGCCCAATTGGGCGAGGTCAGCATCGTTCGCGCCATGCCAAACACGCCAGCCGCAGTTGGTCGCGGCATGAGTGTCATCGTCAAGCAGCCGAATATCAGTGCCGAAAGGCTGCAGCTTTGTGCCGACCTCCTCTCGGCGGTCGGCGAGATCGCCTGGGTTGATGATGAAGACCTGATCAATGCCGTGACCGCCGTCTCGGGTGGTGGTCCGGCCTATGCTGCCCGCCGATCTCGCCATGCGGATCGCCCGGTCGACGGTCTGCGGCAGCGGCGAACTGGCCTATCAATCCAGTGAATCGGCCGAGGCCTTGCGAAAGGCGGTAATGAGCCCCAAGGGAACCACCGAGCAGGCCATTGCGGTCCTCATGGCAGCGGATGGTCTGCAGCCCCTGATGACGCGGGCGATTGCCGCGGCAACCAACCGATCCCGCGAACTGGCTGCCGGCTGAGCGCATAACGGAAGGCGGCGATGACGGACCGACCGATACCCCCAATCACACCGCCGGTCATGCCGGGATCAACCGGCAGTGTTGAACGGGTGCGGCAAAAACTGGCCGAGCTAGGGCTGGCGGCGGAGATCCGCCAATTCGACGCCTCGACCCGGACAGCGGCAGATGCGGCGGTAGCGATCGGCTGCACCGTCGCACAGATCGCCAAGTCACTGGTTTTCAGGGCCAGCCAAAGCGGTCAAGCGGTTCTGGTCGTCGCCAGCGGTGGTAACCGCGTCAATACAGCTAAGATCGCCGCCGCCCTGGGCGAGGAGATCGGCAAGGCGGATGCCGATTTCGTGCGCAACCACACCGGATTTTCCATTGGCGGTGTGGCACCCATCGGCCATACTAATACTTGTCAGATCTTCATTGACCGCGACCTGGGGAATTATGCCGAGATCTGGGCCGCCGCGGGCTCACCCAGTGCGGTGTTTCGCCTGACACCGGCGGAATTGCAGCATATAACCGGCGGCCGCGTTCTCGAGATCACGGACTGAATGTGGCTGCCAGCGTTATGGCGCTGCTGCGGCCACTCAGCCGAAATCGGCCCGCGTGGTCGTCATCGGACGGATGGTGCCGCCTGCTGATGACCATAGCATACTGATCATACTGATCTGGTGGGCCAATTAACCTGACGCTTGAACACCAGGCGTCAGGAGCGGACCACATGGAGGTAGTGATGGCAAAAAGACCGGCAGCAAAATCGGCAAAAGCAAAGGTGAATAAGGCCAGAGCGGCGCGATCCGCTGGCAAGGCACGCGCAACTGACAAGGCGGGCACGGATCATCGCGATTCGGCTCAGCGGCTGCGCGACTCCCTGCTGGCACAATTGGCCACGATTGGCTGGCGAGACCTGACTTTTGCTGACATCGTTTCAGCCTCAGGCGTTTCGATGGCAGACGCCTATCGGATCTATCAGTCGAAGCTCGGTGTCTTGCGCGGGGTCGCTCAGGCAACCGATCAGGCCGTCCTGCAAAGCCTGACCACCGATCCGCTGGATGGCTCGCCGCGCGATCGACTGTTCGATTTGATCATGCGGCGGCTCGATCAAAATAGCGGGCATAAACCGGCACTCTCCGCGCTGCTGCATGATCTGCGGCGTCACCCGGCCGAGGCGGCCTGCCTTACCGCGCGTCTCGAACGATCCATGTCACTCGTCCTCGACTTGGCCGGCCTGTCCAACAGCGGCCTGCGCGGCACCCTGCGCGCCAAAGCGCTGACGGGGCTTTATTTGCACGTCCTGAGGCGCTGGCTGAAGGATGAAAGTGCCGATTCCGCCGCGACCATGGCGCTGCTCGATAAGCGGCTGGATCAGGTCGAAAGACTGCTCGGATTTATTAGGCGGACCCGGCCTCACGCCCCGCATGGGACGCATGACCATCCAACTATTTGATAAAAAACGACATTAATTTTTTGTTGCGACGCAGCACAAAACACTTGACGTTTCCGCTGCGCTGCAACATATTCAGTCCATAGTTAGACGCTGCTAAAAACTTTAGCGCGCAAAACCTCTAGATACCGGAGATGGCATTATGGCCAAGACCACGACTGCCGACACAGATTTCACGAGTTTCACGAAGGTCCCCGATTTCGCTCAAGCCCAGGCTGATTTCAGCAAGTGGATGAACGACATGTCGAAGTTCTTCACCACGGGTAAGGCCCCGAGCTTTGATTTCGATGGCATCTTCGCTGCCCAGCGCAAGAATGTCGAAGCGATTACCGCCGCCAACCAGGCTGCTTTTGAAGGCGTGAAGGCGGTTGCCCAGCGTCAGGCCGAGATCGTTCGCACCACGATCGAGGACTTCACCAAGGCAGCAAAGGAACTGAGCACCGTGGCGACGCCGGAAGAGAAGTTCGTGAAGCAGACCGAGCTGGCGAAGACCGGCTTTGAAGCGGCGATCGCCAATCTGCGCGACGTCAGCGAGACCCTGCAGAAGGCCAATGTCGAAGCGGCCGCGCTGATCAACAAGCGCGTTGTGGCCAGCCTCGAAGAGCTGAAGGACGCCTTCGCCAAGGCAAAGAAGTAAGGATTGGCGTCGGCAACGACGCAAAGGGAAAGGCCCCGCCGGGGCGGGGCCTTCGAGTAGCAGAGTTCCTGCCAATGTCCTAGAGCCTCCCCGCACGAGGACAGGCAGCATTGCCCGTCTGGACGCAAGTCCAGACGGGCCTCTTTTTTTCGGGGCCCTTGACGGCTCGACCAACGGCCAAGCCATTTCCCGAATGGCCACGTCATCCGGTGTCACCGCGCCGATAACGGCGTGACATTGCCTCTGACTTTGACGGCTGGTAGCTGACCCACCGTTACCCATTGAGTCAAGGCCAAGTCGTGCATGCTGCCCCGACCGGTTCGACGCCGGAATTCACCCCTGAAATCACCTATGATATCTTTCGTCAGGTCGACATCCGGGTCGGCACGATCGTCGCCGTCGATCCTTTTCCGGAGGCCCGGCGGCCAGCCTTCAAACTGACCATCGATTTCGGCCCCGACATCGGCCTGCGGCGCAGTTCGGCACAAATCACCCAGCATTATGTGGCGGATCAACTGATCGGCCGACAAATAGCCGCGGTGGTCAATTTTCCCAAAAAACAGATCGGCAGGTTCATGTCGGAAGTCCTGGTTCTCGGTTTTCCCGATGCGAATGGTGAGGTCGTTCTGATCGTGCCATCGCAGGCGGTCCCCAATGGCGGGCGACTGTTTTGACAGCAGGGTAGCCAAACCAAGCTTGAAATGAGCGCACTGGATAGGCAACCAAGCCCGGCGCAGGATGGAGTTGAAGATCATGGCACTGCATTTTGCAGCATCGGAATT
>WNFM01054405.1_pt1 | contig 13627 bp, 13 predicted proteins | sample 5400271 | NCBI WGS metagenome assembly WNFM01 (sample SAMN13153352, study PRJNA577476) | soil metagenome | isolation source: 60 cm saprolite on Douglas fir-dominated hillslope | place: USA:California | collected 2013-09-17 | reverse complement strand
CATTTAACGGCAATAAAGAACGTAATCGCCGAAGCGCTGGCGCACGGCGCGGCGGCCGCCGACGGCGCTCGCCGGGGCGACGGGCCTCGATTGAGACCCGCTCCGGCCTGAACACCGAGGCTTCTAGGCAGCCTGCGGCGGCAACCCCTCGCCGCAACGCAACGGCGGCATTGCATGAGCGCCCCGTTTCGCCCCTGATTCGATACTGAATTCCCGCTCACCCGGAGGCAGCATGATCTTCGTTACCGTCAAGGGAACCAAGGTTCCCGCGCTCGGCTTCGGCACCTGGCAGCTCAATGGCGCGCACTGCGAGAGCGCCGTCGAATGCGCTCTCGAACTCGGCTATCGCCACCTCGACACGGCGCAGGCTTACGGCAACGAGCGCGAAGTCGGCCGCGCCATCGCGCGCTCGGGGCTCAAGCGCGACGCCATCTTCCTGACGACGAAGATTGCGCCCGGCAATCACGCGGCGAAGGATGTGACGCGCTCGCTCGCCGGCAGCCTCGAGGCGCTCGGCACCGATCATGTCGATCTCCTCCTCATCCACTGGCCGAGCGCGACGGAGCCGATGGGCGAGACCTTGCGGGCGATGAGCGAGGCGAAGGCGGGCGGCCAGGTCACGCATATCGGCGTCAGCAACTTCACCGTCGCCCAGATGCGCGAGGCGATCGAGACGCACGGAGCCGAGATCTTCTGCAATCAGATCGAATACCACGCGTTGCTCGGCCAGGGCCGCGTCATCGACTTCGCCCGCGCGCGCGGCATCATGGTGACGGCCTACTGCCCGCTGGCGCGCGGCCGCCTCGCCGATCAGCCGGAATTGGCGGCGATCGCCGAACGCCACGGCAAGAGCGTGGCGCAGATCGCGCTGCGCTGGCTGATCCAGCAGGACGGCGTCGCCGCCATCCCGAGATCATCGAAGCGCGGGCACATCGCCGCCAATTTCGCGCTCTTCGACTTTGCGCTATCCGAAGCCGAGATGGCGGAGATCGGCAAGCTGCGCGGCGGCGGGCGGGTGGTCAGCCCGGGCTTCGCGCCGAAATGGGATCCGACCGGTTGATGCGCTGCGGCTGCGAATCCCTTAGCCGCAGCCGATCGGCACTCCACGCGCCGCCGCCGGCGACCGCCAGATAGAGGAAGACGAAGCAGTAGAGGATTGCCGCATCGCCCTGGTTCGCTATCGGGAAGAAGCTGGCGGGGGCGTGCGACATGAAATAGGCGACCGCCATATCGCCGCTCAGGATGAAGGCGGCTGGGCGAGTGAAAAGACCGAGCACGATCAAGCCGCCGCCCACCAATTCCAAAATCGCTTGAAAACCCATCAGGGAGAACAGCGCCGGGCCGGGATTGGCCGATGGCGGAAAGCCGAGGAACTTCTGCGTACCGTGCTCGAGAAAGAGCAGACCCACCATGATCCGCAGGATCGTGAGGACCCGCGGACCCCAGACTGCGTAATCCAATTCCTCGCTCATCGCACCCGCCCCTACGAGTTGCGCCTGCACGTGACACTAACGCCCGTATGGGCTCGGCGTGATGGGCATCATTTGGACATGCGATCACGATTTGGTGAGCAGCGAATCAAGGTCGCCCGCTCCGGCGACGCGAGATTTTACTTTTAGATACCGTAATAATCACTCTATTGACTTATCGTGATTGTGATTATATCGACAGGGACCCTACCGCACAGGACTCCGCCAATGACCGATCTTTCCGTCGACCGTCCGTTCGCCGAGACGCCGCGGCTTCCCGGCGAGATCCCCGCGGAGATCAATGCGCGGGTCGCCGGATTGGCGCTGGCGGCGTTGCTCGGCGGCGCCTGGCTGCTGGCGCAGACTTACGGCTGGCGGCAGGGCACGCTCTTCCTCCTCGGCGGCGCGCTCGGCCTTGCCCTCTATCACGCCCTCTTCGGCTTCACCTCGGCGTTTCGCGTCTTCATCGCCGATCGTCGCGGCGCCGGGTTGCGCGCGCAGATGCTGATGCTCGCCGTCGCCGTCCTGCTGTTCTATCCGACCTTGGCGCAGGGTACCCTCTTCGGCACGACGCTGCGGGCCGAGGCCGGGCCGCTCGGCGTCTCGGTCGCGGTCGGCGCCTTCCTCTTCGGCGTCGGCATGCAGCTCGGCGGCGGCTGCGCCTCGGGAACGCTCTATACGGCGGGCGGCGGCAACACCCGGATGGTGGTGACCTTGGCCGCCTTCATCGCCGGCTCGGCGATCGGCGCGGCGCAGCTGCCGTGGTGGGACGCGACGCCGCATTTGAAGCCGGTGCTGCTGATCGACGCGCTCGGCTGGGCGCCGGCGCTCGCGCTCAACCTCGCCGCCTTCGCCGCGATCGCCGCGCTGACCGTGGCGCTCGAACGGCGCCGCCACGGCGCTCTCGCCAGCGGCGATGCGGCGGCGCCGCGTCATGGCTGGCGGCGCTTCCTGCGCGGGCCGTGGCCGCTGCTCTGGGGCGCGGTCGCCCTGGCGCTCGGCAATTACGCGACGCTCGCCCTCGCCGGCCGGCCCTGGGGCATCACCTCGGGTTTCGCCCTGTGGGGCGCCAAGCTCTATGCCTTGACCGGCGCCGATGTCGCCGCCTGGGGCTATTTCGCCTCGCCGGCGCGCGCCGCCGCCTTGCGCGACAGCGTCTTCGCCGACATCACCTCGGTCATGGATTTCGGCATCGTGCTCGGCGCCCTGCTGGCCGCCGCCTTGGCCGGCAAGTTCAAGCCGGAATGGCGCATCGCGCCGCGCTCGCTCCTCGCCGCCGTGCTCGGCGGGCTGCTCCTCGGCTATGGCGCGCGCCTCGCCTATGGCTGCAATATCGGCGCCTATTTCAGCGGCATCGCCTCGTCGAGCCTGCACGGCTGGCTGTGGCTCGTCGCGGCGCTCGCCGGCAGCGTCCTCGGCACTCGGCTGCGCCCGCTCTTCGGCCTCACCGTCGAGCGCGCGACGCGGCCGACTTCCTGCTGAGGAGGTTTCGTCCCCTCGGAGGGAGGAAGAAGATCAGCGACGGCCTCGGCCGAGCGGGATAAGCTCGGCGGTGCTGCGGGATAAGATGCGGGGCTGACTTTTCTCTCTGTCGTCGCCCCTGCGCAAGCAGGGGCCCAGGGCCAACCGCACGTCGCTCACCGCTGGGTCCTCGCTTGCGCGGGGACGACGAAAATCGAGATTCGACTCGAGACGATAACGCCGTCGTCAAAAACACGGACGCCGAGGGGGGAATCGCATGAAATGGATCGTCGCGCTCGCCGCGCTGCTGACCGGCTGCGCCGCACTGTCGCCTTACGAGCAGATCGGGACGCGGAAGGCCGATCGCGACTATCGCAAGCTCGAGTTTTCCATCCATGGCAGCGGCGGCGCGTCCGGCGACATGCCGGTCACCGTCTTCATCAAGGCGTTTCCCTCGAACGGCCGGCTGGCGCTGTGCGGCTACTACACAGTGAGCGGCGGCGGCATGATGACCGATCTTCTCGCCCGGATGCTGGCGAACAACGATTCGGTTCTAGAGATCAACAACGAGACGGTCGGCAATCTCAGCTTCCTCTATCCCAACGCGAAGGGCGTCGGCGCGACCGACGCCACGGCGAACTGCGTCCTGGCGCGGCCGGGCTGGAAGGCGGACTACGCGACCGGCCCGCTCCGCCTGTCGATGCCCTCGGCCCGCACGGAGGGGTGAGAGGGGAGTCGCAGCTTCCGTACCCGGGCGCGGGACACGAAGCCCTTGCCGTCGACGGCGCCGCCGCCGCGCTAGCCCGCCTTGCGACGCGCCGGGGCGGCGGGGCGGACCAGCCCGGCGGCGCCTTCGAGGTGACGCGTGAGGAGCCTCGCCGCTCGCTCGCGCCGGCCGGCGGCCAGGCAGTCGAGAATCGCGAGATGCTCGCGGCACGACACCACCACCCGCTGGTGGCCGAAGACCCAGTCGTAATTGGCGAAGCGGCGCAGCCGGTTCTGCTGCTGCACCGCGGTCAGCAGATAGCGGTTTCCCGAGGCGGCGGCGAGCCCCTCGTGGAAATCGGCGTTCATCTCGAAGAGCGCGACGCTGGCGGTGTCGCGCCACGGCATGGCGAGCATCGCCTCGTGACGGCGGCGCATCTCGGCGGCCCAGCCGGGATCGAGGCGAAAGCCGGGCTCGCGCAAGGCGGCGGGCTCGACGAGAAGGCGGAAGCGATAGCTTTCCGCCCGCGCCTCGCGGTCGCTGATGGTCGGCAGGAAGGCCCAGCCATGGCCGCGCTTGCGCTCGACCAGCGCCACCTCGGCGAGCTTGCCGAGCACGCGTTGCAGCAGCGCCCGCGTCACCTTGTAGCGGCGCATCAGATCGGCCTCGGAGATCTCGATCGGCAGGCGGCCGGCAAGGCGGTCGCGCGCGATGGCGAGGAACAGCCGCTCCGACGCGGCCGGAACCGGCGCCGGCGCGCGCGTCTTGCGCGCCGACACGGCGACGAAGAAGCCGCGTCCCCTGCCATGCTCGACGATGCCGCGCGTAGCGAGCAGCGCCAAGGCGGCGCGCACCGGCGTGCGTGAGACGCGCAGCCGCGTCGCCAGCGCGACCTCGCCGAGCCTCGCCCCGGGCGCGAGACCGTCGCCTTGGATGAACTCGACGATGCGCGGCAGCAGCTCGCGCTGAAGCGGGCTGGGCGGGCGCTGTCTTTTTTGTTTCATGCATTGACAAAATACATTACCGTCGCGCAACCAGCAATACGAACCGTCACTACGCGAGGCGACAGTCGATGATCGAACCCTTCCCGCTGATCGAGATCTCCGGACCACCGCGCGAGCGCGGCCGCCAATACGGCAAGCAGGCGACGGATCGCATCCGCAAGGGCGTGGCGCATTACACGGCGCAGCTCCATCACCTCTCGCTCGACGCCGCCGCCATCGTCGAGCTGGTGCGCGACTACCAGCCGATCATCGAAGAGTTCGAGCCCAATTTCATCGAGGAGATGCGCGGCATCGCCGAGGGCGCCGGCGTCAGCTTCGAGGAGATCGCGCTGCTCAACGCGCGCACCGAGATCCTCAAGCTCGCGCAGCGGCCGGATCTGCGTCGCCGCCTCGCCGCCGCGACGGATCCCGATGGCTGCACCGCCGTCGCCGTCCTGCCCGAGGCGACCAAAGCTGGGCGGTTGATCCATGCGCAGAATTGGGACTGGAAGCGCGAATGCGCCGAGACTGCGATCGTACTGCGCGTCCGGCGCGACGACGGTCCCGACATCCTGACCTTCACCGAGGCGGGCGGGCTGGCGCGCTCAGGCTTCAACGCCGCCGGCATCGCCGTCACCGCCAACTATCTCGAATCCGATCGCGACTACCGCCAGGTCGGCGTGCCGCTCGCCCTCATCCGCCGCAAGATCCTCGAGAGCGAGCATGTCGCGCTCGCCATGCGGACCGTCTACATCACCGCGAAATCGGCCTCGAACAACATGATGATCAGCCATCGCGACGGCGTCGTCATCGATTTCGAATGCGCCCCCGACGAGACGTTCCTGGTCCATGCCGAGCGCGGCTTGCTCGTCCACGCCAATCATTGGCAGAGCCCGGTCGCGCTCGGCAAGCTGAAGGATACCGGCGTCTTCAGCACGCCGGACAGCCTCTATCGCGATCTCCGCGTGCGCGGCATCCTGGCCCCGCAGATCGGCGCCATCACCGGCGATGCGGTGAAGAACGCGCTGTTCGACGATTTCGCCACGCCGTGGTCGGTGTGCCGGCCGCCGCGCCTGTCGCTGACCGACAATCTCAGCGCCACGGTGGCGATGGTGGTGATGGAGCCGGCGCTCGGCATCATGGAGGTGGCGCCGCTGCCGGCGCTCAACCGGCGCTTCACCACCTACCGCCTCGACATGGCCGGGGCGAGCGACGCGCAACAAGCCGCAGCGAGAGCCTCGTGACGCGCGCCGCCGCCGCGATCGGCCTCGCCCTCGCGCTTGTCGCGCCCGCCACCGCCGACGCGGCGGGCGGGATGTTGCGGGTGCGCCTCAATGCCGACATCCTGTCGACCGATCCGGGCGTCAACCGCGACTTCAACACCGACGCGGTCGTCCTCCACATGGTGGAGGGGCTCGTCGCCTTTCGCGAGGATACCTCGATCGGCCCGCTCCTCGCCGAGAGCTACGGCGTTTCCGAGGACGGCAAGACCTATAGCTTCGTGCTGCGCGAGGGCGTCAAATTCCACAACGGCGCCGCGCTCACCGCCGACGACGTCGTGTGGTCGCTGAAGCGCTATCTCGATCCCGCGACCGGCTGGCGCTGCCTCTCCGAGTTCGACGGGCACGGGCTGGTGAAGATCCTTGCGGTCGAGGCGAAGGATGCGCGCAATGTGGTGGTGACGCTCGATCAGCCCTCGGCGCTCTTCCTGGCGACCCTGGCGCGGGCGGATTGCGGCGAGACGGCGATCACCCATCGCGACTCGGTCGGACCCGACGGCAAATGGCTGGCGCCGATCGGCACCGGCCCGTTCAAACTGGTCGAATGGCGCCACGGCCAGCATGTCGAGCTGGCGCGCTTCGACGGCTACAGCGCGCGGTCGGGGCCGCGCGACGGCTATACCGGCGGCAAGCATGTCGAGATCGACAGGCTGCGCTTCATCGTCATCCCCGACGGCTCGGCGGCGAAGGCGGCGGTACTCAGCAACTCGATCGATATCGCGACATCGGTCTCGCCGGTCGATGTCGAGGACGTCAAGACGCGGCCGGAGGTCAGGCTCGACATGACCCCGGTCATGGGCCTCACCGCGGTCCTGCTGCAGACCAAGGACCCGTTGCTGAGCGATGTCCGCATCCGCCGCGCTCTGGTGCTCTCGCTCGACCTGCCGGCGATCACCGAAGCGGTGATGGGCGGCATCGCCAAGCCGAACAACTCCGCCATCCCGCTCGGCAGCCCGTTCTACGACACGGTGCAGGCGACGCCCTTCAAGAGCGATCCGGCGGCGGCCAAGAAGCTCCTCGCCGAGGCTGGCTACAAGGGCCAGCCGATCAAGCTGATCGCCAACAAGCGCTATGCCCATGCCTTCGATGCCGCCGTGCTGGTGCAGGCGATGGCGCAACAGACCGGCATCAAGCTGGAGATCGAGGTGCTCGACTGGGCGGCGCAGCTCGACCGCTATTCGAAAGGCGATTATCAGGCGATGGTGTTCCTCTACTCGGCACGGCTCGACCCGTCGCTGAGCTATGAGATGCTGACCGGTCCGAAGGCGACGCAACCGCGCAAGGTGTGGGACAATCCGCAGATCCAGACGATGCTGCGCGAATCGATGCAGACGCTCGACGCCGGCAAGCGCCAGGCGCTGTTCGACACCATGCACCGGCAGATGCTCGAGGACGTGCCGATCATCATCCTGTTCAACGACATCGAGATCGTCGCCTTGCGCAAGAACGTCGCCGGGTTCAAGGGCTGGCTCTACGGCCTGCCGCGCTTCTGGGACGTGAGCCTCAACTAGGCGTCGCCCGATGCTGGCCTATGTCGCCAAGCGCCTGGCCATGACGGTCCCGACCCTGCTGCTCGTCGCGGTGGCGGTGTTCGTCCTGGTACGTCTCATCCCAGGCGATCCGGTCCAGGTCATGCTCGGCGATTCGGCGGACCCGTCGCAGATCGCCGGTGCCCGCCACCAGCTCGGCCTCGACAAGCCGGTACCGGTCCAGTTCGCCCTCTGGCTCGCCAAGGTGGCGCGCGGCGATCTCGGCCAGTCGATCGCCAACCGCCAGCCCGTGCTGCCGCTCATCGTCGAGCGCTTCCAGGTCAGCGCGGTGATCGTCCTCGTCGCCGTCGCGCTCGCCGCGCTGATCGCGGTTCCCGCCGGTCTTATCGCCGCCTGGCGGCAGGACGGCATCGTCGATCTCACCATCGTCGCAACGGCGACGCTGCTGCTCTCGGTGCCGAGCTTCTGGCTCGGCCTCATCCTCCTTCTCGTCTTCGGGCTCAAGCTCGCCTGGCTGCCGGTCATCGGCTATGTGCCGTTCCAGGAGAATTTCGCCCAGGCGGGGCTCTACGTCGTCCTGCCGATCGCCACGCTGGCGATGATCGAGACCGGCGTGCTGACGCGGATGTCGCGCGCCAGCTCGATCGAGGTGCTGCGCCTCGAATACATCACCCATGCGCGCGCCAAGGGCGTGCCGGAATGGCGCGTGCTGCTGCGCCATGTCCTGCCCAACGCCTTCGCGCCGACCTGGACGCTGATCGGCCTGACGCTCGGCCATCTCCTCGGCGGCATCGCCGTGCTCGAGACGGTGTTCACCATTCCCGGACTCGGGCGTCTCCTCGTCGATGCCGTCTTCGCGCGCGACTATCCCGTCGTCCAGGGCTGCCTGCTCTTCACCGCGCTGATCTATGTCGTCGTCAATCTCGTGGTCGATCTCTGCTATCCGCTGTTCGACCCGCGCGTCGCCGCCGAATGAGGGCGCGGCGATGAGGTTGCGCGCCAATGCGGCGATCGGCGGCGCGCTCATCGGAATCCTCGCGCTCACCGCGGCGACCGCCGCGCTGTGGACGCCCTATGATCCGCTCGGCGTCAATCTGCGGGCCCGGCTGCAGCCGCCCTCGGCCCTGCATCTCCTCGGCACCGACGAGTTCGGTCGCGACGTGCTGAGTCGGATCATGGCGGGGGCGGGGACCAGCACGCTGGTCGCGCTGCTCACCGTTCTCCTCGCCGTCGCCATCGGCGCCGTGCTCGGCGTGCTCGCCGGCTTCGTGCGCGGCTGGACCGATCGCCTGCTGATGGCGGTCAACGACGCGCTGCTCGCCTTCCCCGGCATCCTGCTCGCGCTCGCCATGATGATCGTCGTCGGCGCCGGCAAGTACGGCATCGTGCTGGCGCTCGGCCTCGCCTATGTCCCCGCCGTCGTCCGCGTCGTCCGCGGCACCGTGCTGTCGATCCGCGAGACCGTCTATATCGAGGCCTCGCGGGCGATCGGCAACTCCGCCCTCTATACGATGGCGCGGCACGTGCTGCCGAATTGCCTGGCGCCCATCGCCGTGCTCGCCACCAGCATGTTCGGCTGGGTGCTGCTCGCCGAAAGCGCACTGAGCTTCCTCGGCCTCGGCGTGCCGCCGCCGGCGCCGAGCTGGGGCAACATGCTGGCGGCGAGCCGACCCTATATCGAGACCGCCTCGTGGCTCGGCATCGCGCCCGGCCTCTGCATCAGCCTGACCTTGCTCGGCGTCAACCTGCTCGGCGATTCGCTACGCGACCGGCTCGATCCGCGCATGGCACTGGCGTGACCGCGGCCGACCCGCTGCTCGTCGTCGAGGGGCTGCGCCTGACGGCGCGGCGCAGCGGCCTCACTCTCCTCGACGATCTCTCCTTTTGCATCGCGCGCGGCGAGTTCCTCGCCGTGGTCGGCGAATCCGGCAGCGGCAAAACGATGGCGGCGCGCGCCATACTGCGCCTGCTGCCGCAAGGCGTGCGCCAGGTCGCGGGACGCATCCGGCTCGACGGCGAGGAGCTCGCGACGGCGTCGCCGCGGCGCCTGCGCGCCCTGCGCGGAGCGGCGATCGGCATGGTCTTCCAGGAGCCCACCGTCTCGCTCAACCCGGCGCTCACCGTCGGCGCGCAAATGGCCGAAGGGCTGCGCCTGCATCAGCGCCTCTCGGCGGCCGAGATCCGGCGGCGCTCGATCGCCATGCTCGAGCGCGTGCGGATCCGCGATCCCGAGCTGTGTCTTGCCGCCTATCCGCACGAATTCTCCGGCGGCATGCGACAGCGCATCATGCTGTCCTCGGTCATGCTGCTGCGGCCCAAGCTGCTGATCGCCGACGAGCCGACCACCGCGCTCGACACGCTGGCGCAGCGCGAGGTGCTCGACCTCATGACCGAGCTGGCGCGCGACCACGGCACCGCCGTGATGCTGATCACCCACAATCTCGGCCTCGTCGCCCGCTATGCCGACCGTGCGCTGGTGCTGCAGCACGGCAGGCTGGTCGAGACCGGTGGCGCCCGCGACATCCTCGCCGCGCCGACCCATCCCTACACGCGGCAGCTCGTCCAGGCCTTGCCGCGGCGGGCGCCGCCGGACGCGGCGCGGGCGCCCGGCGACATCGTCCTCGCCGTGCGCAATCTCTCGGTCGCCTTCAGCCGCCGCCTCGGCCTCTTCGCCCGGCGTGCCGCCACGCCGGTCGTCGCGGACGTCGATCTCGACATCCGCGCCGGCGAGACCGTCGCCGTCGTCGGCGGCAGCGGCTCGGGCAAGACGACGCTGGGCCGCGCCATGCTGCGCCTCATCCCGGCGAGCGCCGGCGAGATCCGCTTTCGCGGCCGCGACCTCGCCGTCGCCGATGCCGGCGCGCGGCGCGATTTCCGCCTCGCCTGCCAGCTCGTCTTCCAGGACCCTTATTCCTCACTCGATCCGCGCATGCGGGTCGGCGACATCGTCGCCGAGCCGCTGCGTCATTTGCCCGAGCTCGACGGCGACGAGCGCCGGCGGCGGCGCGACGCGGTGCTCGACGATGTCGGCCTCGACGGCTTCGCCAGCCGCTTCCCGCACGAGCTCTCGGGCGGCCAGCGGCAGCGCATCGCGATCGCCCGGGCGATCGTGCGGCGGCCGCTTTTCGTCGTCGCCGACGAGCCGGTCTCGGCGCTCGACATGACGATCCAGATGCAGATCCTGACGCTGTTCACCCGCCTCCAGGCGCAATACGGCTTCGCCTGCCTCTTCATCTCGCACGATCTCAGCGCCGTCGATCAGGTCGCCGACCGCGTCCTCGTCATGCAGTCCGGCCGCATCGTCGAGGAAGGCACGCGCGACGACATCTTCGACCGGCCGCGCCATCCTTATACCAGGGCCCTGCTCGACGCCGCCCCGGTCCTGCGGGTGGTCGAGCGCCTGACGCCTTAAGGCCGGGATTCGAGGGCGAATCGCCCGGCCGTCACGATCCGTCTTCGAACCGTCGAAAAACCGTCATCGAATTCGGCTCTACTGGCGGCCTGAGATCCCCGGTTCGGAGCCTGCTGTAACATCTTGATCGAGGTCCAAGCAAAGGAGAGGCCGGGCGACCCCGTCGCGGCGCGGCAGCGCTGGAACGCCGTGCTCGCCAAGGCGTCGCTCGCCGAGCTCGAGGCGGCCTGGGAGAGGCTGCCGGCGAAACCCGCCTATCGCCTGCTGCGGCCGACCGAGACCGGTCTCGCCATGGTGCGCGGCCGCATCGGCGGCACCGGCCAGCCCTTCAATCTCGGCGAGATGACGATGACCCGCGCCGTCGTTCAGCTCCGCATGCCGGGCTATGCCTCGGTCACCGGTTTCGGCCATGTCGCCGGACGGCAGGCGCGGCGGGCCGAGCTCGTCGCGCTCTTCGACGCCCTGCTGCAGACGCCGGAGCGCCATGCCGAGATCGGCGAGAGGGTCATCGCCCCGCTTGCCGCAAGGCAGCGCGCGGCAAAAGCGGCGCTCGCCGGCAAGGTCGCCGCCAGCAAGGTCGATTTCTTCACCCTCGTGCGCGGCGCATGAGCATGGCGTCGGACGCTGGACATAACGCGCCGGTGGTGCTCGATGTCGCCCGGCTCGCCCCCGGCTTCGCCGATCCCGTTCACGACGCGCAGGCGATTTTTCGCGTCGTTCTCGACGCCATGTCCCATCCGGGCCGCATCTGCACGCTGACCGAGCCGCTCGCGGCGCCGCCGCCGTCGCCGCTCGGCGAGGCGGCCGCCGCGATCGCCCTCGCGCTCTGCGATCTCGACACGGTGCTGTGGCTCGACGCCGCCCTCGCCCCGGCCGCCGACTATCTGCGCTTCCATTGCGGCTCGCCGCTGGCGGCGCAGCCCGGCGCGGCGCAATTCGCCTTCATCGGCGACGGCGCGGCGATGCCGCCCCTCGACGCCTTTGCCTTGGGCAGCGACGAGTATCCCGATCGCTCGGCCAGCCTGGTGATCACAGTTACGAGATTACAGACCGGCGACGGCTTGACCCTGTCCGGCCCCGGCATCGCCGAGTTCGCGTCGCTCGTCGTCGACGGCGTGCCGGCGCGGTTCTGGTCGGAGCGGGAGGCGCTCGCCGAGCTCGCGCCACGCGGTCTCGACATCATCTTCACCTGTGGACCGCGTCTCGCCGCCTTGCCGCGCACGACGCGCGTCACCCGCTAGCGAGGCCCCGCCATGTATGTCGCCGTCAAAGGGGGAGAGCGGGCGATCTCCGCGGCCCATGCGCTGCTCGCCGAGGCGCGGCGCGGCGACCCCGCCGTCCCGGAAGTGACCCTTGCGGCGATCGAGCAGCAGCTCGCCCTCGCCGTCGATCGCGTCATGGCCGAAGGCTCGATCTACGACCGCGAGCTGGCGGCGCTGGCGATCAAGCAGGCGCGCGGCGACCTCGTCGAGGCGATCTTCCTGGTCCGCGCCTATCGCACAACCCTGCCGCGGCTCGCCACCACGCTGCCGATCGACACCGGCGCCGCCACGCTGCGCCGGCGCATCTCGGCCACCTTCAAGGACCTGCCGGGCGGCCAGATCCTCGGCCCGACCTTCGACTACACGCACCGGCTGCTCGATTTCGCCCTCGCCGCCGAGAGCGCCGCCGGCGCAACGATCAAGCCGGCAGACCCAGACACCGCGGAGACGCCGTTGCCGCGCGTCAGCGAGCTGCTCGACGCGGAAGGGCTGATCGAGCGCAATCCGCCCGTCGACGCCTCGCCGGGCGACATCACGCGCGAGCCGCTCGCCTTTCCCGCCGATCGCGCCGTCCGCCTGCAGAACCTGGCGCGCGGCGATGAAGGCTTTCTCCTCGCCCTCGCCTACTCGACCCAGCGCGGCTATGCCAACAACCACCCCTTCGCCGGCGAGATCCGCACCGGCGAGGTCGTGGTCGAGATCGTGCCACCCGAGCTCGGCTTTTCCGTGGTGATCGGCGAGATCACCGTCACCGAATGCGAGATGGTCAACCAGTTCCAGGGCTCGGCGACGGCACCGCCGCAATTCACCCGCGGCTACGGGCTGGCCTTCGGCGAGGGCGAGCGCAAGGCGATGGCGATGGCCCTGGTCGATCGTGCGCTGCGCGCCGGCGAGCTCGGCGAGGAGAAGACGGCGCCGGCGCAGGACGCGGAGTTCGTGCTCTACCACTCCGACAGCGTCGAGGCGTCCGGCTTCGTGCAGCATCTGAAGCTGCCGCATTACGTCGATTTCCAGGCCGAGCTGAACCTGATACGCCGCCTGCGCCAGAAGGCGGCGTCCAGCGAGGAAGCGGCCGAATGAGCGCCGATAGCGCGCCGCCGGGGCCGATCGCCGGATACAATTTCGCCTATCTCGACGAGCCGACGAAGCGGATGATCCGCCGCGCCATCCTCAAGGCCGTCGCCATTCCGGGCTATCAAGTGCCGTTCGGCAGCCGCGAGATGCCGCTGCCCTACGGCTGGGGCACCGGCGGCATCCAGGTGACGGCCAGCATCATCGGCCGGAACGATGTCCTAAAGGTCATCGATCAGGGCGCCGACGACACGACGAACGCCGTCTCGATCCGCCGCTTCTTCGCGCGCACGACCGGCGTTAGGACGACGGAGCGCACGCGCGAGGCGACCATCGTGCAGACCCGCCACCGCATCCCCGAGACGCCTCTGCGCGGCGATCAGATCATCGTCTACCAGGTGCCGATCCCCGAGCCGCTGCGCTGGCTCGAGCCGCGCGAGACGGAGACCCGCAAGATGCATGCGCTGGCCGAATACGGCGCCATGTATGTCCG
>WNFM01229966.1_pt1 | contig 13628 bp, 9 predicted proteins | sample 5400271 | NCBI WGS metagenome assembly WNFM01 (sample SAMN13153352, study PRJNA577476) | soil metagenome | isolation source: 60 cm saprolite on Douglas fir-dominated hillslope | place: USA:California | collected 2013-09-17 | reverse complement strand
GGATCATCATGTCCAGCGTTTGGGGCTATCACGCGACGATTCACGATCATCGCGGCGATGGTGAAATCGGGCGTGGCGCCTTTACCTTGTCCAAGCCGCCATTTGACGATGTTACTTGCCCGATCAAGGCGGACCGATTGGCGATCGAGGATCCGGCCCGCCTGGTCGAGCTGGAATTGGAAGCGGTTCGATTAGGTCAGGCCTGGTTGCGGCAGGCTTTGGCCAGCAACGGCATTGACGTCGTTCGAAGGCAATAGGGTGTCAATCAGCCCTTTAATTGCGGAGAGGAGTCAAGGCTTTGAGTGACGTCTCGCCGGGATCTCTATTGGCACCGATCTGAACTTCTCCTCGAAGAGAATTTCAAGATAGAAAACAATCGAATAAGAATACTTTAGAGAGGGCCATTCTTCGGAGCCTATTCACAGTCGCGCATATTCCGAAGATTGAAGAAGTGTTCAAGCGAGATAGTGACAGGGAAGCATCCGAGGCCGAAACGCCCGTCACCTAGAATGACCTGTCTGGCCTGGGCAGGTCGATGATCACGGCTAAGCCCGCGGCATCGTTGTTTCTCAGAGAAATCTCGCCGCCATGGCCGTGAATGATATCGCGTGCGATCGTCAGTCCAAGCCCGGTGCCACCCGTCTCCCTATTGCGGGATGACTCGAGACGTTGATATGGCATGAACGCCCTTTCTTGATCTCCCTCGGCGATACCCGGCCCGTGATCGCTAATCATGATGGTTGCGGTTCCAGGGGAGATCGTCAGCTCAACTTCCACCCGGTCACCATACTTGCAACCGTTGTCGAGGAGGTTGGATAATGCCCGACGGATGGCAATCGGCCGACATCGAACCGAGGCATGATCTGGCCCGCTATAGGAAGCGACCTTGCCCATGTCAATCATCGAATCGCAAAGGCTGATCACGAGTGATGCGATGTCCACGTTGACGGAAGGCTCCTGATGCGCATCGTCGCGGGCAAAAATAAGTGACGTCTTTATCATCATTTCCATCTCGTAGATATCGGAGAGCACTTGTTCTCTTTGCTGAATGTTAGCGAGATCCTCAGCCAGAAGCCGCAAGCGTGTTAAAGGGGTACTCAAATCGTGGGAGATGGCTCCAAGCATCTGAGTGCGTTCGTCAACAAACCGCTTCAGCCGCGTTTGCATGTTGTTGAAACTATCGGCAATAGCTTTGTACTCTGGAATCTTCATCTCTGGAATGATCGTAATGCTGCGTTCTCTCCCGAGTTTCTCCGCGGCGACGGATAGTTGCCGTAGCGGAGTCAACAAGACGTGTGATGCTCGGAAGGAGATCAAAAGGATTATGACGATTCCGATTGCAGGTGCCGCGATATTCCGAATGAGTCGCAGGGCAGTTGAACCGTCGACGCTTTCCCTGACATTGAGCCATCTCCCATCAGTCAGGGCGATATGAATGCGAAGATCTGGTGTAATGAGAACCGACCCGGCCCCGGTGCTATCTGCATTTCTCATACGCAACGGCAGTTCTTTAACAACCACGGCAAGAGAGGTCAGAGATCGATCATATTCTAGTGGAGACGATGCAGCTGTGATCAGCAACTTCGCACCACGCGGCAACCGCTCTTCCAGTTCCGCCTTTAGAAAGTCAACTTTTTTGGGGTTTATTTCCACGAGCGCGGTATCCGGCGTGGCCGAAATGTAAAAGTCCAAAAAACCACGAGATGGCAGGTGCGCGATCAGTGATTCCTGCTGTGTCGCGGACATGCCATCCAACTTGGAATAGACATCGGCAATAGTCGTTGCCAGCCACTTATCATCCATGAATATCGCATCTGGCATCGGCACAAGCACTCGACCTACCCGATCAACAAAGACCATCGTCAGCAAAATCATAACGGTCCAAATCGTCAATTGGGGAGCGAGTCCAAGCTTGCGATAATTTAGTATTTTCATAAGCGTGATGTGCCAGCTCCTCTTGCGACATCGGCGGTAAAGAAGTAGCCCTCATTCCGTATCGTCTTGATCAACACCGGATACTGCGGGTCTAGTTCAATCTTCCGGCGTAGCCTGCTGACATGTACATCGATACTGCGATCAAACTGATTCAAGGACCGCCCATGCAGGTATTCCAGCAGTTGCTCACGACTGAGCCGACGCTGAGCATTCTCCACAAACACGACAAGCAGATCGAATTCGTACCCCGTAAGCACGACAAGGACTCCGTCTAACGACGTGAGCAACCGACGATTGACATCAAGTGACCAGCCGCTGAACTGATAGACCGGTCCAGACCCCTTCGCTGTGGTAGTGATCATGGTCGATCGCCTGATCAGGGCACGGATACGCGCCAGAAGTTCCCTCGGATTGAAGGGTTTGGTCACATAGTCGTCGGCACCTAGCTCCAATCCGACGATACGGTCGGCGTCGCCATTAACTGCCGTCAATAATATGATAGGAATTGCATTGTCTGCGCGCAAACGGCGGCAAAGCGTCAGTCCGTCCTCTCCCGGCATCATAATATCAAGAACGATGAGGTCGATTTGCCCGCGCAGCAATTTGGCTGACATGCCTCGACCGTCGCTTTCAGTCGTGACGGTCATGCCGTGCTCGCGGAGAAATTTTGCGAGACGTTCGCGAATCTGCTGGTCATCATCAACGATAAGAATATGCGGTATCGAATTTTTCTGCATACGGACGAAAGGCCTAAACATTGAGCGCAAGACGACAAAGTTTTCGGCGCCCGTTGCGGAACACCGAAGGACAGTGGCACGATACACCACTCTATTTTCGGTCCAAGTGTAGCCGACGCCGTACCGAAAGGTCAGGAAAAGTTGCCGCAGAAACTTTTCTTAACAAAACGCCATGCGGGCGACATCCGGGCCAGCCGGCGCCGCATTATAGTTCCATTTGATTACCGGGTCGGGAGCGTCTGAAATAGGAAGGCGAGGGGGCAGCCGTTCCCCCTTTCCCGTCGATTGAAAACGCCTAGTCCGAGCCTCGGGCGGGGACGTCACTCAAGGACAGGTGCCGCCATTGAAGATCGTCGGAAAGAATCTTTCGTCACCAATTGAACGGATCTAAAGGAATTACATGATGATGCGCTGGTTGATTGCTGCGTTGCCTGGCCACCCGCTGTGGCTGCCAACTGTCCTGGTGGTAGCCTGTCTGATGAATGTCGAGGCGCAGGCACAAGATGGGCAGGCACAAGATGGTTCGACCCCAAATCCTCCAGCTGGTTCTCATCAAAAACAGCCTGATGGTGCCGGCTTTAGCGGCCGCCTTATACTGGGTGGCCTCGCTGTGCCGGATTACGAGGGGTCGAAAGACTACAGCGCTGCACCAATCGTGGCTGGCAGGCTTAGCTATGACAACTACTACATCGACCTAAAGGGACCGAAGGCGAAGATCAATTTGTCTCCCTTCGCCGGATTTGAGTTTGGTCCCTCGATTGGATTGGGATCTGGCCGCGGCAGTGTGAAGAATGATCGGGTCGATGATATGCACAACATCGATGACACGATCGTCGGAGGGGCCTTCGTGCGGGTATCAACCAAGAAAATTATTCTCCCCGCTGACGAGTTGGCCTTCGGTGTCGACGTTCTGACCGATCTCGGCGGCAAACATCATGGCACGACAATTTCCTTTGGCCCCTCCTATAGCTTTTCGCCGATCGCGAAGGTGCGACTGGGTGTTGACATTTCGGCCACCTACGCCAGTGGAAGCTACACAAACACTTTCTTCGGGGTCGATGCCAGCGACGCTCAGCGCAGCGGTCTTTCACCATACAACGCGCATGGCGGCATCAAAGATGTCGGTGTGATGTTTAACGTGACATACCAATGGAATAAGCATTGGGGAATCACCGGTATTGCCGGGTATAAGCAGCTGGTCGGTGATGCCGCGGATAGTCCGATCGTCGATAAGGTGGGCAGCGCCGGCCAGGCTATCGTCGGCACCGGAATTGTATTTAAATTCTGAGATATGACCAGCATCGCGACGAAGAAGGGCGGCGCGACTCCTGCCGTGCGGAGATGTCGCTTCAGTTGTCGTAAGCGAAAGTGATCTCGTCTTGATCACCTGGCCGGCGGGTGATTGTCGAAACTGTAGGGGTGAGCAATTGTCGCCGGTCAGATCCCGATCAGCGGTTGCAGCAGGCGACCGATCAAATTGTTGAACCGCAAAGGTGCATCGGTGACAACGAGGCAAATACAATCCGCCTCCATGCCGGCGACCGGACGATGCAGGGTTTCGTCATCGGCGCATTCGATATCGCCACGGGTAAAATATACCCCGTTCGACAAATAGCTGCCTTGCAAAACCAAGGTCAGTTCGATGCCGCGATGACTATGTTCGAAAACCGATCCGCCAGCCCTGACATACAACAACCTGGCACGGTTGCCGGCAAAGCCACGCACCAGTTCCAGATCGCGAATGCCCGGCCCGAGGCGCCGCCATGCGGCCGGATCGGCGCGTCCATTGAGATAGGGGCGCAAGGGTCCCGGAAAGATGGACATGCCCTCGGTGGCAGTTGTTGATGCCGGTGGCCTGGCCGGTTGGCGGGGAGCCTGGACGACGGCCACCGCAGATTGCCCATTGTTGTCGTTCAGCCGGCTCAAGGTCCGGGCCCAGCTGTCGCTTGCCAGCTCATCGGCCGGAAGTTCTTCCAGCAAATTTCCACCGAGCAGTTCTGCTTCCGCGGTCATGATGCAACAATCAGCGCATATCGCGAGATGAGACGCGACGACCAGAGACAACGCCTCGTCCAGCATGCCCGCCGCATAGCGATAGACCAAGTCATCGCCGAGGTGATGATGAAGTGACGGGGCGTTTGACATCATGATAACTCTCCCAGCACCTTGCGGAATCGCTGGAAGGCAAGGCGCAGGCGTGACTTGACGGTTCCCAGCGGGATGCCGAGTGTCTCGGCGATGGCGCTGTGGGGTTGTTCCTCGAAAAAGGACATGCGGACGATCAGGGCCTGATCGCCCGGCAAGGTTTGCAGCGCCGTGCGAAGGGCGGCGGCGCGCTGTGACAAGGACAAGATCTGATCCGGCAAGTCACCAAGATCGGGAAGTTCACCGAGATCGGCATCGTCAACGGATGGCCTTTTTTCACGACGAACCATGTCAATCCGCAGATTGCGCGCAATTGTGAAAATCCAGGTGCTGGCATTCGCTTTGGTGGCATCGAACAACGCGGCTTTGTTCCAGACAGCCGCCATCGCTTCCTGAACGATCTCTTCGGCCGCCGCCTCGTCGCTGCCGAGACGGCGAATATAGGATTTAAGTCGAGGGGCGTAGAACTTGAATAACTCAGCAAAAATCACCTGATCGCGCGACTGCGCCAATCCGCTCAAAAGTGCCGTCATCCTGGCTGAGTCACCCGGAAGGCGTTGGTCGGTCAATTGCCACCCTGCCGCAGATCCTGTCCCTCGACTGGTCCACTTCCTGGACGCTAGCGCGAGGCGCATCGCGTTGGATGCCCGCAGTTCGCCTGTCTCAGGACGCTGAAGCCTGTCCGTTTTTCGCGCGCCTGGCAAGGGGACGCCGGCAAGCGGACCGAGTGTCAATAATGCTGTTGTCATGGTGATGCTACGTGGCGCGATCCGGTGTGGATCAGGTGATCCAGTCTGTTTTTCAATCCCGTAGCTGAGACCGTTTCATCATGACAACAGACGCTCATCCGTTGCGCGCTATCGTAGAGCCGGATCGGTCAAATATGAGCGCAGGCCGGAAAGATGAGGCGCATGCGGGTGCCGATTTTGGCGCTGTCGGCGGATGCCGCACCGGCTTGATCCTCGATCCCCGTCTCGACATCGATCAGGCCGTCATGGGCCTCGATCAATCCTTTGGTGATCGACAGGCCAAGCCCGGTTCCTTCCCGATTGCTGGCAATATGCGCCACTTTCGGGCTGAAAGGCTCAAAGAGGCGCGGCAGCATGACATCGGCAATGCCGGGGCCCTGATCCGCAACCGCAATTTCCGCAGCCCCGGACTCCGTCCGCCGCGCGGAGATGGTGATGACGGAACCAACCGGGGAGAATTTGATCGCATTAGAGAGCAGATTGAGCAGCATCTGGATGACAGCGCGCTGATCGCATCGGGCCATCAAGGGCGTCTCCGGAATAATCAGATGAAAGCGGATGGATTTACTCTCGGCCGTGGGGCGAACCATGGCGATACTGGCATGGATGATCGGTGCCAGATTCCGGACAATCATATCGAGATCGGCCTTGCCGGCCTCAATCCGCGACATGTCCAGCACATCATTGATCAAGGCCAGCAGATGCTGGCCGCTGCGTTTGATGTCTTCGGTATATTCGAGATAGCGATTGCTGCCGAGCGGCCCGAACAATTCGGTCTGCATGACATCGGCAAAACCGAGAATGGCATTCAGCGGTGTTCGCAATTCATGCGACATATTGGCGAGGAAATTGGTCTTGATCCGGCTGGCGCGGATCAGGTCCTGATTGTGCCGTCGCAGGTCCTGCTGCGCCTGGGTCAGGTGATTATGGCTTTGCTGGATGCGGTCGGCCATGCTGTTGAAGGCGATCGCCAGATGGCCGATCTCATCGTCGCTGCGCACCGGTGCCCTGGCATCGGTATGTCCCTCGGAGAACTGGGCGACGATGCCGGACAGTTCGCGGACCGGCTGCACGATGCGTAAGCGCAAGGCCGTATGCACGGCAATGGCAATCAACAGCATCGCGGCAATGGCGATCGCCGTGGTCCAGATGAAGGCCGAGGTGATACGGCCGACGATGCTGGGGATCGAGACGACACGATAATAGGTCCAGCCGGTCTCGCCGATCGTGTCGGAAACCACGATGCTGCTCATCCCGGAAACGCCGAAGCGGTGGATAGACGCGGTATCAGCCTCGGTCGGCGCATATTGGCGCAAGGCGGCGATGACCGCCTTCAGGGCAAGCTTGTCGTCGACCGTCAGGGTGCCGGCTTCCAGGGACTCCTGCCAATGGCCGGCCAGGATCGGCTCACCATTGCGGCCGATCAGGAAATGCTCGGTGCTTTTAAAACTGTCATTCCGGGTCAATTGCTTGAGCAAATTGCCGATCTCGATGTCATGCCCGATAGTGCCGATCCAGTCGCCCTTGAAATCGAGCGGCATCACCGCACTGACCACCCAGGACCAGGCAACGAAATCATAGCGGGCTTTGGTCCAGCGCAGGCCACGATCCGGATTGATCACTGGATCACCGAGGGTCAGCCACTCGGTTGCCGAAAAATCATCGCTCAATTGGGCGTGATAGATGAGAGTCGGCTCCTTTGGCATATAGACGACTTCGGAGCGGCGCCTGGTCATCAGCCAGAGCGAGTCGAAAGGTGGCACCACGGCAGAGCCATAGACCGTCATCAATCGCTGCGCCCTGACATGCAGCGCCTTGGTGAAGGCGTCGATCGGGATCGTCGGGTTGAGAAAAATTCCAGCCTCGCTGTGGCCGTCGAATCGGCTGCGATCGAGTGCGATCATGCCATTCGACTGGGCCGCCAGCCGTTGATAGAAATCGCTCGCATCCTGCTCGTTGGGTGGTTCCTGCAAGGCAGCCGAGAGATGATTGCGGAACTTCAGAAGGCTTTGGCGCGCCAGCTTGAGTTCGGCATCGAGGGCAAAGACCTTGTTGCTGGTGATCGAGGCAATCAGCTGGGCGGAATCCTCAATCGCCGTCTCGCGACTGAACAAATAAAAGCCAATCGTCGCTGGTCCGCTGGCGACCAGGACGCACAGCATCACGATCGCCACAAGACGATATGTTAACTTGGTCGACACATACCGGCCGATTCCAGGCACCTGATCCCCGATACACCCTCCCACCCATGATGGCGGCGGAGGGACCTCAAAAGAACGAATAGCTGACCCGCATGATCTTGCTGCGCCATCGGTAAACAGCTTGTTAAAGATAATAATCTTTTTAATTCAGCAAGTTGCTTCGGTTATCTCAGGCCGGGCAGCAGCAGATGACGGGCCATCAAAAGATCCGTGAACGGCTTGAAATCAAACGGAAATTCCAGCATTGTGCGGCAGATTTAAGACACTTCGATTGGTTAACATTGCAATGAGCAGTCTTGGACTTGCCTCAGTGGCGGCCCCTGTTGCCGCTGCTGATCTTCTGCAGCGGGTTGAACAAAGCGTCGGATCGGCTGCCGAAGCCCTGGCGAGGCGTCAGCATGCGGATGGCCATTGGGCCTTCGAGCTGGAAGCTGATGCAACCATTCCGGCGGAATACATCCTGCTGAAGCATTTCCTGGATGAGATCGATCCGGCGATCGAACCGCCGATCGTCAATTACCTGAAGTCGATCCAGGGCGACCATGGCGGCTGGCCGCTGTTCCATGACGGCGACTTCAATATCTCGGCCAGCGTCAAAGCCTATTACGCCTTGAAGATCTGCGGTGAAGACGTCAATGCGCCGCATATGCAACGGGCGCGCGCGGCGATTCTGGCGCATGGCGGGGCGCAGACCTCGAATGTCTTCACCCTGATCCAGCTGGCGCTGTTCGGCCAGGTCCCCTGGCGCGGTGTGCCGGTCATGCCGGTCGAGATCATGCATTTGCCGCGCTGGTTCCCGTTCCATCTCGACAAGGTCAGCTATTGGTCGCGCACCGTCATCGTGCCGCTGCTGGTGCTGATGGCGAAGAAGCCCGTTGCCAAGAATCCGCGGCGCGTTGATGTGCGTGAGCTGTTCGTGACACCGCCGGACCAGGTCAAGAACTGGTACAACATGAAGCGGACGGGCGGCTGGGCAGTCTTCTTCCGCAATGTCGATCGCATCCTGCAGCGCAGCGACTGGCTGTTTCCGCGGAAGTCGCGCGAGCGCGCCGTCGAGAAGGCTGTGGCCTTCGTCACTGAACGCCTGAACGGCGAGGATGGTCTGGGTGCAATCTATCCGGCGATGGCTAACAGCGTCATGATGTTCGAGGTGCTGGGCTATCCCAAGGATCATCCGGATCTGGTGATCGCCAAGAAATCGATCGAGAAGCTGATGGTGGTGACGCCGGAGCGCACCTACTGCCAACCTTGCCTGTCACCGGTCTGGGATACTGCGCTCGCCAGTCATGCGATGCTGGAGGCCGGCGACCAGTTTGCCGAGATGGCGCGGCCCGCTGCCGATTGGTTGAAGGATCGTCAGATCCTGGACGTGGTCGGCGACTGGGCGGTGCGGGCACCTGGTGTCCGGCCGGGTGGCTGGGCCTTCCAGTACAACAATCCGCATTACCCCGATGTCGATGACACGGCGGTGGTGGTAATGGCGCTCGATCGCCTGGATCACGACAAATACAAAGAGCAGATCGACCGGGCGGTGCTATCAATATCTCAATCACATCCCCTTTGCCGATCATGGCGCGCTCCTGGATCCGCCGACCGCCGATGTCACGGCGCGGTGCCTGGGGATGCTGGCGCAGCTGGGCTACAAGATCGATCATCCCAAGGTGAAGGCGGCGGTCGATTACCTGCTCCAGGAACAGGAAGCGGATGGCAGCTGGTTCGGTCGCTGGGGAACGAATTACGTCTATGGCACCTGGTCGGTACTCTGTGCACTGAACGCCATCGGCCTGCCGAGCGATCACCCGGCCTTGCGAAGGGCGGTCGACTGGCTCGCCACCAAGCAGCGCACGGATGGCGGCTGGGGCGAGGATGGCGGGTCCTATTGGGATGACAAGCCACGCGGCGAGGGCAAGGTATCGACGCCATCGCAAACCGCCTGGGCAATCCTCGGCCTGATGGCTGCCGGCGAGGTCGATCATCCGGCGGTCGAGAAGGGGATCCGCTATCTGGTCGACAATCAGACTGACGAGGGCCTGTGGACCGAAGAGGCCTATACGGCCGTTGGCTTCCCACGGGTTTTCTATCTGCGCTATCATGGCTATCAGGCGTTTTTCCCGCTATGGGCAGTGGCACGCTATCGCAACCTCAAACAGGGCAATTCGACGACCGTCATGCATGGAATGTGATCCATGCTGGGGATCGTCACGGGGCTGCAATCGGAAGCGAAGATCCTCGCCGGGCTGCCTTGTGCCGTGATCAGTGGCGGCGGCAAGGCAGCGGCAACGCGGCGGAAGATCGATGATCTGATTACCCGCGGCGTCACCGGCCTGGTCAGTTTCGGCATTGCCGGCGGGTTGGATCCAAGCCTGCGCAGTGGCGATCTGTTGCTGTCAGCCAATGTCATCGATGCCGATGGACAGGTCTATGCCGGCGATCCACAGTGGCTGGGCCAGGCGATGGCCCTGCTGCCAATGGCGCAGATAGGGCAGATCTATGCCAGTGACCAGATCGTCGAGACGACGACTGAGAAGCGGCGCCTGTTCGAGACCCAGGCTGTGTTGGCGGCCGATATGGAAAGCCATCACATGGCCCGGGCAGCCCTGCGGCACAGCTTGCCCTTTCTGGTGATCCGCAGCATTTCAGATCGTGCGACGGAGACCTTGCCGGCTGCCTTGGGGGCAGGGGTCAACGAGCATGGGGCGACGCGGATTGCCCCCATTCTGTTGGCGCTGCTGACAGGGCGCCTCGGCCTCGTCGAGGTGATCCAGGCCGGAAAATCGGCCAGCCGCGCGTTGCGCTCCTTACGTTACGCGCGACCGGTGATCGAAAGCCTTATGGCCTGAGCGCCAGCAATGAAAAGCCCCGCTCCTGGGGAGCGGGGCTTGGCAGGCTTCTAGATCTGCGGCAGCGGCCTATTCGGCAGCGGCGCGACCCTTGTTCTGGTTGGCAACTTTCTCGGCCTGGATGCGGGCAAGGCTGTCCTCGACATGGCGCGAGAAGACAAAATCGGCCGGACGCTGCTTATCGAGCGAAATATCCGGCGCCATCTCGCCATCAACCTCGACGCCCTTCAGCGACACCATCAGCGCTTTCAAAGGATGCATGACCGTGTCCTTCACGGCGGTGCCCTCGAAGCCACTATGGACCATGCAATCAGCGCATTTTTCGTAATTGCCGACGCCGTAATCATCCCACTGCGTGCTGGTCATCAATTCGGTGAAGGTCTTGGCATAACCTTCGCCGATCAGATAGCAGGGGCGCTGCCAGCCGAACACGTTACGAGTCGGATTGGCCCAGGGCGTACACTTGTAGGTTTCGTTGCCGGCGAGGAAATTGAGGAACAGCGACGACTGGCTGAACTTCCAGCGCTTGCCCTTTTCACCGCGGCGGAAGATGTCGCGGAACAACTGCCGAGTCTTCTGGCGGTTGAGGAAATGCTGCTGGTCGGGGGCACGCTCATAGGCATAGCCCGGTGAGACCGTGATGCCATCGACACCCATCGCCATCACATCATCGAAGAATGAGGCGGCACGGGCGGGGTCGGTGCCATCGAAGAAGGTGCAGTTGATGTTGACGCGGAAGCCGGCGGCCTTGGCCTTGCCGATCGCGTCCACCGCCTTCTCATAGACGCCTTGCTGGCAGACCGATTTGTCGTGCTCGTCCTTGCTGCCATCCAGATGCACCGACCAGGTGAAATAGGGAGATGGCTTGTACTGATCCATCTTCTTTTCCATCAGCAACGCATTGGTGCAGAGATAGACGAAGCGCTTCTGGGCGATCAGGCCGTCAATGATCTGCGGCATCTCACGATGCAGCAGCGGCTCGCCACCAGCGATCGACACCATCGGCGCGCCACATTCCTCGGCCGATTCCAGCGCGTCCTTCACGGAGATGCGCTGATTGAGAATCTCATCCGGATAGTCGATCTTGCCACAGCCGGCGCAAGCGAGATTGCAACGGAACAAGGGTTCCAGCATGAGGACCAATGGATAGCGCTTACGCCCCATCAGATGCTGTTTCATGACATAAGCGCCAACGCGCATCGCCTGACGTAATGGTACCGCCACGGTGCACTCCTCTTCCATGCCACAGCCGCGTGCGTCGGCCGGGATTATCATATTGGGTTGCAGGTTGTCGTCGGTTTCCCGAAGAGAATCAAGGCAATCTAGACATTTTTCTTGCAGTGCGGAAGCACTACCATGACGCAGCTTACGATGAATTGCCATGCGAGTGATCGCGCGCATCAATCGGCAAAACCGTATGTTTTGCAGGGATTTTTCAATTAACTATATGAAAAATCTTCATATTTAATACAAGATTTGCTGCTTCTGGTAGGACTAGCCAAAGGTCGCGGTATTAACTATCAGCAAATGTGATCAAGGTCATTGGCACGATTTGATCTGATCCGTGTAAGAGTGATGGGAGCGGGTGACTCGGGCACAGTCAGCCAACTGACAGCTGGACAATTAACATTTGCATGAGTTGCAGGGGGATGGCGCGGAAAGACCGTCGCCAACAGACTGGCAATTCGCCGTCGCTTTGCCTATAAGCTGCGACCTTTGTAAGTGTCTGTTGATCGCAGCCAGCTCGGCGCCCCGCAGAAATGATGCTTTATTTCGCGCGTGACGGGTGGAGCCAGCGCAATTGAAGAAAAGGTACGGACGTGACGGTAGCTAGCAAGACACCGCTTTTGGATCGCGTGACAACGCCGGCGCAATTGCGCCAGTTGGACCCTTCGGACCTGCGGCAGCTCGCCCACGAATTGCGCCAGGAAACCATCGACGCCGTTTCGGTGACAGGTGGTCATCTTGGCGCCGGCCTCGGTGTCGTCGAACTGACGACGGCGATTCACTACGTGTTCGATACGCCCTATGACCGCCTGATCTGGGATGTCGGGCATCAGGCTTATCCGCATAAAATTCTGACTGGCCGTCGCGATCGCATCCGCACCTTGCGTCAGGGTGGCGGGTTGAGCGGCTTCACCAAGCGTTCCGAGTCTGAATACGATCCGTTCGGCGCCGCTCATAGCTCTACGTCGATCTCGTCCGGTCTTGGCATGGCGGTCGGCAGCGAATTGCAGGGCCGCAAGCGCAATGTCATCGCCGTCATCGGTGACGGTTCCATGAGCGCCGGTATGGCTTATGAGGCCATGAACAATGCCGGCTCGATGGACCCCCGTCTGATCGTCATCCTGAACGACAATGATATGTCGATCGCCCCGCCGGTGGGTGCCTTGAGCGCCTATCTGTCGCGCTCGATCTCGTCCTCGTCGTTCCGCTCGCTGCGGCATTTGGCAAAAGACTTCAGCAAGATTCTGCCCTCGGGCCTGCGGCGCGCCGCCAAGCGCGCCGAGGAATATGCCCGCGGCATGATTTCCGGCGGGACCCTGTTCTTCTATTATGTCGGGCCGATCGATGGTCATAATCTCGATCACCTGCTGCCGGTCTTGCAAAACTTGCGCAACTCGGACGAGCCGGGACCGGTCCTCGTTCACGTGGTGACGGAAAAGGGCCATGGCTATCCACCGGCCGAGAAGTCGCCCGACAAATATCATGGCGTCGTGAAATTCGACGTCGCCACCGGTATCCAGCAGAAATCGACGCCGAAGGCGCCGAGCTATACCGGCGTTTTCGCCAAGGCGCTGATTGCCGAAGCGCGTGCCGACAATCGGATTGTCGCGGTCAACGCAGCTATGCCATCCGGGACCGGGCTGGATGCTTTCGGCAAGGAATTCCCCGATCGATGCTTCGACGTCGGTATTGCAGAACAGCATGCCGTCACCTTTTGCGCCGGCATGGCCTGCGAAGGCATGAAGCCCTTTGCCGCGATCTATTCGACCTTCCTGCAGCGTGGCTATGACCAGG
>WNFM01020811.1_pt2 | contig 13629 bp, 11 predicted proteins | sample 5400271 | NCBI WGS metagenome assembly WNFM01 (sample SAMN13153352, study PRJNA577476) | soil metagenome | isolation source: 60 cm saprolite on Douglas fir-dominated hillslope | place: USA:California | collected 2013-09-17 | reverse complement strand
CCCCACCCGCCGCTCGTACTCCTGAAGTGCCGCATCTCTATCGGGGAACGGAAAGCCGCCCAGAAAGTCGAGCATGTCGTTCAACTTGCCCAGCCAAGCGCGCTCCTCTGGCGTGAAAGCCCCTTTAAAGTCGTAGTTGAGGTAGGTGCGGTAGATCTCGCGGGAACCAGCGGCCAGCAGGGAGCGGTATTCGCGTAAGGTGGGGAGGCGTGCATAGAACTCGGAGTCCGTGAGCGCCATGGTGATGCCGCCCCACACAACATCGTCCAGTGTGAAGGAACGGCGGGCGACGTAACAGCGCGCCACCAGGCGGTGGGCTTTGGTGAGTGAGGCGGGCAATGCCTCGATAAAGTCGTCAACGGCTGCAAGTAACGTACGGCGGATGTTGAGCGGGCGGGCCAAGCACTACACCTCGACCTGGAGCATCGTCCTCGTCCACGCCGCCGCGCCTCTACCTGCCAGGCGGCAGGTCACCGAGAGAGGCGCGCGACGCACAGCCGCATGATCGCACACGCGAAGAAGCTACGATAGATGGACGACCAGTGCTCCCAGCGGATAAGCAGGCGCCGGTAATTGCCGAGCCACGCGAAGCTCCGTTCCACTTTGAACCTCTGCCGATAGTCGTCTTTCCGCGCGACGACTGGCCATCCCCGCTTGCGGCGCCAGGTGGCGGGGCGACGCTTGGCCGGGATGCACATCTGGATGCCGCGGCGCCGCAAGGCATGGCGGAAGTCGCGACTATCGTACCCGCGATCCGCCACCAGCTTCGCCGGCCGTTGCTTGGGGCGACCGTGCGGGCGGGCGACCTGGATCGTGTCCAGGGTTTGCTCGGCCAGCTTCACCTCCGCGCAGTTGGCGCTGTCGAGATGGAGACCCAAGGGGAGGCCATTGCCGTCGATGACGAGCATCCATTTCGTGCCCTTGCCCTTCCTCGTCAGGCCGACCCGGTCGCCGCCCTTCTTCGCGGGCGCGAACGAGCCGTCGAGGAAGGCCATGGACCAGTCGAGCTTGCCGCGCTGGTCGAGGGCAGCGAGCGCTGCCCGCCAGATGCGCTCCCAGACCCCCTTCTCCCCCCAGCGCTTGAGCCGCCGCCACACCGTCGTCGGCGCGCCGTACTCGCGCGGCAGGTCCTGCCAGCGGCAGCCAGTGATGAGCACGTACAGGATGCCGTCGAGGGTGCGGCGGTCGTGGGCTCGGGGCCGACCAGTGCGGGCCGGAGGCGGCAGCAGCGGTCGGATGAAGGCCCATTGCGCGTCAGTGAGATGAATCCTGCCCATGCAGCATGCTAATTCATCCCGCCAGTGTTTCGGAACCGCCTCTAGCGGCTCTTACCTCTCCCTGACGGCCACGTACTGCCCCCGTCGCGCTCCTACGTGCTCTGCGGCTTTACCCTGTAGACCCGCCAGTGGGCATCAAATACGCCATTCCACGTCTCGGGGTATATGTGCCTGTGTGCCTGTATGCCAGAACCTTCAACACCGTTCCAGGCCACTTCGGGCCTCGCTCCCCTCTCGCACTCCCGGCCTCCGGCAGCTCCCTCATCCCCATAGCCCTACAGATCCGCGGCAGCCGGCTGTGTGGCAGTACATGGAGCAGCTCCCGCGGCCTGGCGTCGCTATATACTCGACCGCCTGCTCGGTGACGGTTGACGCCAGTGTACCGGACGTGAGCCAACGCGTCAGGTGACTGTTCAGCCCGTGTCTGGATAGCGTAGCTCCTCAGGCAGGAGGTTTGTGTGGGTCCGCGCGTCGACGCAGGCGCGCACGCCACTCAGATCAGGCAACGGCCATCCCGGCGCAGACTCAATGAGGTGCAGGAGCGTCCAGGCAAGTCCAAAGCACTCATCAGGCCCAAAGAGGGTGACAAGGATGCGTGCTTCCTGATCTGTCGCAGGCGGTGTGAGCGCGGCAAGGAGCTCTTGGTAGTGGTGCAATTGCTCCTCGGTGGCCTCCTCAGAACCGGGAAGTGGACCCAAAGTCGCGAGCTCCTGAACTACTTGTCGCATCTCTCCTCCTGGCCTTGAGTCTGCGGAATCGGGCAAGGCCACCTGTTCGTATCAGCGGCGTGCCACCTCATCTGCTGTCCTCGACCATGTACCTGCACAGGGAGAGGCGCGCCTCTTCAGATGAAGCGAGGAGCGACGGGCTCGCCAGCAAACACGGTCTCGAGGGCGGCCAGGAGCGCGTGGCCCTGCTTGCGCAAGGTCGAGAGGTAGCCGCGAATGCAGGCGAACGCCGCGGCTCCGTCGCTTGAGCGAAACGCGCCCGACACCTTCTGCTGCACTTTGAGCATCCGCAGGTCGCGCTCAGCCTGGTTGTTGTCGAAGGGAATCGCGAGATCGTCGAGGAAGGCGAGTACCTGGTCGTGCCCCAGCCAGAGCCGCTCGAGCAGGTTGCGCGCTGGCGATTGCTTGATCCGCCCGCGTCGTCGGACCCCGCGATCCGGCGGTGGATTGGCCGCAAGACCGGCAGCCAGGATCTCCTCGTAGCGGGCGACGAAGGCCGCGCGCAGGGCGGCGGCGAGGTGGCTCATGCGCTGTGAGCGCGCCTGCTCCGCGGCCCCCTTCATCTCCAGCAATAACGCCTTGAGGTCTTTCGCCCACTCCTGCTGATACTGCTCGTCGACGAAGGTCAGTTCGCGCAGGTGGTGGATATTGCAGAGCGCATGCCGACAGGTGGTGTTGGTCCGATAGGCCGCCCAGCCGTCATGGACGCTCACCCCGGTGTAGTTCGGGAGGATGCCAATGGCCTGGGTCGCCTCGCTGCCCCGTTTGGGATGGATGGCGTAGTGGGTCAGCCGTGCGGTGCTGGCCACGTGCGCCCAGGCAAGACGCCCTGCCTGGCGCACACCCGTCTCGTCGCTGTGCAGCACGGCAGCGTGTTGCAGCGCCGCGGCGATCTGCTCCTCGACTAGCCGCACCGTCTCGGCCGCTTGCCCGATCCACCGCACGAGTGTGCCCAAAGACACTTCGACGCCGAACAGATCCGCCAGGAGTTGCCGCACCCGCGCATACGGGATGAGTTGTTGCTCGAGCAGATAGACTGCCAAGGCGCGCAGGCGCAGCCCATATTGCGCTCGGCTGGAGGCCTCGGCGGGGAAGGCGCCTACACTCACCTCGTGGCAGGTGGGACAGCGGACGTGCAGCGCCTGGTGTTCCGTGATCTGCAGGCGCACCAACGGTAATTCGTGGACCTGGCGGCGTTCGCGCGACCACCAGCGCGTCCTCGTCCAACGGCGTCTGGCAGGCTGTGCACAGCGCGGGGTGATGTTCCACCACGGCGTCGGGCACGGCCACCAGCCGCAGTGTCTCCCCGCGATGCCCAATCTGCCCGCCCGGCTTCTTGCCGCTGCGCTGGCGTAGACTCCTGGTCTTGCGCGCCAGCCCGTCGCTCGACGGCGGTTTGCTGCTGTTGTGGCTGTCCTTGGCTCGCCGCCCTTCCAACTCCTGCACGCGCGCCACCAGCGCCGTTACCTCGGCGCGCAAGGCGGCGTTCTCAGCTCGTAACTGGGCATTCTCGTCTTCCGGCGTCATGCCTCTACGCTACACCCGCAGCGCAAGTCCGGCTGAATAGTCACCGCGTCAGCTAGGTAGCCTATCTGGCCGCGCTACGGAATCCCTACCCATGATAGCGTTCCTCACGCCTCTGCTGATGCACTGCGAGTGGGACATGGTGTACCAACACGCACTGGCTGCCCAGTCGGCCGCGCATCGACCACCACGAACTCGGCCTACTACACGGCGCTGCGCATGTCTTCGGGATCTGCGGCGTTTGCGCTGGCTCCACGGACACGCAGTCGACGTCCAGCGCGGCTTTGCTCACATCGATGCCCGCGAAGCTGTTCGCCGCTGTAGCGGCGCGCTCTGGCGTGTCCATCGGCTCCATCAGCTCAGTCCTCCCTCGACCCCGGCCGTCCTGGCCATGCGAGATCCGGGCTCGTACGCCCAGGCAACTGTTCGGGTTCCTGCGGGAGCGTGTGGCTTCTCGACGGTCTGGCGGACCCAGGAGGAAACGGCCTATCGCGCCACTCCAATCGAACAACGTCCATGACCAAGATACAAGGTGGAAGATCCCAGATCATCTGACTGAGTGTGGCCGGTATCGGCACGCATCAGCGTGCCGATACCGGCCAACGAATATCCCAGCTGAGACTCCCTGGCTTCAGGTATGGGGATGAAAGCCGGGCCGCCCGATAGGGCAGCGAAAGTAGCGCTCCATTGCCGGTGCCTCACCATCGTGCGAGGATTGCCTTATCGGACATGCAGGGCGGAAGAACCGTCCCGCCGAGACTGCTGACGAGATTGGCGTAGTAGGCGTAGTCGAGCGCCGCCTTGTTCGGATCGATCTCGTTGTCCGCCACGGCGTTGCAGAGCGCGTTGTGGTACACGAGCAGGGCGTCGAGCTGGAGCGTCGTCGCCAGGGAACTCGTGATCTCCTTGCCGGCGCTCGGCGTGCAGCACTGGGCCTGGACGCTGTGGATGAACGCTTTCAGATCGCCGAGCGCGGCGGCGTAATGGGGTACGGCCATGTCGTGCTGAATCGCGTCGAACTTCTGCTTGAGCGCGTTTCCGAAGCCTTGGGCGCTCGGACCGGTGATGCCGCCCGAGGCGAGCGCCTCGTCAACGAGCTGCGCCATCGTCTTGTAGACGGCCGTGATGGTCAACGGAGAGGTCAGGGTCGCGGGCGGTGGAGGAACGAACCCCTGGAAGAAGTACTGGACGCCGCCGGCTCCGTTCACGTTGGCGTCGGCGGTGAGCGTGCCTCCGGTGTCAGCGTCGATCCAGACGGCGAGCGGCGTCGTGTCGTTCGCGGTCCCGAGCACGCCGCTGCTGTTGCTGATGTGGGTCAGGTTCGTGCCCAGACCGCTCGTCTGCACCGTCAGCAGGAACTGCAGCACGTAGTTCGCGATGGCCGTCTTCGGAGCAGCCATCGTGACGCTCGCGTGCGTCGTCAGGGCGGCCACGTCGCCGCTCCAGTGGTCGAAGCGGTAGCGGGCGCCGGGACCGGTCTCGATCGGCGTGGACGTGTCGAGCGCGACGACCTCGCCGTCGTTGTGCCAGCCACTCGGCGTCAACGACGGATCGATCCCAGCCAAAAAGGAGGGAGCTGTGCTGGTCGTCAAGAAGAACTGCCGCGTGTAGACGGCGACGTCCTTCACCGGCGCCGAGATGGTCAGCGTCTGACCCGGGTCGTTGGTGACATAGCGGATTCCGGGATTGGGATCACTCACCGGGCTCGGATAGGAGAAGCTGAGCGCCGAGCCGACCTCGAGATTGTCCTTGAACGGAAGGGTCACCGTGTTTCCGTTCACGGTCGCGGTGTGCGGAACCGTCGCTGGCAAACCGGTTTCGTCCAAGGTGACCGCCGCCCCGATGGGAACGCAGGTCTGGTTGACGTTTGACCAATACGGAGCAACGAGGATGCCGTTGGTCAGCCGCACCGGCGGGGTGGGCACGAGGCCGTCTTTATTGTTCTGGCAGATGTCCGCGGCCTCGCCACTCGTGAGCTGGCCAACGGGATCCAATGATCGATCGATCCAGCCGAAGGACGACCCCAAGGGAACGAGCGGACCGGGGACAAGGCGGTCGGTCGCAGCCTCGATGATCTCGTGACTCGCTGCCGTGCTGATCGCGTCGAGCGGGTTCGGTTGCGAGAGCGCGCAATCGGCGGGGATCACGGCGAACGCGACGGTCTGCGGCACAGGCACATACACCGGAAATACAAAGTCGAGAGTGGTGGTAATCGCCCACAGGTGAATGCCGCTGCCTCCTGCGGTCGGTCCGTTGGGGACGACCTGAGCCAGCTCACAGGCGAGCCAGGTGCTAATTGGCCCAGCGGAAGTGAGGCCGCCGATGATCGGCAGAAACCCGCAGACATCGCCGCCCTTCTCGTCGGAGCCCGAGAAGGACGGGTCCGAGACGCCGTACTGGGAAGCCGCGTTGAAGTAATCGCTGTCCACGAGGCGCTGCGTGACGCCGTCGATGCTTGCCATGCTGAGCCCGGGGTTGTCGTCGTCCCAGCTGCCATCCACGTAGATGTTGTGAATGACGGGGTTCTCCAGCACCACCGGCCCGAGACTTGTCGCCCCCTCCGGCGCGTCGAGATAGTTCGGAAAGCCGCCGGCTCGAGCAGACGGTGCGTTTGCCAGCGGGAGGATCAGCACGGCGAGGACAAGCGCAAGCAGGGGGGTGCGTCTCGACGTCAACGGTTCCTCCCGCCGTCGGCGCGATGAACGGACATGGCTGCACCCAGGGATGGATCCGCTAGCACGCATGCTCCCCGCTGAATTTGGTCTGAATGGCCAGAACGACATGGTGTGCCTCCTTGGTGACTATTCAGGCGGACCCTGAATAGAATGTGAGCGCGATCAACGGTATGATTGGCGTTCTCGCGTGAACTGGCGGCGCCTTCCTTTCCTCCGCTTCGGTCGCTGCGGGCTACGTGCCGCACGGCGGCGTCTCGTTGAGGGCCGTCTGCGGCATCAAGCCGCGGTTGGACCATGCCGTATTCCATTCGGCGGTGTTGTACCCGACCGCGTCGAGCGTGCGCGCCACGTTGCCCGAGATGAAGGCGGTCGCGAAGGAGGTGCCCTTCCACCGCGCGACTCCCGAGGCGCTGCCCAGAAGCGCTTGGCTGTCGGCGAACAAGCTGCACACCGCTTCGCCACGCGCGACGACTTCTGCGTTGTTCGCCACCGCAGCCGAGGGGACGACACTTGGCATCGCGGGGATGCCACTCGGTGGCACGTTGAGGCCGCCGACCGCGATACACTGTTGGCCGTCGACGGCGGGAGCGTTGGAGAAGCCGGAGAGCTGTGTCGTGTTAGGTAAGTATGGCCAGGCTTTCCCCACCGCGGTGGCGGCCGCTGCCGCGGCGGTGACCCCGCAATAGCCCGCCGGGAGATCGGCTCCAAGACGTGGGGATAACCCTTGCGAATCGTTGCCGGCTGCGGCCACGAGCAGGTACTTGTGCGTCTGGGTGCTGTTGACGAGCAGATTGATCACACTGCCCAGCGGGACCAGCATCCCGAGCTGAAAGCTGCGGTCATGTTCGCCCTGCGTAAGCTGGGTAATGAGGGGATTCTGGTCTTTGTCCAGGCAGGCCGTGGGTAACTTTTGCGTCCCATCCTGAGCGCTGGCGTACGTGAGTTGCCACAACTTGAACAGGCACCCGAGGGGCGGCACAACGGTGAGGCTCAAATTGATCACGATCGTGCTGTTCGCATCCGTCGCCGTGTAGATGTCGTTGAGGGCGTCGATCAGGCCGGCCACCGTCCCGACGCCCGAGTCGTTGAGCACCCGGATCATCCGCAGATCCACCTGGGGGGCGAGGTGCCGGATGATTGCCGCGACGAAGCGGCCGTGATCTTTGAGGCCTTGCTGCTGGAGGAATGTGGCGAGGGCAGGGTTAGCGGTACTGGGACAGTCTCCGGGATTCACGGGCAGGCAGATCGCGGGTTTTAGGGTTTCGTCGGGGCCCGCTAGCGTCACGGTATCGAGGAGGGCGCTGGCGGGGGGGAGTGGCTGGGACAGCGCGGCACAGGTCGTCGCCGACTCCGGGCAGGCCGTGGCGTCGTAGGTGTCGAGGACGAACACCGTCGTCTGCCCCAGCTGGTTCCCCGCGACCGCATGCGCCGGCTGCACGTTCGCGAGCGCGTCCGGCATACCCGAAGGACTCCCCCCGGTGTAGTCGTTGGGCGCACCCATGCTGTAGAAGTCGGGCGAGGCCCCCGTGAGCCACTTGGCGCGAATTCCCGACGTGTCGAGGGTAGCCAACTTCCCCTTGCTGATCGCATAATTCACCGTATCAACCACGGCGCCAACGCAGTCGACCTGATCTGCCGGGGAGCTCGGTGCGGTGACCGGGATCTGGACGATGGCGACCGCGGTGTTGCCGAACGACTTCAGCGTGACAGGCGACACCGTCACCGTGACCGTTTTCGTGGGATCGCCAGGATCGGCGAACGCGGCTTTGACGTTCGTATCGGACGTCTGCAGGGCGATTGCCTGCTCGATCCGCAACTTGACCCTGGCCAGGTCAGCCACATTCGGGTACTCTGCGGGGTTGGTGCTCACGGACTCGAGGCTCACCAGCAGCGTGTCGCGCGCCCAGAAGCGCAGCGCGTGCTCGGGGGCGACCTTGGCGCAGTGGCCAAGGAGGCCGGGAGGCTGTGGGGGTTGGCCACACGCCGAGAGCGACGCTCCCAGCAACGCGACCAGTCCACAGCCGAGGATGATACGCGCCCACCGAGCGCATGGAGAGCAGTGCGGGGATCGCGCAGCCGCGAGTGACATGGTGGCCAGCCTTTCGTCGTTTCCAGCACCCGCCGCGGCAGCCGAGGTGACCGGCCCCGCCCGCCGTGCTGGACGAGCCTTCGGGATGCTCCACTCACAGCAAACGGTGCGAGGGGCGTTTTCCCACGCGGGTTTCCGCCTCGTGGCGAAACTCATTCATACGGGTGCGTATCCGCGGCTCTACGCATCGCCGCTCACGAGTGCCGGGGCGGTCAATCCCGGCGAGGCGACGTGCGTCGTGAGCTGGAAGCCGGCCCAGAAGTAGGGGTGCGTCCAGCGGGGATCGTCCGCGCCGCGGATGAATGCCATGTGCGCGTCGCGCAGCGCGGCTTCGAGGGAGGCGCCCGCGGCGGCCCGTCGGTAGAAGCGCCCCATGAACGCTAGGGACGCCTCCTCCGCGACGCGCCACAGCGTCGCCAGCACCGCCGCGGCGCCCGCGTAGCCGAAGGCGCGCACGAGCCCGATCTGCTCGTCGCCCCCGCCCGCACGGCCGAGGCCCGTCTCGCAGGCGGAGAGCGTCACCAGGCGGCAGCCGCGCAGATCGAGCGTGAGCGCGTCGGTGGGATGGAAGGGCCCGTCGGCCAGTTGAACGAACGAGGAGTACGGATTATCCAGGCGCAGGGCGCCGTGGGCCGCGAGGTGCACGACTGCGGGGGCGGGGGCGCCCCCGCCCCGCTGCAGGCGGTCCCCGCGGGCCTCGTCTTCGACGTAGGCCTCGCCCCCCAGCAGCGCCGCCACCGCGCGCGCCTCCTCGGGGGCGCGCGGCAGGCTGCCATGATCCGAGTAGCCGAGCGCTAGCGGCGGTCCCCCGGGCGGAGGCCCCGACGGCGACGGCGGCGATGGCGGCGACGGTGGTAGTAGCGGGGAGGGCGCGACGAGGGCTCGGCAGGTGGGGGCCACCCGCACGCGCCAGCGCTCGGCGAGGTAGGCGTCCGCGTCCCCGTCGAACATGGCGGCCAGGGGCAGCACGTGCAAGAGTCCTTGCGGGACGAGCGTCAGCGGGGCGCCGTCGGGCGGCAACAGGGCCGCGACGGGCGCTACCAACAGCGCCCAGAGCGCCTGGAGCGCCTCGCGCAGGGGCGCCTCCCAGCGGGCGAGCGTGGCCGCGACACCGGCCGCGTCGCCGCGGGGCAGCGCGCGCAGGTGGGTCGTGAGCGTGTCGATGGTCAGATGGACGGCGCGGTCCACCGCCCGCAGGCGCCGTACACCGTCGGGCACGCGCCGCACTGCGAGCTGGCCAGGGCGCAGGGCGAAGATGACCACCTCGTCCCCCGCGAGCGCGTAGGCCAGGGCGGTAGTGTCGGCGGGGAGCGCCTGCACCAGCGCCGCGGCGTCGAACGGGGCGAGCTTCGCCGCGCGGCGCGCCAGCGTGGCCAGGAGGTCGCGGATCCGGCGCGCCAGCTCGCCCAGCTCGCGCGTCAGGCCGGCACGGAGCGGCGAGTCCGCGCCGAGCACGGCGAGCGAGGCGCTTCTGGCCCGGTGCCGCGCGCGCAGCGCCTCGAGTTCCTCCTCCGGCGCTGCGATGGGCGCGTGGCCAGGGGCGGCGTCACGCCCCGCAGGAGCACCGGTGCGCCGCCCGCTCAGCATGCCTACCGACGCCGCCGTAGGCGTGTGCACGGTCCAGGTGGCGCGGGCGCGCCAGCGCTCCAGATAGCCGAGCGCCCGCGCCGGGGCACCGGCCTCCAGCGCCGCCAGCAGCGCCTCCATGTAGGGGGCGTCCTTGTCCTCGAGGAAGGCCGCGCGCTGATCGTCGGCGAGCTCGCCGATCACCAGCTGGAGGGCGTCGGCCATGCCGTCGTAGTGCCCGAGCGCGGCGGCGACGTGGCCGTCGCGCCGGGCGACGCGGGCCAGGACGAGGTGGGCGCGGTAGCGCGGCTCGGGCGCCTCCACCACGCCGACGGCGGCGTCGGCGAGCAGCGCCGCGGCCATCGCCTGGGCGACGCGCGCGTCGCCCAGCGCGAGTGCGGCCTCGCCCGCCAGGGCGCGCGCCCGCGCGCGCTGCACCCCGGTCAGCTCCGTCGCCTCCGGGCGCAGCAGGGGCAGCACCGCCTCGCGCGCCTCTCCGGCTCTCTCGTGCGCGAGGAGGATCGCGGCGCGGTCGAGGACGATGGGGAAGGACACGTGTCGCGAGGGGGTGCGCGTCAGGACGCCCTCGGCCTCCACCAGGCTGGCGAGCGCCCTGTCCGTGTCGCCCGCACGCTCGAGCGCGCGGGCCCGCGTGCAGAGGGCGTCTGCGAGATCCAGCGGGAAGCCGCGCCCGCGCAGCGCGTCGACGGCACCGTCGATCGCCGGCACCGCCTCCGCGACGCGGTTGAGCTGCAGGAGGATGTCGGCTTGGTAGACGCCCGCCAGCGGGGCGAGCGCCTCCAGTCCGGCCGCGCGCAGCCCCTCCGCCCCCGCGCGGGCGCGCGCCAGCGCGTCGCGCAGGTTCCAGCGGAGCCGCTCGACCACCGCCAGATTCATCTCGGCCAGCGCGGCGTGGCCGCCGTTGCCGATCTCGACGAAGAGGGCGCGCGCCCGCTCGTGGAGGTCGTGCGCGCCGGGCAGGTCGCCGCGCCAGAGCAGCACATTCGCCTGGTTGCCCAGCAGCATGGCGCGCAGGTTCTGCTCATGCTGCGCCGTCTGTGCTGTGCCGGGGCCGACAGGGTCGATGGGGCCGAGGTCGGCGAGCGCCCGGTCCAGCGTCGCGAGCGCCGCGTCGTGCTGCCCCAAATACAGGTGGGCGATGGCGATGTTCTGCTCGACCATCGCCAGGCGGTAGGCGGGTGCTTGCTCCCGCAGGACCTGGCGGACCTCGCCCATGCCGGCGAGGTCCGCCAGCGTGACGGACCCGGCCTGGGTCGCGGCGATCAGCCAGCCGCCGCGGGCCCGCCTGTTCGAGCAGGGCCATCGCCTCGACAGTCGCGCCGTCCATGCGCGCCACGTCGCCTCGGGCGAGGAGCCCCAGCGCGCTGACCCGCGGGAGCCGGCCAAACGCGCCCAGCCCCCAAAGGAAGTCGGCCAGGCGCTTGGCGGCGCCGAGCTCGGTCTGCAGTCGCGCATCGACGCCTTGCAGCTTCACCCGCTGCGCGAGCTCGAGCACCGCGTCGGGCGCGCCGTCGCCCAGGACGTCAAGGACATTCTGGTAGAGGGCGGGCCATCCGTCCGCCGGGGTGACGAGCACCCGGGCGATGAGTCCCTCGCTGTCCATGTCCTTCCCCCGCACGCACCGGGTGCGCTCGCACCCCGGCCCGCTGGCCGCCCCGCGTGGCGAGCGGCGGCTGCGGACGGCGCTCACACGGTGAGCGCCCCGACGACGATCACGCGATCGGGGAACAGCACCTCGAGCTGGTAGGTGCCTGGCGCCACATCGTGGAACTCGAAGGCGCGGAACTCGACGGGGACTTCCGCCGCGAGCGCGGGCTCCGCCACGGCGACATCTCTGGCCGCGGGAGTGTGGAGGAGGCGGGCGGAGAGCGGCGAAGATACTGACGCCGACTCGCCCCCGGCGATGATCCCGTAGAGCACGAACGCGCCGCGCTCCCGCTCGTGGCGCAGGGTGAGCTCGACACCCTCCGCGGCGAACGTGCGCGGGGCGCCCTCCTCGTCGACGCCGTCCGCCATTCCCCTTAGGGCGAGCGCCGGATCGGCCGCCGGCCGGATCGGCAGCAGCGTGGCCAGGATGCGGCGCACCCACGTCACCGCGCCCCCCTGCTCTTGCGCCGCCCCCGCGGGGAGCGGCAGGGTCTCGCGCGTCGCCAGGATCTCGGCCGCGCAGTGCAGGCAGCGCGCCACGTGCGCCTCGGTCGCGCGCCGCGCCGTCTCTGTCAGTTCGCCCAGCGCGTAGGCCTGTACCGTCTCGGCGGTGGGGCAGCCCACCCGATCTTGGTGCATCTCGCTGACGCGCAGCAGCGCCGTGTACCAGGCCACTTCGGCCGAGCAGGCCTCGCAAGCGTCTCGTCGTCGGCGTGGCCCGCGTCAAGCGGCTGGGACATCGTATGTTCTCCTTCTGCGTCCTTCTGGCGGAGCCGCTGGCCCAGCCCTCGTCAGCCCGCGTCGGAATGCCGCCATGGACTGCGGCGCTGGTGAATGAGGTGCCGCTCCACGGCACGGCCCCTCCAACGGCCGGATGCCAGGATATCACGTATCGGGACGTGACGCGCACCTCCTCGATCCCTCACTCGAGTAAACGCGCCGCGCCCGATTTCCACGCTACCGAGCCACGTCGGAACGGCCACGCGTCTCCTCGCCACACCGTCCGTGGCTCGTCCTCCGCCGGGCGATCAGGCGGGTGGCGCGGTGACCACGCGTCAGCCAGATGACCGGTCTCGCCCCTGGTACTCGCCGTCTATCCGCCGGATGTGCCCGCACGTGGGTAGCGGCGGCGATAGCGCGCGAGAACACGCGTGAGGATACGCTGCACCTCCATGACGTCAGGAAAGACGGTGGGGAACCGTTCGACGATGGTGCGCGGGGGCAACCCATCGTCGAGGCGCAACTGGACGGCCCACCACTCACGCTCGTGGTTCGTGCACCCTTTCAGCCGACGCAGCAACTCGAGCGCGTCGATCTCGCCGTCGACGCCGGGCTCGAATGGCGGGGCGGGAAGCTCGGGGGCCGCCTCGTACGCCACGTCGCGCCGTCGGGAGCGGCACTCGTCGATGATCGCCGCGTTCAGGCAACGCCGCAGGTACCAGAACGCCTGCCCCGGCGTGGGGAACTCTAGGCGTTTCTTGGCATTCGTCTCGAACAGCCGCGCGAAGGCACCGTCGATGTAGTATGCCTCGTCCGGTGTGTACGCTAGGGCAAGAAAGGCGTAGGGATGACGGCGGAGCCAGAGCCGCACCCGCTCGGTGAAACACTCGATGAGCTGATCCCATGCCCCCGACTGCCGCACATGGAGCGCCCGCCGGAATAACTCGAGGCAGGAGGACGGCTCACCCTGAGCCCCGGCGCGGCTAGCGGGCTCCTCTCGCCGACATCGCTCGCAGATCTCTCGCAATTCGGGAACGCCCGCCGCTCCCATCGTGCCCAGTGTGCTCATGCGGCATAGCTCATTTCTTCCTCGCGCACCATCCCTGCGCACCGACAGTCTCAGTCTGCACGGATTCCTCCCCGTCGGCCACAGCATAGCGAACCACTGGAAAAGAGTCAAGGGGGCGACGACGGATAGGAGCCACCTGATCCATTAGGCGCGAGGAGTTGCTCGACCTTTCGCGCCGAGCCAACCGTCCACCGGCGACCGCTTCCTGCAGGCCGCGGTCACGGCGGGGTCATCGCCCTCTTCGTCCCATGCTGCATCTCGGTGATGCACAGAAGACCGATCCGCGCGCACCAGGCGCCACTGTCCGTCGCTC
>WNFM01096324.1_pt2 | contig 13634 bp, 9 predicted proteins | sample 5400271 | NCBI WGS metagenome assembly WNFM01 (sample SAMN13153352, study PRJNA577476) | soil metagenome | isolation source: 60 cm saprolite on Douglas fir-dominated hillslope | place: USA:California | collected 2013-09-17 | reverse complement strand
CGACAGACCTCTAATCAAATCAAGAAGTTGTCCGGGGCTAACAAGGCCCCGGATGATTATTTGGTTGGCATTGGATAGAAGCCTCAGTGCTCAGTCGCGCAGATCGTCTATTTCCGTTGTGACTTTCGCATGGGTTTTGGTAGGCATTGTGCGCACGGCCCCGAATTGGAAATTCTGATATCAAATACTGACCTGGCTTTAACAAACATGCAGCGGGAAAGATGCTAAAATGCGCTTGTCGTTGTAAATGTTTAATATCCCACGATAAGGTACTGTAATGCAACTTACCAAGTCAGTAGGCAGTATAACGGACCGCGATACGGCGCAGCGGCTCATGGACAGCGTTCGACAGGCCGCCGTTATTGATCCGGTCAAACTTGAATTGATACTGGCCGCCTTGCTTGCGCAAGGCCATGTGCTGCTCGAAGATGTACCCGGCATCGGAAAAACGCTTGTGGCAAAAGCGCTTGCCCGTTCATTGAACGCCTCATTCAAGCGCATTCAGTGTACGCCTGACTTGCTGCCGGGCGATGTAACGGGCAGCGCAATCTATAACCAGCATGATCAGCGCTTCGAGTTTGTACCGGGGCCAATCTTTGCCAACCTTATTCTGATCGACGAGATTAACCGTGCCTCGCCGCGCACTCAGTCTAGCCTGCTGGAGAGCATGGCGGAGGGTCAGGTCACAACTGACGGCTTTACCCGTCGCCTTGAGCAGCCGTTCATGATCATCGCCACGCAGAACCCTGTCGAGATGGCGGGCACTTTTCCGCTGCCTGAAGCACAACTGGATCGATTTCTGATCGCATTAAAGTTGGGCTATCCATCGCATAACGATGAAGTCATGATCCTTGAGCGCGAGGAGCATACTGATCCGTTAGCGGCTATTACACCAACAGTCGAACTACATGAGATTATTGAAATGCAGCAAGCAGTACGCGCCGTTAATATTGTCAGGCGGCTAAAAGATTATATCGTCCGTGTTGTCGCGGCTACACGCACTCACAATGATGTAACGCTAGGAGCCAGTCCGCGCGGCGGCGTAGCCTTGCAACGCTGTGCGCAGGCGCTTGCGCTGCTCCACAACCGCACCTATGTTACGCCCGACGATATTAAGATTGCTGCGCCTGCCGTCCTCGCCCACCGCATGATGACCCGTGATCGCCGCTCCGAAACTGCCCAGGCCATCATCGCAGAACTCCTGACACAGGTACACGTGCCTGTTGAATAAGGGATCAGGATGATTACGGCACGCGCTCGCACATTTCTGGTAGCGGCGGCTGTCTTATATTTGTTTGCCAATCAAACCCAGGTTGGCTGGCTATATGTGATGTCGGCGTTGCTGGTAGGAATGGTGCTGGCTGGCGGTTGGCTCAGTCGCGGTGTCCTGCGTCGCATCGACGCCGAACGGCGAGTCGGTACAAGCGAGGATGCAGAGCTATTTGAAGGGGATATCGTCAGCATCGAATTGTTGATTCTCAGTAGGAAGACTGCCTCTCAGATTCGTGTTACCGAAGTGTGCCCATTGGCTGCCCCGAATGCTTCTCAGCGTGAAATCAGGATGTTCATTCCATCCTTACCTGCTGGCTCAAAGGTCAATTTTGATTACGATGTGACACTGGACCGGCGGGGCGTTCATGAGTTTCCGCCGTTGAAATTGGAGACACGCGCACCATTCGGATTCTTTGAATATCGTCGTAACCTGCCAGTATCGTCTCGCGTGTTGGTGTATCCCGAACTCCGCCGCCTTCGGAAGCTCGACTTGCTAGATCGCCAGCTTGCGCCGCTGATAGCGCGACCTAAAGCAGGCATTGGATACGAAGTCATGGGCGTCCGTCCATTCCGCAGCGGCGATTCGCCACGCGATATTCACTGGCGCTCCGTAGCGCGAACCGGACAGTTAATCGTCAAGGAATATGCAGACGAGGCTCAACCGGGATTGACACTCGCCCTCGATTTATTTCAATACCCCTACCCGGTTGCTGAAAATAAGCACACGCCTTTTGAATGGGCGGTGAAGTGTGCGCTGAGCATCGGCGATTATGCTCTGTTGAAGGGCTATCCGTTACATCTCTCGGCGGACGATGAAGCGCCGCGCGGGCCTGTGAGCCGTTGGGCGTTATTGCAATACCTGGCGCGAGTCCAGCCGCATACCATCAGCCGACTTCCTTTTGGGCAATCATTACAGGCTTTTGTTGCTGCGGTCTTGCCCTGGCCCGATCCTGCCCTCGTCGATCCGCTGCTGGAACTACATAGACAGGGCATCGAATTGCTGGTCGTCGTCATTGACCCTCAGACCTTTCCCGCCGGAGGATTGTCGGGAGGGTCATTGGTTGATGAACTACGAGCTATTGGTATCGAAACACGGTATGTCAAGTTTGCTGACGATTGGGCTGATCAGCTTTCGATGGAGCCGATTTCACGATGAAGACTCCACGCTTGCGCAATGTCATCTACTTTGCTGGCGCAGTTGGGCTGATACTGGTCTTTGCCCGGCTGCAATTGTGGCTCGTTGGTGGCTTGATCGTGCTCGCCATGTATACGCTGATACAACTAAGGCGACATCCTGGTCTTCGAAAGCCGGAAGGTTCTGTGCGGCTGCGCCAGTTGACGTTTTTGGCGCAGGCACTGAGCATCATTGCAGCGGCGTATGCAACCGAACAAATCTGGTTTACCGCGATCCTGTCGATCCTGATTCTCGCAGCAGGTCATTACACAGCCTACCGAGTACGGAACAAGCCGCCTGTTCTTATGCGAATTGCGGCGGTAATCGCGCTGCATCTGGCTTTTGTCTGGATGTTTTATGCGCTGTCGAGAGGCTTGCCAGTCCCACAGGCGCAGATCGCCATGTTGGCGATGGCAATTGTTAGTTTTGAACTGTTCAGCCGACTCAACCTATTTTCCGGTATGGGGATTGGGCTGCTGAATCTGTACGTCGCCGCAACCCTCAGCCGTGATCTGGCATTCGGCGCATTTTTGGTGATCTTTCTGGGCCTGCTGATGGCGTTTTTCTGGCAAGCTGACAGCGAAGATGGAGTCCGCGACAATCCGGTGATTTTGCGACCCGTGAAAGAATCGTCCCCAAAAAATATCTATGCACGCTGGCACGGTTGGGCCATCCGCTTTGGGGTGAGCGCGTTGATTTTCACGCCAGTTGTTTTTCTGGTAACGCCGCATTACGCGGGACATCCGATTGTGCCGCCCGTCTCATTTCAGGTTCCATTCAGCAGCGGTCCATCGTCCAGTATTATCAATCCTGCCATACCGCTCGTTCAATTGCAGGGAATGCCACAGGGTCAGAGCGAATATTACGCCGGGTTCGATAGTCAGCTTGATCTGGCCTACCGTGGCGGCTTGAGCGATAGCATGATGATGTATGTGCGCAGTCCGGCCCGGAGTTACTGGCGCAGCAATGCCTATGACTTTTACGATGGGCAGCACTGGAGTCAGCCTGACACTCAATTGACGATTGTTAATCGCGAGGGGCCAGCGTTTATTCTGTGGGATCTCAATTGGCGTCGCCAGGACTACTTTGTCCAGACCTACTACATTGTCCGTAATTTGCCTAACCGAATTTTGACTGCTGGCAGACCCGTGCAGCTTTATCTGGCTGCCAACCAGATTGCCTGGGATAGCAATGGCGCGCTGCGGCTCGGTCAGCCATTGAGGGCAAATACAACCTATTCACTCCTCTCGCTGCGGACGGATTATTCGGATATTCAGTTACGCTCAGTAGAGAGCGACATTAATGACGATAGCGTCCAGCGTGCTGTTGATCTTGCGCCTTACCTCCAGTTATCGAACACCGTTACCGGGCGAACGCGCCAACTTGCTCTTGACCTTACGAAGGATGCACCGACTCGCTACGACAAAGTGATCGCCCTGCGAGACTACCTTCGCAACACCTATCCCTATAACTACTATCCGCCTGCACAACGGCCCGGCACGGATGCGGTTGATCAATTTTTGTTCGAGGATAAACAGGGTGTCTGCGAACAGTATGTCTCGGCAATGGTGATAATGCTGCGCGAACTGGGCATCCCTGCCCGCCTGACCGCAGGCTTTGGAAGTGGAACGTACAACGCCGTGACTGGCTATTACGAAGTTCATGCCAACGATGCCCATGCCTGGGCCGAGGTCTACTTTCCGCGCTACGGTTGGGTTCCCTTCGATCCTACAGGCGGCTGGACGGGCGATCCTAACACTGGCCCGGTGCAGCGCTGGGTCTTTTCGAGCCTATTTGAAAATGTAGCGCTTCCGTCGGTTCCCCTACGCGAACTCGCCGCTACTGGCGGAGCCATTTTGGGCACAGTTAGCGGACCACTGATCGCTATCATTGTACTGATTCTCACGATCTTCTTGTGCTGGCGATTGAGAAAATTATTCCGACAATATAACCTCGGTGTCCGTTTGCTCACTCGGCACGACCCAGAGCGCCGCCAGATTTTCGCGGCATATCGACGTGCTCAACGTCAGATCAAATCGTACCGCAGCCCTGCACAGACAGTTCGCGAACACGCTACTGCACATCCTGAGTTAGCTGACCTGGCGGAGGTGGTCGAGACAGCCGCCTATCAACCCGGCGCAATCGACAAGGGGTTATTGGATCGAATTATGGCATGGCGACGCCAATGATTTTTGCTTGTTTGGCCTATCACCGTTATCTTAGGCCAGTGCCATCGCCTCAAAGGGGTAAGCAATGTTTACGCGTCGGCTTCCTAAGTTTCCCGACTCATTTCAATTTGGCGTTGCCACCGCCGATCATCAATTTGAAGCCTACATAGACCAATTTCAGGATGTCACAGATGTTTGGGAACGCGCCACAAACAAAACCCTGCGTGGGCGGGCCACCGATTTTTGGGAGCGCTATCCTGAAGACATAGCATTGGCGAAGTCGCTGGGTTGCACGCTTTTTCGGTTCTCTATCGCATGGTCACGTGTTGAACCCACACCGGGCAACTATAGCGAAGAAGCGTTTGAACACTACCGTCAACTCATTGCGGCAATCTGTGCGGCGGGTATGGAACCAGTGGTGACGATTGTTCACTTTACGTGGCCGCTGCATGTCGAAGCGCGTGGCGGCCTGATCGCGCCCGATTTCCCGGCCATTTTCACTGCCTATGTCACCGAATTGGCGAACCGTTTTGGCAAGGATGTCCGTTACTGGATTCCCTTCAATGAACCAACGCTAATGACCGCAGGGTACGTTAGCTTCAGTGGGAAAACTGGCTACAACCTACCGCCCGGCCTGCCCGAAGGCGCAACAGTCAATGAACAGCTTGAGGCGGTTGCCGACCTTATGCGTAATGTGTTTCTGGCCCACACAGCCGCTCGGAAGGTGTTAAAAAAGGTCAATCCAGACGCACAGGTTGGCTGTAATCCACATATTCTAGGGCTGCCCCTCTGGCTGCAAAAATGGCTGGATCGGAATGTGAAGGGGCTGCGCAACCGAACAGAACTGATCAAGCAAGGCGAACGCTATGCAACACGGCTTCTACTGGAAAAAGGAGAAGTCGATCTCGTACTGGCGACTCTGACACGAACGGAGAGTCGTGAACAAGAGGTTGCTTTCTCCGATAGTTACTTCGTCGCAGGGCAAACACTTCTCGTCAAGGTCGATAGTCCGATTAAGAGCTATCTCGATCTCACAGGGAAGCCAGTCGCCGTCATTCATACCTCGACAGCGGAGCAGACTCTTCCCTCGCTGGCCCCCGGCGCATTGCGGCGTTCACTGCAAACTTACGAGGCAGCCCTCGCGGAACTGGAGCAGGATCGTGTATCCGCGATACTCGCGGATAATGTCATTCTACAGGGGTTAATATCGCAGCATCCGGGGCGCTTTAAGATAGTCGGTGGCCTGCTCACCAAGGAGCCATATTCGGCAGCAGTTGCACTCGGTAATCATGATTTGTTGGATGTGGTCAATCTCGCCATTCAACAATACAAAGACTCCGGCGCATGGGCTGCAAGCTATTCCAGATATTTCCCCGACCAACGTGTTCCAGACTTGTCCGTTGGGCGAACACAGGTCCTCTCGGCATTGCGCGGACACGATGCAATCCAGGAAATTGAGCAGCGGTTCGGTATTCATAACGGGACAATGTTGTCCAAACCAGCCAGATCAGGCGGTCTGCTTAACCAGATCAGGCGACGTGGTTATCTGGTGGTAGCGGTCAAAAGTGACGTTGTTGGGCTGGGATATCGTGATCCAAACAGCGGGCAATATAGCGGCCTCGAAATCGATCTGGCGCGCGAGGTGGCACGCGTAATATTCGGGGATCCATCACGCGTCCGCTTCCATGCTGCTACCACGCAACAACGCATTCCGCTGGTGCGATCCTTTATTCGCTTTCTGGACCCACTATTAAATTTGTACAGCATTTTCTCGACGTGGATCAATGCGAACTGGTGGCATCTCGGTATGGCGGGAAAGCTGCCCGAATTCATCTGCCCTGCGGAATGTATTGGACAGCAGGATTTCATCGGATTCGATTACTACTGGGGAGTCAACAATTTGCGCCCGGACCGCATCGTACATGTTCTTGACGCGTTTATATTGGGCCGCGACCTGTCACGCGCCCCTGTTTGGCCCTCGGCGATGTACAACGCTATCAAGTACAGTGCCGACCTGTTTCCTGGTCAGCCCATTCTTATTGTGGAAAATGGTTGCGTCGCGGAGGCCGATGGCGTAGATCGCGCACACTATCTGCGGGAACATCTCCGTCAGGTTCAACGCGCAGTGAGTGATGGTATGAAAGTTATCGGCTATCTGTACTGGAGTATTACCTCGAACCGAGAATGGGGCGCGAAATTCACGGGAGCAAGCGATTTCGGGCTTTACCATGTCGATCTCGATCTGGACCCTGACTTGAAACGAGTTGCAACACCTGCGGCTGAGACCTACAAACAAATCATTACGGAGCGCGATGCACCCGAGTCCTGACGATAAAATCACCAGCCAATGTCGCACTCATTGGACCTCAAGGGCTTGAGCGAGATCGTCAACCAGGTCGGCGGGATGTTCGAGGCCCACGGAAACACGCAGAAGGTTATCCGGTGTCAACGTCCCGGCTCCTTCGATTGATGCGCGATGTTCGATTAAACTTTCCACGCCGCCTAAACTCGTGGCGCGTGTGAAGAGTTTTACGCGTGCCGCCACGTGCATGGCTGCCTGCTGACCGCCTTTTACCTGGAAAGACAACATGCCGCCGAACATGGACATCTGCCGCGCCGCCAAAGCATGTCCAGGATGGTCACCCAGGCCAGGGTAATGCACTACCTCAACCTGTGGATGATGGCTTAAGAAGCTGGCAACCTGCATCGCATTCTCGCAGTGAGCGCGCATCCGCCACGGCAATGTAGATGCGCCACGCAGGATCAACCAGCAGTCGAATGGCGACGGGACCGCACCGGCAATGACCTGAATACGTTTGACCCGTGCCGCGAACTCGTTGGACTCCCTGAAGATGACTGCACCGCCCAGAACATCGGAATGACCGCCGAAATATTTTGTTGTGGCATGGACGACCACATCTGCGCCGAATTCAAATGGGCGCTGGATAACGGGCGTACACCACGTGGAATCGCAGACACAAATCGCGCCTGCCTGATGCGCGATTTCGGCGACAGCGGCAATATCTGTGATCTTGAGCAGCGGGTTGGATGGAGTTTCCGTCCAGACCAGACGGGTATTCGGGCGCAATGCTGCTTGCAGTTCATCCGGATTGGTCATGTCTACGAAGGTGGCTTCAAGATTCCACGTAGCGAACAGTTCTCGTAACAGAACTTTTGTACCCGTATAGCTCTCGACGGGAGCAATGACGTGGCTATTGGGGCCAATCGCCTGGAAGATGCTCGCGGTTGCCGCTGAACCTGAACTGAATACCGCTGCCGCCGCGCCCCCTTCCAGCGTCTGTAAACAATCTTCCAGCGCCAGCCGGTTCGGATTTTCGTTACGTGAGTAGATAAAGCCGTGGGGGAAGCTGCCATTCTCGGCGCGTTCAAACGTTGTAGATAGCTGGATCGGCGGCGCAACAGCGCCAGTCGCGGGATCGGTTCGGCGACCAGCATGAACGGCAGTCGTTTCGATACGCATAATAGATCCTGATTGAAAACTTCACTTTGCCTCTTGAAGCTGAGCATACCTGCATCGGGTAAAGTTAACAATATTCCAGTGACTTTTGCAGGCAGAGTTACGACATGCTTGACAATTAAAATATTTAGGTTTAAATATTTGACATACGATGAATCTGACGATGGGAATCGCCCATGCGTATTGTATGTATTGGCGGTGGTCCAGCGGGTCTCTATTTTGCCCTGCTGATGAAGAAGGCGGATCCCGCGCACGAAATTATCCTCATTGAGCGTAACCGCCCCGATGCCACTTTTGGCTGGGGCGTTGTGTTTTCCGACCAGACTCTTAACAATCTTGCTGCCGCCGATCCCGAAACACATGACCAAATTCGCGACAGTTTGAATCACTGGGATGATATTGATGTCCATTTCAAGGGCAGAACGATCACTTCGACAGGCCACGGTTTTTCTGGCATTGGACGTGTACACCTGCTGAACATCCTGCAAGATCGATGCAGAAATCTGGGTGTTAACCTACGTTTTGAAACGGAAGTCACCGACGATGCCGCCTACGCTTCTGCTGATCTGATAGTCGCCGCTGACGGCGCGAATAGCGCTGTTCGCCGCAAGTATGCTGACTATTTCCGACCAGAGATCGACAGACGTGATTGCAAATATGTGTGGCTGGGCACACACAAACGGTTTGACGCCTTTACGTTTGCTTTTGAAGAAACCGAATGGGGTTGGTTCCAGGCCCACGCCTATCGTTTTGACCGCGACACCAGCACGTTTATCGTTGAGACGCCCGAAGAGAACTGGCTGAAGGCCGGGATCGACAGGATGACGGCGGATGAATCAGTCGCTTTTTGTGAACGACTCTTTGCCCGCTACCTCGACGGGAATCCTCTGCTGAATAATGCCTCACATCTTAAATCGCCATGGATCAATTTCCTGCGAATCAGCAATCAGTCATGGTCGCATCAAAACATTGTGCTTCTGGGGGACGCGGCCCATACAGCCCATTTTTCGATTGGTTCCGGGACAAAGCTTGCCCTGGAAGACGCCATTTGCCTTGCGAAAGCGCTTGATAACAATCCCGATGTACGTTGCGCACTTCAGGATTATGAAGCGGAACGCAGAATCGAAGCTCTCAAGCTGCAAAATGCGGCCCGCAACAGCACGGAATGGTTCGAGAACGTCAAACGCTATACGCATCTTGAGGCAGAGCAATTTGCCTATAGCTTGTTGACCCGCAGTCAACGTATCTCGCACGAAAACTTGCGACTTCGTGACAAAAATTATGTTGCCGATCTCGAAAGCTGGATTGCACAGCAAAGCGGCCTTCCCGCGAAGCCAATTCCGCCGATGTTCACGCCGTTTCAATTGCGCGGTCTGACCGTGCCCAACCGCGTGGTGGTCTCGCCGATGGCAATGTATTCCTGCACCGATGGCACACCCGATGACTTTTATCTGGTTCATCTCGGCAGCCGTGCCCACGGTGGAGCGGGGTTAATTTTCACGGAAATGACGTGTGTTTCGCCAGATGCCCGGATCACACCCGGTTGCGCGGGCATGTACGCACCGGAACACAAGTCCGCCTGGAAACATATTGTTGACTATGTTCATACCCGGACACCCGCGAAGATTGCCATGCAGTTAGGTCACGCCGGCCCGAAAGGATCAACTCAACTAGGCTGGGAAGATGAACATGAACCTTTAGAGGACTCGGAAGCCAACTGGCCGCTCATTGCTGCGTCTGCCGTTCCCTACGGCCCGAATAATCAGGTTCCGCGTGCCATGACGCGCGAGGATATGGATTATGTGAAGGCAAATTTCGTACAGGCGGCACAGTGGGCAGAAGAATGCGGCTTCGACTGGTTGGAACTGCACTGCGCACACGGTTATCTTCTGTCCAGCTTCATTTCGCCGCTAACCAACCAGCGCGAAGACGACTATGGCGGCTCCCTCGAAAATCGGTGTCGCTATCCGCTTGAAGGGTTCCGAGCGCTGCGTGCAGTGTGGCCCGAATACAAGCCGATGTCGGTGCGTATTTCCGCGCACGATTGGGTCCCTGGCGGCAACACCGATGAAGACGCAGTAGAGATTGCGCGACTGTTCAAAGAGGCTGGAGCCGATCTGATCGATGTTTCCTCCGGTCAGACATCTCGTCAGGCGAAACCCGTCTATGGGCGTATGTACCAGACGCCGTTCGCGGATCGCATCCGCAACGAGGTCGGGATTGCTACGATGGCGGTAGGCGCGATCTTTGAGCCAGATCATGTGAACAGTATCATTGCGGCAGGCCGTGCCGATTTGTGTGCCCTCGCTCGTCCACATCTGGCCGACCCATACTGGACACTTCATGCTGCCGCGCAACTTGGCTATACCGATATGCCGTGGCCCAAGCAGTATCTGAACGGCAAGTCTCAGTTGGAGCGCAATCTGGCACGCGCGGCGCAGGGCCAGACAATGTTGTGATGGAGAATTAGTGTGTCGAAAGCTGCGAAAAAAGAATCTGCCAAGGCGAAACTGGATGGCAACGGGTCAAATGGCACAGTGGCGCTAACCATTGACCGGGAAACGAACGCCAGTGACCAGGATCATACGTCGCTGCGGCTATGGCTGCGCCTGCTGACGTGTACAACGATGATCGAAAATTATGTGCGCGGGAAACTGCGCGAAGCGTTTGATACGACTTTACCCAGATTTGACCTCATGGCGCAGCTTGCGCGGCATCCGGAAGGGCTAAAAATGCGTGAGCTTTCCGAGCTATTAATGGTTTCTGGTGGAAACGTCACAGGGATCACCGATCAGCTTGAAAAGGACGGCCTGGTTGAGCGACTGACACTGCCCGGTGATCGACGCGCCTGGAAAGTGAGTTTGACGAAAGCAGGGTTTGAGACGTTCGAGCAGATGGCAGCCACCCACGAAACGTGGATTGTCGAGTTGCTAAGCGGGCTAACCGGCGACGAGCAACATGAAATATATGCGCTGCTCGGACAACTTAAAGCGGCTATACACGAAAAAATTTCTTGAGAGGTTTTATGCAGCCAGTATCAGAATACCAGGCGCAGCATTTTCTATGGGAAGTTTCTGAGGCTAATCCCAAAGTTGCTACCATCACTTTGAATCGTCCCGACAAGAAGAATCCATTGACGTTCGAGTCCTATGCCGAACTACGTGATCTGTTCCGCAAACTGGTTTATGCCGACAGTATTAAAGTGGTCGTTTTGACGGGAGCGGGTGGCAATTTCTCCTCTGGCGGTGACGTTCACGAGATTATTGGCCCGCTGACGCAAATGTCGATGCCAGAGCTGCTGAACTTCACGCGTATGACAGGTGATCTCGTGAAAGCGATGCGTGCCTGTCCTCAACCAGTCATTGCTGCTATCGACGGTGTGTGCGTGGGAGCAGGGGCGATGCTAGCGCTCGCTTCAGACTTCCGCTATGGAACGCAACGCTGCAAAACGGCCTTTCTATTTACCCGTGTTGGGCTTGCCGGGTGTGATATGGGAGCCTGTACACTCCTGCCCCGTGTTATCGGGCAGGGAAGGGCTTCAGAACTGCTCTATACAGGTAGAACAATGACCGCCGAAGAAGGCTTGCAGTGGGGCTTCTTCAACGCCCTTCACACGCCGGAAGAAGTGCTTGCACAAGCACATGAGATGGCAAATCAGCTTGCCGACGGGCCAACGTTCGCCCATGCCATCACCAAAAAGTTGCTGCATCAGGAATGGTCAATGGGCCTTGATGAGGCGATTGAAGCAGAGGCCGAGGCCCAGGCAATCTGTATGCAAACCCAGGATTTCCGGCGGGCGTATGAGGCTTTCGTCGCCAAAGAGAAGCCGATTTTTCAGGGAAATTAGTAAATGGACTTAGAATTACCGTTTTTTGATGAGAGCCACCGACAGTTTGCTGCTGAGCTAAGCGCATGGTGCGAGTCGTCCCTGCCCCGGCATGAACAGGACGGCGATGTTGACCGCATCTGCCGCGAACTGGTCACGGCCTTGGGACAAGCAGGCTGGCTACGTTACTGCGTTCCCGCTCCTTACGGGCGATTGGCGACGCTCGATGTTAGAACGCTGTGCCTGGCTCGACAGATTCTGGCTTATCATGCTGGTCTTGCCGATTTTGCTTTTGCGTTACAGGGACTGGGCAGCGGTGCGATCAGCTTATTCGGTTCGGACGAACTCAAGGCGCAATATCTGCCTAAAGTTGCGGCGGGCGACTATATCGCAGCATTCGCACTCTCCGAGCCGGACGCAGGTTCCGATGTGGCAGCCATGACGACAACAGCGGTTCAGGAAGGTGATTCCTACATCCTCAATGGCTGCAAAACCTGGATATCTAATGGGGGGATCGCGGACTTTTATACAGTTTTCGCGCGGACGGGCGAGGCTGGCTCAAAAGGTATCTCCGCCTTCGTGATCCCGGCTAACACGCCAGGACTGCGTATCGCGGAACGGATCAGCGTCATAGCGCCTCATCCATTGGCGACGCTGGCATTTGAAGATTGTCGCGTACCAGCGAGTCATCTGTTGGGAGTGCCCGGTCAGGGCTTCAAAATTGCCATGCAGACGCTGGATATTTTCCGCCCCTCGGTAGCAGGCGCGGCCCTGGGCTTTGCGCAGCGGGCGCTGGACGAAGCGCTGAGCTATGCCAAACGCCGCAAGATGTTCAACCAGACGTTGGCCGATTTCCAGATGACGCAGGCCAAATTCGCTGATATGGCAACCGCCATCGATTCGGCTGCATTGCTAACCTATCGTGCTGCATGGTTGCACGACGTTAAGGGCGTGCCGACGACCAAAGAAGCGGCGATGGCAAAAATGGCCGCGACGGAATCGGCTCAGCAGGTCATTGACGCGGCTGTGCAAATGTTGGGTGGTTTGGGAGTCAAGCGGGGAGAAATTGTCGAGTCCCTGTACCGCGAGATTCGGGCGTTGCGAATCTACGAGGGCGCGACTGAAGTGCAAAAGCTGATTATTGCTCGATCTTTATTGAAGGCGTGAGGTGAAAAATGAGTCTTACAAGTTATACAGCCCATGTAGATACTTTTGCCCGCGATAACCTGCCACCGCTTGACCAGTGGCCTGAATTGATCTTTGACGTACCCGAGGTGCATTATTCCGAACGACTCAACTGCGCCACGGAACTCCTGGATACGTGGGTCAAAAAAGGCTACGGCAGCCGGATCGCGATCCGCGACGCTACTTCCGCCTGGACCTACGCCCAGGTGCTGGAACAGGCGAATCAGGTCGCGCATGTGCTCACGGAAGATATGCAACTGGTACCCGGCAACCGCGTTCTGTTGCGCGGCCCAAATAACGCGAAACTGGCGATCTGTTGGCTCGGTGTCGTCAAGGCCGGGTTAATCGCCGTGACCACAATGCCATTGCTGCGTTCCAAAGAGCTTTGCGATATTATCGACAAAGCGCAGGTTTCTGCGGCCCTATGTGATGCCCGATTTGACGAAGAACTGCTTCTGGCGCAGAAGAAATGTCCCGTTCTTACGCAAATTGTGAACTACAATACGGATGGGGCAGAATCGTTGGAAGCAC
>WNFM01323587.1_pt1 | contig 13638 bp, 7 predicted proteins | sample 5400271 | NCBI WGS metagenome assembly WNFM01 (sample SAMN13153352, study PRJNA577476) | soil metagenome | isolation source: 60 cm saprolite on Douglas fir-dominated hillslope | place: USA:California | collected 2013-09-17 | reverse complement strand
TGTTCGACGGACCAGGCGACGCCCAATCGGGGCCCACGTCCGACGCCGCCTATACGTTCGTCAGCGAGAAGCAGGGTGGCTTCAGCCCGGGATTTCACGTCAAGGATCCGGACGGGAACCAGTGGAGCGTCAAGCAAGGACCCGAAGCGCAGACCGAAGTGGTTCTGTCGCGCGTGTTGTGGGCGATCGGGTACCACCAGATCCCGGAGTACTACGTCCCCGCCTGGACGCTGTCGGGTGGACCGAAGCCCGGCGCTCAGGGGCCTGCGCGATTCCGCGAGAAGACGAAGGAAGAAAAGAGCGACGGCACGTGGTCGTGGACGGCGAACCCGTTCATCGGGACGCAGCCGTTCCGGGGCCTGGTCGCCACACTCCTGCTGTTCAATCAGTGGGATTTCAAGACGTCGAACAACACCATCTACACGGTTCGCGATCAGCCCGACGGCCTTCAGCAGTGGTACGTGGTCCGGGACCTCGGCGCGGCGCTCGGACGCACGCCGTCCCTCCTGATTTTTCACGGCACGCGCAACGACCTGGCGGCGTTCCGGAAGGAACGCTTCATCGCCGGCAGCGACACGCGCGGCGTACGCTTCGCGATGACCATCCATGGTCCCGAGCACTCGTTGCTTCGCGACGTGACGAGCGAGGACGTGCGGTGGGCGTGCGGCCTGTTGGCACGGTTGACTCCGCAGCAGTGGGTCGACGCGTTCCGGGCCGCCGGCTACGACGCGCGCGCGGCGGAGGGATTCATCCAGAAAATCCACGAAAAGATCGCCGAGGGCCTGAGCCAGCGCTAGAGCACGCTTCGCGGCTCAGCCGTGGGCTCGTGATAGACTCAAGGTCCTTTCCTGAGCCTCCAGGCGCGCACCAGCCGCCAGCCTCACTAAAGTGGCTGGCCGAAATCGACCTCGACGTCAGCCCGCTGTCCACCGTTGGTGCGCTGACAGGCGTGTGATGACTTCTCTGACTGCGCTAACCAATCGGACTCTTCTCGTGATCGCCCTGGCGTCGCTGGCGCCGTGCATGGCGGCGGTGTGGCTGATGCTGAGCCCGCAGGCCGTCAGCGGATCGACGTACGCGATGTTCGCCACGCTCGCGCTCGCCACCGGGGCGATTGTGATCAACACGTGGCACAACGCGCAGGCGACGACGAACACCAGCCATTTGATCTACGCGACCGAAGCCGCGCCCTCCGGAAAACGATAGCCGCACCGCGGACGAGGCGGAAGGAGTCCCGAGCCCACCTGCGAGAGCCGATCTGCGGCCCTCACCGGCGCCGGCTGTCCGGGGACGATGCAATTCGGTCGCGAGAGCGAGAACGATCCGCGGCGCCGGAACACGCCGTCCGTGTCCGGCACGGCCCAGGATCCGATGGGCTGGATCTGCGCCAAGGATCCGGATCACTTCCGGAAGGGGATTGACCGGATTCCCCCGGCGTCACGAGGTCAGCCGGCCGAGCACGGATCCTGCAGTCCGCGATGCCGGCGCGCGCGGGCCATCGGCATGACGCCAGAAACGCCGGAATAATCCGGCAATTCTGGGAACCGGACGGCATGCCGCCTTACGGACGCCGTAAGGGCTTGCGCGCGTCGTAACGCGGCACAATAGCTGCCGCCTGCCTAATATCCATGGGTGCCTTCCGCCGCTGGCACGTCTTTCCGGCGGCGTCCGGGACATCGCGCTGGCCCGCTCGGCCGACGGCCGGACCTTTCAGGATCCGGTGCGCGTCAGCGAGGACAACTGGAAGATCGACGCGTGCCCGGACGACGGGCCCGCGATGACGATCGATCGGCGCGGCGTGCTCCACATCACCTGGCCGACGCTCGTCAGGGATCCCGACGCGCAGCGCATGGCCATCTTCGAGGTCGTCGCCTGGACGGATCAGACGCGCAACGGCTCGACGATCCGCGCGCGGCGCGACATCCGGTGATACACTCGATCGCTCGCGCGCGCCCGTAGCTCAGCTGGATAGAGCGCCGGGCTTCGAACCCGTAGGTCGCAAGTTCGAATCTTGCCGGGCGCACCAACCTTCGCCCACCTTAGCGCCCGCGATCACGAGGCGCGACGGTGGGCTTCGGTTGGCGGACCTCGCCGTCTGGCTCCACGAACTTGTGAACTGCAGACTGTGAACTGTAGACTGTAAGCTCCCCCCGCGCGCCCGTAGCTCAGCTGGATAGAGCGTTGGCCTCCGAAGCCAAAGGTCGCAAGTTCGAATCTTGCCGGGCGCACCACTTAACTTGAATATAATCAATAATTTACGAAGAAGGCTGTTGCGGTTAGTGGTGACGAGCTTCAGCCGGGGGTGCATTAGGGGCGCGTGGTTTAAGATTCCGGTGAGCCCAGACGAGGCCCTGGGTGGCGCTTGAAGGGCTGTCCAGTAGTTCGCGGCGCCGCGAGTCGCAGTCGGAAATGCGCGTCGGCGCTTGGTGTCGCGGTCGAAATATTTCGCGCGTGGGATGCGGGCGACGGACACCACCCATGGCTATCCTCGACCGCGCACCGAGGCTAACACTAAGGGCTACACTGCCAGCGCACCATCGAGTGCCACTGCACGTATCGGCCGACGAACTCCACGTTTTCGTGCGAACGTTGCGAACGCCATCGCTCGACGGGCGCCACTCTTTTGCGATCGTGCATCCGTTCAGCGACTGTCTCCTGCCCGTCCGCTTTACGGCTGAGCCAACTACTTGACCACCGGCCAAGTTTAGGCCCGCCGCTCGTGCGCGAAACGCGATCAGTTCTTCAGACTTGCTCAGAGATTCCGTGAGTGACGTCGCGGAACGCCGTTTGCTGGTTCGATCACTACCCTGCGATTCCGCAGACAGACCAACGTGCTGCCGTTCACGATCTGGTCGCCGCGCATCGACACCGCGCATCAGGCGACGATTCCCTCGCCGACCGCGCGCGAGACGCTGATTACGACGCCGCAGATCCCCGGCCTCGAGCTGCACCTGCCGGCGGGCACCGTGATCACGGACGAGGCGCATCAGGTGGCGCGGACGGTCAGCATCACGGCGATTCCGCTCGACCGGACGCCGTTCCCGATGCCGGACAACGCCACGTTCTCGATGTTCTTCACCATCCAGCCGGGCGGCGCGTATCTGTCGACGCCAGGGCCGATCAAGGGCGGCTGGCTGGTGTATCCCAACCTCCGGCACTCGCGGGCCGGCAGCCGGGTGCAGTTCTTCAACTACGACCCGGAGGATCGCGGCTGGTACCCGTATGGGATGGGCACCATCGCCGCGACGTCCGTCGTCCCGGATCTCAAGACGCGCATCTACGGCTTCACGGGCGCGAGCTTCAACGACGGTACGCCGACGCCGCCGAACGGGCGGCCTGCAGGGACCTGCCGCTGCGACGACGACGGCGATCCCGTCAGCCTGGCGACTGGGATCTTCGAGTACGAGGCGACGGATTTGGTCGTGCCAGACGTGATGCCGCTCGTGCTGACGCGGAGCTACAACTCGCAGGATCCCTTCGGACGGGCCTTCGGGACGGGCATGTCCCATGCCTTCGGTTTCTTCGAGCACAGCGAGAACTGGCATACGGAAGCGGATCTGTATTTGCCGGACGGGGCAAAGATTCACTTTGTCCAGATCTCCGACCCGAGCCTACCCACCGAGCAGACCGTGTTCGAACACACGACGACACCGAGCGTGTACTACAAGGCGCGGATGACGTTCTGGGGCGATCCGATCAGCGCCGCGAATCACGGCTGGAATGTGACGCTACCGGACGGGACCGTCTACGTGTTTCCGCACGCGGGCTCGCCGCTGCAGGCGATCCGCGACCGCCACGGCAACGAGATCCGGCTGACGTGGGCGTCGGGGTTGCTCCAGCGCGTCACGTCGCCCAACGGCCGTTGGCTGGCCTTCACCTATGGAGCGGGTGGTCGTGTCTCGCAGGTCAGCGACAACATCGGGCGGACAGTCGGCTACACCTACGACGTCAACGGAAACCTGCAGAACGTGACCGATCCCGAGGGGAATGTCACCAGCTACGGCTGGACGGCGAACAACCAGCTGGCGTGGGTACGCCCGCGCAATTTGTATGGGACGCAGACGAATCTGGTCACGAACGAGTACACGACCGCCGCGGACGCGCCGACGCCAGTTGGGTGGGTGAAGAAACAAACGCATGCCGATGGCGGCGTCTACCAGTTTGCGTATACGGTCAGCAACGGCAAGAGCACGTCGACCGACGTCACGGATCCGCGCGGGTACGTGCGACGCGTAACGTTCAACGGCGCCGGTTATGCGCTGAGCGACACCCGGGCATGGGGCCTCCCTGGGGCGCTGACGACCACGTCCGAGCGTCCAGGAACGGGCAACTTCGTTACTACCTCAACCGACTCACTCCTGGCGAAGACTGCATACGTCCGTGATGGCTACGGCGATGTGACGTCGGTGACGCGATGCTTGCCGAACCAGGACCCGTGCACGGATGCGAGTCCCGGCTCGCTAACGACGCGCTACACGTACGACACCCGATTCCAGCAGGTCGCGACCGTGACCGACCCGCTCAATCACTCGACGATGTACGGCTACGACGATGCCAGGAATCTGACCAGCGTCACGGACCCACTCCAGCACCAGTCGACGTTTGGTTACAACGGTCAAGGGCGCATGACTTCGATGATCGACGCGCTGCAGCACACGACGACGTTCGAGTACACCGCGGGCGACTTAACTACGATTACGGATCCTCTTACGCGCGTAACGCGGCGATTTACGGACGCGGGCGGACGTGTACTGAGCGCGACCGATCCGTTGGGTCGGACCATACGCTACACGTACGACCGCAAGAACCAGGTGCGGAGCACTACCGACGCGCTCGGCGGCTACACTGTGCTCGCGTACTTCCCGGACGGTCAACTGCAGAATGTGACCGACGCGAATCAGCACACAACGAGTTACACCTACGACGCGATGGGCCGGTTGGCGAGCCGAACCGATCCCATGCAGCGGCGGGAGACGTTCACGTATGACCTTAACGGGAATCCGAACGTCTGGACCGACCGGAAAGGGCAGCTCACGACGCAGACGTACGACGTGCTCGATCGGCTGCACCAGATTCAGTACGCGGACACATCGACGATCACTTACACGTACGACAATCGCAGCCGTGTAACTCAGATCGACGATAACGCGTCTGGATCGAACCAATCGATCATGCGGACGTATGACGACTTTGACCGGCTGCTCTCAGAGCTAACGCCTCAGGGCTCCATCGGTTACACGTACGATGTAGCTGGACGCCGAGGCACGATGACGGTAACCGGACAGCCCCAGATCGGCTATGAGTACGATAATGCTGATCGCCTTACTGCTGTGACACGCGACACACTGAGAGTCAGCATCGATTATGACGACGCCGGTCGTCGCTCGATGCTTACGCTGCCAAACGGTGTTGTGACGCAATACGGTTATGACAACAGCAATGAGATTGTGTCTATTGCATATAACAATGGCCCGACACCTATAGGGACTCTGACGTACTCATATGACCGAGACGGGCGACGAACCCAGATCAGCGGTACCTGGGCACGAACCGCACTCCCCCAATCGATCGCGACTACGGCGTATGATGCATCGAATGAGCTCAACACGTGGGGCACGCAGACTCGACACTATGACGCCAACGGTAATCTGGCTAGCGACGGTTTGAAGAGCTATTCGTGGGATGCTCGCAATCGTCTGGTTTCTCTGACGGGTGAGGTACCGGCGAGTTTCTCGTATGACGCTCTTGACAGGAGAGTTGCAGTTGGACTCGCCGGCACCGCCACTACTTTGCTTTACGACGGCGATGATATCGCGACGACAAGCGCGCTTGGGACTACGACCAGTTTGCTAGGTGGGGACAAAGTTGATGATTGGCTGGCAAGTGTCGGGCCCGGAGGTAGTGAAGCACTAATTACTGATGTGGTCGGCTCAACCGTTGCCACGTGGAACTCGAGCGGTGCTCCTGGGTCACAATACGTGTATGAGCCGTTCGGAAATACGACCGCAACCGCAACGGATAGCGCGATGCGCTCGATTCAGTTCACCGGACGCGAAAATGATGGCATAGGCCTGTACTTCTTCCGAGCCAGATATCTCGATGTGCAAGCGGGCCGTTTTATCAGCGAAGATCCAATTGGAATGGACGGCGGGATCAACGAGTACGCTTATGCCGGCGATGATCCAATTAACCTGGTCGATCCCTTTGGCCTATGTGCTCCAGATGAGTGCGATGACTTATTGGCCGAAATCCTCAATTTGGCTGCGGAGGTGTCGAGGCGCTTTCAGCAATATGACAGGCCGCGGAGATACCTACCGTTACAGGGTCCGATGTCGCGCGAAGGTCACATTAAGCAAATTGCGGATAAACAAAAATATCTGACAAAACAAATGAGGAAATACGATGACATGAAATGTCCGAAACCTATTCCGCTACCAGTATTGGAGCTGGCGACGAGACCATTGCCTGTGCTCACGCCGACTCCGCCCATTGTGCTACCGTCGCCAGACCCAAAGTTAGTCGGGGCCGGGTTGACCGGCGCTTTGATTCTTCGAATCATCATCATCGGCGTTCTTGCCGGCGGATAACGCGGAACACCGTAGTGTGATTTGTATCAATAGGCCAACACGAGAGGCCGAGAGACCACTAAATGAACGACGACGACGAGCTGATGAACCGCTNNCGAGCCATGATGCGGTGGACGAATCGGGACTCGACGCGGCGGCAGAGCTGGATCGACTCGTGCGTAATGACCCAGAGCGTGCCTGGACGTTGATCCAAGAGGCGATTCAGCGTACACAATCAGACCAGGTATTGGCATTTGTCGCGGCTGGTCCTCTTGAGGACTTCGTTCGACTCCATCTTGGGCAATTCGTCGATAGGATAGAGGCGGTCGCTCACACTAACGATTGGTTTCGCAGAGCTCTCTCAGGAGTCTGGGTGGACGATTTGCCGGGCGACCTTGAAGCTAGACTTGCACAGATCATTGGGCGAGGACCGGGCCTATAAGGGCAGGCGCGCCTCTTTGTTGTGCGTCGGCGGACAGAACTGGGCGGCACGTGGGCTCGCACGCGGCTACCAACCGCGTACAGTCCGCCAGCTATGACGGAGCAAACCAGGCTTCTTGCATGGAGTGATAGGACGCGGCAGTAGGACGAGAACGGCAGTCTGGTCGGCGACGGACCGAACAGCTACCTGTGGGATGTTCGGCGGCGTCAAGCACGCCTGTAGAGAAGGATGATAGGCGGGAATATGTCGGGTGGTCCTTCTACGTTGACGAATCCGGAGTCGTTCGCGGCACGCCATACGGGAAGACGAACAGATAGTCGCCGCAGGTAGGCACGATCCCCCAGTGGCACTCACGCATCGGCAGCCGAGTGCAGTTCTTCAACTACGATCCGGACGACAGGGGCTGGTATCCATACGGGATGGGCACCATCACCGCGACATCCGTCCTCCCGGATGCCAGGACGCGGATCTACGGGTTCACCGGCGCGAGCTTCAACGACGGGACGCCGACGCCACCCAAAGGCGCGCCACCTGGTGATTGCCGCAGTTGTGCAGCCGCCGGCGATCCCGTCAATCTGACGACCGGGATCTTTACGTACGACATGACCGATCTGGTCGTGCCAGACGTGATGCCCCTGGTGCTGACGCGGTCCTACAATTCACAGGATCCCTACAGCCGCGCCTTCGGTACGGGAATGTCGCACACGTTCGGGATGTTCGAGCACAGCGAGAATTGGCACTCCGAGGCCGACCTGTACCTCCCCGACGGCGGCAAGATCCACTTCACGCAGATCTCGGATCCGAGCCTGCCGACGGAGCAGACGGTCTTCGAGCACGCGACCTCGCCGAGCGCCTTCTACAAGGCGCGCATGACGTTCTGGGGCGATCCGATCAGCGCGGCGAATCACGGCTGGAACGTCACGCTGCCTGATGGGACAGTTTATGTGTTTCCGCACGCCGGCGCGCCGCTCCAGGCGATCCGCGACCGGCATGGCAACGAGATCCGGCTCACGTGGGAGTCGGGCTTACTCCGGCGCATCACATCGCCGAATGGCCGCTGGATGTCGTTCACCTACGGCCCGGGCGGTCGAGTCTCGCAGGTGAGCGACAACATCGGGCGGACTGTGAGCTACACCTACGACGCCAATGGGAACCTGCTGACGGTGACCGATCCCGAACAGCACGTGACGAGCTACGGCTGGACGGCGAACAACCAGATGGTGTCGGTGAAGCCGCGGAACCTATACGGCACCAATACGAACCTGGTGACGAACGAGTACACGACAGTCGCGGATGCGCCAACGCCGGTCGGCTGGGTGAAGAAGCAGACGCATGCGGATGGCGGCGTGTATCAGTTTGCCTATACCGTCAGCAACGGGAAGAGCACGCGCACGGACGTGACGGATCCTCTCGGGCACGTGCGCCGGGTGATGTTCAACAACGCTGGCTATAGGATGAGCGACACGCGAGCGTTCGGGCTCCCGGAGGCCCACACCACGACGGCGGACCGGCCTGGGACGGGTAATTTCGTCATGACGTCGGCGGATACCCTCAACAGCCAATTGGCCAAGACCGTGTACGTGCGAAACGGCTTCGGAAACGCCCTGTCGGTGACACGCTGCCTGGCCGGCCAGGATCCGTGCACCGATACCAGTCCGAACGCCCTGACGACGCGCTACACCTACGATCCGCGGTTTCAGGATGTCGCGACCGTCACAGATCCGCTCCACCACACGACGACCTACGCCTATGATGACGTCGGGAACCTCCGCAGCGTGACGGATGCGCTGCAGCACTCGACGGCGTTCGAGTACAACGGGCAGGGCCAGCTGACTTCTACCACTGACGCTCTGCAGCACACGACACGGTTCGACTATATTGCTGGCGATCTCGTCGCCACGACGGACCCGCTGATGCAGGTGACGCGGAGATTCACGGACTCGGGCGGCCGACTGCTCAGTGTGACGGATCCGGTGGGTCAGACGACGCGCTATACGTACGACTGCAACAACCAGGTGCTGAGCATCACCGACGCGCTCGGCGCGCAAACCGGCTTTGCCTACTTTCCCGACGGACAGTTGCAGACCGTGACGGATGCGAATCAGCACACCACCAACTACACCTACGACGTGATGGGCCGCATGGCCAGCCGCACCGATCCGCTCCAACGCGCGGAAACCTTCAGCTATGACGTCCACGGCAATCCGCGCATCTGGATCGACCGTAAGGGACAGATCACGACGAGAAACTACGACGTTCTCGATCGGCTTCATCAGATCGAGTACGGCGATGCGTCGACGATCACGTACACATACGATGAGCGCAATCGCATCCGTCAACTTGACGACAGTTCGTCGAGTTCATCGATTGTGCGAACGTACGATGACTTCGACCGTGTGCTGTCAGAGACGACGCCTCAGGGGACCGTTGGCTACAGCTACGACGGCGCGAGTCGCCGCACAAAGCTGATCAGGACTGGCCAGCCAGACATCATCTACGGCTACGACAACGCGGATCGGCTGACCAGCGTCACCCGAGACACGCTGACCGTCGTCATGACCTACGACAATGCCAACCGTCGCGCAACCCTGACGTTGCCGAATGGCATCGTCACGGAATACGGGTATAACGACAGCAATCAGGTGACCACCATCACCTACCGATACGGGCAGACGACTCTGGGGGACTTGTCGTACACCTACGACAGCGCCGGCCGGCGGACCGTCGTCGGCGGCACGTGGGCGCGGACCGGTCTGCCCCTCGCGGTCACGGCTGCTACCTATGATGCGGCGAATCAGCTGACGGCCTGGGGAACCGAAGCGCGACAGTACGATGCGAACGGAAGCTTGGCGAGCGACGGCTTGACCAGCTACGTCTGGGATACCCGTCAGCGGCTCAGCGGCAGGAGCGGGGCTTCGTCAAGTGCGTTTGCCTACGACGCGACCGGCCGACGCGTGTCAACCACGATTGACGGCGCGTCGACGTCATACCTATACGACGGCGCGAACAGCCTCTCGAAAACGCAGACCGGTCAGTCGGTGCAGCTCGTCAGCGGCGCGATGGACGAGTGGTTTGCACGAATTGACAGCACCGGCACGAAGGCGTTTCTGCGCGACGCGCTCGGGTCCACCGTCGCCCTGACCGATTCTGCCGGGGACGTGACGGATGTGTACACCTACGAACCGTTCGGGCGCAGCATCGCGCAAGGGACGACGGCGAATGCAGAACGGTTTACCGGTCGTGAACAGGACGACCCTGAGTCGTACTATTACCGGGCGCGGTACTATCGCCCGACGGAAGGGCGATTCCTCAGTGAGGACGCGATCCGACTGGCACCGGATGCCAGCTTATACGCATATGTCGGCGGCGACCCGGTCTCGCTGACTGATCCCACTGGTCACCTGCAGGGTCCGGTGCGACCACCAGGACTTGGGATCGGCGCTGGTCTCGGCGTGGCCGGATTTGCGGCGTTCGACATCTGGATCATTCAACATGATATCGACCTGCTGCGCCAGTTGTGCGAGGCTTACGGGAAGCGCCCTCTCCTCGCCCGACAAACGGGACCAGCTGCAGCACCGACTCCGAACGCTGCGACAAGGTGAGAGCGCAATGTCTCGGCCAGTGTTGGGATGAAGTTCAACCGATGAGAGTGCTGCCCCAGGACAACCGGGGTTGTTGCGGAAATGTATTCGCGATTGTATGGCGCGGCAGGGTTGCTACAATTACTGAGCGAGGCACCGTCACGCATGATTTCTGATCCTGTCATCGCACGGCATATCAGTGACCTGATGCTCGAGATGTTCCGCCAAGTCGACGAGTCCGTGGGTCACGTGCGTGAACGTTGTTCGCCCGACGAGGCGAGTGCCTATCAAAGGGCGACGGCTCCGTTGGCCGGAGCCATTGTCATGGATGTTCTCGGGCCGCTGTACGTGCGGCATCCGGAACTGAAGCCGCGGAATTGGGACTAGTCGGCTCGCCGCGGGCAACCGCGGCGCTCGACATTCTTGTGTGAATTTGGGAATGGTCTGCGCCATATGCGTCATCCATCCTCAGGCCGCGGAGGTTCCGACACACGGATCGCGTCAGTCAGATCGAGAACAGTGCCTCTGGCTCATCGATTGTTCGCGCCTTCGACGACTTCGATCGTGTGGTTTCCGAGACGACGCCGCATGGTGTCATCGGAGTCTCGCTTACTCCAGCGGATTCCGCGCGTAGCACAGATCCTCGACGACACGGCCGCCGATGAGGTGTTCCTGGATGATGCGCTCTGCATTCTCCGGCGACACATCGCGATACCACGTCCCCTCCGGATACACGACGCAGATGGGGCCGCCGGTGCACATGCGCAGGCACTGGCACTTGGTCCGGTAGCACGGCCCGTCGGGGCCGGCGATGTTCAGGTCCTTCATCCGGCGCTTCAAGTACTGCCACGTCGCGTCTCCCGTCTCAGGATCCACGCAATCGGGCCCCAGGCAGATGAAGAGGTGACGCTTCAGCTTGCCGATGCCGAAGGCCGCGGCGGCCTGCTCAACCGTGTCGTACTTTTTCCCCACTCCGCCCGATCATACGGCACTCCCTTTGCTTTTCCGCGCAGGCAGGAGGACCCATGGGCGATCATTGGAACGGCGAGGGCTACGGCGGGCGGAAGACCGACTCCGAGCGTGACAACATGACCGACTCCCGGAATGACGACCGGGTCCGCGGCCGCGCCACCGACGAGGACGAATTCGACGAGGTCACCGAAGATCAGGACGACGAGGACTTCGACGAGGAGGAGGACGTCCGGCACTAACGTTGGTATTTCCCGAACACGGCCTCGAGGTCTGCGGGCGGCGCCGTCCGCAGACCTTTCCACACATCCCCCGCCTGCCTGAACCTGGCGGGCGCCGTGCGAATCGTGAAATCGCGCGGATCGACCTTGCCGTCCACTTCTTTCCACGTCAGCGGCGTCGACACGCCGGCATAGTCGCTGGCGCGCGCGCTATAGGCTGTCGCGAGGGTCTTGCCCAGGATGTTCTGCAGGAAATCCACGTAGACCGTCCCGCGCGGACGCCGCGCGACCGCGCGCTCGACGGTGGCGACCTTCGGGTGCCGACCCGCGACGATAGTCGCCACGATCTGGCAGAAGAGCTGGCCAGATTCGTAGGAGGTGTGCGGCGGGAGCGGAACGTACACGTGAAGGCCGCTCGCGCCCGACGTTTTCGGGAACCCCGGGACGCCGAGCGACGCCAGTTCGTCGCGCACCCAGCGCGCCACGTCGAGCACCGTGTCGAACGTCGCTCCGTCGGTCGGGTCGAGATCGATCGCGCAGTGGTCCATGTCCTGCGGGGATTGCACGCGCGAGAACCACGGGTCCTGCGAGATCGCGGCCATCTGGGTCATGTAGAGCAGCGTCGTCAGCGAGCCGCCGATCAGGCGCTTCGCGTCAGGCTCGCCGATCGGATCCATGTCGAGCGTCTCGATCCGCACGCCCGCCGGGGGCCGCTCCTCGCGCGATCGCTGCTGGTAGAACGCCTTTCCCCCCACACCGTTCGGAAACCGCTTCATGACGAGCGGCCGATCCGTCACGCACGGGAGGATGTACGGCGACACCTCGACGTAGTAGCGGAGCAGATCGCCTTTCGTGATCGCACGCTCGCCCCGCCGCAGCCGCGTGGCGGCGGAGGCGGGCCAGAACAGTTTCGCGAGATTCGTGACCTTCAGCCGGTCGCCATTGGGGAGCGCCAGCTCGCCATCCTTGCGCGCATCCTCGAGCGCGCGCAGCTGATCGATAACCGCACTCAGCGCACCGCCGACCCCAATGGCACCTTCAGCACCAGCACCTTCAGCACCAGCACCTTTAGCACCTTTAGCACCTTTAGCACCCTTAGCACCCTTAGCACCCTTAGCACCAGCACCCTTAGCACCTCCAGCACCCTTAGCACCCTTAGCACCTTCTCGCACGATCTCCCCTGCCGCTTTGTCATCCCGCAGACCGAGATAGACCGGATGCCGGAGCTTGTCGTCGGCGGTCCACTCGGTGAACCGGATCTGCGCCACGAGATCCGGGCGGACCCAGTGGGCCGGCTCGTTGGTCTTGATCTTTTCCGAGAACGGCGACGTTTTCGTCTCCCGCGCCTTGAGGAGCTTCGACACGCGCGCGAGCTCCTTCTGATCGAAGCCCGTGCCGGTGTGGCCGGCGTATTTCAACCGGCCGTCCTCGTGGACGCCCAGCAGCAGCGCGCCGAAGTGCTGCCGTGTCTGCCGCGGCTCGGTCCAGCCGCCGACGACGAGCTCCTGCTCCTGGAGGAGCTTGATCTTTCGCCACGCGGGGGAGCGCCGGCCCGGTTGATACGTGGACGCGGCATCCTTCGCGATGAGGCCTTCCCACTTCTCCTTCACCGCGCGCGCATGCATCACCGTTGCGTCGTCTTTCACCTGCTCGCTCAGCCTGATCAGCGGATCTCCGGCCGTTCCCTGGAAGATCCGTTCGAAAATCGTCTCGAGGCGCTTGCGGCGTTCGGTCAGGGGCAGGCGCGTGAGATCGTGCGTGCCCTCACGCAGGATGTCGAACGCGATGAGCGTCGCCGGCTGCTCCCGGTCCGCCACTTCGACCTCGCGCGCGCCCGCGAGGTGCATGCGCCCCTGCAG
>WNFM01287025.1_pt4 | contig 13641 bp, 14 predicted proteins | sample 5400271 | NCBI WGS metagenome assembly WNFM01 (sample SAMN13153352, study PRJNA577476) | soil metagenome | isolation source: 60 cm saprolite on Douglas fir-dominated hillslope | place: USA:California | collected 2013-09-17 | reverse complement strand
CACCGTCGCTCGGAGAGCGCGGCTCTATTCAATGGCACCCATGCGCGAACTCTTCAAGCGGCACTGGATCGAGCATTCAGAGAACATCGAGGTTCTAGAGCAGCGCGTCCGCCAGTTCTATGAAATCGATTCGATCCTTGAGGAGCCCAAGCCATATCCGCATGCTGCACGAAAGTCTGGCGATCCAGAAGTATCTCCAGCCCAGTGTGCTTGGCTGTTTCGGGCTCGGCACCTTGCCTACAGAATTTCGGCAGCGAAGTTTACAGATGCGGCCCTGTCGAAGGCTCTCCAGAATCTTCGCTCGCTGTTGCTTGCTCCAGAGGAAATTCATTCTGTCCCTAAGGTGCTAGCAGAGGGTGGTATTCGCTTGGTTATTCTTGAAGCGATTCCTGGCACTAAGATCGATGGTGCAACCTTCTGGCTGAAAAGCCGCGAGGATTCTCCGGTTGTCGCGTTGTCATTTCGCTATGACCGGATAGATTGGTTCTGGCACACCCTCATACACGAAATTGAGCATGTTAAGCAGCGCGATGGTCTGCGCAAACACCGTCCCGTAGATATTCGGCTAGTCGGCAAAGATCGAATTCCTGACACAGGGAAGGCTGAGTTTGAGCGTGAAGCAGATCGCTTCGCATGCGACTATCTAATTTCGCAGGCAGAACTTGAAGATTTCATCGTTCGGGTTGGACCGCTCTACTCAAGATTGAAAATCAATCAGTTCGCAGCACGGATGCGGGTTCATCCTGGCTTGGTTGTAGGCCAGTTGCAGCATCGCGATGAGATTCCGTACAGCCATCATCGTGAAACTTTGGTGCCAGCAAAATCGTGCATGTCTGATTCTGCTTTGACTGATGGATGGGGAATAGCCCTGGAACTCGCAGAGAAAGGTGCCTAATGACCTACGCCGAGCAGCTTCAGAAGATTGCAAACGATTACATGGCTTCAGGTGAACCATGGCCCGCGACGAAGAGGCAGATCGCTGCATGGGCGGTCAGGAGCGGACTCTGGAAGCCGCATCCGGAGCTGCTTGTCTCGAAGTGTGCCGAAGACCTCGGTCAGGCGATGGCCGGAGAGCACTTCACGGATCCGCAGGGGCGTTCAGTCAGGGCCAAGCATGCAGCGAGGATAGGAACGGACTGGTTGTGGGACGATCACCGGATCATGGGCAAGCGGCATGCGACGATTTCATTCGCTCTTCGTCGGTCTCAGATGGTCGGTGAGTGCAAGCAGTTGAAGACCGACGTGGACAGCTACAACGAGAACCACTGCCCTGACAAGCCAATTCAGATGAGCTTCAACTTCACCAAGGATCTTGAGGAGGCTAGCCTTTCTCAAGTCGTCGCCGCGACCAACGGGCCTGCGCGGCCTTCTTCGCGGCCTCTGACCGCTGCTTCGCAGTCATCTTTGCGGCGCGTGCCTTCCCACCCTTGAGGCCTCCTTTTCGGCCCAAGGCGACGGCGGCCGGGTCTTTCATGTCTTGAGCGAATGCTTGGCCGGTGGCTATATCGATGATGGTCTTGGCAAGCCTTGAGGGATCAGTAGGCATCCGTGACCGCTTACGCATGATGCAAGGTTAACACATTTTTCGAAAGGAGGTGAGGCGGAATGGGTGACAAGAGCCACATCGTCTACCGCGATCCCAAGTCGGGGCAGTTGATCCCGAAGAAGGATGGCGAGCGGCGAAACCCGGACAACGTGACCCGTGAGCGGATGCCCAATCCTGGCCACGGGGACACGGGCCGGTATGACAAGAAGAAGTAGTCAGTCGCGGCGCAGTACGGTGGTCCTGACGATTGCCTTTTTCGGGATCGTCAGGTCACCGCAGCCGTGGAGAATGGTATCCCCGTTCTTTTCCCCGGAGATGTGTGGAACTATTACTACGCAGCCATTCTCCTCTGAAGCCACCCATCCGACCGAGCGACAATAGAGCGGTTCAGAGGCACCCTTAAGCTTATCGAGTTCCTGCCAACCGCGCCCGGAATGGGAATCCAACCATTCTATGAGGACAAGCTTATTCGGCACGCCGCAGCTCCCGTGAGTGCGTCTCAGCGCGAGGGATAAGGTAATGCCGTGGCCATCTCTGAGTCAAACTGACCCATTACCCAGGGGGCGGGGTCGGAACCCCGGAGCCGCCGCTTCGGACCACGCGGCGGCTCCGGGACATTCAGAAGGCCTGAGAGGTCACAGGCTCAGTGCGACATCGCGCTGCCCGATTTGACGCGGGCGACCAGCGTCGCGCCGGGTGCGGCGCTTCTGCGGGGGCGGGCGCCGCCACCGAGACGGGCGGGCGCATCGATCCGTTGCTGGCGGGCAATCAGCTTGCGCAGGCGCTTCTTGGCCTGGTTTTCGATCTGGCGCACCCGCTCGCGCGAGACACCGAGCTTCTCGCCGATTTCCTTGAGGGTGAAGATCTTGCCCCCCTCCAGCCCGAAGCGGTTGATGATGACGGTCTGCTCCTGATCGGAGAGGCTTCGAAGGGTGAGGCGGATCAGGCCCTGATTTTCATGCTTGATCAGCTCATCCTCGGGATTGATCGAACGGCCGTCGACCAGGTAATCGGAGATCGGGGTGTCTTTGTCCCGGCCGACCTTGTCATCAAGCGACATCTCCCGCATCTTGATTTGCAGGATCTCGTCGATCTTGGCGATCGTGAGGCTGAGCTCTTTGGAGATCTCCTCGCGATCCGCCTCGCGTCCGAGCTCGCGCGACAGCATCCGTTCGGTGTTGCGGACGTTGCGGACCTTCTTCATCTGATAGTTGGGGATGCGGACCATGGCGGAGTGCTGGGAGAGCGCCTTCAGGATCGACTTGCGGATCCACCAGATGGCGTAGGTGATGAACTTCGTGCCCCGGGTGTGATCGAAGTGGTGCGCGGCCTCGATCAGGCCGATGTTTCCTTCGTTGAGGAGATCCTCGAAGGGGACTCCCATGTTGCGGTATTCGCTGGCGATCTTGACGACGAAGCTGAGGTTCGACTTCACCAGATCGTGGAAGGAGTTCTCTTCCTTGCCGCCGAGCATGCGTAAAGCGATCGCCTGCTCTTCTTCTTTCGTGAGCAGCGGGAACTCGCTGATCTCCCGCAGGTACCTGCCGACGCTTGAGCTTCGACTGTCGGTGGAGCCTTTCCCCATCTGGGTCCGCCCTTCTCCTGACCGGCTATCCGCCGGCTTCAGGGACTCTTTTTCCTTGACAACCATACTGTAACGTCATAAATTTATGTCAAATTTTTGAAGCCTTTCGGCTTCCGAAACGTTTCAAATTGGTGACTTGAAGATGCGTCCTCGACCCGGAGCGCTCGGAACGGAAAAAAAGGCCGTCCGGCGATCCGTGGGATGGACCCGGGAAACGGTTTCTCTCGCGTTGCGTCTCGAATCGATCATCAAGAATATGACGCGGCGAATAGGTTTTGTGTGTGAGCTGACGACGAAAGTATATGGTTGCGCGACAAGCATGTCAAGCCCTATTTGGTATAGGGACATCGTTTCCAAGTCATTGCTCTAAAAGGCTTTCACGGGTTTCATTACGGATTGTTCCTATGCTACCGTCAAAATTCAAAAAGCAGTCATTGCTCGTCGGGTCCAGAATTCGCGCGCTCCGCAAGGACCGTGCCCTCACGCAGGCCGATCTCGCGGCCCGAATCGGCATCCAGCAATCCGATCTGTGCCGTATGGAGAACGGAGAGTACAAGGTCAGCCTCGAGACCCTCTTCAAAATCCTTTCCATCTTCGAGATGAACATCGCCGACTTCTTCCACGAGGAGGTGGGGGGAGCAGCGAAGGATGAAGACGCCGAGATCCTGCGTCACTATCAGCGGCTCTCGGTCCGGGCCCAGGAAGAGGTCCAGGACTTCATCCAGTTCAAGCTCCTGCACGACGACAAGATCACGAGCGGCAAGAAGGGCAACTGAGCCGAGGGCGCATGTCGGCTGAACTGATCGCCCGGTACACCGAGTTGACCGCCGAGGGGACCCTCGAGGTGCGGCACGGCGAGTTCGCCAGGGCCGCGGGCGCCTTCCAGTCGGCCCGCGCGGTCGCCGAGGCGCTTCACGACCAGCCGCTTATCTTCAAGGCGATCTGCAACCTGAGCACCGCCAAGCTTTCGCTCGGGCAGATCGAGGCCGCCGAGGCCGGCCTCCGGGAAATCCTTCTCAAGAGCCAGGACCCGCAGATCATCTTCGTCGCGTCGTCGAACCTGGCGAGCGCCCTGCGCAAGCAGGGTCGGCTCGAGAAGGCCCTGTTCTACGCCAAGCGCGCGCTGCGGGCCTGCGACACGATCGACAATTACGCCTGGAAGGCGACCTGCCACAATCTCATCGCCAACATCTACATGAACAAGAGCTTCCTCGACGACGCGATGGCAGAGTATCGCTTCGCGCTCTCCCTGAGCCAGAAGGGCGGCCTGGGCACCTCCTACCCGATCGACTACATCAAGGAAAATCTCGGTTACTGCCTGCTGCTCAAGAAGAAACATCGTCAGGGGATCGCGCTCATCCTGGAGGCGCTGCAGATCTCGACCAGCAACGGGAATACCCGCTGCCTGGTCGACTGCTATCAAAGCCTGAGCTTCGCCTACATGCAGCTGAAGGACCTGCGGCTGGCCGAGGAGTATGGCGAGAAGGCGCTGGCCATCGCCCGCGAGAAGGACTATAAAGACATCCTGAAGAATTGCTACTACCTTCTCGGCGAGATCAATCTTTTGCTCGGCAACGAGGAGCGCAGCGATCTCTATTTCGATCGGCTTCAGGAGCTCTACCCGCATCTCGCGGTGCTGAAGGATTTTCTCAGAACCTTCGATGTGAGCAACATCATCAATCTGAAGAACCCGTTCTAGGAGCCGGCCGGTGCGACATCGTGCAGATCGCGCGTTGACCCGAGGGATTCTGAGAGGGGTGGCGACCGCCTTCGTGCTGGCCGCGGCCTCCCTGCAGGTCTTCGCCGCCGCTTCGGTTCGGCTGCCCGACGGCACCCTGCTCGCCGTCTGGGAGGTGCGCGCGCGCGTGCGGCCCCACGACCCTGTCGGCGGCGGTTCCTATCTCGCCTATTCGGTCACCGGACCCGATGGGATGATCCAGGGCACGGTGACCGGGACGGACGACCCCGCCGCCGATGCGGCGCCGCGCCTGGCGATCGATCCGACTTCGGGCCAGGCCGTCGCGCTCTGGAGCCGCTTCGACGGTGTTTATTCGAAAATCGCCTACGCGAAGTTTAGCGGCACTTCCTGGTCGAGCCCGCACTTCCTGACCTTCGGAAGCGGTGACGACACCGAGCCGCGTGTCGCGGTGGCCCGCGACGGCGCGTTCCTCTTCTATATCTCGGGCGGCGACCGCTACCTGTACGCGCCGGTGGAGCTCACGAACGGGCATCTCTCCGGCTCACCCCGCGACCTGCTGCAGGGACCGTCCGCGGCGCCGCGCGCGGTTGCGGATATACCGGTCAATCTCAAATGCCGTCACTGCGGGGGTACCAGCCTGCTCGGGTGGTCTTCGGGTGGCGTCTCGGTGAACGCCGCGACCGATATCCCCGTCGTCATCGGCACCGACGGCGGCAGCGGCAATCAGAAGCGGGCGTCGCTCTGGGGCACCGGCAGCCGCACCGACTGCCGGAACGCCGTGGTCGTGCTGCCGAACCCGACCGCGACGCTGCTGCGCGTTCTCTCCTTCACCGATGGGTCGACCCGGGAGATCGACCGGGTGCATCTGCCCACCTCGATTCCGGACGGACTGGCCGACCAGACCGCCGCCGACTTCCTGAACGCTTACTGTAACTAGTCAGTGGAACGGATAGGGGCGGTCATCGCCCCGGCGCATCACCCGGAATTTGCGGCGCCGGAGCTTCCAGCGGAGCTCGTCTACGAATTGCCGGATGCGCCAGACACGCTTCAAGTAGAGATACCCGAAGAGCATCCCCCCCAGGTGGGCGATGTGGGCCACGTTGTCGGACAGGCTCAGCAGCGAATAGAGCTCGATGCCGGTGCAGAGCAGAACGAAGGTGAGGGCGCTCATCGGGAAGATGAACCAGAAGAGGATCTGCCGGCCGGGGAACAGGAAGGCGTAGGCCAGCATCACCCCGAAGACCGCCCCCGAGGCTCCGATCGTCCGGTTGTCCCAGAACATCAGGCAGCTCGTCAGGCCCGCGCCGATCCCGCAGACGAAGTAGTACTTCACGAACTCCCGCGTTCCCAGCGCCCGCTCGACCTCCGCGCCGAACATCCAGAGCATCAGCATGTTCAGCAGCAGGTGTCCCAGCCAGGAGGTCGAGTGCAGGAACATATAGGTGACGAGCTGCCAGAGCCACCAGGTATGCCCGAACGCGATGCTGGGCGTCAGACCGAAGATCGGCTCCATGGTCCCGGGGCCGACGAAGGACTCCAGCTTCTGCAGGGCGAAGACGGCGACGTTGGCGAGGATAAGGCCCTTGACACCCGGCGTGATCCGTCCGCCGATGCCGATGCCCGAGGCGTGTTGCGCGCGATCGTAGGACACTTCGGGACGGTAGCACACGCATCGGGTCATTGCAACACGACGACGGGCGCGGTCGAGGACGCGAGGGGCCGGGAACGCGCGCGACCCGCCCGCGAGCGGGCACGAGCGGGATCAGCCCTCGCGCAGCTCGGCGTTCCAGTAGGCGATGTCGAGGAAGTTCCTCCAGGCTTCGTACTGCCCGGAGGTGAATGAGATCTTGACCAGCGGGTGCCAGCGCGGCTTCACCGGGATCTTGATCAGCCGCATGCCGGCTTCTTCCGGCAGGCTGCCGCCCTTCCGCGAGTTGCAGGCGATGCAGCAGCAGACGACGTTATCCCATGTCGACTTGCCCCCGCGCGAGAGCGGCACGACATGATCGAGGTTGAGATCCCGGGTCTGGAACTTGTGTCCGCAGTACTGGCAGCGGTTGCGGTCGCGGTAGAAGATGTTCTTCCGCGTGAAGCGCACCTCGTGCCGCGGCAGCCGGTCGAAATCGAGCAGGAGCACGACGCGGGGGATCCGGATCTGGATCGTCGGCGTCACGATCGAGTCTTCGTGCGGCTGCGGCGGGATGTCGACCCAGTCCTCCCAGTCGTAGGTCGAATAATCGGGAGCGACGGCCCGCACCTGTCCCTTGTAAAGAAGGCAGAAGGCCTTCCTCACGGTGGTGACCTGGATCGCCTGGTAGAGGCGGTTCAGAACCAGAACATTGGTGTCAAGCATATCGAGGATGACTCCCAATCCCCCGGCGGCCGGCGGCCGGACCGATGCATGACAAAATTAGGATCCCGCTCGTTTCTTGTCAAGCCGGGGGGCGCCGCGCCCGTTCTTCTCCGGCTCGTAGCTCGTCAGCAGCCGCTTCACGCCGGCGTGGCGCTCGAACGCCAGATCGATCAGACGATCGACGAGCCCGGGAAACGGGAGACCGCTCGCCTCCCAGAGCTTGGGGTACATGCTGATCGGCGTGAAACCCGGAAGGGTGTTGACTTCGTTGATGAAGATCGACTCGCTCCCCCGGTCGAGAAAGAAGTCGACGCGCGCCATGCCGGCCAGGTCGAGGGCCTGGAAGGCGCGCACCGCGAGATCGCGCACCCGCCTCGCCTGCTCGTCGGTCAGCTCCGCCGGGATCACCAGGCGCGAACCCGGGTCGATGTACTTGGCGCGGTAATCGTAGAACTCGTTCGCCGGGATGATCTCGCCCGGCACCGACGCCTCCGGCGCGTCGTTGCCGAGCACGCTGCACTCGATCTCCCGCGCCTCGACGCCGCGCTCGACGATGATCTTCCGGTCGTAGCGCGCCGCCATGTCCAGACCGCGAACGAGCCCGGCCCGATCCTTCGCCTTGGTGATCCCGACGCTGCTGCCGCCGTTGGAGGGCTTGACGAAGCACGGATAGCCGAAGGCTTCTTCGACCGCCCGCACGCTCGCGCCGCGATCGCCGCGCAAGTCCCGCGCCATGATCACCCGGTGGTCGACGATCGGCAGGCCCGCCTGACGAAAGATCGTCTTCATGAGCGCCTTGTCCATGCCCACGGCCGACCCGGCCACGCCGGCCCCGACGTACGGGATCCCCGCGAGCTCGAACAGTCCTTGAAGCGAGCCGTCCTCGCCCCCTTTGCCGTGCACCATCGGGAACACCACGTCGATCCGCCCTGCGATCGATGCGGCCCCGGGGGCGCGCCGCCGCCTCGCGCCGACCCGCGCGGGCTTCCGGCCGGGACCCAGCGCGACCAGCCCGCCCACCGACGGGTCGGCCGGCAGCATGAAATGATTTCCCGCCGCGACCCAGCGGCCGCGCTTGGTGATGCCGATCGGCACCACCTCGTAGCGCTTCGGATCGAGCGCCCGCATGATCGCCTTGGCCGATACCAGCGACACCTCGTGCTCCACCGACTGGCCTCCGAAGACCACGGCGACGCGCAGACGGCGGCGCGGGCGCGCGCTCATGACGCCTCCCCCGCGGTCGCCCCGGGGCGCGCGCCTCGATCGGCCGCCGGAGTTCGCGGCGTCGCTGGAAGAGCCAGCGCCTCGCGCACGCGCGTCTCCAGCCGATCGGCCTGCGCCGGATCGATCGCCGACAAGAGCAGCGCGTCGGGATAGGCATCCAGGAGACGCGCCCGCCCTGCCTCGGAGACGGCGTCGATCTTGTTCAGCACCAGGATCTGCGGGCGATCGCCCAGCCCGAGCTCCTCGAGCGTGGCGCGGGTCGTCATCAGATGATCGGAGATGACCTCCGAACCGGCGTCCGCCACGTGCAGCAGAAGGTCGGCGTCGGCCGCCTCCTCCAGAGTGCTCCGGAAAGAGGCCACCAGATGGTGCGGCAGCTTGCGGATGAAACCGACCGTATCGATCACCAGGAAGGGCGGGCGGCCGCCTCGAGCGCTGCGGCGCACGAGCGGGTCGAGCGTCGCGAACAGGCGATCTTCGACGAAGGTCCCGGCGCCGGTCAGGAGGTTCAGCACCGTCGACTTGCCGGCGTTCGTGTAGCCGACCAGCGCCACGCGCGGCTCGGACCGCCGTTTCTTGCGCCGCTCATCGCGCTCCCTTTCGATCCGGTCCAGGTCGACCTCGAGGCGGGCGATCTTCCGCCGCACCATGCGCCGATCGATCTCCAGCTGGGTTTCGCCGACGCCTCGCTGACCGATGCCGCCGTCCTGACGCCCGAGATGCCCCCACTGGCGCGTCAGGCGCGGCAGCAGGTAGCGCAACTGCGCCAGCTCGACCTGCGTGCGCGCCTCGCGGCTCCGGGCGCGCCTCGCGAAGATGTCGAGGATCAGGGCGGAGCGGTCGAGAACCTTGACGGAGAGCGCCTCTTCGAGATTGCGCACCTGCGCCGGAGACAGGTCGAGATCGCACAGAAGCAGACCCGCGCGGCGCTCACGGGCAAGGGCCGCCAGCTCCTCGACCTTGCCTCGCCGCAGCAATGTCGAAGGGTGGGCGGGACCGCGCTCCTGCACGACGCGGCCGACCACTTCGGCCCCGGCGGTCTCCGCCAAGCGCGCGAGCTCGTCGAGGTGCTCCTCGACGTCCAGACGATCCCGGCGCGTGAGACAAAGACCGGCCAGGAGGGCCCGTTCGCGGGTCAGCGCGCGGGGTGCCGGCACTCGGAAATCCTCATGCCGCAATCTTAGTGCGCGCTCGAGGCTCCGTCAACGTGCGGGGCGGCCAGGAGCGACTCGATCAGGGCGTCATGCGCGGGCGGCAGGCTGGTCCCTGCGTAGCGGATGATTCCGTCCCGCCCGATGAGGAAATTCTGCGGGATCGAAGCGATCCGGTAGCGGTCCATCACCGACCCGCCGTCGTCCCAGAGGATCGGGTAGTCCATCTTCATTTGACGGGCAAGCGTCCGGGCCCCTTCGCGCGTCTGGCTGATGTCGACCGCGATGCCGAGAACCTCGAGGCCCCGATCGTGATACTTGGCGTACGCCTCCCTCACCACCGGGACCTCCTGCAGGCAGGGGACGCACCAGGAGGCCCAGAAAACCACCAGCACGACCTTCTTCTCCTGGCGCAGCCCTTTCAGGCTGTGAGGATTTCCCTCGAGATCCTTGAGGGTGAAGTCGATCGGCAGGTCGCCGACGGCGCGGCCCACCTGTGGGCCGAGGGTCGGCATCTTCTGGGCCGACGCCGTTCCCGCCGACAGGAGCGACAGCAGGAGAGCGAGCGCCGGGGAGATCGTGAAGCGTCGAACCGGAACGGAGCCGGCGTGCGGGGCCATCTCAGAGGAGGACGTCGATTTTCTCAACCAGCTTGTCCTTCGTGACGTAGCCGAGGATCTGATCCCGCACCTTCCCCTCTTTGAAGAAGAGGATGGTCGGCACCGAGAGGATTCCGTAGCGGACCGCCGTGGCCTGGGCACGGTCGACATCGAGATGGGCCACCTTGACCCGGCCGGCATATTGGACCGCGACCGCCTCGACGTGCGGCAGGAGGCGCTTGCATGGCCCGCACCATTCGGCCGAGAGATCGAGCAGAACTGGAACCGAGGCCTGCAGCACCTCCGCCTCGAAGTTCGCGTCGTCCACTTCGATCACCGGTCCCATCGGTCTCCTTCGAACGGGCCGTCTTCCGCGGGGTTCCGAAGCTCACCTACGAGGCAAAATTATAGCATAGCCGAGGAGGTGGCCGCGCCCGACCCCGGAAGGGACCGGCCGCCGGCCGGGCCACCCGCCCCTGTTCGAGGGGTCACCCGGATGGAGGCCGGGGGGGCCACATCGGTTCAGACTTTCAGCTGAAAGATCGTTTTCACCTGCCCGACAGGGAGCCCCCGGTGGCTCTGGATCCCGCCGACAAACCGCTCGCGCAGAGCGGCCGCGGCGGTATCGTCGAGGGTCCCGAGCTGGCGCAGGGTCTCGATGGCGGCGCTGAAACGCGAGCGCTGCCCCTCGCCGTCGGAGATCTTCAGGGCGATCCCGATGCTGCGTCTCCGGCGACGGCAGGCCAGGCCGTAGAACCCCTCCGCGCCGATCTTGGCGATCAATCCGGCGCCCGCCCCGGTGCGGATCAGCTCGGAGCAGAGCCGGTCGGTGCCGGCGACCATCTCCGGGTGCGCCCGCATGGCGGCGACGCCGCGGCGGGCGGCGGCGGCCAGGGGGCCGAGGTCGGGCGGCGGTTCGAGGAGACGGGCGTACATCAGGGCCGCGCGACCGATCGGCAGGGCGAAGGTCGGCGCGGAACAGCCGTCGGTCCCGAGGCGGACCGCCGCCGGCGGCAGCCCGGCGAACGCTTCGATCGCCCGGCGGATGAGGAGCTGCACCGGGTGCTCCGGGTCGAGATAGCTGCCGGTCGGGGCGCCGAGATGGACCGCCAGCGCGAGCATGGCGGCATGTTTCCCCGAACAGTTATTGTGCAACGGCGTGGGCGCGACGCCGGTGCGGCGCAGCTCGCGCGCGGCAGGGGGATGCATCGGCGGGTGCGCTCCGCACTGCAGCGCCCCCTCGTCGAGACCGATGCGCGCGAGGATGCCGCGCACCTCCTCGAGATGGAACGGCTCGCCCCCGTGCGAGCCGATCATCAGGCCGCGCCCGCGGCCAGGAGCGGCAGGACCTGGAACGGTTTGGCGGACGAGCGCAAAAAGGTGACGAGACCCGGGTCGCCGAACGAGGCGACGGCCCCGCCCGCCGCGTCGACGACCGCCAGGGCGCCGAAGTGAATCGATTCGACGCTCTCGCCCCGCCACGCCTCGACCATCGGCAGGTAGCCCCGGCCCTCGGGGAACAGCGCGACCGGCTTCTCGCCTGTCGGGCCGCCGCTCCCCGCTCCGCTCCTCCGTCCCGCCATCGCGGCCTCTCCCGGGAGCCTGTCCTAGCGCGCCGCCTCGAGGACGATCCGGTAGAGCATCTCCGTGCCGAACGCCAGCGAGCCGAGCGCGATCTTCTCGTCGTTCGCATGCATCGTCCGGAGGTCCTCTTCGCGGATCGGGAACGGCAGGAGCCCGTAGGCCACCAGACCGCGGGCGCGCAGCACCTGGGAGTCGGTTCCGCCCGGAGACATGTACGGCACGACCGGGGCCCGGGGCGCCATCGAGCGCGCGACCTTCTCGATGGCGCGATAGAGCGACGTGTCGGTCGGTGAAGGGCCGGGGCCGGGTTTGGCCGGCCGCGCCAGGCTCAGCTCGACCTTGGGGTCCCCGATCCTCTCCCTCAGCAGGGCCGCGAACGCCTGCAGATCGGTCCCCGGAAGGATCCGGCAGTTCAGATTGGCCCGCGCCTCCGCGGGAATGACGTCTTCCTTGTAGCCGGCGTTCAGGATCGTGGGCGTGCATGTCGTGCGCAGCATGGCGCCGAAATTCGGGTTCGCCGACAGCATCCCGACGCAGCGCGGCCCGCTCTGCGGATCGTCGAGGCCCCGGGCGCAGCCCGCCTGATCCGGAGGGAGAACCGCGGCGAGCCCCGAGAAGAAGGCCCGGGTCACCTCGTTCAAGCGGGGCTCGAAGCTCAGCGTCGCGACCCGGCCGAGCGCTCCGACCAACCGGTCGATCGGATTGTCCCCGGTCGGAATGGAAGAGTGACCGGCCGTGCCATGCGCCACCAGGGTGAAGTCCTGATAGATCTTCTCGGTGGTCTGCACGGCGACGTAGCTCACCGCGCCATCGTCGCCGCGGATCACGCGCCCGCCTTCGTTGATCACCATGCCGACATCGAACAGATCGGGATGATGCTCGAGGAGCCAGTCCATCCCGCGTCCCCCTCCCGCCTCTTCGTCGGCCTCGGCCAGGAAGATGACATCCCGCCCGAGGACGGTCTTCTGGCGAGCCAGGAGGAGCATCGTCTCCAGCTCCGCAGCGGCCATCCCTTTGTCGTCCAGCGTCCCGCGACCCCAGAGGTAGCCATCCTTCTCGACGGCGTCGAACGGAGGCACGCTCCAGAGCGATCGCTCGACCGGCACGACGTCGATGTGCGACATGATGAGCAGCGGCTTCCCCTGACCCCCGCTGGAATAACGAACCGCCAGACTTCCGCGTCCCGGCTCCGATTCGAAGCGGCGCGGCTCGAGCCCGGCGCGGCGCAGCGCCTCGGCCAGGTACGCCGTCACTCGGCTCTCGTTCCCCGGCGGGTTGCTCGTATCGAGACGGACCAGCGCCTTCAGATGATCGAGCGTCTCGGCCGCCGCCTGACGGAAGTCGGCCGGCGGTTCGGAGACGGGTGCGGCGCCGCTCACCGCGAGGCTCAGGAGGATCGCGGCTGCGGCTGTGAAGCGACGCTGCATCATGAACGGGGCTCCTCCTCGACCGGACCACGCGTCAGGCGCGACCCGTGCGTCCTTTTACTCCCTGGGTCCATTGAGCGTCAACCCGGGGCGGTCGTAGGTACCCCCGGTGTGAGGCAACGCGGGGCGGGATCGGCGGGCACGGGTCCGGCTCGCTGGCGCGAGCCTCCCCTCGCCTCGCCTCGCTCCCACCCACCGCGCTGTGAAGCGCGCGGTGGGACCCCTGGTCGCTCGGTCTCACACGACCCGCCGATCCGAGCAGGCCCGGCTCCCGGCGACTCACCCCGACGGTGACCGCTCCATCTCCCGACATCGGCTTGCACAGCCAACCAAAGGGTGCTCCTCGGTCAGCCCCAGGCTTCGGCCCATCGAGCGGCGCATCCAGGTATCCGCCGCGCCTCGAAGAATTCAACGCTCAACCGGATTGGTCGTGAGCGCCGAGATGTGAGGCAACGCGGGGCGGGATCGGCGGG
>WNFM01137471.1_pt1 | contig 13641 bp, 12 predicted proteins | sample 5400271 | NCBI WGS metagenome assembly WNFM01 (sample SAMN13153352, study PRJNA577476) | soil metagenome | isolation source: 60 cm saprolite on Douglas fir-dominated hillslope | place: USA:California | collected 2013-09-17 | reverse complement strand
CTCTTGTCGAGTTGTGGCCCGCGATCGAGGCGGCGCTGCAATGGATCGACGGCCCCGGCGATCCCGATCGTGACGGCTTTGTCGAATATCGGCGTGCCACGGAGCAGGGGCTGGCCAATCAGGGCTGGAAGGATTCCTTCGACGCCATCTTCCACGCCGATGGCCAGCTCGCCGAAGGCTATATCGCGTTGGCGGAAGTCCAGGGATACGTATTCGCCGGGAAGCGGCTGGCGGCACGTTGTGCCCGCCGCCTCGGAAAGCTCGATCTCGCGACCCGCCTCGAAGCGGAAGCGGCACAGCTTGCCGAACGTTTCGAAGACGCCTTCTGGTGCGAGGAACTCGGCACCTACGCGCTGGCGCTCGACGGCGCCAAGCAGCCGTGCAAGGTCCGGACCTCGAATGCCGGACAACTGCTCTTTACCGGCATCGTCCGACCCGAGCGTGCTCGCCGCGTCGCCGCCGATTTGATGAGCCAGAAATTCTTTTCGGGATGGGGTATCCGCACGGTGGCGCGCGGCGAAGCCCGTTACAATCCGATGTCCTATCACGACGGTTCGATCTGGCCGCACGATAATGCGCTTATCGCGCTCGGCTTTGCGCGCTACGGCCTGACGCATTCCGTGGCGCATCTGTTCAAGGGCCTGTTCGATGCCGCCAGCTATATGGATCTGCGGCGGCTGCCCGAATTGTTCTGCGGGTTTCAGCGCGAGCGGCGGCGCGGACCGGTGCTCTATCCGGTGGCGTGTGCTCCGCAAGCCTGGGCGAGTGCCACGCCTTTTAGTTTGCTGGAGGCGTCCCTCGGTCTGGAATTCGATGCCGCGCGCGGCGAGATACGGCTCCGCAATCCGCGCCTGCCGGAGTTTCTCAACGAGGTGATCTTGCGTGACCTGCAACTCGGCGCCTCGGGCGTCGACCTGCGGGTCCGTCGCCACGGCGAGGAAGTATCGCTCGAAGTGCTGCGAACACGTGGTGAAATTCAGGTGTCGATCGTGCTGACCCACTGACGGGTGCATCGCCCGTCGTCCCTTGTGAACTTCAGGAGGCGCATATGCGCGCGGGCATTCTTATCATAGCCCTGACCGTCGGGCTGACAGCGTTGGTCGCCGCCAAGGCGGCGGACGAAGCCGTACCACCGCAAGCGAACAAGGAGGGCGCGCAGGATGTGGCGAAGCAGCCCGCGCCTCCGCCATCTGTCACCGTGATCGGTGCGCGCGATGCGCATGGGATACTCGGCCGTGACGTTCGCAGTGCAGCCAACGAGGACATGGGACGTATCGTTGATGTGATCGTCGATCGCGAGGGCACGGTGCGCGCCGCGGTCATCGACTTCGGCGGCTTCCTCGGCGTCGGCAGTCGGAAAATCGTGGTCGACTGGAGCGCACTGCGTTTCGGCGGAGTTGCCAGCAAGAGCGACAGCATCACGCTCGAGTTGACCAAGGAACAGGTGATGGCAGCGCCGGAATACAAGGAAGACACGCCGGTCGTTGTGCTCGGCGCGGCCGGTCGCCTGCACCCCTGGGATTTTGAGCATTAGAGGAGAATAATCTGGCGGGTCTTTCCTCTTCGCTGGACCGGAAGGATGACGATCGGCACAAACGATCTGTCGTCGGCGGCGAATTCGTGCCGTTGGTCCCGGACCTGCCACCCGACCCGCGTCCCGCGCCATCTCCCGCGAGCCAGCACGGCCTCGACTGGTTCATCTTTTTTCTGGCGGACGTGCAGACCGGCTTCGGGCCATTCGTTGCGGTCTATCTGACGACGCAAAAGTGGACGCAGGTCGAGATCGGCTTCGTGCTTTCGATCGGGGGGGTCGTCGGCTTGCTTGGACAAATGCCGGGCGGGGCCATCGTCGACGCCGCCCGTTCCGAGCGGCTGGTGGCCGGTCTTGCGGTGGCAGCTATCGGGTGCAGCGCGCTGGCCTACGCGGTTTGGCCGATTTTCCCGGTCGTAACGGCGGCGGCCACCCTCCATGCGCTGGCAAGTTGCGTGCTCGGTCCGGCGATCGCCGCGATCAGCCTCGGTCTGGTTGGGCCGCTGGCGATCGGGGAGCGGCTCGGCCGCAACGCCCGTTACGCATCGCTGGGCAACGGTTGCGCCGCGGCCTTGATGGGGGTTTGCGGCTATCTGCTGTCGAGCCGATCGGTATTTCTCGTCACCTTCGTGCTGGCGATTCCGACGCTGCTGTCGCTGGCGCGAATTCGCGGGAAAGAGATCGATGTGGCGCAGTGCCACGGCGCCCTGGCGCGCGAGGCGCCTGACGTCGCGGTCACCAGCGTATTCCATCTACTGAAGCAACGCCCGCTGCTGATTTTCGCCGCAAGCGTGTTGCTGTTTCAACTGGCGAACGCGGCGATGTTGCCGTTGATGGCCGGCGTGGTGACAACCCGATCGAGCCAATGGGCGACGGTGCTGATCGCGGCATGCATCATTGTGCCGCAGGCGATCGTGGCGCTGGCCTCGCCGTCAGTCGGACGCGAGGCGCAAGCCTGGGGCAGGCGGCCGCTATTGCTGCTGGCCTTCGCGGCGCTGGTGATCCGCGGATTGTTGTTTGCCGTCGTGAAAGACCCCTACGTTTTGGTCATGGTGCAGGTGTTCGACGGCATCACCGCGGCCGTGCTCAGCGTGATGGTGCCGCTGATCGTGGCGGATGTCGCGTTCGGCAGCGGTCACTTCAATCTGGCGCAAGGCGTTGTCGGAACGGCGACCGGTATCGGTGCGTCGCTGAGTACCGTCCTGGCCGGCTATGTCAGCGACAGGTTCGGCAGCGGCATGGCCTTCACCGGACTGGCCTGCGTTGCGGGTCTGGGCCTTGTGATGATCTGGTCATTCATGCCGGAGACGCGGCGGAGGGTGGCCTGATCACCAGTCGCGCCGTGAGGAGTGCTGCCAAGGTCAGCGATGCTGCCGCGGTAGACACTGAAGATCTGTCGTACCGACATGGTACCCGATCACGCCCTGCGATGACCTCAGAGCCGCCATAGCGTTAGCAGCCTTCTGGTTTTGGCGGCTAAGCGGCACTTCCTGTATGATGCCCCGGGGCGCAGAGGTCGACGGCGGCCCGATCGCACACTGAAGCGTGAACGTAACAAAACCGCGCTGTTCGCGAACATCGGACAGTCGCAACCGCCATCAAGGGAATCACATGGCCGAAATTCAGGACGATTGGTCTTCATTGCCGGCTAAAGCGGGGCTAGGCCAGGTCGTGCTGGTGCTGCAGGGCGGCGGCGCACTGGGCTCTTACCAGGCCGGCGTCTATCAGGCGCTGGACGAAGCCGGCATCGAGCCGGACTGGATCATCGGCACCTCGATCGGCGCCATCAATGCCAGCCTGATTGCGGGCAACGCGCCGCAGAACCGGCTGTCGCGCCTGCGCGAGTTCTGGAAGCGGATGGAGCAAAATCCGGTCTGGAATTTTCGCGACATCTTTCCGGGCTTCAACGAAAAACTGTCCTACTGGTCGACGGTGACCAACGGCATTCCCGGCTTCTTCCGGCCGAATCCGCTGGCCCATGCCGGCGACAGCTATCCGTTGGGAGCTGACCATGCCGGTTATTATTCGACGTCGCCGCTGGAGCGCACGCTGACCGAACTGATCGATTTCAGCCTGGTCAATCAGTGCAAGCCGAGGCTGACGGTGGGCGCCGCCCATGTCCGCTCGAGTGAGATGCGCTACTTCGACAGCCGCGACGGCGAGATCGGCGTCAAGCACATCATGGCTTCAGGCGCGCTGCCACCGGCATTCCCGGCGGTGCGCATCGACGGTGAACTCTACTGGGACGGCGGCATTCTCTCGAACACGCCGACCGAGGCCGTGTTCGACGACAATCCACGGAAGAATTCACTGATCTTCTCGGTGCATCTGTGGAATCCGTCCGGCGCCGAGCCGACCACGATGGCGGAGGTGCTGAACCGGCACAAGGATGTGCAGTATTCAAGCCGGATCGCCAGCCACATCGCCCGCCGGCAGCAGGCGCACCGTCTGCGCCATGTCATCAATCAGCTTACGGCGCGATTGCCCGAGTCCGAGCGCAACAGCGAAGCGGTGAGGGAGCTTGCGAGCTATGGCTGCCCGACGCGGATGCATGTGGTGCGGCTGCTGGCCCCGCAGCTAACCCGCGAGGACCACACCAAGGACATCGACTTCAGTCCGTCCGGCATCATGCAGCGCTGGGACGCCGGCTATCGCCACACCAAGGCGGTGCTCGAGCGCAAGCCGTGGGTCGGCGAGTTCGATCCGCTCTCGGGGGTGGTGCTCCACGAGCATTTGGAGGTCATGCCGGAGGCGGCCGAGTAATGCAGGCATCTAGCCAGGTTTGTTGCGGCCTCCGATCGAGGCGGGATCACAGGTCGCTCTGGATGACTAGTCGGTAACTGGTGGATGGTTCCTGACGGCCAGTGCAGCGCCGTCAGGCCAGGAAGAACGCATCGCCTCGTGTACCAACGCCCCGACCGCTGAAGAGTAAGGCCGGCCCCTGACCGTCGTGAGATTTACCTCCCGCCAGAATTCCGGCGCCACCATGGGTATCGCGACGACACCCGAATGTTCGATGGAGTATTTGGGAAAGAATCCAAAGCCAAAGCCGCCGGCGATCATGGCGAGAACCCAATCGTCCCGATCGCTGCTGTAGACGGTTTCGCAATCGATGCCGCGCTGGTCGAAGATGATATCAACCATGTCGTTGAACTCGCAGGCCGAGCGCTGAACATAGCGTTCTCCCATCAGGTCCTTGATTTCCACTGAATCTCGGCTGGCCAGTCGATGGGTCGGCGGCACGACGATCATCATCTGCTCGCGAAACAGCGGCAGATAGTTCAGGCGCGGATCGGCTTCGCGATCGGGGCGGCAGTAAATCGCAGCTTCCGTTTGCGACTCAATCAGCCTCTCCTCGATCGATTGCGCCGTGCCGTCGATCAGTTCCAGCCTGACATCCGGGCAAACCTCCCGGTATCGTCCGAACAACTTGATCAGGAGTCCTGGTGCGATGGTACACATGATGGCAAGGCTCAGTTGCGTCGGCGTTCTCGTCGCGAAGGCTTTGGCTTGCGCCTTTGCCGCCAGGCTTTGCTCCCAGACGCCCTCCAGATATGGCTTCACCACCCGTCCAAGTTCGGTCAAACGGATGTTTGAGCGCTCGCGGTGGAACAGAAATCCGCCGAATTCTTTCTCCAGCAACTGGATTGCGCGTGTCAGGGAAGGCTGTGTGACGTGGCACTTTTGAGCCGCGCGCGTAAAATTGAGTTGGTCGCAGACAGCGAGAAAATAGCGGACCTGGTGGAGCTCCATGCTTCGTCTCTATGGGGGTGCCAAACGGCGCTGGCGGTTGTGGGCGTCTCCAGAATTTCGATTTGCGAGCTGAAATACGCCGCCGGCACAAATTTCCCGTGCGACGACGCCGTTTCCGGCACGCCTTGCGGTTGCAAGAACGGCTTTCGATGGCAACGGATTGCTTCGAGGTGGGATGGTGAGGAAAGCCGCGGAAGGGTCGGAAGCCTACAGCGCCACCATCTTGCGGTAGAGGGTGCTGTAAAGGGCCGCCGAAAGATCCCAGCTAAAGGATCGCGCCATCGCACTGCGCCGCATCGAGTCGAGGCGGTCCTTGGCGCCGAAGGTTTCGAAGGCGCGGCGGACGCCGCCGAGGAAAGATTCCGCCGACGGTTGCGAGAACAGGAATCCGGTTTCGCCGTCCTTGATGGTCTCGGCCAGGCCGCCGGTCTGGTGGCCGATCGGCAGCGATCCAAACCGCTGCGCATACATCTGGCTCAACCCGCACGGTTCGAACCGCGACGGCATCAGCGTGAAATCGCTGCCGGCGAAAATTCGCCGCGCCTGTCCGTCGTTGAAGCCGATGACGACGCCGATCGCGTCCGGCCTGCGCCGATGCGCCTCGACCAAGGCTTGTTCGATCGCGGGCTCGCCGCTGCCGGTGACGACAATCTGTCCGCCGGCCTCGATGATCTCGTCGGCGGCTGACAACACGAGGTCGATGCCTTTCTGGTGAACGAGACGGGCGACCAGGCCGAAGATCGGGCCGCGCGACACTGCCAGGCCGAACTGCTTGCGGACGTAGTCTGCGTTGGCCTGCTTGCCCTCCCAATCGCCGGGGGCAAATTGCTGGGCCAGTTGCGCGCAGGCGCGGGGGTCCCAGCTCTCGTCGATGCCGTTCAGGATGCCGGTCAGCTCTGATGCGTCCGAGCGCTGGCGCAGCAGGCCTTCCAGGCCGCAGCCGAGTTCAGGCGTCGTGATCTCCCTGGCGTAGGTCGCGCTGACGGTGGTGAGGTGCGTGGCATAGACGAGGCCGCCCTTGAGGAAGGACATCTTGTCGTAGAATTCGAGCCCGTCGATATGGAAAGAGCTTTCGGGAGCTCCGATCCGGCGCAGCGACTCCTTGGGGTACAGACCCTGATAGGCGAGGTTGTGGATGGTCAGGATCGAGGGAATTTTTGAGTTCTTCCAGGCGAGGTAGGCCGGCGCCAGCGCGGCCTGCCAGTCGTTGGCGTGGACCAGGTCGGCTGCCCAATTCTTGTCCAGACTGCCCATGGCAAGCTCGGCCGCGGCCGAAGCAAATCGGCCGAAGCGGACGTCGTTGTCCGGCCAATCGCGCCCCTGTTCGTCGCCATACGGATTGCCTGGCCGATCATAAAGCTGGGGGCACAGCAGGATGTAAATCGGCAGGCCGTCGCGGGTCGATGCTCGCCCCAGCGAACAGGCCGGCATCTCCGCCAGCGGGGCACATTGCCCAACGATTTCAATGTGGGTGAACTGTTCGACCACGTCCCGGTAGCCGGGAAGCATGATCCGGACGTCGCTCCATGGACGCAGTGCCCGGGGAAGGGCCGCGGACACCGCAGCCAGACCGCCGACGCGGACGAAATCATCCATTTCAGTGGTGACGAACAATACCTTCAAGAAACGCCCTCGCGCCCGTCCCTGTGCAACGCAATGCAAGAATGGGTCCAATTTTTATCTGGACTTACAATGCGCTGCCGGGACGGTCCGTTCCTGAGTAAGAGAAACGCTTCCCTGTCGTGGCTGCGCAAATTAGGGTCACGCCGAACCAGAAAATCAAGAGCCGTGGAGCCTAAGGGAGCTTTAGAGAATGACCATATCCGGTACCGATGAGAGGAGTTTGACAGGCAGCTTCGCCGGCCTGCGCGTCCTCGATTTTTCGACCACGATTGCCGGACCGCACTGTACCCGGATGCTCGCCGACATGGGAGCGGAGGTCATCAAGATCGAAACCGAGGAAGGCGAGACGATGCGGACCCGCCCGCCGGTGCGCAACAACTGCTCGACCGCCTTTGGCCAGCTCAATGTCGGCAAGAACAGCCTGGTGCTGGATCTGAAATCGCCGAAAGGCATGGAGGCCGTTCGCCGGCTGGTCGCGACCGCGGATGTTCTGGTCGAGAATTTTCGCCCCGGCGTGATGCGGCGGTTGAAGCTCGATTACGCTTCTTTGCACGACCTCAACCCAAAACTGGTCTTCTGCTCGATCTCCGGCTACGGCCAGACCGGCCCGTCGGCGCCATTTCGGCGGCGCTGTATCAGCGCTCGGCCAGTCAGAAGGGCCAGCACATCGACGTCTCGATGCTGGAGTCGATGCTGAGTCTGACCTTGAACGAATTGCAGTGGTCGCAATTCGAAGTGAAGGCGACGCAGCGACCGATGTTCGGACCGATCGAAACGTCAGACGGCTATGTGATGGTCGCGATCGCCAGCGAGAAAACCTTTCAGAGCCTGATGAAGGTGATCGGTCATCCCCAGTGGGTGAACGATCCGCGCTTTGCCAGGTATGTCGATCGCCGCGAAAACTGGGGAAGCCTGATGGACGGCGTCGAAGCGTGGTCGCGCGCGGTGACGACGGAAAAATGTCTCGTCGCGCTCAATGACGACGGCGTTCCCTCATCGGCCTATCGCACCGTGGCCGAGGCGTTGCGCGATCCGCAGATCGCCCATCGCGGTGCACTGGTCGAAGTCGAGGACGGCGGAGGAACCTTGAAGGTCCTCAACCAGCCGTTCCGCATGTCCGGCGCCAAAGTGTCGGCGGCAAAGCGGATGTCGACGCTCGGCGAACACACGCTTCGCCTGCTCAAGGAGACCGGTCTGTCGGAGGATGAAATAAAGGCCTTTTCCGGCAAGCAACCCGTGGCGGCGCGCGGCTGATCGCGCGGGCCGCGTTTGTCTCGTGCGGACAGACGTGGCAAGGTCCGCCCATAACAATGTCTTCAAGAACAAGAATACCGGGAGAGAAGCGATGAAGAGTTTCCAGGTCGCCGAGTTCAATGCCCCCCTGAAAGAGGTGGATCAGCCGACGCCGCAGCCCACCGGCACGCAGGTGCTGATCAAGGTCAAGGCCGCCGGCGTCTGCCATAGCGACCTGCATATCTGGGAAGGCGGCTACGATCTCGGCCATGGCCGCAAGCCGCTGTCGCTGAAGGATCGCGGCGTGTCGCTGCCGCGCACGATGGGGCACGAGACGGTCGGCGAGATTTTGGCGTTCGGGCCGGATGTCAAGGAATCCGATAGAGGCGGGCTCAAGGCCGGTGACATTGCGCTGGCCTATCCGTGGCTCGGCTGCGGCAAGTGCGAGACCTGCGTTGGCGGCGACGAGAACATGTGCGCCGTCAAACCGAATTCGCTCGGCGTCTACTGCGATGGCGGTTATGCCGATCACATGACGGTGCCGCATCCGAAGTATCTGCTGAACCTGAATGGCCTCGATCCCGTCACCGCCGCGCCCTATGCCTGCTCCGGCGTCACCACCTATAGCGCGCTGAAGAAGGTCGAATCCGCTTTCAACTCGCCGATCGTCATCTTCGGCGCCGGCGGGCTCGGCCTGATGGCGTTGTCGCTGTTGAAGGCGATGGGTGGCAAGGGCGCCATCGTCGTCGATATCGACGCCCGCAAACGCGAGGCGGCGGAAGCCGCCGGCGCGCTCGCCACCGTCGACGGCAAGTCGCCGGACGCGCTGGAGCAACTCGCCAAGAAAGCCGGTGGCCCCATTCGCGCGGTGATCGATCTGGTCGGCAACGCCGCGACGACACAACTCGGCTTTGATTGCCTCGCCAAGGGCGGCAAGCTCGTCATCGTCGGTCTGTTCGGCGGCGGCGCGACCTGGGCGTTGCCGCTGATTCCGATCAAGGCGATCACGATCCAGGGCAGCCATGTCGGCAATCTCAGGGAAACCCAGGAATTGCTCGATCTGCTGCGAACCAAGAAGATCGCGCCGATACCGGTGACGACGATGCCGCTTGCGAAAGCCAATGAAGCGCTGAACGATCTGCACAAGGGCAAATTGGTCGGCCGCGCGGTGCTGACGCCGTATGGCCGGGCTTGACCCGGCCATCCACGTCTTTCTTGCCGATGCGCAGCAAGCGCGTGGATGCCCGGGTCAAGCCCGGGCATGACGAGCCCTAAAACTTCAAGATGTAAGGAATCCCCCATGTCTGCAAATAACGCACTCCACATCGCCGTCCTCGGTGGCGACGGTATCGGTCCGGAAGTGATGGCGCCGGCGCTGGAAGTCTTGCGCAAGATCGAGGCGACGACGGACTTGAAATTCCGCTTCACCGATGCGCCGGCCGGGGCCAACAATTACCTCGCGACCGGCAAGTCGATGCCGGACAGCACAGTAAAACTGTGCGACGAGGCGGATGCGATCCTGCTTGGCGCTTGCGGCCTGCCGTCGGTGCGCTACCCCGATAACACCGAGATCATGCCGCAGGTCGAACTGCGCTTTCATTTCGATCTCTATGCCGGCGTGCGTCCGGCGCGGCTGATCCCGGGCGTGCCGAGCCCGATCGTCGGCGCCGACCAGCGCGGTATCGATCTCGTCGTGATCCGCGAGTCCACCGAAGGCCTGTTCGCCTCGATGGGCAAGGGCGTCGTCACCGATACCGAAGCGCGCGAGACCCTCGTCATCACGCGAAAAACCTCGGAGCGGCTGTTCGAGTTCTCGTTCCGGCTGGCCGAACGCCGCAAGGCACGCGGCCGCGCCAATGGCGGGTTGACCTGCGTCGACAAGGCGAACGTGTTCAAGGCGTTCGCGTTCTTCCGCGAGATGTTCGACGACGCGGCCAAGCGTCATCCCGACGTCAAAGCCGACCGGCTTTATGTCGATGCCTGCTCGGCGCTTCTCGTGAAACGTCCCTGGGATTTCGACGTCATGGTGATGGAGAACATGTTCGGCGATATTCTCTCCGACATGACCGCCGGCCTGATCGGCGGCATGGGCATGGCGCCGTCGGCCGATATCGGCGATCGCCACGCGGTGTTTCAACCGTGCCACGGCACCGCGCCTGACATCATGGGGCAGGGCAAGGCCAACCCGACCGGCATGATCCTGTCGACGGCGATGATGCTGGATTGGCTGGCCGACAAGCACGGCCTTGAGAGCGCGGCCGAAGCTTCCGAACGCATCGAGCGCGCCGTCGACAAGGTCTATGCCGACGGCATCAAGCCGATGGAATTCGGCGGCAGCAACGGCACCAACGATATCGCCAAGGCCGTACTGGCGGCGCTGTAGGAAGCCAACTCCGTCGATGCATAGCCGCGGTCGCCGTGGCTCTCACAAAAATATCGAAAACAACCCCATGCAAAGTAGCTTTGCGCTCCTTTGGTGAGCCAAGGCGCTCATCCAGAGGTAATGAGGTAGGGCGCTGCAATCAAATCGCCTTTGCCGCCTTTAGCTTCTCGATGCCTTCGGCGTCATAGCCCAGCGAGCGCAAGACCTCGTCATTGTGCTCGCCCAAATCAGGCGTGGCGGATCGCAAATTGCGATCGAAACCGGTGATCTCGCAGGGCTGGGCGATCAGGTCGAGTTCACCGAGGCGGGGATGGGTGACGGACCGCTTGATCCGCAACTCCTCGACCTGCGGGTCGGCAAAGACGTCCTTGACGTTATAGACCGGGCCGCAGGGAAGGCCCTCGGCAACCATGATCTCGAACCATTCACGGCTGGACCGCGTGCGCAGGGCGGCCGTGATCAACTCGTTCAGCGCTTCCCGGTTGCGCGAGCGCAGGCCGGATGAAGCGAAGCGCGGATCGGCGATCATCTTTTCCCGGCCGATCAGCTTGCAGAATTTTGCAAAGTTCTTGTTGCCGGTGGCGGAAAGGTTGAGAAAGCCGTCGGCGGTCGGGAACAGTCCCATCGGCGTGTTGGTCGGATGGTTGTTGCCTTCCTGCGGCGGCACCTTCTTGTCCATGGTCCAGCGCGTCGCCTGAAAATCCATCAGCGTGATGCCGGCTTCCAGTCGAGCAAGGCGATCAAAATGCCCTGCGCCAGGAACGCGCCTGCCATGATATCGGTGACGGCGACGCCGACGCGGACCGGGCCCTGTCCCGGAATGCCCGTCACCGACATGATGCCGGTCATGCCCTGCGCGATCTGGTCGATCGATGGCCGCTCGGTGTAGGGGCCGTACTGGCCGAAGCCGGAAATGCTGCCATAGACGATCCGCGGGTTGCGCTTCTTCACGGATTCGAAGTCGACGCCGAGGCGCTTGGCGACGCTGGGACGCATGTTCTCGACGATGACGTCGGCTTGTTCGGCGAGCCGCATGAAGACCTCGCGGCCTTCGTCGGTCTTCAGGTTCAGCGTGATGGCGCGCTTGTTGCGATGCAGGTTCTGGAAGTCCGAGCCGTCGCGGCGGCCGACCACTTCGCTGGCTTCGCCGGCTTCCGGCGGCGGTTCGACGCGGATCACGTCGGCGCCCCAGTCGGCCAGCGTACGGACGCAGGACGGGCCGGCGCGTGCCAAGGTCAGGTCGAGCACCTTGAAGCGCGATAGCGGCAACCGTTGAGACTGGTTCTGCGGCGCGGCGTGGTCGGCTTTATCGACGGGCCTATGCATGCTGGTCGTCCTGAATCGGAATGATGTGCGAGGGATTGATTTCCAGCCAGACCTTTTGGCCGATAGTGAACACGCTGACGGGCGGCGACATCACGCGCAGCTTGAGATCGCCGGTTTCGGCGCGGAAGGCGTAGTCCCAGCTCTCGCCGAGAAACGCACGCTCGGTAATGCTTCCCGGCAGGATGACGCAATCGCCCGCGGGGCAGGCGGCATGCAGCGCGAGGTTCTGCGAGCGCAGCGAGAATTCGCTTGTATTGATCGGTCCGCTGCAGCCAAGCCGTGCCGACGCCACTTCGAAACCGTTGAAGGCGACGCTGGAGCCGTTCGGTTTGCCGTCGAGAATATTGGAGCGTCCGATGAATTCGGCGACATAGCGCGTCTTCGGCCGAGTATAGAGCGTCAGGGGATCGTCGATCTGTTCGATGCGGCCCTTGTTCATGACAGCGATACGGTCCGACGTCGTCATCGCTTCGGATTGGTCGTGGGTGACGTAGATCGAGGTGATGCCGAATTCATTGTGCAGGCGGCGGATCTCGCTGCGCATCTCCTCGCGCAGATTGGCGTCGAGGTTCGACAGCGGTTCGTCCAGCAGCAGGATTTCCGGCTGCACCACCAGCGCGCGCGCCAGCGACACGCGCTGCTGCTGGCCGCCGGAGAGTTCGTTGGGATAGCGTGCGGCGAGGTGCCCAAGCTGCACCACCTCGAGGATCTGCTTGACCCGGCGTCTGGCTTCGTCCTTGGCGACCTTGCGCATCTTGAGGCCGAAGGCGACATTCTGCTCGACCGTCATGTTCGGCCACAGCGCGTAACTCTGGAAAATCATCGACATCCGCCGCTTCTCCGGCGGCAACGAGGATGTGGTCGACGACATCTGCCTGCCGTCCATCTCCACGGTACCCGCGGTCGGCGTGACAAAGCCTGCGATCATCCGCAAGGTCGTGGTCTTGCCGCAGCCGGACGGCCCCAGCAGTGAGACGAACTCGCCGGCACGCAGCGTCAGATTGAGGTCGTCGACGACGACCAGGTCAGCAAACTTCTTGGTCAGGCCCTTGAGGTGCAACTTGTCCATCAGTTTCGCCTCAGCATGAAGTCCCGGCCGAGAACGGCTGCGCCGACGAGCGTCACCACGCCGGTGACGACGAGCAGCAGGACGGAGATCGCGGACAGCATTTCGTACGAACCCTGTTCACCCAATTCCAATGTCAGCACCGAGACGACGCGGGTTTGGGGCCCGGACAGAAACATCGCGGTCGACAGCTCCCGGGTCCCGATGATGAAGATCAAGAGCCAGCTTCCGAACAGCGATTTCTTCAGGATCGGCAGCACCACCAGCCAGAGCGCGCGGGCCTGGTTGCCACCGGCGATCCGCACGGCCTCTTCCAGCTCGGGGTGCAGGCCCTGGATCGCCGAATTGGAATTGGTGAAAGCGATCGGCAAAAAGCGCGTGACAAAGGCGATCACGACCAGCGCGCCGAGGCCATAGAGCGCGAACGGCGGCGGCGCGTAGGCTGCATAGAAGCAGATCGCGAGTACGATGCCGGGCACCGCAAACGGCGCCAGCGTAATGCTCGCCAGCAGATGAGAGTAAGGCAGAAGCTTGCGCTGAGAGATATAGGCGACAGCGAAGCCCAGGAACGTGCAGATGGTCGCGGTAATGATGGCATATTGAAAGGTATTGAACAGCGCCTGCCGCACCGTCATCTGGTCGAACAGCACCTCATGGAAATTATGCAAGGTGAAATTGGCCGCCGACATCGGCAGCGCCCAGGCCTTGCTGAACGAGGTCTGCAGG
>WNFM01217859.1_pt1 | contig 13642 bp, 11 predicted proteins | sample 5400271 | NCBI WGS metagenome assembly WNFM01 (sample SAMN13153352, study PRJNA577476) | soil metagenome | isolation source: 60 cm saprolite on Douglas fir-dominated hillslope | place: USA:California | collected 2013-09-17 | reverse complement strand
TCCGGCGGAGCGGAGTCAGTGGCCAGCTGCTTTGCTTGATTTTGGTGATGGCCTTCTTTGCTATCGGCACAGGCGGAAAATATCTTTCCTGGGCAAACCTTCAGGTCATCCTCAATCTAGCGGCCATACCGGCTATCATCGCGATTGGTCTTCACCAGGTGGTTGTGCTCGGAGGGATCGATCTTTCGGTTGAAGGAGTTGTCGCGCTGTGTGTGGTGGTGGTGGGATTACTGGCGCACAACCAATTCAATTCTAACAACGTCGGCCTGTGGATCATCCCCATCACGTTATTGATGGGCGGAATCGCCGGAACCATAAACGGCCTGCTCAACACCAAATTGAGAATCCCGTCTTTCATCAGCACGTTGGGTATGAGTTGGGTCCTCTGGGGATTGGCGGTATTCGTGAGCAAAGGGCAAACGATTCCTCTGATTGATAACCCACTCAGTGGAATTGTTAACGGTTCTCTATTTGGGATTCCCGACCTTACGATTGTCGCCTTGGTATTATTGATCGTCATCCAGGTCGTTCAGGATCGAACCCGATTCGGGCGCTATCTCTATGCCATCGGTGGTGATGAACTTTTATCGGCGCAAGCGGGTGTCAAAGTTGACCGAACCAAGATCTTAGTGTTCGCCATCGCCGGGATGTTTTACGGGCTTGCCGCTTTGTTTCTGGCGGTGAGACTGAGCAGCGCTCAAGCCATCACCGGCAACAATCTGTTGTTCCCTGCCATCACTGCGATTGCGGTGGGCGGCGTGGCGCTAACTGGAGGGATCGGAGGCGCCAAAAACGCAGCGCTGGGAGCACTGATCGTGACGGCATTAAACGACGGATTGATCCTCATGGATGTCAATCCGTACGCTCAAGAAGCGGTCAACGGAGTTGTCCTGGTTATCGCGGTGGCGTTGACCATTGACCGCAAGAAGCTCGGTTTCATCAAATAATTCTACGGCCGACATGCACGCAACCCAGAGCGATTCGGCAAAAACAGAACTGGTTCTGGAACTGAACCGGATCACGAAATCCTACCCAGGCGTGGTCGCGCTTGATGGCGTGAACCTGGCGGTCTACCGGAACGAGATGGTGGGGCTGGTTGGCGAGAATGGCGCCGGCAAATCGACTTTGATGAAGATCCTCATCGGCGTAGTTCAGCCGGATCAAGGCGCTTATCGCATCCGAGGCGAACCTGTGAGGTTGAAAGATCCAGGCCATGCGATTCGACTCGGCGTAGGAATGGTTTTTCAGGAAGGTTCGCTGATTCCGAACTTGTCGATCATGGAGAACCTGTTCCTTTGCCACGAGACGGAGTTCGAAAAATTCGGTCTTTTGTCGAAACGGGCAATGCGGGATGCGGCCGAGGCGGCGCTCGCTCCCGTGAAAGTGTTTGGGGACCTAGATCTTTCGATCGCCGAAACCACACCCGCAGTGCGGCAGATGGTTGAAATCGCCCGATTGCTTTGGCTTTCGCGGTTGTACCGCCAAAAGAATCCAGTTCTCATTCTGGACGAACCGACCACGGTCCTGACCGAGCACGAAAGAGAAACCCTGTTCTCGATTCTGCATGAGATCAGGAACCAAGCATCGATCATTCTGATATCGCATCGGCTGCAAGAGATCGTGGAGAACTCGGACCGGATCGTCGTTCTGAAGGATGGAAAAAATGTGACGGAATTCAGCGCCCAAAACGCGCGCATCCCGGAGATTGAGAACTTGATGGTTGGACATACCTTCTCGGCCGACCGCTACCGGGAAGCCGAACAGATCGAGCCACGGGCCGAAGTCCTGCTCAATGTCCAGAACCTCAGCAAAAGACCAGGGTTCGAGCCGATCAGCTTCACGGTGAGAGCAGGAGAAATTCTCAGTTTGGTGGGACTCGTCGGTTCCGGCAAAGAACAACTATGCCGGTGCATCACGGGGTTGGAAAAACCTGATACTGGTTCGGTAACGATCGACCAGAAACGGCTAGCCACCGGTTCTCCTAGTGAAGCCGTCCGTTCGGGCATCGGGCAGATCCCTATTGACCGGCGAAGCGACGGCCTAGCGTTGGGGATGACGGTGGCAGAGAATGTGAACCTGCTCGTGCTGGACCGGCTGAAGACAGCGGGGCTGGTGAACCCAATTCAGGAAAAGAAGAACGCTCTACAATGGATCAAGGAATGCCGGATCAAGACTCCTTCTTCTTCAACGCTGTGTGCGAATTTGAGCGGTGGGAACCAGCAAAAGACGGTGATCGCGAAATGGCTAACCTCACAGGTCCGGTTTCTAGTGCTCGATCATCCGACCCGCGGAGTTGATGTAGGCGCTAAAGAAGAGATTTATCGATTGATCATTTATCGATTGATCCGGCAACTGGCGACCGATGGCATCGGCATGATCATCATGTGTGATACGCTGGAAGAAGACATCGGTCTTTGCAGTCGAATGCTCATTATGAAGGATGGCCGGTTAGTTCGCGAGATCAGCTGTCCACCGCTGCAGAAGCCTGGCCCGAGCGAGATCATCGGCTCAATGGTGTGAAGGCGACTAAAAAAGGAGTTCAAGGAGTCCGAGGAGTACAAGGAGAGGAGAAACCTGTCGCGCCGTCTTGTCCTCCATAGTCCCGCGGCCGCGGCACGACGGAGGAAGGACTTCGGCGAGCTCAGTCGAGCCGCTTGGCGGAGGCGCACGGTACGCAGGCAAAACTAGAATAGTGCGATGTTAGGGTTACAAACAGATGATGTAGCGAAGCCGGCGGAGACCACGAACGCCCGGCGGAAACGCGCCCGGATACCAGCGATTTATTTTTCGATCGGCCTGCTGGCCTTGCTGGTCGTTGTATTTGCGATCGGAAACCAGAATTTCCTATCACCGTATAACCTCAACACGATCGCTAGTTATTCGGCCATTCTACTGCTGGTTGCGCTTGGCCAGATGAACGCAATTCTGATTGGCGGAATTGATCTGTCAGTCGGCGGCCTGATGTCTTTCATTTCGGTGGTGTTCATCATTTCATTGAAAACCATCGGAGCCTGGGCATTTCCGCTCTGCCTTATCATTGCGCTGCTGGTCGGCTTCCTGAACGGCTATATTCTTACCCGGATCAAAATCCCCTCCTTCATTGCTACTCTCGGCACCGGCGGAATCTTAACCAGTCTAGCGCTTCTGGTTTCACCTTTGCCCGTCGATCTTCCTTCCGCCAAGTACGGAATGTTGGACGTCGTTAACGCGACCTGGTTCGGGATACCGAATCTCCTGCTCTTGACGGTCGCCGGTTTCGTATTTTTCCAGGTGATCCTCCGCTACACCTCGGCGGGCCGGCGAATCTACTACACCGGCAGTAACATTAAGATGTCCTGGATGTCAGGAATCGATATCGCCAGAACGCGTAATTTAGCGTTCGTTCTATCGGGTCTAGGAGCTGGGGCAGCGGGGATTATGTTATCGTGCACCCAATTCGGTGGCGACCCGACCTTGGGCAACGTTTATATTCTCCAATCGATAGCGGCGGTGGTCGTGGGTGGAACCGCTCTAACCGGCGGCACCGGTGGCCCGGTGAACACCGTGATCGGAGCATTGATACTCGGAGTGATGGAAAACGGCATGAACGTGGTGGGAGTAGACGCCTACTTCCAACAAAGTATCCTCGGTCTGGTCATCATCGTTAGCGTGGCGCTAACCTTTGATCGCAGCAAAACCGCCGTCATGAAGTAGACAGGACAGGCCAACCGCAGATGAACGCGGATTTACGCAGATAGTCGAGAAACCGCGAATATATCCACCTCCGCCAAACTACGGCGCGACGGGGCGAATTGGCGTGAAGCGTTGGCATCAATATAGGCTCGGTGTCTGTCAGGTTTTGCCGCGAAGCGGCTCAAGACCATAGCCCAGGGCTTCAGCCCGGGCTTCAGCCCTGGGTAGGCAAGCAACTAAGTCGCCCTGAAAAGCACCTCCAACCCCGCGGACGCGGGGTGCAATTCCGACAGGGCGCAATACTCCAGTACTCCAAAACTCCATCACTCCGCTCGCCAGAATTCGAGGACGACGACGAGGACGAGGACGAGAAACGAAGCGCCTCACAGTGGCGACCGAGTGGTGGGTGTAGGGCGCGCGTTTCTCTGCGACCGCCAAATCGCGATTGGTAGGGCGGTCCGTCCCGGACCGCCGGTACCGATCGATGCAGACACCCAGCCTGCAGCCGCAAACCGGGTGTTCTTAGTCCCTGGCCCTGATCCAACCGGCCTTACCGAGCTGGTTTCGCGGCAGACATCTGGATAAATTGAACCGCTGACAATGCGTCGACCAAACCAAACCCATCCGCCCGGTTGAAGCCGAAACCGATGCTATTCTGGAAGGGAGCTACCACCGTGTCTGGCTTCGGACCGAACGTTGCGGTGAATTTCGTTCCAGCTCCGAGAAAGTCCGATTGACCGCCGGAGACGTGGGTCAGTGCATTATCCTGGTCAATTGTGAAACTAACCGAGGAACCGGATACGAATTTCCCAGGTGTAAAGTTGAGGGTCAACAGCGGAGACGCCGTACCTGTGACGAAAGATACGTCACCCGGAGCGATGCCTCTGGTCGTTCCGATTGTGGGGCCAGGATTTCCGGCCGCTGTATCAAAGATCAGATCGCCTTTCGAGGCGTCGATGGTCAGACTTTGCAGGGACTGACCGGGAGCACCCAAAAAGAAGACCGTAAAGTAATTCGGCCCATCGGTGACGCTACCTTGGGCGCTGACCGATACGAATCCGCTAGAGCTGGCACCAAACCCTAGAGAAAACAGGGGATCGATGTCTCGAGCCGGAGCCGTCGCTGCCAGCACGTTTTTAACTGTGCCCGGATCGATTGATCCAGCACCGCCAGCTGCCTGAATGAGCAGCGCGGCAACACCAGCGATATGCGGAGCGGCAGCACTAGTGCCAAAGAACGCAAATTGGTTCGATTCGTATGGTCCGCCGAAGAAAGTGGTACCGACGCCGTCGACCCCCGCCACTTCGGGTTTGGCGCGCAACTCCGGAGTCGCCAGACGATTGCCATTTTGATCGAGGTAGATCACTACCGGCCCGGGTGATGTATACGGTTCGATTTCCGGTTTGAAAGGCTTTTTATCTGTCCAATCGTATACGTAAGCCGCCACATCAATCGCTCCGTTCGCCGCCGCGTGACCATACGTCGTTCGGACATTCAGAGGACTCGCATGGAAGTATTTGCCAGAGATATTTCCAATCCCATCCAGGAAGGTCTGGAGGCTGAGCTGGTGCGTAGCCGGCGGATTAGGAGCAAGTGGATCCTTCTTCTTGGTTCGGGTAATGGCGATCTGGTAAGTCGTTCCAAGCAGCAGGCTACCGGTCTGTTGATAGGCTTCCTGAATCGAGAAGGCATCGCTCGTTCCACTTAGCTCCGGATGGTAATTACCGGCGTTATCGAACACGAGGATATTGAAGCTGGTAGTGATACCGTGGGCTTGATCGAACGCATCATCCCATTGCAAAAACAGATTGTACGGGCTGGGCGCGCCTGGAACGATGATTGTTGTGGCCGGTTCATTGCCACCATTCTGGTTCCAGTTGTGCCACCCGCCGGCCGTCAGCGCCGGCGCTACTTGCGCGAGGTTCAAGTTGCCGTGATTTCCGGCCGCGCGAACAAAACTATCGCTAAGATCGCTATAAGGGTTGACGTATCCGTTGTCGCCTTCGTTACCGGCGGATGAGCAATAGACTGCCGGGTGGCCAGGCAAAGAAGTGCTAGTCGCGACGGTATTGACCGCTTGCGCCAGGAGCCCGTCCGAGAATACGGGATCATCGGAATAGCTGATATCATCGACAACGACGTCGCAATTAGCCTGGGCTCGCAAAGCAACGATGTTATTGGCGAAATCGACTTCGCTGACGAACGCGGTGGCAAAGGCAAGATTACAATGTGGCGCGCAGTCGTAAACGATCTGGCACATCGCTCGTCCTTCATCGGTCCCACCGAATCCTCCATTATCGAAATCCTCAAGTACATTGACCACCGGCAGGTCGCCGGTCTTTACATCCTGTGCCGCGGTAGTGGCCGGGGGATTCTGCACATTCAGGTAGGCCGTGTTAAAACTATCCGACAAGACACCGACCGTAATGCCGTCTCCTTTAATCCCGAGCTTATTTACTAGTTTGGTCTTTAACACGACGGTGCCTTCTGAAGTCACTGCGCCCACGTTGGCATGCGGTTTTCCTTCCAAAACAACCGCACGAACGCCGGCCAAGCGTGCAGCGACTTCGACCTGGGCTGGAGTTAAGTACGCGGCCATAATTCCATGACGATAGGTCGCGTTCTTGGCTTGAATCTTGATTTGCTGCGCATTCAATGCGTGCTCGACTGCTTCGATGCTCTGAGTTCCGTCCAGGTGGATATGAACTAACACTCGTCCACTTGCATCAAATCTGCCGGGGATATCCCGGGTATCCGGTTGAGCTAGAGGTGTCGCCAACGTTTGCGGAGCCACGTTCGTACTGGGTGTCGCTGTGCTCTTCCACCGCTGAATCAGACGTTGGAGATGTGAGTCGATGTTCGCAGGAGCCGGAGGATCGGCAGCGACTGCTGAGGGGGGAGCGACTAACCAAAGAACAGCAACTACCAGACAGCCGAGGCTGACGCCTGTCGCGGACCTCAAGGTGCGCAACAGCCAAAGTCGAGAAGAGTATTTTCTTCGCATAATTGTGAAGCAGACTGATAATTAGGCGGACGAAGCACCCGCGACTGAAGCCATCCCAGGTTCCAGGAAGCGATTCATAGTAGAATTCGGTTCTCTCGACGGATGCTGCGGTCCGCACCGAGGTGTTTAGTTTGGTAGCGGCCGTGGTATCAGGATTGGTGCACGCTGTCCAACACAAACCGAGGAAGAAAATGGAACCAGAGTCATTAATTCGCCGAGCTCCTTACTGCACCAACTGAGCAGCAGGAATGTCGGAATCCGACTCTTTGTTCGTAGTTTCGACGCAATAGTCCAGAAAGTCTTTTACTAGCGGCGATGCCGTTGCTTCTAGACAAACCACGTAGGTCTGGAGCACGGCCACATTTTTGGGTAATGAAAGTATCGATACCTTTCGCCCTTTGCTAATTGGACGGATGAAGCTTTCCGGCATCGCAGCAATCCCAACTCCAGCTTCGACGAATCCAATCACGCCTTCAAGAGTTCCCATTTCCATGATGCGCTCGGGCCGAATCTTCTTTTTCTCTAAGAACCCCAATAGTCTCTCGGTGTAAGAACATCCCAAACGTTGAACCAACACTTTCAATCCAGTTCCGTTCACTTTTATAAGATCGGCTAAGCTGCTTATCTTCGCAGGGGCAAGCGCGATCAACCTGTCCGTGAAGACGGTTTCTTGGAGAAGGCCAGGTAATGCGAATGGACGAGAGACAAAGGCGGCATCGAGTTCGCCTCTCTTGACTTGGCTTATTAACGTCGCCGAACTGCCCACGTGTACCGAAACATCGACATGCGGCGATTTCTGAAGAAATCCAGAGACCAGCCCGGGCAATTGAACCGCGGCAACCGTTTCAATCGCTCCTAGCCTTAGGCTCGCTTCTTTGGCGGGTTTCCCTTTGCCGAACGCGTAACCCAGATCGTTGAGGACGGCATCAAGTCGTAGCGCCATGGGCAAGACGGCTTCGCCGCCACCGGTCAATCTCACTCCGCGTGCATGCCGGCGGAGCAGCGTCACTCCCAATGCGTCTTCTAATTTCTTTATCCGGGCGGTGACATTTGACTGCACCATGTTCAACCGGTGCGCTGCCTTGGTAATACTGCCGCAACGCACCACGTTCAGGAAAACGAGGACATCCGGTAGCAAATGAGAATCCATGGGAGCCATCATCCACAATGATGGCTCCGATACCAAGAAATCATTATACGATCGACCAACAACAATTCATGCTGTGCCAGTTTCGATATGCAGCCAACCAATAGACCGCTCTTGATTCTCGTTGCCGGGCCGTATCGGTCCAACACCGGCGACGACCCGGAAAAAATCGCCAAGAACCTGCACCAAATGAACGAAGCCAGCTTACAGCTCTTTCGTCTGGGTCATGTCCCGGTCACGGGCGAGGCGCTCGCTCTACCCTTAATCGCGCTGGCGGGGTCCAAGCGCCACGGAGATGAGGTGTTCAATGAAATCTTTCATCCAATCGCGCGACGATTGATTGAGCGGGTTGATGCGGTTCTGCGAATCGGCGGAGCTTCAGCCGGCGCCGATGAGATGGTAACACTAGCGCGCGATGCTGGTAAACAGGTGTTCACTGCGATCGACGAGATTGAACGGGTGAATGGGTAGCAGCTCTATCACCGCAGTTTCCAATGTATCAATTGAAAGCATCCCCAACCTCGCGTTCGCGGGGTGCAATTCAGCCAAAGCGCAATACTCCAACACTCCACTACTCCATTACTCCCCGTGCCCGGATTCGAGGACGAGGACAGCGGCTCGACTGAGCTCGCCGAAGTCCTGCCCGACGAAGCTTGTGGTTTGTAGGCTTCAAGCTCCGATGGCTAGCGAAGTCGGGAGAACGAAGCGGCCTAACGCACCAACAGACAACCCACAATGGAAGATAGAATCAGAATAAAAGAGGTAAAAATCCTCTCGGACAATTGGTCGATTCTTAAAAAGACGACGCTCGATATCCGGCGCCAAGACGGCTCCTGGCAGACCATTACTCGCGAGACCTACGATCGAGGGAATGGCGCCACCATTCTCCTTTTTAATCGGGAGCAGAAGACCGTTTTATTGACCCGACAGTTCCGGTTCCCCGCTTTTGTAAACGGATGCGAAGACGGAATGCTAATTGAAGCCTGTGCCGGTCTGCTGGAAAACGATGACCCCGAAAGTGCGATTCGGCGAGAGACCGAAGAAGAGACTGGCTACCACCTTGGGCCGGTAACCAAACTGTTTGCGGCTTATATGAGCCCGGGATCTGTTACCGAAAAGGTTCACTTTTTCGCGGCCTCATATACTCCCGCCCAAAGGAAAAGCGACGGTGGTGGCGTCTTCGATCACGGCGAAGAGATCGAGCTGGTGGAGCTCAAGTTAGATGAGGCGCTGGATATGGTAGAAACGGGCGAAATTCAGGACGGAAAGACCATCATGCTCCTGCAACACGCAAAATTGAAGCGCCTGGTTGAATAGATCGTAAACAAAACGAAACCGCCTGCTCAGCCTTTTCAGGTAAGCAGACGGTTTAATCCGGAAAACCTCTCTTATTCGGTTTCGAGCGCTTCTGCGGGGTCGGCCGGCGAGCTTAACACTGGTGCGGCCGCTGGTTCGATTCTCTTAAGAAGAACCCAAAACCCGACTGCCGCTAACAGACCGAGGCCGCCGCATCCGGACCAAAGAACCTGAGCGCCAAACGTCTGGAGAATGAATCCACCGAGTGCCGGCCCGAGAAGAATTCCGACCGACCAGCACATCGAGTACGAGCCTTGATAGACCCCTTGTTGACCTGGCGGCGCAATGCGACTGATCAGCGCCGGCGTAGTCGAGGCGATGGCGATTTCACCTAACGTCCAAACGAAAATAGTAGCGATGTATTCCGGGACAGTTCGCGCAAACTGGGTAAGGAAAAATCCCGTCCCGGTACAAATCGCAGCGATGCTTAAGCCGATGGCCGGCGACCAACGTTGCAAAAACCGGCTGATAGGGATACTCAACAAAACGACCGTTACGCCGTTCGCCGCCAAGGCGCGGCTAAAATCACCGGCATCCAAGCCTCTTTGGCGCATGACCAGAGGCAGCGTGGAGTAGGCTTGGAAGAATTGAAACGTCAAAAGCAGAGCCAATCCGAAAAGTAAGAGAACGCGGTGATCTCTGAACGCCGCAAAAGGAGACCGCCGAGTTCCTTCGACATGTTTTCGAGGCTCCCGGAAGAAGACCAGGATAATCGCAAAGTAGAGTAGCGAAGTAGCGCCATCGACGCCGAATAGAAGATGGTAACCGACCGCGGCCAGCATTCCTCCGATGAGAGGAGCAACACTGGCGCCGATGTTAATTGCCCAATAGTTGAGAGCGTACGCGCGGACCCGATCCGATGTCGGTACCAAATCCGCAATCGCAGCCGAAACTGCGGGCCTTTGAAAGTCGAAGGCAAACCCGATCAAAAACGCACAGATATAAACTAGGAACAGCGACTGACACCACGGTATGCTGAACATCGCAGCGGCGGACAGGAGCAATCCGCCTAACAGAGTGACTTTTCGGCCGATCCTATCCGCACTCCATCCTCCAAAGAAACCAGCAGTCAATCCGCCTAGCCCCCAACAGGAGACGGCCGCTGCCGCGACATTTTGAGGGACACCCCGATTGATAAGAAAGAAGGACAAGAACGGGAACGCCATCGCGCCGATCCGGTTCACCAGAATACCAGACCACAGGATCCAGAAGCCGGCCGGCAATCCGCCACCGATCCGTTGCCAAAGTCTGTGAAGATTCATTTTAAGTTAAAACAGGAAAAAGGGTTAGTAGGAGGGAACTCAGTTGCTAGGAACAGCGCTCGACACGCTCCGATCGCTTGCCCGCCGGACTATTAGTTGCCTAGGCTTTGCGAATAGCCGGCTCAGGCAATTGATCGACACCGGATAATGGGGCCGGTAATCAACGGCATCGCCCGGTGATCAGCGCGAACTATTTTTTGTCCGCGAACCGTCTGGATAGACGGTTATCTGAAGCCGGGATTGCGCCGACGATAAATGCCTACTACCGACGGCATGGAATTGAAGAGAGAGTCGAGAAAAGTTAGGTCTGGGATTAGCATCATAAGTTCCTCCTCTTCGTTTGACCGGTCAGGTAATTAGCCCGGGTTAGAGCCGTGAAACTAACAGGGGATAAGTAGAGCCGCAAGTTCGGAAGTTTGAGATAATAATGTCCCGGGACTGAACGAAGGTAGCCAGGCAATTTATTGCCTGGGATGCGTAAAAAAAAGAAATCCGTCCCGTAGGGTACGGTATGATTGGGTCCGAGCGGATGCCACGATTAAGGATATTAATCAACCCCGGGATAAGGATCAGACCGTGCCCTACGGGACGGGACGCCTTCTTGTAGCTTCCGAGGCAATAAATTGCCTGGCTACGATCGTTCTGTCCCTACGGGACGAAATCAAGACCCCTCACTACCTACGAGACGTCAATTCTTGCGCCCTTTCTTACGCTCTTCGGCGGCTCTTCTTAAGATAAACTCGATCTGTCCGTTCACGCTCCGGAGCTCTTCCTGTGCCCATTCTTCCAGGTCTCGCCAGAGCTTTTCGTCGATTCGCAATAAGAACGGTTTTGGGTCAGCCCTCGGTCTTCAATGGTAAAGAGTACCTGTGTTTATGACCGGTTGGGGGAGTCGGATTCGCCGCAAAGCACGACCAGCAGGTTACTGACCATCAACCAACAATTCCGGTAGCGATCTTTCCTTAATGCCAAATTTTCTGTTGTAAAATGCCCTGAATGAAGTTAGAAAAGCCGTTCAGGAGGCTGTAGACACTCGTTATTGCGTAGTGACACTACCGAACTCAGAAGTTTGATCGGACTCAGGATGTGGTCGAATCCCACTCTTCTCCCCTCAGAAACTGGGTAAGGCAGACCTCCTAAACCACCCCCAAATCCTCACCCCTCAAATGTGATTTCCGAGAAATCTTCTATGAAGAAAATTCTCTTCCCGTTCGCTGGTAGCCCTCGGGCAAAGCCCTGGCTTATCTCGATTACCACGTTGACGCTGCTAACGCCGCTCGCCACCCGAGCTGACGAAGAATTGAAGATCGGCGTCGTTGCGGCCGAGTCCGGATCGTTTGTTTCGGCGGGTAATACCATTGTTGCAGCCGCCAACCTGGCCGCTAAACAGATCAACGACGCCGGCGGGGTTAAAGTCGGAGGCAAGACTTATAAGATTAAGCTCTACATTCGCGACAATCGCACGGACGTGAACGTCACGATCGCTTCCGCTCGGGAGCTAGTAGAAGATGTCGGCGTCAAAGCCGTCTGGGGGACGGAAACCCATGACTTCTCGGTTTCCATGGCAAAGATCACCGGGCCAGCCAAGGTTCTGCAATTCTCTGGAAACAGTTCGTTGGGCGCGGTGCTCGATGATAAGTCGGTCGCACCAGGAGGTTGGCTTCATTACACGTTCCAGTCGGAGCCACAGGAATGGCAACGCAGCGGCAGCACCGCCAAGGGTGTCCTTTCGCTGTTAACGCCGCTGATGCCGCATCCGCCGAAACATTCGGTTGTGTTCGTGGGCAATGACGCTACCGGCCAATATCTCTCTTCTCATTATGTGAAAGCGCTCGAGGCCGAGGGGCAGCAGGTCGACCTGGTGAAATATCCGCCCGATACCACGGACTTTTCGCCGCTACTGACTCGCATAAAAGGGATGAACCCGGATATCGTCCACTTTTGGTATAACGGCGATTCAACTCTGACCGCCTTCCCTCAGGCGCTGAAGCTGGATGTAGCACCGGCCTATTTTCTGTTTGGAGTTGACCCCGGCATCTATCAAGAGCGGCAATTAAAATCTGACAAACCGGTGACGCTAAGCTGTGTTCCGGTGTGTTGGGGGTCGTCTCCTTACCCAGAGGTACAGAATTATTTCAAAAATTACTTTGCTTTGGGAGCAGCCAAAGGACCGCAATCGTCAGTTTCACTGCTCTACTACGACTATTTCTTCATGTATGCCAAGGCCCTTGAAGAAGTGGGATCCATCGACAACCCGGATGCCGTCGTCGATGCCCTGCTGAAGATGAAATACCAGGGCGTGGTGTCTCCGGTTCCGTTGGTATTCAACCCGCATCATCAAGTCACTTTTGCTACGGAGGTCTGTCTGGTACAGCCCGGCACATCCGATCAATTCAAAGCTGCGGTCGAGCAGCCGCCTCCGGCTCCTCCTCCTGGGGATACCGGAGGCTAAGCTGAAAGCGCCTCGTGCTCGTCGTCGTCCTCGAAAGGGTTGGCAACGCCGAGGGTGAGGAATCGCCGAACGAGTTTTGTGGAGATTTAATACGCCTTATAGCTGATTCAGCCCAACTCTCGAGGACGAGGACGACGACGAGGACGAGGACGATTGTGCTGGGAAGAATAGGGATGTTAGCTGACGCAGGACGCTAGATCAGGCCGCATCAAGGAAGGGACATGCAAACACTCATCCAGCAATTGATAAACAGTTTGTCGGTGGCCAGCGTAACGATTCTGATTGGAATCGGGATAACGCTGATATTCGGTTTGGCTGGGATCGTGAACTTCGCCCATGGCGAGTTCTTGATGGTGGGAGGGATGGTAACCTGGTTTCTGGTGAGCGCAGGGGTGAACTTTTTTGTGGCGCTGTTCGGCGCCATGATCGTGGTCGGTGCGCTGGGCTTTATCGTGGAACGCGGCTTATTCCGATTCACTCTAGATCGACCCATGAATGGATTCATCATGTCGATTGGTCTTAGCGTTATCCTGCAACATGTCGTGATCCGGATTTTCAACGAGGTGCAGAAGACGATTCCGGATCCGGTGGGCCAAGTATGGGTGATCGGAGGGGTCAACATCATTGCTATGCGCGCGATCGTTGTCGCCATAACCGCGATCGTTGTGGCTGTAACTTACTTCGGTATATCCCGCAGCCGGTACGGTATCGCTTTAAGAGCTAGTATCGCAGATCAAGACACCGCCGCG
>WNFM01190902.1_pt3 | contig 13645 bp, 14 predicted proteins | sample 5400271 | NCBI WGS metagenome assembly WNFM01 (sample SAMN13153352, study PRJNA577476) | soil metagenome | isolation source: 60 cm saprolite on Douglas fir-dominated hillslope | place: USA:California | collected 2013-09-17 | reverse complement strand
CGGGGGCTTCGCGATGAATCGGCTGGCCGTTCTCCATCCCCCAGCCATCGGGGGCGGCGATATCGGCCAGTTCGCCGATCGCATCCGGGCAGATCTTGCAGCGAAACTGGATGTCATAGGTCCAATCGGCACTGGGATCGTACCAGACCTCGTCATAGGTCAGATCGAAGCCGCGCCCATCCTTGGTCCCAATATGGGTCGGCCCCGGCCAGCCATTGCCGCGCCAGCGGAAGACCGACAGCTCATCGGGTTTGACGCCGCGATGATTGGCGATCTTATAGGCCGTGTCGATGGTGGGGACGCCCCCGCAAAAGATCGTCAGGCAATAGGGAATCTGCTTGTCGACGCGGGGATCGATCTTCGCCAGATTGCGAATGGCGGCGATGTCGCAAGGCTTGGCGATGACGGCAAAGCGTGTGCCTTTGTCGAGCAGCTCCATGACATGGATGAGCGGGGCGCCCGGACCATAACGCGACTGCGCCCCAGCAATCACCTGTTGCGGCGTGGTGCTGATCTGCGCCTCCGTCATCGCCGGCTCGGTGGCCGAGGCTCTAACATGGAGGACCGCTTCGACCCGCTTGCTGTCCAGCAGATAGCAGCCTAGCGCCGTCAGCGTGCCGCCGGCGGCACTCCAATGGCGGATATCGTCACGCCCGGCCCAGCTGCGCTGGATCGAGGTCACGGGTCCCCAGACCGGGTCAAGCACGCCGCTCTCGCCCGACTTGAAATCCTGCGGTCCGGTGATGCTGACGCCAGGACAGACCTTCAGCACGGCATCCAGCTTCCGCCGGTCGAGTTTTCGCTTGATTCGCGGTCGCAGCTGGCCAAACGAGGTCAGCCGCATGTCGACATTGTCGCGCCCCAGCATGCTTTCACAGATGCCACAGCCGGTGCATAGGCCCTGGCTGACGACGGCTTCAAGATCGCGGATGGTGGTCACTTCTGGCCCCTCAATGAAATCGGCGCACACCATGGCATGGGTGCCCGGGGGCATTCAATCACCGGGTTTTCAATCACCGGCATTCAATCACCGACGTTCAATCGCCATCGCAGTCGATATCGCGCAAGCGCAGCACAAGCTCAGCACAGGCAGGCAACCGCGCCGATCTTGCGCGGTTGCCCTGGCCGAAACGCGTCTGGCCGGCCGACTCAAGTCGGATGCCTCATCGCGCCTGCTGCGCCAGTGCTTGCGCGAGCGGCGTCTCGGCAAAATCGGTGAGCCCGTCGAAATCGGTCGAGCGCCCCAACGCCTGCCATTTGAGGTCTGTGGCGAGACGCGCCTCACCAGCCACGCGGGCGAGAAAGACGGCGTCGCTGCCGAGCGGCAAGCGCAACGGTGGCGTTGGCTCATCCGCCATCTGCAGGATGGCCTTGGCGACTTTGCCTGGGTCGCCGCGCATGGTATCGGCATTGCCGCGGACGACGCGGGCAAATGCGCCGATGGTCGATTGATAATCGGTTTGCAGCTCATCCAGGCGCATCGATGCGCCGGCCCAATCGGTGCGCATGCCACCCGGCTCGATGACCGTCACTTTGATGTCGAAGGGTGCCACCTCCTTGGCCAACACTTCGGAAAAACCGCCGACCGCCCATTTCGCCGCCTGATAAGCGCCGAGGCCCGGCGAGGCCTGGCGGCCGCCGATCGAGGAAATCTGGATGATATGACCGCTGCGCTGGCGGCGGAGATGCGGCAGGGCCGCCCGCGTCACATTGACGACGCCGAATAGATTGGTCTCGATCTGGGCGCGAAAATCATCCGCCGGCAGGTCCTCGATCGAATTGACATTGGCATAGCCGGCATTGTTGACCAGCACATCGATCCGCCCGAAGGCGGCGATGGCGGCCGTGATTGCCGCATCAGCGGCAGATGCATCAGCGACATCCAGCGCCACGGCACGCAATCGATCACCATAACGCGCGGCGAGATCGGCCAATTGGGCGGGATTGCGGGCAGTGGCGACCAGGCGGTGCCCCGCTGCCAGGACTTGTTCGGCCAGCACCCGGCCAAGGCCGCGCGAACTGCCGGTGATGAACCAGACTTTTGACATGGAAACCTCTTTCAATCGATGATGGGCTGCGGATGAACCCGGGCAGAGATAGGCGACGTGGTTTCCGTTTGAAAGAAGGTACCCACTGGTTCTATACATACCTGATGGTAACCGACCTGCCCGATCAGACCTTCGATTTCTGCGCCACCATGACCGAGGCTGATGATGCTTTGGCCCGCGAGGTGATGGAACGCGTTGCCGCGAAATGGCCGCTCTCCATCCTGCATGTGCTGGCCGAGGCCAAGGGGCCGCTGCGTTTCTCTCGTGTGCGCGATGGCGTCGAGGGGGTTAGCCAGAAGGTGCTGACCCAGACCCTGCGTCATCTGGAACGTGACGGCCTCGTCACCCGCACCCTCTATCCCGAAGTACCACCGCGTGTCGAATACGAGATCACGCCGCTGGGCGCCGATCTATTGCTGCAGCATTCCAAGCGGCGCGCAACCAGGGTGACGCGGCGGCCCAAGCCAGCGAGGCCTGACGCGCCGCACCCGACCCCTTGCGACCGTGGCCACCAGAATAAGTCGATGGCTGTGTGGTTAAGTGCTGACTCTTTGGCGATCTGAACTGATGCTGACATGGACCCACGGAACAAGTCCATGGGTGACAATTTGAATTGCGGTTGTCGCTGTGCGCCAGCGACTTACAACTCTGTCATTCATGGACTTGTTCCCATCGGCGTAGGCCGACAGTCGTCGTCGGCGGGATCCATGCCAGCATTAGATAAGATGTTCAAAGCGTCATGCTTAAGCGGACAGCGGTGGACTTGAGCCGAGGATCCCTGCCAACAGCGTGACCACTATTTCCGGTATTCTCGAAATACGCATTGACGCATTCAGCCGGACTGCTTAGATTATTTCCATGAAACTCGAAATAGCAGCAGGCCAGTTGGAATCCCTCGGCAACCCGACGCGGCTGCAGATCTACCGCGCCTTGGTGCGGGCGCGCGAGGAGGGGATGCCGGTCGGGCATCTGCAACAGAAGCTCGATATCGCCGCCTCGACCCTGTCGCATCATCTGCGCAGCCTGATCGCCACCGGCCTGGTGACCCAGGAACGCCAAGCGACAACATTGATCTGCCGGGCGCATTACCCGGCAATGACGGCCCTGGTCGGTTATCTGGTCGATGAATGCTGCCTCGACAGCGCCTGCCGGCCCAAAGTAAAGCGAGTCGGCAGCAAGGTGGCCTAGAAATTTTTTGTCGCTTTTATATTTCGAATATACTGGAAATACGGAAGGACTATCATGAGCGATCGCAGCATGCTTCCCGTGGCCATCATCGGTGCCGGCCCGATCGGCCTCGCCGCCGCCGCTCATCTCATCGAGCGCAAGGTCCCGGTGAAGATCTATGAATCGGGTGAGACCATCGGCGCCTATATCCGCGACTGGAGCCATGTGCGGATCTTCACCACCTGGGCGCAGAGTGTGGATCCAGCCAGCTGCCGCTTGCTGCGGCGGCATGGTTGGGTATCGCCGCCGGAAAATGCCTTGCCGACAGGCGGCGAACTTTATGCGCAGTATCTCCAACCACTGGCCGCGACCTCGGAACTGGCAGCGGTAATCGAGACGGGGGCCCGCATTGTCAGTGTCACCCGCCAGGGCATCGACAAGGTGGTCAGCCAGGATCGGGCGATGCGACCCTTCCGCCTGCGGGTCGCGACGCAGAACGGCGATCAACGTGACGATCTCGCACGCGCGGTCATCGATGCCTCCGGCACCTGGGGCCAACCTAATCCGCTGGGCGGTTCCGGCATCCCAGCCATCAGCGAGCATGACCAGCGCGGGCGCATTGCCTATGGCATGCCAGATGTGCTGGGTCGCGATCGCTCCCTTTATGCCGGCAAGCGTGTCGCGGTGATCGGCTCCGGCTATTCGGCGATCAATGTGCTGCTTGATCTGGCGCAATTGGCGATGCCCGAACCGGCAACCAAGCCGACCTGGATCACCCGCAGCAATAATCTGGCGCGGATCTATGGCGGCGGCAGGGCCGATCAATTGCCGGCGCGGGGTGCGCTTGGCGGTCGGCTGCAGCAGCTGGTCGCGGCCGGCAAGATCACCGTCGTCACCGGCTTCTCGATCGAGGCGGTGATGGCGGATGATGATGGCGTCATGCTGGACGGCAATAGTGCCAGGGGCCAGCGTCAGGTCGGCGCTTTCGATCGCCTGGTCGCTGCGACCGGCCAGCGACCGGATCTCACGTTGACCCGTGAGCTGCGCCTCGATCTCGATCCCTGGCTGGAGAGTATACGTGCCCTGGGACCGCTGATCGATCCCAATCTGCATTCCTGCGGCGACGTCCCGCCCCACGGTCACCGGGAAGTATCGCATCCGGAACCGGATTTCTACACGATCGGCGTCAAGAGCTATGGCAGGGCACCCACCTTCCTGCTGCTGACCGGCTATGAACAGGCACGATCGGTGGCGGCGATCCTGGCAGGTGACCAGGCGGCGGCGGATCAGGTCGACCTAGTGTTGCCGGCGACCGGCATCTGCTCGACAAATGCGCCTGACAGCGCCGCGAGCAATTGCTGTGGCGGTCCGGCGATCGAGATCGCCGATGCCTGCTGTGTTGCCGATGAAGTCGCCAAGACGGCGGGGCAGCGGGGATGTGGATGCGGCGTACCGGTGTGATCAGTGTATTGAGCACTGGCAGCGGTTACGCAACACCGCGCGTGGTGGTGCCGGTCCTGGGGGTGACGCAGATCCTCGCCTGGGGCTCGTCCTATTATCTACCGGCGGTGCTGGCGGCACCGATCATGCGCGATACCGGCTGGCCCTTGCCCTGGGTGGTCGGTGGCCTGTCGCTGGGATTGTTCATCGCCGGCGTTATCTCGCCTTTGATCGGCCGGCGTATCCATCACCTGGGTGGCCGGCCAGTCCTCGCCACCAGTGCCGGGTTGCTGGCCAGCGGTCTCATCGGCTTGGCGCTGGCCCCCAATCTGCCCAGTTTCTTCCTCGCCTGGTGTCTGATCGGTCTTGGTATGAGTGCCGGCCTCTATGATGCGGCTTTCTCCACCTTGGGCCAGCTTTATGGCCGGCGGGCGCGGCATCATATCGGCACGCTGACCTTGTTCGGCGGCTTTGCCAGCACGCTCTGCTGGCCGCTCTCTGCCTTCCTGCTGGCGCATCTTGGTTGGCGTGGCACCTGTTTCATCTACGCTGCCTTGCAATTCGGTTTTGCGCTGCCGCTTTATCTCGTCACCTTGCCAAGACATCGCCCGGTCGATGACGGCGCCGATGATGCTGCGGCGATGACGTCACCGTCGATCACCCCGTCACGCGGCCTCTTCATCCTGCTGGCCGCCGTCATCACCATAGGCTCAGCGGTGTCGACCGTAATTTCCGTGCATCTGTTGACCATCTTGCAAGAGCGTGGCCTGGTATTGGCGGCTGCCGTGGCACTTGGCGCGGTGGTTGGGCCGTCACAGGTGGGCGCCCGCTTCATCGAATTGCTGGTCGCCCGCTTTCATCATCCGATCTGGACCAAGATCGCCTCGGTCAGTCTGGTGGCGATCGGGCTGATCCTCCTTTGGGCGCATATCCCGCTCGTTTTCCTGGCGTTGATCTTCTATGGCGGCGGCATCGGGTTGGAATCGATTGCCCGCGCGACCTTGCCACTGGCCTTGTTCGGCCCCAAGGATTACGCGCCGATCATGGGTCGATTGGCGACACCCAGTTTGATCGCCCAGGCGGCCGCGCCCTCGATCAGTGCCCTGCTGATGAACTGGCTCGGCGCTGATTGCACGCTGGCGGTGCTGGTCGGTGTCGCCTTGACAAATGTCCTGTTGGTGCTGGTGTTGGCGACATGGGCGCGCCGGGGCATCAGTCTTGCAGTTTCGGCCTGAGAACGGGGCTTCTCGACCAGGGTCTAGCGATGTGCCGCCGGGTGATTGGTGGTTCCACGGCGCGATGCTGGGTCGATCACGATGATGGCCAGGCCCAGCACGATAATGACACCGCCGATCAAGGCGTTGCGCGACAGCGTCTCGCCCAGCAGGATTACACTCGCCAACACACCGATCAGCGGCATCAGCAGAATGAAAGGGGCCACCTGATCGACGCGATGGCGGGTGAGGAGCCCATACCAGATCGAATAGGCCAGCACGAAGCCACCGATCGCCAGGATCAGGATCGCCAGCCAGTCGGACAGGCTTGCCGTCATCAGCCGATCCAACTGATGTGATTCCAGGAAGAGTGATGCCAACAACAGCTCAGGCGCTGCATAGAGTGTAATGATGGCGGTCATGGTCCTGCCGCTATCTTTGCCCAGGCGCCGTGTCAGCCCCTGGGCAATCCCCCAGGACAATGTGCCAAGCAGAACCAGGAGCAGCGAGCCCAGGCTTCTGACTGCCTCGGGCGCACCGGCGATGACGGCGATGCCGGCCGCGGCGACGGCGATGCCCGCCAGGCGGCGCATGTTCAGGCGTTCCTGGCCGATCACCCAGGCGCAGAGGACGGCAAAAGGGACCTGGGCCTGGACCACCAGGATCGCCGTCGCCGCCGGCAGACCGGCAATACCGGTGAAGATAAGGCTGCTTTGCAGCGCGCCGCCAAATGTCGCAATGGCGAGCAATGTCCAATGCGGCGTGCGCCGGTGACGCACCGATTTCAGCAGCAGCAGCGCACTGAGGGCATAAACAATCGCCATCATGAAAATGGGCGGAAAATGCCCGGTCGCCGGCTTCGCCAAGGCGTAGGACGTGCCCCACAGCACGGGCGGGCAACTGGCAAGGGCAATGTCACGGAGCTTCATGAAGAATGCGCGATCGAACTCAGTCTGGAGATGTCGAGGCCAGTAGATCACTGACCGGGTTGGCAGGACCAGCGAAATCTCTGCTGCCGATGTGTGACGCTGATCATGGCGACGAGTATGACAATATGTGCCCGGAATCAATCGCGCTTTTGTGCCGTGGTGACCGTGCCGAGGCGCACACCTTGGCCGCGCTCATACCAATCCTTGGAGTGATTGACGATCTTGACCACCGAGAGCATCACCGGCACCTCGATCAGTACGCCGACAACGGTGGCCAGTGCGGCACCTGACTGCAGGCCGAACAGGCTGATGGCGGCGGCGACTGCCAGTTCGAAGAAATTGCTGGCGCCGATCAGGGCCGAGGGGGCGGCGACGCAATGCGCTTCGCCACAGGCGCGGTTCAGCAGATAGGCGAGACCCGCATTGCAATAGACCTGAATCAAGATCGGCACGGCAAGCAGCAGGATGGTCAGCGGTTGGGCGATGATCTGATCGCCCTGGAAGCCGAATAGCAGCACCAGTGTTGTCAGTAAGGCCACCAGCGAAACCGGCTGCAGACGCTTGAGAAACCGCTGCAGGCCCGTCATCCCGCCGCCGGCAATGATCAGGCGACGGATAAGCTGCGCCAGCAGCACCGATACCACGATATAGAGGCCGACCGACAGGCTCAGCGTCTGCCAGGGAACCGTGATCGCCGAGAGGCCCAGCAACAGGCCGACGATCGGCGCGAAGGCAAAGACCATGATGAGATCGTTGAGCGCCACTTGGCTCAAGGTGAAATGCGGCTCGCCATCCGAGAGGTTGCTCCAGACGAAGACCATGGCGGTGCAGGGGGCGGCGGCCAGGATGATCAGGCCGGCAATATAAGAATCGATCTGATCGGCCGGCAGATAGGGGCGGAACAAATGGCCGATAAAGAACCAGCCAAGGGCTGCCATCGAAAACGGCTTCACCGCCCAGTTGACGAAGACCGTGACGCCGATGCCACGCCAATGGTCGCGCACCTGACCCAAAGCGGCGAAATCGATCTTCACCAGCATCGGGATGATCATCAGCCAGATCAGCACGGCGACCGGCAGATTGACCTTGGCCAGCTCCATCCCGCCGATCAGGTGAAAGAGCGGGCTGAAAATGCTGCCAAGGATGATGCCGAGGGCGATGCAGAGTAGAACCCAGAGGGTGAGGCAGCGTTCGAAGGTCGACATGATGATCTCGTGTTGTGGCAGCAGCTCAGTTGGAGCGTGACGTGTTCTGCCCGATCGCCGTCAGGTGCTCTTGCAGGCTGAGGCGGTCCAGCGACGCCATCGGCAAGGCGGTGAAGATGCTGATGCGGTTCCTGAGCATACGATAGGCGTCGGCGAAAACCAGACGCTGCTCGGTCTCGTTGCCGGTCACGGCGGCCGGATCGGGCAGGCCCCAATGGGCACTCATCGGCTGGCCGGGCCAGATCGGACAGACCTCGTTGGCAGCGTTGTCGCAGACCGTGAAGACGAAATCCATCTCTGGCGCATGATCATCGGCGAACTCATCCCAGCTCTTAGAATGCAGATCGCTGGTCGGATGATTGAGCTTCTTCAGGAGATCCAGCGCCATCGGATGCACGCTGCCCTTGGGGAAACTGCCGGCACTGAAGCCCTTGAAGCGTCCATTGCCTTCGCGATTGATGATCGCCTCGGCGAGGATGCTGCGGGCGGAATTTCCGGTGCACAGGAACAACACGTTATAGACGCGGTCGACCATGATCAGTCTCCGTTGGACAGCATAATATCAGGAGCAAAGGTTGATTCAGGTTCAGGCGCAGCAGGTTGGCAGCACTGCGGCGACTAAATTCTGGCAGGCTGCCGCCTTGCCGCGACAGCAATCCTTCACCAGGAAGGTCAATAGAGCCCGCACACCGCTGATATCTGCCTTGTAGCTGATCACGCGACTTTGCCGGGCCGATGTCACCAGACCAGCCCGGCTGAGAATGGCGAGGTGTGTCGACAGCGTGCTGGGCAGCACATCAAGTTCCCGCGCGATATCGCCGGCCGGCATCTCACCGGGCAGGATTCTGATCAGCAGGCGAAAGACATCCAACCGGGTCTCGTGTGACAAGGCAGCGAAGGCATCCAAGGCTTGCTTATTTTTCATATTTCGGAAAATACCGAAGTATTGAGGCCAGTCAAGACGGCCAGATGTGAAGATTTGATGACGACACTCATTTCCTGACCTTGACCCGGCAAATCATGGATAGGGCACGGGCCGTTGTGAACATGGATTCCCGGACTTGATCCATGGGTCCATCTCACGAGCAAGACGGCTTATCGCAAACACAGCAGCAGTCGTATCACCCGCTCCTACGTCATCCAACTGGCATTCCAATAAAGGCCATTCCCGTCAATACGAGCGACGAACCCGACAGTCCTGATGACAATCCGGTGATAACACGCTATGCGGTTTCAGTCCGTTTGTGGTGAGGTCGGAGTCGTGCAGCGCAGATTGGAGATCGCCGTCATCGGGGCCGGTGTGGCGGGGCTGGCGCATGCCATCATGCTCCGGCAGCTTGGCCATAAGGTGGTGGTGCATGAGCGCTTTGCGACCTCACGGCCACTGGGTTCCGGCTTGATGATCCAGCCGACCGGGCTGGTCGCCCTCGACCGCCTGGGCTTGCGCGCCGCCATCGAGGGTCTCGGTCATCGCATCGAGCGGCTGCATGGGACGACTACGGCCGGACGTACTATCTTCGATCTTGGCTATGGCTCGCTGGGCAGCGACTGGTATGCCGTCGCCGTGCATCGTGCCGCCTTGCATAACGCCTTGTGGCGGGGCTTCGAGCAATCGGGTGCGGGTTTCGAAGCCGGTTGCGATGTGGCAGCGGTGGAAGAGGTCGCGGCTGGGGGCGTCCGCCTGATTGACCGCCAGGGGCGACGGACTCCCACTTATGATCTCGTCATCGATGGTGCCGGATCGCGCTCGCCGGTCCGCGCCTGGGTCACCAAAAGGCCGGCCAGGCCTTTTACCTATGGTGCCGTCTGGGCGACCGTGTCGGATGCCGGCTTTGCGCCGGCGGCCCTGACCCAGCGTTATGTGGCAGCGAGAATCATGATCGGCCATCTGCCGGTCGGCCGCATCGCCGCGGATGGTACGCCGCTGGCGGCCCTGTTCTGGAGCTTGAAGCCCAGCGATCACAATGCCTGGCGGAACGGCTTTGCCCATTGGCAGGCGGCGGTGATGCAGCTCTGGCCAGCACTCGAGCCGGCCTTGCAATCGCTGACCAGCCCCGATGATTTCACCCTGGCTGGCTATCAGCATTTCACCGCCGACCGGCTCTCGCGTGGCCCCGTGGTGCTGACCGGCGACAGCGCCCATTGCACCTCGCCGCAACTGGGGCAGGGGGCCAATCACGCCTTGATCGATGCCGTCATTCTGGCCGATGCGCTAGCCGATACTCGGGCCGGCAGTGGCGATCTGCCAGCGGCGCTGCGCCGCTACGAGCAAGCTCGCCGTCGCCATGTGCGCTTCTATCAGCTGGTGAGCGCCGCCATGACGCCGTTCTTCCAGTCGGATTCCAAGGCGCTGGCAACTCTGCGCGATGTCAGCTTCGATCGAATGAAGATGATTCCCTATCTCCATCGCGAGATGCTGCGTACCTTAGCCGGGATCAAGACGGGCTTCTTCACCTGTTCAATACCTGATGCCATCGTAAATAAGCTGCGGCCGGTGCCATCGGTTTGGGGCATCGCACCCGCCGGCGCTTGACGATCTGTCACGAGAGGGTGATGGCGCCGGGCACCCGCTGAATATCCTTGTCAGCCGCAGCACGATCACCATACTGCGGCTTTGCCTCAATGCATCTCCTGTACGCGGATATCCAGCATGAAGACCTATAGCATCGCCGTCATCGGCATCGGCAAGATCACCGAGGCCCAGCATCTGCCGGTCATCGCGGTGTCACCAGGCCCGGCGTCCCCAGTTTCAAGACCACGGCGGAGATGCTCGCTGCTGTGCCCGATCTCGATGCGGTGGCGATCTGCACACCGCCCAATGCCCGCCATGCCATCGCCCGCACAGTCCTCGATGCCGGCAAGCACGCGCTGCTGGAAAAGCCGACGACCACCACCACGGCCGAGCTGACCGATCTCATCACCTACGCGGCGCGCACCAAACGCGTGATCTTCACCACCTGGCATTCGCAATATAACGCGGCGGTCGATGCCGCCCGCGATCTGCTGCGCGGGAAAACCATCGCCCGCTTGCATGTTTCCTGGAAGGAAGATGTGCGCCGCTGGCATCCGGGCCAGGAATGGATCTGGCAGGCTGGTGGCTTCGGCGTTTTCGATCCGGGTATCAATGCGCTCTCCATCGTGACGCGCATCCTGCCGCAACCGGTCTTCGTGCAGTCGGCCGATCTGACCTTCCCGGCCAATCGCGACACGCCGATCGCCGCCCAATTGCGTTTTGCCACCGGCGGCGGCAAGGAAGACTTGACGGCCGAGTTCGACTGGCGCCAGACCGGACCGCAGAGCTGGAATATCAGCCTCACCACCACCGAGGGCCAGCAGCTGGACCTGACCGAGGGCGGCTCCAAACTGGCGGTCGACGGCAAGCCCGTCGTCACCCAGCCGATGGCGGAATACGAGGCGATCTATGACCGTTTCGCCGTGATCCTCGATGCCGGGACCAGTGATATCGATGCCGCCCCCTTGCAACTGGTCGCCGATGCCTTCCTGGTCGGGCGGCGGCTGATGACCGATCCGTTCGACTGGTAGATCAGCGCGGGCAATTCGCTCGAGTCTGGCAAGCGCGGCACCGCCACCATGACACATAATTGTTATGGTGCGCGGCCATATGCGGTGGAACCGCGGCGCCAGCAACGGCATTGTCCTATCATCCGCTCTTGACGCTGGATGTGACATGACCGCTGCCGTCAAGCCCTTTTACCGACGGCGACCAATCCTCGCTGGCGTGATGGCGCTGCTTGGCCTAATCTTACTCCTGGCCGGGGCGGCGGCTATCGCCCTGGTCACCGTCGATTTCCGACCCTTCCTGGAGCGGCGCCTCAGCCGGACCCTTGATCGGCCGGTGCAGATTGGTGCGTTCCAGATTCACTGGGGCGACCCGCTGCAGGTGGAACTGCATGATCTCCATGTTGCCAATGCCGGCTGGGGCAGTTCGCCGGACCTGATCAGTGTGCGGGATGTTACGGCGGCACTTGATCTGCGCGACCTGTTGGCCGGGCGATTGTACTTTCGCAAGCTCATGATCGCGGAGCCGATCATCGTGCTGGAGCGCAATGCCGAGAGAATCGGCAATTGGCGCTTTGCCAGCTCACTGAAAACTGGTGCCGCACCATCTATTGACCGGGCGCATTTTCCGACCCTGCTGGATTTCACCTTGCAAGGCGGCAAGATCACCTATCGCACCTCCAGCGGCCATATCCTGCAGATCGATCTGGCGCAGGCAACGATCAGAACCACTGATGATGATCAACCGGTGTTGCTGGCGGCGAGCGGGGCCTATAACGGCGCCGCGTTGGCATTGCGGGCGCAGTTGCAATCCTTCCGGGATTTCCGTCAGGCCGACAAGCCCTTTGGCACCGACCTCGTGCTGTCGCGGCAAACCGCCGGCCTGCATTTCGCTGGTACCATGATCGATCCGTTGAATGTCGACGGCGCCGAAGGTCCAATTGACCTTAAGGCCGCACGGCTCAATGATTTTCTCAGTGCCTTCGGGACCAAGCTTGCAATCAATCCGGCGGTCGACTTAACCGGCAGGCTGAAACGTGACGGCAGTCTGTGGAACCTGATGGCGGTCAAGGGCGAGCTCGGTGGCAATGCCTTGGCCGGGCAGGCGCGCTTGCAAGAAGGTGCGCGCGGTCAACCGGACGACATCGCCGTGGAGGCCAGCTTCAAAACTCTCGATCTCGGCAATCTGCTCGCGACCGGTGCGCAACAGAAGGAATCTGCTGGCGGCACGGACTGGCTGGATCAGCGGCTGGATACGCCGGACAAGACGGCGCCACGCCTCGCGGCCAACCTTGTCGCCGAGCATGTCAGCTATGGCGGCCTCACCTTCGACGACGTCGATCTTGCTACCCGCCTGGCGCCCGGTGAAATCAAACTGGAAAACAGCCGGGCCAGTTTTGCCGGCATACGGCTACATCTGGGAGGCGGGTTGACGCCGGCGACAGAGGGCGGCCGGCTGGCCGCTAGCTTGATGCTGGATCAGGCCGATGCGGCCACTTTGGTCAACCTGCTGGGCCGCCACACTGGCGGGCACCACCTTGCGCCAAGGCCTGCGGAACAGTGACGGCGATATCGTGCTATCGATGACATCGGGTCGGATCAGCCGCGATTTCCTGGAAAAGGCCTCGACCGATCTGCGGAGTATCTTTCGCAACGGCAAGGGCAGCGCCCGCATTTCCTGCCTGCTTGGCGTCATGCAGCTCCATAACGGCCTTGGCACAGTGCAGACCCTGCGCCTGCAGACCGGTGAGGCGACGTTGAATGGCAAGGGCCGAGTGGATTTCCTGCGGCAAAATCTTGATCTCATCCTGCAGAGCGAAGCGAAGTCGACCGGCTTCTTCGCGCTCGATCTGCCGGTGCGTATCAACGGCAACTGGCATCAACCCGAGGTCGATCTCAGTGGCAAATCCGTGGCGCCACGGCCGATTGTGGCAGCCAGCCAGACCATGTCGTCAGGCTTGCGTCATATCGTGGCGGCCAATTCCTGCCATCTCTGATCCGGATGACCGGACGGGGATTGAAATGCCAAGTCAGGGATGCTGTGCTGGCGATCCGCGCGGCAATGCCGCCTGATCGGGCGACGCCACGTGCGGCAGTTTTCAGGGCGGGTAGCATGACCTATG
>WNFM01322324.1_pt1 | contig 13648 bp, 11 predicted proteins | sample 5400271 | NCBI WGS metagenome assembly WNFM01 (sample SAMN13153352, study PRJNA577476) | soil metagenome | isolation source: 60 cm saprolite on Douglas fir-dominated hillslope | place: USA:California | collected 2013-09-17 | reverse complement strand
GCCGTTCCGGTCACAGTGGCATCCATGGCAACAGCCGCCGCCCGGTCATGAGCGGCGGCGCAAACTGGAGGATGACATGCGCAAGATCACCGGCAAGATGGCTAACATCATCGCTGCGGCGATGATGGCCGCGAGCCTCGCCGCATTGGTGGTCCTCGCGCGTCCGGCGTCAGGGCAGGATGCCGGCGGCCAGGCAACCTATCGCGACATCGAACAGACCCTGGGCATTGTTCCGACCTTCTTCAAGCTGTTCCCGGAAAGCGGCATCGCCGGCGCCTGGGCGGAATTCAAATCGGTTCAGCTCAATCCAAAAACAAAACTCGACGGCAAGACCAAGGAACTCATCGGACTGGCTGTCGCGGCGCAAATTCCGTGTCATTATTGCGTTTACTTCCACACCTCCGTCGCCAGGGCCAATGGCGCCAGCGACGAAGAAATCCGCGAAGCGGTGGCAATGGCTGCGATATCGCGGCACTGGAGCACGGTGCTCAATGGCATGCAGGTCGATTTCGAGACGTTCAAAAAGGAGACCGACACGGTGCTGAAATTGGCCAGCGACAAGGCCAGGACTTCCGGCAAGGCACAGTGACTTCCGGCAAGGCGCAGTAGCATCGATATCACCGGTCCCGTCTCGATAATCGCGACGGGACCAGCCGAACAGGACCGGCCCAGGAGGACAGCATGGTTGCAAAGGTGAACGGGTCGATGGGCGCGGCGATCAAATACGCCATCGAGGCCCGCGACGCCCGGATGCTTTCAAAACTCTACACCGACGACGCGACGCTGCGGGTGATCGACCGCAACAATCCACCGAGCAAGCCGCGCGAAGTGCGCGGCCGCAGCGCCATCTCAACCTTCTGGGACGACATCTGCAGCCGCGCGATGGTGCATCAAATCGATATCAATGCCACCGAAGGCGATCGGCTGACATTCAGCCAAAGCTGCGTCTACCCCGGCGGGGCAAAAGTGTTCTGCGTGGCGCTGGTCGAGCTCGACGGAGGAAAGATCGCGCACCAGACCATCGTACAGGCCTGGGACGAGTGATCGCCGCGGTTATTTGCAGACGCCCGACCTTTGTTTGTCTTTCATCTGCTGATCGCAATAGGCGCTGCAGTATCTTCCGCCGGCTTTGCCGCAGGCCTTCAGGCATTTTTCGTAAGAGCATCCCCAAGTGTCGGCGGATGCCATTGAAACAGCAACGGCGCTCGTTCCGATCATCGTTAGCATGGCAATGGCTGCTGAAATCCGAAGCATAATATGCTCCTTTTGCAATTGAATCGGTAATATCAATGGGGACTTGGGCACAACAAAGCCCAAGGAAAGCCCGAGGCCTTTATCGCGTGTTTCCGATTTTCTCGCAACAAACGCGTAGCGATTCTGGAAAGACCGAAGCCGTCTCAGCCCATCATCAATGGCTGGCCGCGCTTTTGGCGGCGGCGTTGTTGAGCACGATCAGGGCATCGACCGCGACGCCGGTCTTGGCATTGATCAGGAATGGATTGACGTCGATCGAGGCGATGCGCGAGCCGGCGTCGGCTATCAGGTTGGACAGCCCGACCAGCGCCTTCACGGCTGAGGCCTCGTGCAGCGTCGGCTTGCCGCGATAGCCCTTCAGTTTCACGCCGGCCTTGGTCCGGTTGATCAAATCTTTGGCCTCGGCCGCCTCGAGCGGCGCGCCGGCGAGCGCGACATCCTTCATCAGCTCGATATCGACGCCGCCGGTGCCGAACAGCACCACCGGCCCCATCTCGGCATCGAGCGCGCTGCCGATGACAAGCTCGAGCTCGGCCTTGACCTGTTGTGCGATCAGGATGCCCTCGAGTTTTGGTTTGCCCTTCAGTCTCTTTACCCGCGCGGTGATGTCGTTGAAGGCCTTTTTGACCTCGGCTGCGCTGTTGAGGTTCAGCACCACGCCGCCGATATCGGATTTGTGCAGGATCTCCGCGCTGACGACCTTGGCGACGACGGGAAAGCCGATTTTTTTGGCGATCTTCACGGCGTCGGCCGCGGTCTGCGCGATCTCTTCCTTCGAGACCGGAATGCCATAGGCCTTCAAGAGCTTTTTTGATGCGACCTCGTCGAGCGCGGCGCCGTTGGCGTTCTTCAACACCTTTTCGAGTGTCGCGCGCGCCGAAGCGCTCGAGCTCGATACGATCTCCGGCACCACCTTGCGCAGCGACGCATACTCGATCAACGATTTGATCGCGCCCACCGCCCGATCCAGGCCTTGCATGACCGCGATGTGCGGCAGCGACTTGCGCAAGGCTTTGGTGAATTCAGTAAAACCGATCGACATCGCGCTGATATAGACCACGGGCTTGGAGGCGGCTGCCGCCATGTCGTTGACGATGCGCAGATTCCTCTCGCGCAGTTCATGCGGCGCCTTCGGCAATTCGGCATCGATGATCACGATGTCGGTGTCGGGATCGTCGATCATGATCTTGATCGACCGCATATAGACGGAGGGATCGACCACCGCGGCGAATCCGGCATCCAGCGGATTGCCGACGATCGAGCCCGGGCCGAGCATCTTTGCCAGCTTGTCGCTCGCATTCTGGCTCAACGGCGCGAAATTCAGGCCGGCTGAAAAGAAAGCATCGATCAAAAGACCGCGCTTGCCGCCGGACAAGGTGACGGCGGCGAGGCGATTGCCTTGCGGCGGATCGGCATGGACAAAGCATTCGGTGGTTTCGATCAACTCATCCAGACCGCGGACGCGGATCACGCCTTCGCGGGTCGAGATGGCATCAAACGTCTCGATCGAGCCGGCGAGCGCGCCGGTATGCGCCATCGCGGCGGCGCGTCCGCCCTCGGAGGCGCCGAGTTTTAAGGCGATCACCGGCTTGCCCGCCGCGCGCGCGGCCTTGCAGGCATCGCGAAACCCCTTGGTGTTGCGCACGCCTTCCAGATAGACCACGATGACGCGGATCGAGGGATCGGCCGCGAAATAGCTCATCAGGTCCGGCGTCTCGAGGCCGGCCTCGTTTCCGGTCGTGACCATGTAGCCGACGCCGACGCCGCGATCCTCCAGCGCCTGCCGGATCGCCATCACGATCGCGCCGGATTGACCGGCGATTGCGACCGGACCTGCCTCCATGGTGACGATGCGGTCGTCGATGTTGGTGAACAGCTTTTCGCCGGCGCTCAAATTACCGAGGCAATTCGGACCGGTGACGGCAAGCCCGGTCTCGCGGATGGCCTGCTGCAGCTCGGCGGCGAGTTTTTGGCTTTCGTCGTCCTGCAATTCGCTGAAGCCTGAGGTCACGATGGTTGCCGAGCGGGCGCCTGCCGCCGCCGCGTCCCGGATCACTTGCACGGCAAAACGCGCCGGCACCAGCACCAGCACGTGATCGGGCTTTTCGGGCAGGCTTAAAAAATCCTTGTAGCAGGGCACGCCCCAGATCGTTTCGCGCCGGGCGTTGAGGGGATAGAGACCGCCCTCGTATTGGTATTTGATCAGATTGTTCCAGATGCGCTCGGCATAGTTGCCCGGCTTATCGGTTGCTCCGACCAGCACGATATTGCGCGGATGCAGCATCGCATGAATGCTTTTGACGATGTCGCCGGCATCAGCCGAGGGCGACCATTTGTCGACCGAGGCAGAAGCAGTAGCTGTCCGAGCTTCCATAAGCGTAACCCTTACCTTCGTTTCTTGTCCGAAAATGCCGATCGATCGAGATCGCCATTTTCCATGGCTTTTGGTTTCTTCTTATTGATAGTCGGGGAGGGTGGCAACTCGCGAAGCCCTGCACTGTCCGCAATGCCTGCCGCTGCCGTGTCCGTTTCGGAACAGACCGTGGCCCGGTCGTTGATTTATCTGTTCCCCCGTCCACGAACCTGCCGCGGCGCGGAATAAATTTGACGGTCGTATTCCTTCTGACCCTATAGTAGCCCCATGTCGGACCATCACGCAGAACCCCGGAGAATCGCGCCGCTGTTCTCCGTCATCATCCCCCTGGAATATCATCGCGGCCAATGGGAGCGCTGCTGGCAGGGCTGGCAATCCCAGACGCTTGACAGGGATAGCTTCGAAATCATCCTGGTGGTGCCGCCGGATTTCCCTGAGCGCGGCAAATTGAGAGAGCTTGCGGATCCCGCACCCCGTCTCGAATACTCACAGCATTCGCACGACATAGCCCTAAGTGCCGACGGCGCTGCAGCCGCACGCGGCAAATTTCTGTTTTTCACCGAGTCGCATTGCTGGCCTGAACCTGACGTGCTGGAGCGGTGCTTGCAGGCGTTTTTCGCCAATGCCGACTGGGCCGGATTTTCCTGCAAGTCGTTGCGCGTCTGTCCAAACAGATTGTCTGAAGCTGAAGCAGACATGTACGAGGCGGATACCGATTACGGCATGATGGTCCATCCGTGGCGCAAAATTCTCGACGTGTGCTTCGCGACGCGCCGCGAGGCCTATGAGGAATGCGCCGGTTTCAGACCCGAGTTCGGACATTTCTCCGAATGGGCGCTTGCGGCGAGTTATTTCGCGCGAGGCCACACGGTGGGATACCTGCCGGAAGCGCGAATGCACCATTACTACATTGGCGCTTTCGCCGAGCTGAAAGCCTTCACGCGGGATTTCGTGGAAGGCGAAATTCGCTATTTCAGCCAAAAATTGCGTGAGCTAGGAGCTACCTTGGAGGAAGCACCCTCCGAGCTGTTCTGCCAGGGCAACTTCGACCGCGACATGGCGCGAGGGATTTTTCGCATGGCCATGCAGGACGCGATCGCGTCGAGGGTTGCGGGCGGCAGGTGCAGACAGGCGATGTTTGCGGTCGGGCGCTGGGCTTCTCCCGCGATCTTTGGCGATGGCGTCGCTCGGCACGCAAGCGCGGCCGTCACGCTCTATGCTTACCTTGTTGCGCTGCTAGCGCTGGTCTCCGGTTCGCGCCAATGGCTTAGCGTTCGTTTCAGGCTTTTTATCGCAGCCTTGATACGGCATCAGAGGTTGAGGTGTATCCGGACCGAGCGCCAAAGCAGCGCGACAGCCGGGATGCCGGGTGCCACGATCGGATCGGACACCAACGCCGCCGTGCTGGATCAGACCGGCTTCTATCCGTTCGAGAAATACCAGGGCAGCCAGTTTCGCTGGAGCGAAAACGCGGCGGCGATCCGCCTGAGAGCCGATGCGGGCCGCCAGTCCATCCACATCAAATGCCTGCCTGTTCGGGATTTGTCCGAAATGGATGCACGGTTCTTCGTCGATGGCAGGCGTATTCCGGACCACGACATTGCGACCGGCGTTGATGATTTCGAAATCCGAATCGATTTGCCGCCATCCGGGACCTGCAGGCTCGGATGGATCTGTCGTCCCTTCCAGGCGAAAGCGGATCCTCGCCGCCTTGGTTTGCCGATCGCGCGCATCGAGCTCGCCTCTGCGGCTGGACGTGCTCAGCCTGCAGACGTCAATTCGCTGTCGCTTCAAGCATGAAGTCGGTGTAATCAGGGCCCGGCTATGTGCGAGAATTCGCGTCGCGACTAAAACGTCGTCCCTGCGAAAGCAGGGACCCATAACCACCGATGTTCGTAATGAAGTAAGCCGTCGGACACCTTGCGCAACCGAGAGGCCGCGGCGTATGGGTCCCCGCTTTCGCGGGGACGACGACCAAAAATAATTCAATATCTCAGCAGCCCCAATTTGTAGCTCCAATGAAAAGCGAATTGGCGCGCGACATAGGGCGCGACCGCGCGGCGGATTTCCATCTGCGTGGGCGGAAATCCCAAATGCCGGAACCGTAACACCTGCGTCTCCCGGCGGCCGATATGATAGGTTGCCGCCGTCTTCTGCTGGTCGTGAATCCGAAAGCAGGCGAGGAAGCGCGGCAGCCGCGCGAATTTGAATCCTGCCGCCTGCGCGCGCAAGATAAAATCCCAGTCCAGCGCATAGTGAAGATTCTCGTCGATTGCCTTGAGCGCCTGCCAGACCCGCCGCCTCCAGAACATGGTTTCCTGCGGGATGTAGTCGGCGTAGCGCAGCGTCTTGCCGTGGTGCGCGGGCAGAACGGCGCGACCCACTTCCAGCCCATCCCTGTCGACGAAAACGCGATGGCCATAAACGATGTCGATGTCCGGTCGTGCCATGAAGAAATTGGCGACATAGCCGAGCGTTCCCGGAAGATAAGTGTCGTCGCTGTTCAGACAGGCCATGATGTCGCAATCGACGCCGGCGAAGCCGAGATTGATCGCGTGGGATTGCCCGCTATCCCGTTCACTCCGCCAGCTGATGCGATTGCCGCGATTTTTCAGGAGCTCGATGGTGCCGTCCTCAGAGGCGCCATCCTGCACGTGATAATGCAGGTTCGGATAGTTCTGATCCAGCACGCTGTCGATCGTGGCGTCGAGATAGCGCGCGTGATTGAAGCTCGGCGTTACGATGGCGATGCGCGGGACTTGAGCCGGCATCGCCGGTGGCGGAGGAAGCGCGACCCGGTTCAACGGACGGGGCGGATGCTGCTCGAACGTCCACATCGGCGGGCGCAGCCAAAGGCTTCGAAAAAGCAGCCGAGACCTCCAACTCCGGTCTCGTTCGACGAGCGCGATGCGATCCTCTATTTCGTCCAGTCTTTGCAAAAGTTCGTGCTTAAATTCGTTATCCATTATGCCTCGCCCCGCCGCCTTCCATAGTACGGAAAATCGCGGTCCAGGGCCAATTTCTTCACTTATTAAGGTTGCCGCAGCAGCAACCGGGCGCCTTGCCGAGCTAACCGGTCAAAAGCGGAACGAGGGTCGTTTTTGCGACTGAAGCCGCAGCGCGTTCGCTACCAGGCCGGCCGAGGCCGCGATGGCGAGGCGATGCCGGCGAGCAGGACGGCGAGAATGCCGGTGAGGAAAATACCGTCGAAGGTCCCGGCGCCGCCGATCGAGGCGACCGGGGCGCCGAGGCCGTTGATCTTATCGAGATTGAGAAGGTCGGCGCCAATCAGCGTTCCCATCGAGCCGCCGACATAGGCGAGTGGGGCTGCATATTCGCGGGATAGGATAAGTGCAATGATGGTCGTGATCACCACGGGCGCAAATACCGGCACCGCAATGCCAACCCCCGGCACTGGCGTCGCCATCGAATGGATCACAGCGGCGATCACGGCGGTCGCGATCGCCGCCTTGAGCCAGAACTGATATCGGATGACGAGATAGGTGGACATGATGGTCGGAATCACCGCGCCGCCGACGTTCACGGCGAGAACCGTACCGGGCCATGAGTCCACAAAAGGCACGACATAGCGCATGCCGTAGAAATCAACGACCTGTCCCGACATGACCTGCTTTCCCGGCAGCACCGTGATCGGAATGTTGAAATAGCTGCCGATCAGCGAGCCGAACAGCAAAAGCAGCGCGGCGCCCGGACCGACCCCGAGCCGCATATAGGCATATCTGAGAATACGAAGCTGGATCAGGATGATCAGCCCCGCAAACAAAATCACCAGGATTGAGAAAAATCCCGGCGTCAACGGCAAATAGTGAACCTGGGAATCCATGGTTTTGGTGGCTCAGTCTCGGTTGGCTCGCTGTATTTCCGGCTAGCACAGTTGAGGTATTTATTTCCGACCGCGCGGCAAGGGTGAATCTGAGCATCAATTTGGGCACGAATCCGTGTGTACGCACCTGCGTTAACGTCCGGCCGATCATTCCGCGTGAGCATCCGGTTCAAGGAACTGCCTGCGAGGAGCCATTCGGCGGATGCTCGTCGGCCGTGCCGGGATGCCCGATCATGGTGGCATGCAGGACGTAGCGTTCAGGCCCCGGCGTCAGCGCCTCGAATGGCCAACACGTCGACAGCGCCAATTCGTATCCGTCGGTCAGGGGATCGATGCCCGAGGCATCGAAGCGCACCACCGAAGCACCATCCGCGCGATAGCGGAACGTCTTGCCGTCGCCTCTCGTGATGACGATCTCATCGCCAATGGCGACGTCTTTGAGAAACCGAAAATGCGTATCGCGGTGCGCGGAATAGACCGCAACGCCACGCTCGCCGGCATCGGGTGTGAGCTCGACATGACCGGGCCCGAAGGCCAGCGCCTGGCCGCTGCTTCCGGCCAGCACGATGGCGCTGGCATGTAGCCGCCTCACCTCGATGCGCGCCACCGGCCAGGTATCCGCCCATGACCAGGGTTTTACGGGATGGCCGCCGGCGATGGTCTCCGCAAAAGCCCGCTGCAGCAGAACCTGCGCGACCAAGGCCTTGGCGTGGATGTAGACGCCCTGGCCGAACAGCACGAGGCCGGCGAGTGCGAGAACCGGGGCTGTGATGAGGCGATTCATTCGTATCCATCCTCTCGTCATTGCGAGGAGCAACGCGACGAAGCAATCCAGCTTTCTGTGTCGCGGCGACAAAGCTGGATTGCTTCGCTTCGCTCGCAATGACGATAAGGAAGAACCAGCGCGCGCGGCCCTGGGCGGAGGCCGCGCGCGCTTTCAAGGAGGAGGTGGGGACGAACTCCTCCTTTCATCCGGCGTCAACGCACAAACATCTGATGCCGGTTGAACAGGAACAACATCAGGCTGAGCACGAGCAGGATCGAGCCCACGATCATCTTCAGTTCGGCGTCGGTCGCCGTCCTCGGCAGCGTGATCGTGGCGGGGTTTTCAGTGACGACCGGGAGCGCACGTTTTGCGGACGCGAGGTGCACCCGCGCATCGCCGGCGCGGCGCTCGGCCGGCGGTGATAATGGCCGCGAGCGCTCGCCAAACACTTTTGCAAAGTCCCAGCCGGCCGGCAGGTTGAGCGGCAGCTCACTGAGTTTGAGCGGCTCGCCGTTGGGGCGGCTCGGCGTCTTGTCGACCGCGACCAGACTGGTCAGCCGGGTCACGAGCTGATGCTTCAGCGCCAGTGCAAGGATGGTCTTGTCGGCATCCTCGGGTGACGCTTGCCGCATGGTGCGGGCGATCTCGGCATCGTCGATCTTGCGCCGCGCCCACAGCTTTGACAGGTCCTTGCCTTCGGCGGCGTTGTTAACCGGCAGCGTCACGACCCACGGCCGATCGCCGATGTGACCCTTGATCTCCAGCGAGCCCTTAAGCTTGTCGAGTTTCGCCGCGAGCACCAGAGGCTCGTCGCGATAGACGTCGGGGATCGCCACTGGGGTCAGGTCGGCAGTGGCGTCGGAGAATTTTGCGGTGAGCCCCGTCACCGCAGGATTTTCAAGTTTCGCGAACAGGCCGCGCATACGTTCTTCGACCTGCTCGACCGAGCCGATATGGGTGAAGGTACCGCGGCCGAGCTCGGCGGCGCGGGTCATCAGAAACGTGTTCGGCGCCGAGCCGATGCCGACCATGAACACGCGCGAGCGGCCGCGCATCGCGGTGATGGTGTCGAATAATTGTTGCTCGTTGCCGATCGCGCCGTCGGTCAGGAACACCACCTGGCGGACGTAATTGGCGTCGCCATTACCGGGATCGGTCAGCGCCGCGCGCATCGCCGGCACCATCTCCGTGCCGCCGTCGGCCCGCAGCGCGTCGACGAACGCGGTGGCGCGGCGAATATGCTCCGCGTCGGCCGGCACCGAGCTACCGAATAGCACATCCATGGTGTCATCGAACCGGATCACATTGAAGCGGTCGTTGGGCCGCAGGCGGCCGAGCGCGTAAGTGAGGCTCGCCTTGGCCTGGATGATCGAAGTGCCGCCCATCGAACCGGAATTGTCGATCACGAAAACCACCTCGCGGGGGAGCTGCTTCTGTTCGCCCTGTTCGATCGAAGGCGGCGTGACGAACGCCAGCAGATAGTCGGCATCGCCGACATGTTCGCGGAATAACCCGACCGACGGCGCCTTTTCGGCCGCGGGCTTCCAGGTCAATTCAAAATCGCGATCCGCCGGCACCACGCCGTCGGTGAGCCTGATGACGCGCGTGCGCTCGTCGGGGCTTTCGATCTTGACCTGATGAAAATGCGATTTCACTTCACCGAGCGGAAAGCCGGCCTGCAGGCGCACCGTGATGCTGGTCGGATTGACCGGCGCGTTCTGGGCGGGGTCCAGAACCTTTGGCGAGATGCGGTCGCGATCCGGCACCGGATCGGTTGAGGTCGCGCCCCAACCGCCGCCGTCGGGCCGAAACTCGACGTTCTGCACGACCGGTGCGGGATTATAGCGCGGGCCGACCACCATCGGCAGGCGCAGCGAGAACTCGTTACCCGACTGCGCAACCGGCTCCTGATATTCGATCTGCACCAGCACGGTTTCGCCGGGGCCGATATTGGCAACCGAATTGGTAAAAATGTTCGGCCGCTCCTGTTCGGTCAGCGCGGCCTTTTGTCCGTTTTGCCGGGCCTGCTCGTAGACGACCCGCGCCTGCTGGCGCTCCTTGATCTCGCCGACCACGACGCGGTCGCCGACCACCATTTTGAGGGTGTCGACGACGCCGCCCGCCGGCAGCGGATAGACGTAAGTCGCTTCCACCCAGTTCTGGGTCGGGTTTTTGAAAATCTGCGTGACGCGGGCGCGGACCGTGGGGCCCGATACCGTGAGATCGACATCGATGCCGAGCCTTGTCGCCTCGGTGGTGCGGTCGCCATCGTTTTTGAGCAGCAGCGTACCGGAGCGCACATCAGCGGGCCCGGCAAAGGCCAGCCGTTGACCTTGCGCCGACCACGCCGGCTCAAAGCTCACAAATAATGCCGCAAATCCGACCAGGATTACGGCGAGGGCTTGCATCACACAGAACAGCACTAGCCATATGATACGCGACAGGCCCGAGCGGCCGCCGGTCCTCATTTCATCGCAGGTGGTCATTTTGTTCACTCCTGAGGGGTGTTTTCATCGTCCACCTTTGTGCGAGGAGGGCTGCATTCGCGCGAGCATAATGATCGGCATTGTTCAGCCGCCGCCGGCTCTGGCGCGCCGCGGCAAAGGCTGACTTGTGCGGCTTTGTGCTGAATTGTGCGTCTGCTAGAATGGCCGGTATGAGCAGGGGTGGTCGATGCTGACGCCGGACAAACAACTATCCGCCGAACAAAGCCGGCAGGTGGCGGAGACCATTCGCGAGGAAATTGCCCGGCGCCGCATCTCCCGGCAGTCGCTGGTGCTTGGCGGCCGCCGCCCGTTCACGCTTGCGACCACCGTGCGGCTCGAACAGGCGCTCGGGGTCTCCTTGCGCAAGCCGATCGACGTTCAGCCCGCGGCCGCGCAGGTCAACGGCGACGTCGCGCCCGACGGTCTCGGCGCTTATTCGCGCCGCGCGGTGATGTGGCTCGAAGGGATGTACATCACCTTGCGGCCATCGTTCGGCGACAAGGAGGCGATCTATGCCTACTGTACCGAGATCGCCTGGGATGTTGCGGCGTCATTGCTCGCGTTCCGCGAAGGCGAGAGGCTGGACGCAGCCTACACCCAGTATGGCGAAGTCGCGGTGCCGAACCAATCGGGCCACATTTATCTGGTCACCAACCGGCACGGCCAGCACCGCCTGATCACGGTATCGCGTCCGCGGATCTCGGGCGAAATGTACGGAATCATCACGACGCTGCTGGCAGGGCGCGGCTCGATGCTGACGCCGATCGCAGCGCCCATCGCATTCTTGCCGATCAAGGCGGTGCCAAATCCGACGCTCGGGCGGATTTCACCCGGCGACGCCAATTACGCCGTCTATCGCGAGCACCTTCGCCGCACCACCGACGAACCGTTCGCGCTGTTTCTGCCGGGGTAGTTCTTGGGGTTTAGGCTGACCGCAGCGGTGACGGACCGCTTCTCCCTCGCCCCGCTCTTCGCGGGGTCGAGACGAGCGAAGCTCGCTCTGAGAGGGTTGGGGTGAGGGGCTGCATCCGCAAATTCCGAAGATAGCGAATGCGGCGCCTCCCCTCACCCGGCGCTTCGCGCCGACCTCTCCCCGCAAGAGCGGGGCGAGGTAAGCCGGCCGCTAGCCCCCCGTCTCGGCGCTGATGATGTCGCCGAACAGCTCCCATTTGCCACCCTTGAACTGCATCATCTTGAGCTGTTCGATCGGGGCAAAGTCCGACGCCGAGGTGTTGATCTTGATGCCGGGGATCAGGGTATCGGCCTCGAAACCCTTCAGGCTGGCGGCCTGTTTCATGACGCTTTCCCGGGTCAGATCGTCGCCGGCCTGTTTCAGCACCTGCACCATGGTTTGCGCGGCGGCATAGCCGTACACCAGGTTGGTATCGGAGACGTTGGAACCCGGCATGTATTTGTCGATGAAGGCCATGAATTTCTTCATGCCTTCGTCGTCCTTCCACTGCGGATCGGAAGCGTCCTTGAGATAGCCCGCCGACAACACGCCTTCGGAGGCCTCCAGCCCCGCGGGCTTCATCACCGCGCCGATCGAAATCGAGACGTCGGTCATGAGGTGCATCGGCTTCCATTCCAGCTCAGCCATCTTCTTGATCGCTTGCGCTGCGAATTTCGGCGTTGAGATATTGACCAGCACGTCGGCGCCGGTGCCCTTCAATTTGACGATGTGCGAATCGATCGAGGGTTCGGTGGTCTCGTAGCTTTCCTCGGCAATGAGAATGGAGGACGTCTTGTCGCCGAACACCTCCTTCAGCCCGGCCACGTAGTCCTTGCCGAAATCGTCATTCTGGTAAAACACCGCGACCTTGGCGTCGGGTTTTGTCTTCAGGATGTACTTTGCAAATATTCTCGCCTCGACGCGGTAGCTCGGCTGAAAGCCCATGGTCCAGGGAAAATCCTTCGGGTCGTTCCACTTGCTGGCGCCGGTGGCGAGGAAGAGCTGCGGGATTTTTTTGGTGTTCTGATATTTCTGCACCGCGGTCTGGGTCGGCGTGCCCAGCGCGTTGAACACCAGAAACACTTCGTCGCTTTCGATCAGCTTGCGGATCTGCTCCACCGTCTTTGGCGGGCTATAGCCGTCGTCGTAACTGATAAAATTGATCTTGCGGCCGTTGATGCCGCCGGCATCGTTGATCATCTTGAAGTAGGCATCCTCGGTCTTGCCGATGATGCCGTAGGCGGAAGCCGGACCGCTATAGGCCTCGACATTGCCGATCTTGATTTCGCTGTCGGAGGCGCCGGTGTCGTACTTCTTTTGTGCCAGCGCGCCCTGGGTGGTCAGGGCAACAAGGGCAGTCGCAGCGGCGACTATTATCAGGTTCGAGCTGAGCAAAGAGACGTTCTTGTTGTTCATAAGGAGTACCTTTTCTTGATTTTGAGATTGACGACGGAAATTGGAGATTGGTGGTAGCCGAACGGTTACGAGGCGATGGCTCGCCGCCTGAATTGCTTGATTTTGAGCCTGATCGTTCAGTTGAGGGGTCGTATCAGGAACCTGTCTTGCGTTGAGTGGCTGGCCTGTGGCCTGATTGACAATGTTGCCGGAGCCAGCCACTCGACGCAAGTTGGGTGAGGGGTTTTGCGATCATCGTATTACAAGAACAGAGCATACGGGAGGCAAGCGAATGGCAAGCCCATTCTACACCGCCGAACACGAGGCCTATCGCGAGGTGGTGCGCCGCTTTGTCGAAAAGGAGATCGAGCCCTACGCCCATGAATGGGACGAGGCGGGTGGCTTTCCGCGCGTGCTCTATGAAAAAGCCGCCGCCATCGGGCTGTTGGGCCTGGGCTTTCCCGAGCAATATGGCGGTACCGAAGTCGACAATTTCATGTGGATCGTCGCGGTCCAGGAATTGGCGCGGGCCGGCGCCGGCGGCGTCAGCGCCAGCCTGAAGAGCAATTCGATCGGC
>WNFM01212689.1_pt1 | contig 13652 bp, 17 predicted proteins | sample 5400271 | NCBI WGS metagenome assembly WNFM01 (sample SAMN13153352, study PRJNA577476) | soil metagenome | isolation source: 60 cm saprolite on Douglas fir-dominated hillslope | place: USA:California | collected 2013-09-17 | reverse complement strand
TTGTAGGCCATCTTGCGGTTTTCTGCCTCAAGATGGCCGGACTTTCTCATTGTCGCCATCGGACAAGGTTATTATCTCTCAACACCTCACGGCGGATGTGCCTCGGAAGAATGTCGAAGCGATGGCCCTGCGTCTGTTGGGGGTGGGACCACATGCAGAACGGCAAGTGCGCGCCCTCCAGCAGTTCATAGGGGAAGGCAAGTGGGACGATGACGCGCTGTTGGCTGAACACCAGTGCTTAGTCAACGAGACGCTAGGCGAAGAGGATGGGGTGCTGATCGTGGATGGCTCGGACTTTCCCAAACACGGGGATCACTCGGCAGGTGTGGCGCCTCAATGGTGCGGCCACACTGGCAAAAAGGACAACTGCCAGGCCGGCGTCTTCTTGGGCTATGCGAGTCGCAAGGGAGCTACATTCCTTGACCGGCGTCTCTACCTGCCGGAATCCTGGTTCGATGAGGACCACAAAACACGGTGGCAGGACTGCCAGATTCCCGATGAGACCCCCTTTCAGACCAAGCATGAGTTAGCGGCGCAGCTGGTTGAGGGCATCATGGCTTCCGGTCGTCTCCAAGCCCGGTGGGTCGCCTGCGATGAAGGATATGGCGACTCCCCTGCTTTCCTGCAACGGCTGGACGCGACGGGGTTGTGGTACCTGGCCGAGGTACCACGAGATACCAAGGTCTGGCCGCTCCTCGAAACGGACGGGCAGACGGAGCGAGCGCTTCCGAGCAGTTGGGTCCGGCCTCAGACCTCCTCACGCAAAGGACCTGCTCCTCGCCGTGAGCGCCTGCATCCCGCCTCCCCTGCCAAAGTGGCAGTGGAAGATCTGGCCAAGCAGTGGCCCGCATCACGCTGGCAACGCTTTCGACTGCTGGAGGGACACAAAGGCCCGCTGGTCGCCGATTTTCTCGTGCTGCGCGCTATCCTGCCGCTTGATCGCCTGCCAGGCCCGGAAATCTGGGTGGTGATCCGGCGCAAAGTCAGTGGCGAAGCCTCGGATCCGGAATGGAAGTTTTACCTGAGTAACGCTCCCCTGGAGACGCCGCTCTCGGCCTTCGTGCGGGTGAGTGGGATGCGTTGGCCAATCGAGACTTGTTTTGCCGAATGCAAGGGAGAGCTGGGTATGGATCACTACGAGCTGCGTTTTTGGCACGGCTGGCACCATCACATGACGCTCGTCATCCTGGCTCATCATTTCCTGGTTCGCTGGCAACAACGCCTGAACCAGAGAGAGGGGGGTCTTGCGCCCCATGACCACACGTCCCTTGCCCACGCCAGATGAAGTGCCCAGCTTGGACGCGCATTCCTCTCTGCCGCTTAGCGTCACTCAGGTGCGCTTGCTCTTACGGGTCGCCTTGCCCCAACCCGTGCTGGATCTCGCCGCCTATTGTTCCCATCGCAAGCGACTCCTGGCCCAGTTACAGGGACTGCGCTGGTAAAGTCTCGTTGTAATACTAGTACTACTTTGGTAGTTTCAATTCGGCTGGCTCTGGAAGCCACCTGACAGAAATCACTTTTTGGTAACCAATACGAAAGCAATAGGCTCTCACCTAGCTTGAGCGGGATCTGCCTATGAGAAACTACCAAAGTAGTACTAGCGCCTATGCCAATCAGGCCCAGCGGGTGGTCAACGGGCAACATCTGATGCAGGCCGCTAGCGACATCTTTCTGGGATGGACCAACAGCGGGGCCATTGACTGCTCTATTCGCCAACTGCGGGACCGGAAAGAGACCCCGAATATTGAACAGCTCCCGGAGGGGGACTTTATTCTGTACGCGGGACTCTGCGGGTGGACGCTGGCTCGCGCGCATGCCCGCTCTGGCGATCCGGCGATCATCAGCGGCTATCTGGGGAGAAGCAACCAGTTTGATCGCGCGGTTGCGACGTTCGCCCAGGCGTACGCGGACCAGACTGAACGTGACCATGCAGTCCTGGTCGAAGCCGCCCGTACTGGCCAGATTCGCGCGGAAATGCTTCAATAATGGTGGTACTTTTTTTATATGCCAGCAATGCCTGGAACAATGCCATGTGGCCTGGCGTGCCCTATCGGCAGTACCAGGCTATGCCGTTGGCCAGCGAGCAATGCGCTCTCCGAGAGAAGCATGCAACGCCCCTTCACAGCCACGAGTGGACCCGACGTAGGTAGCGGATTTTGACAAACTGGGCCAGCAGCCAGGGATAGTAACTTCAGGGAGGCGCCCGTAAGCCAATGACCAGACCAGCAGACGTAAACGGGAGGAGAAGGCCAACCAGCATGATACTGCCAGTGAGGAAAAGCACCGGCAACGACGCCCTGCTCTGCAGGAACGGGATCTTCTGGGTGCGCAACACATGGACGATCAAGGCCTGCGAGAGCAGCCCTGCGATACCAGCCTGACTGAAACAGAGACTGCCCTGCTGGATTGGTGGCCTGGAAAACACACCACAGCAAGCCAAAGGTGGTGAGATCAAACAGCGAGCTGATCGGCCCGAGCCAGGGCATAACGCGAGCGATACTCCTGGCCTCCCACTGGCGGGGTCGAGCCAGAAACTCACCGTCCAGGTGATCCCAGGGCAAAGCCATTTGGGAGAGATCGTAGAGCAGATTCTGCACCAGTAATTGGAGCGAGAGCATCGGTAAGAACGGCAGGAAGGCGCTCGCGAGCAGCACACTCAGCGCATTGCCAAAATTGGAACTGGCGGCCATTTTGACGTATTTCACGATATTGCCAAAGACCCTCCCCCCTTCGAGAATCCCCCGTTCCAATACCTGGAGATCTTTGTGCAGCAGGATCAGATCTGCCCACGGGATGCGCAACGAGGTTGTTGAAGAGGTAATAGTTTCTCTCGTGAGTGAAAACCGTGCAGGATAAGTTTTGTGTCCTGTTGGAGAGGGCGAAACCAAAGGAGGAGAGCAAAAAGGGCAGAAGAGGGGAGGTATCGAGGAGCAAAAAGGCAAACGCGACCACGAGGTTCCGCTCGGAGAGGCAAGCCTGTCCGAGGCAAGGGGCCGGAAAGGTACGAGGCGTTCCGTCTTACGCGCTGGCTAGACCGAGAGAGGTGGCAAAACCTGCAGGGACGCCGAACAGTCGGATCGTAACGTATCCAGCCGTCTCTAGACGGGCGTTGCGAGCCAGCCGCTGTGCCCAAGTAAGACGGGTATGGGCACGTTCGGCACAGGAAAGCGGCGGGGAAGTGAGGGGTGGAGGAGCAGTGTTCGCATTCTCCCCCGACTGCACTTGAAGCTCGACGCGTTGGGAACGAAGGAGGTGCATGCACGCGCGCCGGTGTATCTTTCGGCTCCAGTCATGCCAGAAGAGCGGCTCCCCTCCGACGATGAGGGGATGGAGGAGCACGCTGACCTGACGCGGCTTTGCTGTGGCGCTGCCATTCCACTGGCACTGCTCGCGCAGCTGACAGGGACGACAACTGCGAATGCTGGCTCCATACACCACGCGCAGGCTGCCATCGGCTTCTCTGCGTTGCTCATGCGGGATCAGCTTTTGGTCGGCGGGGCACCGCAGCGTCCCATCCGGTTGGAGAACAAAATCCTGGCCCGAGAAGCGGCCAGATTTCCAGGACACTTCCATGTGAGGAGGAGCCTAGCCCGCAGAGGGAGCGGCGTATGGGGAGGCAGGTGGGATGGCAGAAGCAAACTCGGTCGTACGCACAGGATTAGGATGAAGTTGGTGTCCTCATTCCAGGCGGAGGTTCCACACCCATTGCGACACCACTTGCCAGCACTCCTGCCCCCAGGCTGAGTGGCTGCACCAGCGATCCGGGTCTTGTTCAGTAAGAACCTTTGCGTGAATGCTCTCCCGCGCGGGGTGGTGAGCGCAGGTATGCACTGGTAGCGTGTAGATAACGGCACTTTCAAAGCGATCGCAGGGCATTTCTCTTGTCAATGGTTAAAATGTTCCCGATCCTCATCGGAGAGCGCAGGCTCAAAGGCTCCGCGATGCAGATACAGTTCGACGACATCGGAGGCGGTGAATGCGAGGCTCGCGACAGGTTGGTGAAAAAGAGTTCGTAGACCACCCCCGCACGCGTGGCGCCAACGGGACTCTTCTTCTTGCCGGCTGGATGGGTCGCCACCACCACACGGCACAGTACGCCATCGGGTCCCACCGGCACCTCTGGGCAGTCGTAGAGGCTACGCACCACTTGACTTTCCGGGCGCTGCTGGAACTGATCTGCTGGGAGATGCAGACGTGCCTGGACGAGAGGATGATCAAGCACCGTGTACTCCTTGCCGCGTGTCACAAAAGTGAACCCAGAAAGGCGCGGAGAGCACCGCTCCCGTCCCATATTGTCCGTCGAGCCGCGAGCCTGGCACGCTCCGATGGAAGCTGATGTGCCGCGAGGTACCGTGTGATCGCCGCAAGACCCTGGCGCAGTTCCACGCGATAGCTTCCGTTGCCTCGGTTCCCAAAACTGCCGCGCCATTGGAAACTATGGGCCTGACTGATGACCGTGCGGGTCCGCACCACTTGCCCGCGTTTGCGCCCGGTGTAGCCAGGAGCACAGACCTCATCCAATCGGCGAAAGGCTGGAGGCAGGTCTTCGGTCTGGGGCAAGGCGCGCTGGCGGGCGGCCTCCCGCGTCCCATCGAGATCAAAGACCACCCACGCATTTCCTGTTCGATCCAGCAGACCGCCGGTTTGCTTGTCATTCGAGTCGTGCAAGAGCGGGCGACTGAGCACATCATCGAGAAAGAGCGTGCGCAAGGCTTCGACGGCTGCCTGGGTAAGCGCCGCCAAAAAGCGTGAGAGCGTTGAGCGGGCTGGGAGTTGATCACGTTCAAATAAGGCCATGAAAGAGACCGCAAAGGGCTGGAGTCTCTCGCAGAAAGCTTCGAGGGTGGGTTCCCCACTGATGGTGTAGCGGAAAAGGACCGCGAGAAAATCGATCACCTCGTAATGCCCAAAACGTCGCCGCGCAAAGCGCACCTGCTCACTGATTTTGGGGAGAACACAGTATTTGCGAAGATACTCGACGATCAGCACGACGCGCGCCAAACCAGGAAGGGGTTGAGGGAACGGATTCGGCAGAGGTCTGGATGATCACTGAGGAATCGACGCTACTTGTCATGAAAGTCTCCTTGTTGGGAAGATGTTGCTTGTTTCCCTTCAAAGAGACATCTTTTTACACGAGTTCGCTACTGGTCAACTCGTTGCACATCCCGTGGGCACAGCGGACGCGCTTACAGATGGCGGACGGGACGCCCTGTTTCCGTAGATGCTCGACGATCAGAGCAACTTCGCCAAACCACGAGGGCGTCGAGGGGAGAGATTCTGAAGAGATCTGGATGATCATCGCACCATCGGCAATACTGTTCATAGGTGCCTCCTTAAGTTGTTTTGTTCTTCTTCATCAAAGAGGCACATTTTTCTCTCCGCTCGCTACAGGGTACGTCTCGTTGCGCCATTCGTGAACACGAGAGAGCAAGCATCAGGCGAGACGCCCGATCTTGCCGCTCCATATCTTGCTGTCCCATTCAGTGAACCACAGGGCTCCGTCCGAACCAGCCGTGATGCCAAAGGAGATGCTATTGGATGTTGGAAGCAGAAATTCGCTGATCGTGCCTGAAGGGGTGATGCGCCCGATCTTGCCAGATTCGGTGAACCAGAGGTTGCCATCTGGCCCGGTCGTGATGCCGAAAACCAGCATGATGCTGCCAGGCTGGTTGCTGGGTGGAAGCGGGAACTCGCTAATCGTACCCGAGGGAGTGATGCGCCCGATCTTGCTGCTCACGTTTTTGGTGTTTGGATTGCTCACCGTTTCGACAAACCAGAGGGCGTTGTCCGGTCCGGTCGTGATGCTGCCAGGTTGGTTGCTGGATGGAAGTGGAAATTCGCTGATCGTGCCTGAAGGGGTGATGCGCCCGATCTTGCCAGATTCGGTGAACCAGAGGTTGCCATCTGGCCCGGTCGTGATGCCCAGGATGCCCAATCCGTTGCTGTCGCCTGTTGGAACTGGGAACTCACTGATGTGGCCTGCCGGGGTGATGCGCCCGATCTTGCCGGTGGGGATACTCTCGTTTACAGGGTAGGAGCTCATTTCGGTGAACCAGAGGGCACCGTCTGGACCAGTCGTGATATCCTTAGGCAATGTGTTGGATGCCAACGGGAACTCGCTGATCGTGCCTGAAGGGGTGATGCGCTCGATCTTGCTGGTGAGAGTAGTACTGCCGTTTTGAGGGTTGTAGGAGCTCGCTTCAGTAGTGAACCAGAGGGCACCATCCGGTCCAGTCGTGATGTCCCCGGCGTAACTGTTGGATGCCAACGGGAATTCGCTCACCTGGCCTGCCAGGGTGATGCGCCCGATCTTGCTGGTGAGAGTGGCACTGCCGTTTTGAGCATTAGGGCTAACTTCAGTGAACCAGAGGGCACCGTCCGGCCCAGCGGTGATGGTGCCAGGCTGGTAGCCGGGTATGAGTGGGAACTCACTGATTGTACCTTTGAGTTGCCGGGTGGGAGTGAGGGTTGGTGTCAACCCTCCTGGATGTGACGGGCCTGTCGTTGATGATGGACCGCATCCACCCAAGATGCCAACCAGGGTCAGGAGCGACACGAGTATGAGCGAGTAGCGAGATGGTGAACGTCGTGGAAAGAAATTCGTAGCCATGATAGAAACTCCTTTTTCCCTCTTTGGGGCAAATCTCAATGACTTCTGTTTCCAACTGTTCAGTAAAGCATAACCATGAACCCATCAAAGAGTATGTGTCACATGACCCATTTCTTTCTTTTCATTCAGACTATTATTGTCTGACAAAAACCTTGCAGATCAGATTAGCTACTCAATCTCGTTGCGCAATCCGTGGGTCATCACTGTAATCAGCGTAATCATTGTAATCCCACGAGTTGTGCAACGAGATTGTAAAAGGTAGCGACACAGTTTCGTGTATGATACAAAAAGGCAATACTCTCTCATTGCCGGTGAAAGGAGAAGAAAATGACGCACCTCTCGCGCTGCCTGCTGATTGGCTGGCTGGCGCTGGCTTTTCTGACCCTGCACTCCTGTGGAGCCGGCGGCGCCAGCCAAGTCTCATCGCAAACGCAGCCTATCCGGCTCCTGGTTTTTTCAAAGACGGCTGCCTTTCACCATGATTCTATCCCGGCGGCCATTGCCGCTCTGCGCGGGCTGGGCCAGGAGCATCATGTCGCCATCGACTTTACTGCAGATTCCACGGTATTTACCATTTCAAACCTCGCGCGCTATGCCGCCGTAGTCTTTTTGCTGACCACAGGCACGGTGCTGGATACCGACCAGGCCACTGCCCTGGAGAGCTATATTCACTCCGGCGGCGGCTACGTCGGCATTCACTCGGCCAGCGATACGGAATATAACTGGCCCTGGTACGGACAACTCGTGGGAGCCTATTTCGATCGCGTGCATGGACACTCAAAGGTCGTGAGCGCCACGGTCCATGTGGTCGATGCGCAAACCCCCTCGACCTCCATGCTCCCTGCCACCTGGATACGCACGGACGAGTGGTACAATTTCGCTCCCAATCCGACCGGCTTGGTCGATGTTCTCCTGACCGTCGACGAGGCGACCTACCACGGCGGCGTTATGGGCGCCAACCACCCCATTGCCTGGTATCACCCGTATGACGGCGGGCGTGCCTGGTATACCGCGATGGGCCATACAGCTGAGAGTTATGCCCAGCCGCTTTTCCTGGCACATATCTGGGGTGGTATTGTGTACGCCGCCGGCGGCAAATTGGGATAAAAAGTCCGAGACGGCTGGATAGTCGTAGCGTCTAACACACGGGTTGCCCAACGAGATGCACATTCGGCTGAAATGTCTTCGCAGGCTCGTTCAACGCTCTGACTTTGTTCTGGAAAGAGATCAGAAATACCTCTGCCCTATGAAAGGAGGAGAACCAGGAAGGATGTCTCAAGCCAGCTCATTGCTAAGATAAAACTCGTTGCGCAACCCGTGGGTAGCTGGTCATCACCGCAATAGCCCGCAGCAATTCGCCTCTGTAATCCCCATTGCCTGGCCCCCCAAACGTGCCGAGAAACTGATGCGTATGCGCTTGGAGGATGACCGTCCGGGTACGTATCACTTCTCCCCGCTTGCGCCCCTGATAGCCCGGCGCGCAGACTTGGTCAAAACGACGATGGGGAGCAGGCAATGATTCCAACTGCGGAAGCGCACGTTGGCGAGCGGCTTGTCGGGTTCCATCCACATCAACCACGAGCCAGGACTTTCCTGTCCGGTCGAACACGCCGCCGGGAGATGCAAACGGGTTCCGAGCGAACAATCCTCTTGAAAGCGTGCGCGCAGAGCTTCCACGGTGTTCTGGTCGAGGACGGCAAGAAAACGGGAAAGTGTTGAGCGGTGGGGCAAGTGGTTTCGACCAAACAAGGCCATGAATGGCTTGGCGAACGGCGCGAGCCGCTCGTAAAAGGCCAGCAGCGTCGGTTCGCTGGAAAGGACATAGCCGATGAACACGGCAACAAAATCGATGAGATCGTATTGGCCAAAGCGGGCACGAGCGAAACGCACCCGGTCCTGGATCGCTTTCAGGATTCCCGCCTGGGTGAGAACCTGAGCAAAGACCGCCACTTCTCCCAGCCAGAAAGGCGTTGATGGCTGTGATTCTGGCGAGATCTGGATGGTTACTGTTGGATGCGCCATATTCCTTCTTTCTCATCTTGAGCGTAAAAAGAAAAATTTCTTTCCTCTTTTTACGCTCAAGATGAATGAAACGAGCGAAATCACTTATCGCATTCTGACAGAGGCACCAGTTCCTGGTACCAACCTGAGTTTATCAGGCTATCTGCTCGTCAGGCGCATGCTTTTTCAGGAAAGCCCGAGCACATTCCTGGGCCTGCTCGGCATGCTGACTGAGCCAGAACCCGATATGATCCGCCTCTTCGATCCAGTACCGCTCTGCACCAGGGATATGCTCATAGGCGTAGACTCCGTCGAAGAATTTCACATCAGCATCGAGGGTGCCGTGGATGATCAGACTCGGGCATTGTACCTGCTCTAACAGAAGATGCGTGACCTTCAGGAACTCTTTCATATCGTTCTCGTTCCCCTTTTTCCTCTCAGAATAGGGATTCATCGTGTCCAACAATGCCTTCATCCAATCGAGCGCTTGAGGCTCGTTCAAGACGTGATCAACCTGTCTCTTTGTCTGCTCTTTCGTGAAGTATCCAATGCCCTGGAATGCTTCTCCCAGCAGTAATTTTGGGAATTTCTCCATGATCATCTTCACAAACTTCTGCCCCAGAGTGCTCATGAAAATGGCCTCAGTCATCGGTCCAGCTCCTTCCGGCGGGTGATAAGAGCCGCTAACGCTGTCTATTGCCACCAAACCCCAGATCCTGTCTGGGTGGCGTATCGCGAACTGGTACGCTGGCGGACCACCTGCCGAGAGGCACACAACCCCGACTTTTTCAATCTGGAGATGGTCTAACAGCGCGGCCAGCAGGTCGGCTTGCTGTTCAAACGTCTTCCCACTTTCCAGAGGCGTTCCCAGATATCCTGGCCTTGATGGGCAGAGAAGCCGGTAGGCGCTGCTATCCAGCCAGTTCGTTATCAAACGGGCCTGGTCGGCACCGCCGATACCACCGTGAATGGACAGGATCACCGGTCCTTTCGTCCCGCTCATGTCGAACTCGACCGTGCCTTTTTCCGTCACGACGGTATAGGGTTCTATATACATACCAGGCAAAACTTTTCTTCTGCTGTTCATGTGGCTCCTCTTTTCTTTTGTCCCTTTGTTTTTGCTATCCCGGTTCTTGTTGAGAAGGATAGTGTGATGGTGCCTTGTAACCGGCCCCCTTGTTTGCTACAATTACTCTACAGCCGAGATAGATTGGAAACAAGTACGCAATTTTATGGATGTAACAGGGGGAACAAAGAATACCCTGCAAAGAAGAGAGGCATATTCTATGACTCGACAGAAGAAAACCACTGTATGTCCACTGGGAGGAGGAGGTGTTGGGGGTAAATGGAAGTTTTGGATCATGTATCAATTGCTCAGTGGTCCCAAACGCTTTGGTGAACTCCAGCGACTCTTTCCCCAGGTCAGTCGGCAGATGCTCACCATCCAATTACGAGAGTTAGAACAGACAGGGATACTTCACCGGCAAGTCTATCTCCAAGTTCCCCCAAAGGTTGAGTACAGGCTTTCGGAAGTAGGGCGAAGTTTAGAGCCGATCATGCGCCAGATGGACGCCTGGGGAAAGGAGTACAGCGAGCAAAGCGAGCAGGAGGTTGATTGGCTGATAAGCCTGGGAGGAAGATGGACGTTTTGGATCTGGTACCATTTGCTCAGTGGCCCCAAACGCTTTGGCGAATTGCAGAAGCTCCTTTCTCCGATCAGCCAGCATATGCTCATCCTGAAGCTGCGAGAATTAGAACAGATGGGAGTGCTTCAGCGGCATGCCTCTGTGCAGAAATCTCTCAAGGTGGAATACACGCTGACGAAACTGGGACAAAACACAGAGCCATTGCTGTATCAAATTTATGCGTGGGGAAGATGGGCGTGCGATCAGCTTGGCCTGGCGTATGATGGGCCAGTGATGGATGAAGGAGGAGAATACGCTCGCCGCGCCTGAAAAAGGCAACAATGGCTCTGCCCCTTGCATTACAGCGATTACTTCTGCAATGCAAGGAGTTTTGTTACTACAATCTCTTCGTTGTTGAGAGAGCATTCTTTGAGGCCAGCCTGGACAGCGCTCAATCGCTCACAACTTGTGTCACGGTCTCCTTTGGCCTGAAGCCTCCTGGAAGAGCAAACCAGCCGAAAAGGCCAGCCAGGGCCATGAAAACTCCGCTGATCACAAAAATGAGCCAGACGGGAACGAATTGACTGGTAGCGCCAGCCAGAGCAATCGAGACGAGACTCGTGCCAAACATCACCGTTTCCATGACGGCTTGTACACGCCCGATCATCGCGCGTGGAGTTGCATTCAGCATCATGGGCGCGAAGCCAACTTCAACTCCGCCATTTGGGATGGAGAGGAGAAAGTACACCAGAAACGCTGCCACATACCAGGTCTGGAAGCCATAGATCACAAGGCCCAGACCTAACAGGAAAACGCTGCCAGTCAGAATCGTTTTTGATGTAATCTTCGTAGCCAGAAGGCCAGCCAGGACCGCCCCTACCAGTATTCCCAGGCCCCCGGTTGCTATCAATGGTCCGTAGAGACTGGAACTGACATGGAGCCGTTGGCTGACAAAGATGATGCCCAATGCCTCGATTGCGCCTCCGCCGAGCATGGCAATCAAAGCCATGCCGACCGCCACCAAGAGAACTCGCGTCGTGACGATCAGCCGGAAACTTGCGGACAACTCAGACCCGACAGCTTTCAAGCCGCTTTTCTCCGATGGGATATAGGGATGGAATGCCGCACGTGGAGCACGCAACGCCAAGAGACAGAGGGCAGACGTCAGAAACGACGCTGCGTTGATGCTGCAAGCGATAAACGGTCCAACGGCAAAGAACAAAGGCGTTGCCAGCGCGGGACCGAGGACCATAGAAAGCGCAAAGGTGGCCTGGCCGACAGAGGCGGCCTGGGCCTGTTGCGCACTTGTGACAATAACCTGTGTGATCCCCGCCCTGGCTGGAGTGAAGAAACGCGAAAACACCGAGATCAGAAACACACTGAGATAGATGGTAGGCAAGCGCAAGGTACCAGCCACAAACAAGGGCAGGAGCGCCACAGTCATGCGTGACAGGTCTGCCACTACCATAGTCGTGCGGCGATTCCAGCGATCTACAAAAACGCCCGCCACCGGGCCAAGCAGAAACATGGGAATATACTGAGCAATCAAGACGCCGCTGACCGCAGCGGCGGAATGCGTCAGGACAAAGACCCACACCAGCAGTGTGGTGCTATAGACAAAATCACCGAGATTAGAAATGGCTTGCCCGGTGGCAAGGAAGGTAAAGTTCCGATTCAGCAAAAAACGGTTTCGTGGTTTTACCACTTCTTCAATGCGTGGTTGTTCTGGTATACGGGTGGACATATGCAATTCCTTTTTCGCTCTGGAGTTCTTTGATCCGCGAAGTCGATGGCCAACGGGTCAAGGCGGCACGTGAAATCAGGCTGATACAACGAATGTACAGAAGAGGCGAGAAGGAAACAAGTACGCAATTTTATGGATGTAACAGAGGAGCAAACGGCGCCCTGCAAAGAACAGAGAGACGTCCTTTAACTCGTCAAAAGCAAACGAGCGCGGACTCGTTTAGAGGGGGAAGTATTGGAGGCAGATGGGATCTTTGGATGAGAGAGCAATTGCGTAATGACATGAAGCGCTTCGGTGAATTACAGCGTTTCTTTTTCTCTTCGCGTTCTGCCCATGTGTTGAGATAGCCTCCTCATTGAATCCCCAAATGGACGAGACTCTCATCTCGTTGCGCACCCCGTGGGTTATGGCACTCCAAGAGCAAGGGATGAAAAGCATTGAGATTGCGGATCACATGGGCATGGCACCACGAACCGTTCGGGAGTGGCTTGATCGTGGAGATATTCCTTATTCCGGTTCCCGCAAGCCTCGAACACGCCTCATCGATCCCTATAAGACCTCTCTCCTGGAACGCTGGCAACAAGGGTGCCACCAGGGAGTACAACTGGAAAGAGAACTGAGAACAAAAGGGTATAAAGGATCACCACGAGCCATCTATCGCTACCTGGAGACGTTAGATGCGTTGAGCTTTTCTGCCCGCAAAAGCGGTTCCCCATCAACGACGAAACCACTCAATCCCCTGTTGACGCTCTTGGCACCACAGGCCACCTGGCTCTTTTTCCGCAAGCTGGAGGATTTGAAGGAAGAAGAACGGGAGAACCTTCGACAGTTGAGGCAGATGAGCCCACACCTTGAGACCGCCTACCAATTAGTGGAGATGTTTCTCCACATGGTACGTGAGCGTACTGGAGAACAGCTTGACGCCTGGCTGGCAGCGGTGAAAGCCAGTCATCTTGAAGCGTTTGAGTCCTTTGTGACAGGTGTGCAACAAGACAAAGATGCCGTCTTTGCAGGGTTGACGTTGCCGGTAGAACCCCACTATCCGGTGACCAAACATAAAACCCCCTTGCGTAGGCGAACTCTGGGACGCTTGCCGATAGGAGGCACGGACCCAGGTTGCTTCTTGGGTCGCCCTCGTCTCTTTGGTGGAACCCAGAGAGGTGGGGCGATCTGATACCGCAAGAGTTCGCAGATGCTCCAGACATGATCAGTCAGTCCAGCCGCCATGGCAGGGGTACAGGCAGATCCCCTATGCGAGTGCTTACTTACAGCGGTGTGCCAAAGCCTTGAGCCAGGTGATAGAATAGAAACATGAAAGCTTATTCAAGAGATCTACGAGAACATGTGCTGAAAGCGGTGGACCAAGGCTATCCCCGTGCCGAAATTGTGAAACTGTTTGGGGTATCGCTGGCCAGCATCAAACGCTATCTGAAACAACGGAAAGAAACCGGAGATGTAAGTCCCAGGGCCATTCCAGGACGCCCTTCCAAGAAATATGCAGCCTTGGAAGCTGGCTTGGTGGCGCAGTTCCCACGGGATGCGCAACGTGTACGACTTTCCGTCATCGTCTCCAAGGCGGGGTAGGCTCATCGAAACGGCTGAGATGAGCCAGGAGGATGAGCAAGACGAACCAGGGGATCAAAAGGGTTCAGTGCCTGGAGTACCATGGAGC